>Ga0115847_100001_pt1 | contig 61880 bp, 60 predicted proteins | sample InSIn5SAF170_FD_83861 | JGI IMG/M metagenome (GOLD analysis project Ga0115847, IMG submission 83861)
TGAGAAAGATTGATTCAAGGGCAGTAAGCGTAGTGAATGTATCTTCATGTGGTCTACATGTTTTGCCTCCTTTGAGAATCGTCAGGAAGGAAAAACATCAGCAATTGAAGGGTCGTGCCATTTGAGCACTCTACATGCATTCCGGCCGGCGCATAAATCAGAACTCTTGGCTCCCTCCCACCCTGTCTGAGAGTCCTCTTCAACCTCATTTCTTCTTCCTTTTTTTCGGATAGCTCACGAGTTTCGCCACACCACCAAACATGCATCCACAGCAAGCCAATCAGTTCGTCAATTGCAATGCAATTCATACATAATGCATGAGCTGGTTTGGAAGTGCGGGGGGCCTGACCACGCCGGATTTGTGAAGCGAAGCATGGTGCACCGTGTGCACGAGAAAGTGCAACTCAGGCTTACCGGTCTCGCCCACCGGGGCTAGCCAAAATCTACCTGATGCATGAGGCTCAAGGGTCCGGGTCGGCTGCGTTCACTGGAGTCTCACCGGAGTTGCTTTGAGTTGTTGAGCTTGCATAGAATGCATGGGGCAAATGCTGTGTGACAATTAGGCTGCGCGCCTTGTGGCCAATGAAGCCGCATCATCGATAACGGCTGGCACACCATTCTCGAAAATAGTGTTCTCAAGGTCTTGAGAATAGTATAAGACTCAACGTACGCCTTGAAGAGCTTCATGTGTATTGCTGACAATTCTGTTCGCACCAACCACGTCTTCGTTCTGGCATCTGCCAATGCCCTTCTGATTGTCTGCCATGACACCTCGAACACCGCCGCCCCTAGGGATACCAGAGGACTCTACGGATGCAATCGAGCAATTACGAGCGAAAGTTGCGGAATTGACCGTCCATCCAGATCCAAAATGCGGACGTCCGTTCGATCGGCCATGGATCCAGATCGAAAAGTTGAAGTCATGGTTGTCTGGAAATCTTGCAACAGTCCTGGATGAGATATTCCTTCATGCACAAAAGTTCGCCGAACACACAGCGGACAACAGTAAGAAGTACATTGTGGTTCTCGCCATTCTTCTAACTATTGGTGATGGCCAGTATGGCAAGTGCCTGGCTCACTTTAAAGCTCACAATCTCGTGGACGGAAAACTGCCCATTAGTGTCGAGGATATTCGCAAAGGCTTCAGGGACGGGGACGATTCATTGGGATTCTCCGATGCGCAATGGAAGGACATGGCTATGCTGTTCCATGAAAAGCAGTGGCGCTTTTGTCCTCTGAAACTCAACATGAATAACCACTTTCATGTTGAGGAGCGGGCGATTCTTCCCATATGCTGTAGAACAAAGATAAAGCGAGGCGGTGTGGCTGTCGTGTATCAGATCCTTGTGCCAATCGAGTTTGTGGACGAGGAGATCTTGAAAGCAGTCCAAAACAATCCGCACAGCCACGTGTCAGACCCGAAATATGGCAAGGTACGCACTCGTGTCTTCTCATCAGCGGCTGTTAATGCAACTTAGTGCTGTCAATTTGCCTTGAAGGTCTTCGACTTGAACAAGGCAGACGATTATAAGAATGAAAAGGACGCGTATCACGGACTTCGCACTCTTGGCGGCATGGCGCAGTATCTGGGCAGCTTCAAACATACTATTCGAACATTGAAAGATGTGACAGCAAACATCAAGGACAATATGGTGATGAGCAGACACAGTGGTAACGATACGGGATCGTCCAAGAGCGCAACGAACGAGCACATCCAATTCCAGTGCAACATTCTTCTTGAGTACAGCGAGCTTGATCTTGACGAGGTCTTCTCTCAACGCAATCCGCCAATATTTCCAATCGAGATTCGGAGATTCTGGCAAGCGTTGTCCGCCGTTGCGGAAGCTTTGCACAAAATGCATAACCTCGAGATTGGAGCTGATCCCCAAAAACCGCGAAGAATCTACCATGGGTACCTCCATCCAGATACCAAGAATTCGAGACACTGATATCTTTTAGCTGGCACGCTGACATAAAACCATCGAATATCTTGAGTGTTGAGGGGAAATACAAACTTGCAGATTTTGGTTTCGCGCAATTCAAGGAGAAGACCGATTTTAGCTCCTTGGTGCCGCCAACAATCGAGCTTCGGGGAGGTACTTCGACCTTCGGTATGACCTTGTTCTACGTGTAAACCACAAAGATTACCACACTGACTTCTCGCAGGTGCACCTGAGCGATTGATGAATTCAAAGGTGTCCCAAAACGTTGACACGTGGTCTCTGGGCTGCGTCCTATCACTTGCAGCAACGTGGATCGTTTTCGGTTATCAAGGCATCCACCAATACGAGGGCCTTCGCGCTGACGCATTCGGAAAAGCACTCAACACTTACCGAAAAGCGCGGGACGCTGCCCAAATGAGTTCAGGTCCCCATCCGATCGTTACTTCCGATCATCCTTTAGCTCAATTCTTGGGGATTAGCGGCGAGCAAGAATTTCTTGATTTCTTTCATGATGGCGAACGAGTGCTTCCAGAGGTGACACAATGGCATGCTGTGTTGCGTGTCTCGGCAAGGACAAATGATTCCCTGACTCCAAAGATACTAGATGTTATAGACAACCATATGTTGAGGCCGGACGGAGTTCCTCCCGCTAAAGCTTCTGAGGTATGGCGTGAGCTAGATCGTTTGCTCAAAACGCACAAGACGACACTTATGCCCCAAGATACAGGATCTGTCGTGGAAACATTGATAAGACTAGATTCAAAATTGCCTTTGACTGTGGAAAACACGAGGACAAGCTGCTCGTCGTCGACCGAAACACGGCAAGAACGCAAAGTGAAACGTTTGTCTGTTCAACCATCACTGATGAGGACAACGCATCGGTCCGAGTATCGTGGCTTTGAAGAGTCTGGGCACGTCGAATTGAGTCAGTTGGAGGGAATGCGAGACACTGTAAAACCCGTGGAACAGCCAATTGCTTCTCCAGTCAGTATGTGGAGGAGTCGAGAAGGAAATGACAAAGCATCGCACGATCAGCATCGTCGTCCGACTCTAGCTGCCATCCGAGTCGTCAACTCAAGCGATAGCATGCCGCCTTTTAAACCACCGCAGAATGTCATCAATGCTTATCTTCGAAACAAACGAAGCCCCTTCAAAGGGAGAGACCCTTCTCTTGAGCATTATTTTGATCAAGGCGATCGAGACATAGTATGTGTACACTGATAGCCTTACTACTAGATCGATGTGAATACTGACATGATGCAGATGTTTCTGGTGGATAATGCGACAAGTATGGCACCGTACTGGGATGACGCCATCTTCTTGCTCAATGTTATTGCATCCAGGATATCCGAGTATGACACGGATGGTCTCGACCTGCGCTTCACCAATGACACTCTCGAACTCGCAAACATATCTAGTCAAAGAAGATTGCGCCTCAAGAAAGACTCGAAGTTCAAGACTGCCATGGACAAAGCCCGCCCTAACCCAGAGGACAAATTGAGCGTCGGGACTAACATGGCCAAAGGTTTAGAGAATATCTTCAACGTTTATCTCCGTAAACTGGCACAAGGGAAAGCTAAAAAATTTACGCTGATCGTCTTGACCGATGGCCTGTGGACTGATATGGGCAACGATAAAGATCGGGTGCGAAGAGTCATTAAGGACGTTATGACTCACTGCAATAAGGAATGGAAATCCAAACGCCAGGCTTCTGGCGGCAACACAACAACGCGTGCGAGCAAATTACGACCCGTCAGCATTCAGTTCGTGCAATTCGGTCAAGACGAACATGCTTTCATGACTCTCCGAAATCTAGACAACGAGCTCGAAAACGACAGAGAATTCATAGATGAAGAGATAGGCGACGTGGTGGATCACGAAATGTTCGAGGTCCGCGGGGACATAAATAAAATCATCCTTGGAAGCTTCGATCCTTACTATGATGCAATTGACCACGACAAAGAAATCGCTCAAGTACTAGAGGGAAGATCGTCTCTTGGGTCCAGCAGCAGGAGCAGCGTTGCTGCTTCAGACACAATGCCACCGCCTCGAGCGAAAGACGCGGGCGACTCACACAAAGCGAGACGCTCGAGCTCTACGAGCACAATCACACATGCCACGAGTAGCCACGCGGCGCAAGCTGTATCCGTAGCTGACCCTGCAGTGCACGCTGGCACAAAGACTTTGAAATCGGCAATCAATCAGATTAAAGGCTTGGCACGATCGAATTCAGGTCGGGGTCGCTCTTGACAGTGATAACTGCATTGCACTTATCAACAGGTATTTCTGCACTACCTTGATGAACTACAAATGAACCAGCGAACACTGAGGTGAAGATCCTCTTTGACCACGTTCAAAGTTCCGGACAATGCTGCGAACAATGCTGCGACCCAGCACGCTCTAAACACGGTATTTCTTCCTGCTGAATCTCAAAGTTCGAAAGTCACTTCGAAAGGCAGAGATAGAAACTGCCAAACTTCTTGGCCACAACGATGCCTTGCTGCCGAGCTTCCACTGTTCACTCAGATCGACTGAGGTGCTGCTGCAGCGAGTACTCGGCGGGGCGGGCAGGACAACTGTGTCTGATGAGTAGAATTTGCTCGCTGGATGAATCTCAATATGTGAAAGCCGACGCCCATTGAAGGTGCATTCTGAGATTTTGGTATGGTCTAATCTCTCGAACTGACCAAGTTCTACAGATCTTACACGAGTCTGACCGGCATGTGTAGCTGGTGAAGTTCATAAGATTGCCTGGACGCGGAAATTCCGAGTACACTTGGTGTGACACCTTTTGTCCTTGGTCGAGTCTTGGGGGTATCTTATGCACCGAGAATGGAATTGCAAAAGCCGACGGGCGGTATGAGCCGCACCAGTCATTGCTCTCAAGCCATCACCCCAGCAAACGCAGCACAGCGGCCTTTCGCAGATACACTATGTTGAACTCGAGCAACTATGTAAGATAGCACGTCTCAGAATAATCTCACTCAAGGAATTGATTTACCATAGCGTAACAGTGCTTAATGAGACAGATCATACAATGCCGCTTACTACACGCAACTTGAATGCTCTCCCTCTTAATTGCTCTGTTTTCTCTCGTTTCGCCTCGAATGTGACCTGCGCTGCATATGCAGATTGCTGCTGCTTTAGCTTGCCCAGCCTTACACCTTCCTCCTCACCTCAAGTGAAGCAGTAATTCCTCCTTTTTCACTTGCGTTATCGAGCGGTCGATGATTAATTCGTCCGAAACTTCTCTGTTTTCGATGATAAAAGTGAGTGATGTCGATTCAAATACATACAGTACTCCTCAACACGAGTCGCTGTTTTGGGAAGCGAGAAAGGCACTATAAGGCGGGTCACTAACTAATGTATACAGCATTTCTTCAGAAGTCTCTCAAAAAGCAGCCATGGTGAAGTCTTGCTCAAAGTGCGGCTCCACGGACAGGCTGCAGCATTGCGCTAAGTGTCCGGATGTCTTCTACTGCTCCAAAGACCATCAAGGAGCGCACTGGGCAACCGACAGGCGTATTTTTGGAGCCAAAAGGGAAAACCTTGACTCATTCGACTACTTCAACAGGGCCGCCTATACGAAAGGCGCGGCCCAGAATCTTGCGGCATCTGTAGGATTACAACTGAGCAGCAACGGAGACTCGGGTATCGCGGAAGTCCTAGCTCCTGTTCTTCTCTGCTATTCCTATCTGGCTAAAAACAAACAGATATTAGAGCACCTATTCGTCGCCTCATAACAGCAGGAAAGGATACTCCAGAGAACCTCGCGCTGCCGTTCGGTCCCAAGTGGAGCGACGCTGATTCGAGCGGGACAAACCACCGTGATGCCAGATTCTCCGTTTTGCTGAATGCACCACCTGGCTCTCCCGACTATGATCTGAGCAGACACCAAGATTCAGGCTATAATGGCCCGCGTGCTGTTTGTCCTCCAGATGATGAGGAACAAGCAATCATCAATGAAGTGCGTGCGATTCAGACTGAGATTACGAAAAAGTATCCACCCGGCCAAGAGATACCTGGAGCAGCGATGAAGGAGGTCATGCCACTGCTAGGTGCAGATTGGGTGGAAAAGCTGCCCGTACTTCAACTGGCGATGAACACGAAGGACCAGGGTGTTAATCAATGATCTCACAATCACGAATTGCATGCTCGATTATATAACCGCTGCGTAAGTGCATAATCTTCTGATCGAAAGGCCAATACAAGCAATAGGTCGACGCAGAAACGAGCAAACGTATGGAAAGCATCTACTAGAAACACCGAACTATCTGGTCACGTGAGACTGCTTGTGAAGGGGACAGTATAGTCACAGAAACGGAACCATGCCTAATTCAAAGTACGAAACCTCAGCTTGTCCAGTTTTTTGAATCTACGAGCACGGAGCCGCAACATCTGTAACAGGGACCGACAAACAAATTCTGTCGGAGGTGACATGTTCCGTCGAGTTACAGACAAGATATCTGCGAGGCTGCGTTTCAGCCTCGCCCTTCGCCACAAGCCATCACTGCATCACCTTTGTTTCACCGCCGAGAATCCATCCTAAAGTCTGCGACCGACAGTCGTGCAATGGTCCATTGTTTTAATGCCGTTTATAGGCGCTGCTCTGACCGAGCGGATGTGCAACGTACCGAGGGGTTTCGCGTTCTTATATCATGCGCTTCGTTCATCACTCTTTGCGAACGCCGTCACGTTCCAATTTTCCACCTTCCATTCCTTTAGGCCGGTCCTTTACTCAGCGAGCTTGAACTCATACTACACATTTTAATCAATTCACAATGCATTTCTCGACCTCCTCGTTGATCATTGTGGTGCTAGCCACCGCTGCAGCTGCCGTTCCACAAACAACTTGTATGTTCGGGTTGACATTTCGTATCTTCATTTAAAATCAAAAGCTGACGTTTGTAGACTCGATGTGGGCAGAAGCAAATGGCACTACTGTTGCAGGTGGTGCATCGATCTCTGCTCCTACTGCCACATCCGAAGGCTCGAGCAGAGGCGGCGCGTCACTGGGAGCAGAGACGAGACTAAGCGCGACGATCTCAAGCGCAAGTGGACAGCGCACACCAGAGCAAGTCTCAACGACTCGATCAGGAGCCAGTTTCGGATTGTCACAATCATCGTCAGGTGCAGCACAGCAGTCAACCGCAGGCGCACAGCCAATGCAATCTCTACAGGCTGGCGCAGGACTAGCAGGATTGTTGGGTGTAGTTGCGTATGCTTTGGTCTGATCACGAGCGACATGACCGAATGGTAGCAACCTGTTCATAAACATGGGTTTGGTCGTGCAGCAAACCAGTGCACGACAAGCCAGGGCGGTTGATCATTGTAGACATATTTGTGACTGCTCTCGATAAAGCACGTCCTAAAACAGCATCATTTTCCCAGTCTGAGAGGCTCCCGCATTGTCTAGTGCTGTATCTTTCTGTATAGAGCTATCACAAATGCCCACGTGTTAGCCAAGTCTCATCAGGAATGGGCATGAGAATGGTGGACAAGATAAAGATCACCGCTGTCTTCTCATTTTGCACCGTCGGTATTATCCGTGGACTGCAGTTATGGTCGCCTCCTCAAATTGTTGGTATCTTTGCAACTTGAAGTTGATGATCCAAGTCAACGTTTGCGATACCCTGATTAATTTCCCGCTCTTCTCAGTTTTGCGTGAAGCGGCCCGTATCTGAAGCATGACAATGCACAAGTAGTTTCTATCTTGCTTCACAAGATAGTTCTGCAGTGCAGATTCTCTATGTGAGGGCTAGAGCGCATCCCGAACGTTTTCGTAGCTTCTGATGAATCATTCTGTGCTCATTAAAATCATTCGCGATGCTTGTACGTTCACCTTCGGCAACTGCTGTTGCCAACAGTTGCGTCTCCATCGGAGTTTACGAAACTTGTGATACTTCAAAGGCGCGTGCTCCGCTTTGAATAAATAGAGGACCGAATTATTTGGCACATTAGATATGCAAAGGGCGACGGTGGTTTATGTATGGTGCTAAATGTTGCTGTGGAGAGGTTTCGATGGCTCGTGGTGAACCCAAGATAGGGGCCTCATTACGAAGAAAGGGGCTACCAATTAATAGACAGGAGCATCTTTGGAACGGACGGAACGGCACTGAACAACGACTCCGCTAACATAGGCGCACAATGACTCCTTTTCATGTATCAATGCGTATGCTGTTCGTCCTTTGGATTTGTCTAGTCTCGTATTCGCCACTAATGCTTGACCACTTTTAAAGCTGCCCTCAGGTCTAAGCACGACGCCCTAAGCACGTGAGTACGGCAAGCCTGCCAGAACCTTGGGGAGATCAGTTTCAATAGCTCAACTCGGCGTCTAGGGCTGCCGATGTTGCATGCAAGGCACAACCATAAGTCAGCTCATCTCATTGCTTGTCTTCTGTTTTCCTTGATCGAATTCGAAAAGAGTCTTCATCACCATGAAACTCTCGTGCTCTGTAGGGTTACTTGAGGACGGCCAAGGACCCCAGCCTAAGCTTCAGCCTCGTGGATCTGAACTTGCCTGACTTGAATCCCCCTCTCACTAAAGTGAGCCCTTCTCGCTAGTCGGCAGGGCCACTCGCTTGCCGGTAACTGGCAAATGGACCAGAACAGGTTATACAATCGAGATTTCCTCGTGCACATGTTGAATCGGGTTCTTGTATATAGAACTGCTGACCTGTCATTGTTGCTTGCTTGTCCTGATCTACCCATTGTTGTCGTGTCACTCGTTAGACTTACGATATTAGCATCACGTGCTTCATCTGTTGATTTATTCATCACCGAACATCACCCAAGACCATCAATATGCGCTTTGCTCTTGCCGTTGTTGCCGCTATGGCCTCCTCCGTCTTGGCCCAAGGCGGACGGTCACCAACCAATTCTGCCGAAATCAACGCGGCACGCGCTAGTGCTAGTCAGTAACCCCCCTTGTACCCCTAGCAAGCCTCCATCTCCTTCTGAGCTCTTGTCTGGGGAACGCGAGCTGGATCACTCACATTGCTGCAGGCATCACCCATACCGGCGCAACCACACACACTGGTACAGCCAAAGCATCGGGCACCGGTGTCGTACCTGTCGGCGTCCCCGCACAGTTCCAAGGAGCAGCCGCCAACGTTGCTGGACCACTTGCAGGTGTGCTGGGAGGTGCCGCATTCATCGCCTACAACTTGTTGTAAATAATACCATCTCGTCTGGGGCTCAACAACGACCGATCGATGGTGGTCGAGCACATCGGTGCACAGAGAATCGCATGCATCTAAGGTCACATGGCAAATCACGTTGCCGAAGGCCGTGTGTCTTCAGCATTAATTGTTAATCATGGCGTGGACTCCTTGATAGGTTTAAGCCTTGCGATCGAAGTACAAACATAACGAGCAATCTTGCTTGATGATCATTCTTTTTCCACCTTCTAGATTCTCTGATGAACAGGCAATGGCTAATCCATAATGCATGTACCCATCGGTAGAAATCCTGTATTCTAGCCGTGTGGCGCGAACGTGCTCGAAGCCGAGTTGCAATTTCGTCTCGCTCTTGACCTTGTGTAGATCATCCAAGAAGTCGTACATATACGGCGCGAAACCTCGCGTGCTCGCTTCTTCTGCTCATCATCGTAATCTATCACAGCATCTCTACGCAGAAATCCGCTTTATCAAGCAAAGTCATTCGTTTTCCGCACGCCTAATCAACAAATCCCGAAATAAAGATGCGCTTCACGTTCGCTATCGTTGCCACTATGGCTACCGCTGTCTTCGCCGGCAACCACGGTCATGCCAGTGAGTTGCTCCCTTCAATTATTTACTATTCGCTGGTCGCTACTGCAGGGGATGCGTATAACCAAAATGCTAACGCCTCTTCATAGCCGTGACTGGACCACCAGTCCCAGCTAAGGTCACCACCGCCGCCGGTGGCAAGCCAGCTCAGTTCACCGGTGCAGCCAACGCCAACGCCGGCTCGCTCGTCCTTGCTGGTGCTGCCGTTGCCGCTTACCTGCTGTAAGCGTCTCGTGCTCGAGAGCCTAGCGATGGAGTCCGGAGTTGCACCCATCATGCAAGCAATCTTGGGAAGGTCTACACGAATGAGTCTTCAGGAGGATATCTAGGTCATGCGCATGCTGCCGTCGAGCGTACGATAGACCGTAATGATAGCACGGACGGGTCCTCTGCCCAGAGATACTAAATACATTAATTGATGGATCGCTCGTGCTTGCCACTTCCGTGCTTTTCCTATAATATCTTCGCAACTTGCTATGATGTTTCTTGCCCTCCCAGTCGCTCCAATTGCAAGCATGATACCTCAACAATGCAGACATATGCTCGAATCTCTGACACCACCAAGCTTTTTAAGCCGCCAAGCGCAATGTTTCAGCCTTCACTTGCATGTTTCCATACAGCCACAAATCAGCTCCATCCGATGGAAGCCAAGGAAATGCCGCTCCGTCTGGAGAATATGCTCAAATACTCGCAATTCGTTCTGATATTGTGTCAGTAGTAACCAAGCAACAAGTTGTGCAGGGCTGCGAAATCTATATATAACAAACAGCTGTCACATCTTTTGACAAGTTTGAAAATGGACCAACACCGAACTCAACCTCAATCGCGCTTGCCTTGACTACCTAGCTATTCGCGCACTTGTCTACGTGATAGAGATATCCAAACACTTCATCCAAGCTCTTTGACAGACACTTCCAAATCAGCACACCCAAACTTAAGCCTCAATATATATCTGTGCGGCAAAGCGAACACCATCGCAGCCATCAGCAAGAGGCCAAAATGCGTCTCGCTCTCACCCTCCTCACCGCTTTCGCCGCAACAGTGTTCGCCATCCCGCATGAAGGTGAGCACTCCTCAGGAGATTCTCACCCGGCTACATCCTCCAGTACAGGTTTGTTATCACCTCATCTTATCAGACAATTCAAGAACTAATAACGAATTAGCGGCAGCCGCTACGGCGACCGCAGAAGTGTCAAGCGCAGCATCTGCAGTATCGAGTGCGGCGTCTCCATCAGCAGCACAAGCTACAGCGAATGCTGGTGGAAGGGCTGATGTAGCGCCATTAATGGTTGTTGTTGGAGGAGCAGTGGTCGCGGCGTATGGACTGATATGATGGATGTCTTGTGTTAGAGGCTCGCATCGTTGTGATTGAGAAGTCTACAGAGACTCATTGAGTTGACTCGAGGCTGGGCCACGACAGCTCAACCGCTGTAATGATAGCGTCTTCATTTAGTCCTCATTATACCAATCCTACCAAAAATATACACTGGCCACTTCTTACCCGATTCCTTAGATCTCTACGTCCCCATCTTCCTCGTGCGCATCGGCTTTCTTTCCTTTCGCATCAAGTTTATCCAAACCTATGGACTGTGTCACATTTCGTCCTGCCCTTGTCTCAGCGCTCATAGCCAGTGCCTGCCGTCCTGTCTCCGTCTCCACAAGCCATTCCCGCAGCTTCTGCTTGGCAATCGCGAGACCTTGCTCCGAGGCCGCGGTGGTCATTTGGATGATAGGTCCCCACAGGTTGAGCGTGTACGTGACGTACGCACCAGAGGCAAGGAGGATAAGTAGGAGGATGAGGAAGGGGTTGCGTGCCACTGTTCGCATAGGTTATTAGCACACACAGCATCAGACAACGGATGGTAGGGAGAATGAACATACCAGCAAAGATCTCGTTCTGCCCAAGCACAAGCAGGAGACCCCACATCCACCATGGCGTTTGTGTGACCCCACCCAAAGCACCCCTCTTCGCCTCCACATAAACTCCGTCCGCAGTCTTCCTGAACCGTCTCTCTACATCCGCCTTCGTCGTATCGTTCAAAACTGTCGTTTCTTCCTCCAAGCTCTTTCCTTCGTCTTCGTCTACCCCACCAATGGGCACCATATCCTCCTCATCATTCGCCGACGCACTTGCAGGTGCGTGTCCGATCCACGCATCCAGTGGAGGTGGTGCATTCGTCTTCGCCAGTCTGAACTTCGACAGTAATGGTATGAGGGTCAGCGTGTGATCGCGTGCCTTTGCAAAAAGCCCATCGATATCATCGGTTGGACGCCAAATTCGAGGCACACCATTCTCATCGTACCGGAAACGGTCTTCGAAATTCTCGCGTAGCTTCAAAAGCAGATTTCCCTCCATTGTCTCCTCATCAATCTTCCCACGTAGCACGCCCCAAGACTTGCGACGGAGCCGCCACAATCCGATTTCGACTTCCTCGGCCGAGGCGTCGTAGCTCTTTGCACGCTCCGTGAAGCGCTTCTCGGCTTCTTCAACTGTTTCTGTGAAAAGCGACCATATGCGGTCCCAGATAGCTTTCTCGGAGACTTCGTCGTGCTTCGATCCTGTCTCTGGCGCACCAGAGCCGCCACGTCCAGACCCGAGGGCGGTAAACTCGAGACCAATGCTATCACCCAATCTCGACCGCACCCATCGTTCTACACGTGTTGCAAGACGGCGCATCTCCTCCTTTCGCAGCTGAGCAGAGACTTGGTCAAGATCCTTGCGAAAGAGGTTGAACTCCTGGGTTGCATCGCTGAAACTTGTGCCTTCCACTGCAGCAGCGAGAGCAGCGTTCCGGAATCCTTCATACGCTTTCTTCTTCTCGTCCGAGACGATCTCAGCAAAATCGTACTGTGCACCCTTCTTTTGGCCAAGCTTAACAGCTGCAGCGACGGAGTCCGAGAAGTTCTTGATGCCTGTCTTATGCGCTGCCTGTAATTGTCCTGCGAAGAGATCTTTCAATCGCTTGTCCACGTTCGAAGCCAGCTCTTCCCGCTTGCGTGTATACACTCCCTTGTGGTATCGGCTCGCTTCGACCTCGAAATTCTTCAGCACATTCACACGTGCATCTGTCATGATCGACCCAAGTTTCGGTAGCAGCGATGGTGTGCCGGCCTTGATGTCGCTTGCCTGTGTAGCCTCCAAGGGTGATATTGACTCATCAAAAGCTACCAAAACTTCTCGCGCAATCTCGTCACATCTAAATTGTGCCAAAAGCTCCTGCTGGGTTGGTAGATCTAAGTCCTTGTTGTTCACAATCTGGTCCCAAACGCCCTCTGCATAGACACTGAAACCATCAGCAGGTATCCGCCTGTGGTATTCAGGTAGCAAAAGAGGTGCTTCATCCTCATTCAGTAATCCTTGCTTCTTTGGGTCTTTATATCCTTCTCGGAAACGCGTGCTGAGCTTCTCGACAGCGGCGTCAAACTTCTCAGGCATAAGAATCTTGTGTGGGAGCGCAACGAAGGCGAAATCGAAGTAGTCGTGAATGCGCGAGTTGTCTAGACCCTGCGGCTTGGATATGCTGTCCCATAGTCGTGAGAGGTCGGATAGCAAGGTGTTGCGAAGGGCTGAGAGTGGAGTATTTCCAATGTGATCGCGAATAACAAAGAACAAGAGAGATCTGGGTATCGATCTGTGTTTGTTAGCATGCCCTCCCATGCGGCAGGAAAGTCCGGGACTGCATACCTGCTGTCCTTGACAAAAAGCTGCAGGTTAACTTCAAACACCGTCTTCAACAGGCCCATGTTCGCACCTTGATACAGGCCGACCTGGTGCTCCCAGATGTTCACAATGAGTACCTCGCTAGTGGCCAGGGCAAACAGTGCCGCTTTGCGTTCAAAGTCTTGATCTTCGCCTCTTTCTCGACCATCCGTGCCTTCGACATCCATGACAAGCACATTATCCGCTATGCCAGAGGTCGTGTGCGGTCTCTTGTTCTTGGACATCCAGATACCCTTGGTAGTCTGCCGCCGTTCTTCCTCGCTCATGACACCAAAATCCGTCTTAAACAAGCCGTTGAGAAGGGTCGACTTGCCGGTAGACTGGGAGCCAAACACTGAGATGACGTGGTAGTTGAAGCCGGCCGGTATGATCTGCTCGATCTTGAGGTACTGGCCTACATTACGGCTGTGCGCATTCCGCCGTCAGCAATCGACCATTCGCACTGTACATGATAGAGAGATTGCATCCCATACTTGAAGTTCTTGTCCTCATCTATAACCTGAATTCCCCTGCTGTACTTTGCGACCGCATCGCCATCCTTGACGTTGGCAAAATGCCCATTCATTATCTTGCCCGGTGCACTTCCCAGTCCTGCCGGTAGCGTCGGTCTGCGTGGCGTTTGCAGAGTTCCAGTGCCCGTCCGCGAAGGTGGCTCTAACGAAGTTTCCCGTGAAGCATCCGGGCTTGGGTATGAAGAGTTGCCGTTGGCGTCAGCCATGGCGCGCAAAGATTATTTCAGACCGAGTATAGATGCCGTTGCTATGATGTCGACAGGTATGCTAGTGCTGGCTGGGATGAATGTCGGACCAGCCAATGGCAGTCTAGCTGTGTACTCGTGACTCTCGTGGGAGACTGAATTAGGAGGGCGAACCAACTGTGTGTGTGCAGGTGATCAGGTGTTTGTACAGGGGAGTCGGGAGTTTGGGCTTGCGCATGTCTACGGACGTGAGCATGTGTCCTTTGGTGGGGACGGGGGTGCGAGTGCCGAGCAAGATTCCCCATCAAGGAAGGCGCCCGCCAATGGACCCACTCATCCCAGCGTCTCGATAACATTGGATGGACAACCCAAGTACCGTACAGACTGGAGCGGTGTTTCAACCTGCATTCAATTTCATGCATGGTGATGGTCTTTCCGATGTCGTGGAGGATGACGACCTAAGCCATCAGTCACATCTGCTGATGCCGGACTCCCGTGTCGAGGCTGCGCTTTCGTGTGCAAGCATATACTGACGTGCGAGCTGCTAAAATTGCAACATGCGGACATGATCCACTGCTAAACGTGATGTATCTTGATGAGGCACCGCAACCGGAGTTGCGTCTGACTGGAGCGCGGCGACTGTAGAAGTCCAAGGCAATTCTCTTGAGTTCGTGAGTATCTTGCTATACAGATTGACGTCTTTTTGTGAAGTACAATATATTACAAGTGATCAGGACAGTCAAGATGCCATCAACCAGGAATGGAACTCAAAAAGGCGCTGCCAATGGCAACTCCAGCGGGACAAGGAATGGTGCACACAATGGTAAGCCGAAGAAGCAATTGATACTCAATGCGTTCCTTATGAACACCGTTGGACACCTGTCACCCGGTCTATGGAAACATCCTCGCAACAAAACCGACCAATACAAGAGACTGTCCTTCTGGACAGATCTGGCACAACTTCTGGACAAGGCTGGCTTCCACTCAATGTTCATCGCAGATACCCTCGGCGCCTACGACGTCTATAAAGGTCCTCACAACTTCGAGCCTGGTCTTGCTTCTGGAGCCCAATTTCCTGTCAATGACCCACTGTACCTTGTACCTGCCATGGCAGCGGTGACGAAAAGTCTCATCTTCGGTGTCACAGCAAGCACAACATATGACAAGCCGTATGCCCTTGCGAGACGGTTTTCCACCGTTGATCATCTGACCGAAGGCCGTGTTGGTTGGAATATCGTGACTTCATACTTGGAAAGCGCAGCACGAAATCATGGACTGGATACTCAAATCGAGCATGACAAGCGGTACGAACTGGCAGACGAGTACATGGACGTGCTATACAAGTTATGGGAAGGCAGCTGGCAAGACGGTGCCGTGATTGCAGACCGGAAGGCAGGTGTTTACGCTACTAAGGGCAAAGTCCGGAACATTGACCACAACGGAACGTACTTCACTGTCCCAGGTCCACATATTTGCGAACCATCCCCACAACGAACACCCTTGCTCTTCCAAGCTGGTACTTCGGGTGCGGGTCGGCATTTTGGCGCTAAGCATGCAGAAGCGATCTTCATCGGCGGCCAGACACCAGAGAAAGCACGCGAATCTGTCGACGCGATACGGAAGCTAGCCAAGGAGCAATACGGCCGTGATCCATACCACATCAAGATTATCGCAGGCATCTCGATCATCGTTGCTGAGACGGACGAAGCAGCCAAAGCAAAGCAACAGGAACTACTATCGTACGGTGATCGAGAAGGAGCACTAACGCTGTTTGGTGGTTGGTGTGGCATCGATCTATCCAGGTTTGCAGACGACGAAGACTTCAAGTTCTCAGAAGTGCCATCTGTACGATCTGTCGTGAATCGATGGGCAGAAACGGTGCCAGGCTCCGATAATCTTCCATGGACCAAGTCCCGAATCATCGACTTCTTGCTGCTAGGAGGTATGATGCCCAAAATTTTGGGCAGTCCTACCACGGTTGCAGATGAGCTCGAACGCTGGGCTGAGCTGGCTGACGTTGATGGCTTTAACATGAGTCACCAAACAAACCCAGGTTCATTTGAAGACATCATTGAGTTTGTATTGCCGGAGTTGCGTAAGAGAGGACTATTTCGGACGGAGGTGGAGGAGGATATAACTGCAAGGGAGCAGGTTTTTGGACAGCCGGGTTTGTTGGATGACCATTACGGGTATAGGTTTAGATGGGAGGCTGGCAAAGAGAAGCCAAACTATCTGCTCGAAGAGAATGAAAGTGAGGAGAAACGTCCAGCAAAGAAGAGGAAAGTGGAAGCAAATGGCCATTGACCAGTGTACATCTAGATAAATGTTCTTCCACTACAATGTACTGTTTAGATGCTGCGTGCCTCCTTGACCCTTTCAAGCGATAAAGTGCTATCTGAGCTCAATCTTCCTTCACATCATATATGTCACGTTTATACAGCAGTCCAGTATCTCGTTCACTGAGGTTACCCGTCAACCATATCTGACCACGCCTTGGACCGGCAGGGTCCATCAAACGCGAGTTCGCTGATCATCGTTCGCGTGCTTCAAGGATCCAACCACGCAATATGCAACAGCTCCACCATCCGCAAGCACCACGACAAAGCTTTGCGAGAGTTCTTTCTCGCTTTGTGGAACGCATGCCGCGCTTGCGCAAGGGTAATAAGCATGGACAAGAACGAGCCAAGAATTTCTTGTGCCATTGGCGAATCAACGGCCGCTGACGCCTCCATGATGTCTCTAATCTGACTCCTGCGCTGTGCTGAATTTTTACCCATCGTCAAGGAATTCCTAGATACCGTCGCGATGGTACCATTCGGACCCGCCATGTGCACATCTAGCGGCTATGAACATCCGCTTCCTATGACTGCGGTAGCGATGGGCGCTGCAGAATTCCAGGACCATGAATATGGGAAGATCGTCCCCATACTTGCTCTTCTTCTCTTTTTTTATCTCGACACTTCTCAGCTCTCGTACTCTCGTGCTGTCTCTAGTCTATCTTGTTTCCTTTCTCCAAGATGGGTGAAGCGCTTCTCTCTCAAGCTGATGGTTATGGCGTCATCATCGGCCTCTCCATAGTATTTTGCTTGATCATTTTGGCTGCTGTCCGTATACAGAAGAGATATTTAGCAGAGGATAGCGATCAATCTGAGATGTTTATGGTCGCTAACCGTTCTGTGGGAACAGGGTTGACTGCTTCAGCCGTTTTCTCGAGTTGGTGAGTGTATACATTCGAAATAGCCTTCCCCAAGACAACGCCAGGCTAACTCTGATGCCTGATCAGGATGTGGATCAATGAATCCGTATTTGCTGCAGCATATACTTATAAATGGGGTATTGCGTTGCCGATCTGGTGGGCTGCCGGCCTCTCTTTTCAGATTGCGTTGATGGCGGTGCTGGGGATTCTTGCAAAGTTGAGGGTGCCAAATGCTCACACATCACTGGAGATTATCAAGATCCGGTATGGAAAATACGCCCACTGCCTATTTATCCTTTTAAACATCATCAATAACATCTTTGGATGTGGCTCGATGATTCTGGCTGGCGCGCAGCTTGTCACTGGAATGACGGGCATGCATGTTGTTGCCGCCTGCATCCTGATTCCTGCTGGTGGTGAGTTCGAACCTGACTGGTATGCTCTGAATCAAATGCTGATCACTATTTGATATAGTCGTCACGTATACCGCTGTGGGTGGACTAAAAGCTACCTTCCTGACGGACTATTTGCACACCACCATTGCGCTGATCTTGCTACTATACTTTTCCATCGCGGTACTCACCAATGAGCACATTGGTGGCTTGACTGGACTGTACGAAAAAGCCAAAGCAGCGGAAGTTAACATTGTGGGTAATTATCAGGGGTCTCTCCTGACCATGAAGTCGCGGCCGTGTAAGTCACTCCATAACGTCCCACTCTTCGCAAAAGTAACAAACCGTATAGCCGTGCTCTTTGGTATAGTGCTTAAATTTGGCAATCTAGCACTCGTCCTTATGGATACGGCCTTCTGGCAGAAGAGTTTTGCAAGTGAAGTTCATTCTACAGTTCCAGCGTATGGACTGGTCTCGATCGTGATCCTCGCGATTCCATGGTGTACAGGGACGATCATCGGACTCGCCGCAAGAGCTATCGAGCACAATCCAATCTGGTTTAACTACCCCAACGTCCTCACACTCAAGCAGGTGAACTCTGGCCTCGTCATGCCATATGTCCTGCGATCTCTGTTGGGTAAGGGAGCGACAAATGGATTGCTTGTGCTCATATTCATGGCTATCACGAGTACTGTGTCATCATCTATGATTGCTGTCAGCAGCATCATCTCTCTCGATGGATATCGAACATATTTCAACCCCAAGGCGTCCGATCGTAGAACTCTCCAGGTAAGTCATTGGGGTGTTGTCTTCCACGGCACCTTCATGGCTGGCTTTGCAATTATGCTGCAGTATGCTGGTGCTACAAATCTCTGGTCAACATATTTCCGCCCTGTCATGGCCTGTCCAGGTATCATACCCATGATCCTCACGCTATTTTGGTCACGCCAAACCAAGGCCGCTGCAATTCTCGGACCGCTCTTGGGTCTGCTCTCGGGATTGGCAACGTGGCTTTCGTTGTCATGGTATTATGGTGGGGCTATCAACATTACCACGACTCAGACACAACTCGCAGGCTTATACGGTGCTGTGGTGTCCTTCTTCTCACCGCTGTTCTACTCAGTGGCCATATCCCTCATCTGGCCAAGCAAGTTTGACTGGCGCGAGTTCCTGCGCATTGATCTCATCGAAGACGAGAACTCCGCCACAAGCTCACTCAAGTCCAAGACTCCCAGTTCTGAAGTAGTCAGCGACGTTGAAGGCGTCAAGACAGAACATCACGATGAGAAACGTATTGCTCGCGCGGCCGCTGCGCACCCAGGATCAGGACTCCAGCCTGCGCAGCACAAAGCGCAATCGAAGATCCCAATCGAGGATGTCGTTCACCCCTTCGATGCAGAGACGATCCGCCACATCAAGAAATGGCTCAAGATCTCGATATGGTACTTCATCGTCAACTTTATTGTTACTTGCATTTTGTGGCCGTTGCCATTGTACCGCAATTACATCTTCACAAGAAGCTTCTTTGATGGATGGGTCGTCATGGCACTCATGTAAGTCGTGAACTCAAGGTAATTGGGTATATACTAACGCGATCACAGATGGCAATTCGGCGCTATCTTTGCTGTTGTCATCTATCCAATCTACGATGGCCGTTATGAGATCTCGAAAGCCTTGGGTGGGGCCTGGAACGAACTGCGGAGAGGCAAGAAGAGTGCTGCGGTATCGTCCTAGAGTCAAGGAGGCGTGGAGCCGCAGCAGAGATACTACTGAGACCCGATAAAGTATAGAAGTAGACTACGTAGAACACTGATGAAGGGGAACAAAGCCCGTCGAAGTCTCCAGATTCGTGAACGCCTAAAGTTCGTAGCCAAACACTCGATCTATGGCAAGCAGACATTCTATTAAATTATCCATAACGCTAATTCTCCAACGCGGCTGCGCGCCACGAGAGTTCCGCTGCTCCCCTGGCTGCCACGAATTCCGGCATCGAATCGAATATCATCTTGATCCCCGAGCCATGTGCTCGCATAGCATCTTGTATCGCGCCCACCAACTCCTGAGAGTCATCGCTGGACATGTCGCCTGTGACCAAAACATGCATATTCTTATGGGGTGTGGACGGCATGTCGTGATTGAGAAAACTCAGCACAAACACCCGAAGCCGATCAACATGATCAGTCTTATCCCGATCTTTGGTACCCAACGTAAATGATGCCGCGGCTCTCAAGAAATATGGCGGGTAGTCGACTGCAAGCTTCACAAATTCGAGATGTAGTACGAGCGCCTGCTTCGTGTATTCAGCCAATAGTATAAAGCTCGATGGTGTGTGCTCAAATTCCTCCCCGCAAGCCATTGCGTTCCAGTATTCACGGCACAGTCCTTGTCCATGCCCAGCCCAGGCAGCAACAACCTCATGTGGCTGATGGGAGGCTATACCTTTCAAGACGCGAAGACGTAGATGCTCAGCAGCATCTTCAATGTCATCCTCGTACAGAGCCACAAGTCCGGGAAAACTTAGTGTGATAGCCTCCGGTCGCGCAAGACGATGGTGTATATACGCGTCTTCGAGAAGATAGCCTACCATACTGCTGATGACCTCTGCCTCATAAGACGCGGCAAACCCGATGAATTTCCTCAGAGCCCTAAAGAAACGTCGAGGAATGTCGTTAAGCATATCTCCCATCCAACCATAGGGTTCACTATGCGGTTGTCAGCTCTGAAGGAAATCCAAAGTACGATAAGACAAAAGTAGAATGACCCACTGTATGTGTTGTGCGTCTGGTGAGGACAAACGCTCCATCATTCTAACATAATCTTTGCCCCCATCAATGCGCACAAGATCTTCAAAAGTGCCATCTTCATGTCTGATAGATAAGGTTCTGCGACCATGAGTCTCTGACACATAAGATCTGTAGAGTCGCAAAGAAGCATGCATACCCGTAAGCTACCGTGAGCGAAACACCAACGGCTGGAGGCATCGATGCGTAGTTTGGTGTGGTATTTGACACCGGCCAGAGCCATATCGATCCCAATAAACAGCAGAAAACCACCACTGAAGTGTATATGATTGTGCGCGACGCCATGATCAGGCTCTAGACCTCTTGATTTCGCGCCAAATGCATGAAACCTCTATATCGCCCGCTTACCAGATCGGGCTCCACAAATTCCATCCTTCTGCGGGGAATGAGCTTCGTATTCGTGTGGTTTGGCTGTGGGAAGCGAGGTGGACTGTTTCGGACCATGTTGGACGTCTGCAGCCAGGCAACGCTTGATCGGCGCAGGGATGCTGTCGTCCTGCTGGATTGTACCTCTGCCCCACACAGATTAGAGGAGAGAATAGTGATAATTGATCACATGACTTGTATAAGAACTTGAGATGGAAGTCATCAAGTACCGTCCGCCTACGTTCTTGAACAAAGTGCTTTGGCGGGTCAGCTTCTCAACTGCACCCATGCAGTTTAGCTGGCAAGCACGATCGGTAGAATCGATATCAAGATCAAATCCATTCTTGCAATTCGTACAAAGCGGTAAACACTCGCTAAGGTGCTCGTAGTCGATACGATGCACGTATATCCCTTTTCATGCCTCCAAAAACTCCAACCATGCTGCCCCCAGGCCAGCTTATTTGGTACATTTGCCATCTGCAAGCGACTCCTAGCCCTATCCTATGGTACAGCATTTTGCCATGTCAATTCCAGATCATTCCTCAGCTAGGTGTCCAAAGCTCTTGTTGTTGTATAAATGGCCATGAAATGCAGGCCAATCTCGTTACGCTAGTTAATCTCCTTTACACTGGCAGATTGAACTTCTTGCCCTGGAGAACCCTGCGCTGTTGTCAGTACTCTGCTCACTCAGGCAATGCGCCTGTAGCAACGGATAGACATACTTGGTATAATAGATGTAGAAGAAATCCGAATACAGAACCGTCTGCACGATGCCAGCGACAACCGCAATTGGATCAAAGAAACTCGGTGTCTCAACAAAGTACCGGTACAGCCAATTTGGAATATAGAGCGCGCGATAGATGCCCAGCGCGAATAGATAGTGTGTTGTGATTGTCTCTGCCTCGCCAGTCCTCTGCAACATGAATAACTGCGGCAGAATCGCCACGCTCTCCAGCCAGATGCTGAACGCCCACAGTACTTCAGTGAGAGTGTACTTGTAGGGGAAAAGGATTGCCATGACGCCGGAGAAGGCGAGGAGATACTGCACCTTGAAGGTGTCGTTGTTTGGGTCATGGGTGGGCTTGAAATCGTTGAGCATGAGGTAGACTGTGTAGCCGGACGAGGCGATGAAGAAGATCTTAAAGAGCGTGTTGTAGGCGGAGCTGGGGAGGAAGAAAGTCCAGAGGAGATCGAGGTAGCGCGTTAGGTATACGATGAGATAGAGGAACTGCGATTTGAAGGATATGCCGGCTGCGCTCTGCACGGCGCATTAGTTTCCGTCTTCTTTTGCTCGTTGCTACGTCGCAACTGCTGCTCAGGTACATAGAGAGAGAGCACGTACACTTGAGCTTTTCATCTTGTGCAGCAAAATGAAGATGCTGAACAAGTGCGCAAAGTCCGCTGTTCAGCCAAAGATTAGTTGGGATGACGGTAGATGTAGAGACTTGACCGGCATACCGCATAATCTGAAGATGTTCATCGTGTGAATTCAGCTGCAGGAGAGCGCTGCAGTCGATCGGCTAAGTGTGCAATTGATGTACAGGTTGCTCGGCGGTGGGATTGTTGGGTCGCAGGGAAGAAAAGTCGCATGGCGTTGCGCATCGCGTTTAAGCAGCATTAAGGACAGCTTTACGTCGCCAGTGACCCGCTAGGCTTAATGGGGATGCCTTGCGGCCAACAGGGGAAGGGGTCTGTTGGGCGGAGATGATTCCGACAAAGTTCTCATCAGGCGCTTCATTGTGAGTAGCGATCTTACTGCATTCCGGTCTATTCTATATTCCGAAGCCATCTTGGCCATCCATTTGCCTTACACCTCCTAGACAGGTGACTTACCAATTCTGCGTCTCAAGAATTTTATCGTGTGATCCGCCGCGCAAAAGTCTAAGCGTACTGCAACGCCTTCTGTACCACCCTCCCGAAATATCCCTGCGCAAAACTCTCAGTATAGAAGCTATGCCTCGCACTATGCTCTCCAACCAGATTATGCGCAAGCTCATGGCACATGGTAATCCACCAATAACTCAGCGCGTCCACTTTCGTGCTCCGGCTCGTCTCCCACGTTGCGGCATGAAGGCTCTTGAAGTAAAAGTAGTTGAAGAACAGCGCGCCGTTCTGATTGAATGCAATTGTAGACGATAGCGCGTCGTAGAAAATGTGCAATGTGCTGGGTGGTAGATTGAAGATGGATCCCAAGTCAAGGAGAATGTACGAGAAAATGTCGAGGCCAGCAGACTCAGTGCTGAGGAACCTGTCCTTCTGGGAAAAGGTCGCAGACGAGAGGAAGACCTTGATGCCGCCCGCCGACGTGGACGCGTACGTGATGTCTTGCGCAGGCTTGTTGTCGCAGTAGCTGCCCTTTGCTTCCTCGACCACGTTTTGCTGCGGTTGGGCGAACAGACTAGATGACGTGTGAGAGCGGCATGCTTGGATCGCATTGTTCAGGTTACGCGCGACATTCTTCTCACTATCGACAGGATTGACGTGGCGGTTGGGGTCGCCCATAGATTCGCCATAGGCAAGGCCGTCGTCGTGTGCACCACCGGCTGTGGGCAAGCCTTGGTTAACATGTGGGCGGTTTCCGAGGAGCTGCTGGCCCCAGCCTTGCATCGAATCTTGGAAGGAGGAGAAAATGCTATTTGCCGGTTTCTTGCCTCCTTGCCTAGCAATTTGTGTCTCTCGCGGCGAGTCGTCCTCCGGACTACCAAACGCGCCAGGCATAACTGGCATAGGTGTGTCCATTGAAGCTTTTTCAGGCTTGCCTTTCGTAGGAGTGACAGCGTCCTCGTATGGTGGCGGGGCACCACTGTTTTGATGCTTCGCCAGATGCCTTTCCTCTTCTTGTCGCTTGTGCTCCTCTTCGGCACGCTTGCGCTCCTCTGCTGCCTGCTTATCTCGCTGCTCCTTGGCAATGCGGTTTTCATACTCCTTCCTCGCGAGAATACGGTCCACATTATACCCCTTGACACGTAGTCTCCTCAAGTCGGAGCTCATAACTGATTCCAGAGCAATGATGTCATTGTGTCTTGGCCGAGAAAGTAGAATCTTTGCGATTTGTGTGCTCACTTCGTAGTAGTCCGGGTTAGGCGTGATGAACAGCGAAACGTCCTTCTTGCCGTCGTTGTTGAGCGCCGCGGTACGCTTCTCAACAACAGGTCGGATCTTGTAGCCCAACAATGAAATGCGTCGCGAGATATGCTCCACAAGTACGACGGACATGTTTTTCTCTAACCATTTGACATCGCGCCGTAAATCGCCTGAGTAATCGTAGAGAAATACGCGCGCTCGCTCGATGATGAGAGTGCGAAACTTTTGCGCAGGGTTCTGGTCGCGTGGCATATTACCGATGCGGTCATCGTTTTCGATAAGTGATTGCAGAGACGGTACACCAAGAGCACTGTAGAAACGTTCCAACGCCATGTCGTCAGGTGCGCAACAGAGATGCTCCCGAAACATAGAATATTCGTACGCTGCGTCCACAACAACAAGCCCTTCTGGACGGCGAAGACTATACGAGCGCACAAAGGACAGATCGTCATCGTATTCGTCGTGGTCGTGCGGTTTTGCTGAGGTCTTGCCCGCATCGTCAATCTCTTCGGTGTAGCCTAGCAAGAAAGAGGAAGCCTTCATATCCCGCCACAGTTGTTTATCAGTTTTGAGAGTTGTCTGGTTCTCTGCCAACTTCCTAAGCAGATCTAGATAGCGGTTTGTATCTAGGCTCCCTAAGATTCTGCCTGGGTCATCCACAACCATTCGTGCCAACTCCACGCTACTTGGCTCATTCTTTGACCCAACTTTTAGCAGGAACGAGTTTGCCTCGAGTCCGAAGTCGACGAAGTCGAGAATATCGCCGTATGCCTGTGGATCACCCAAAAAAACCATCTTTGGATTCACATAACGGACCGTCTGCTTCTCCGACGTGCGCTTAAAGATTGGCACGATCTTGGAGTTGCCAATCGCCTCCGCGAGGTTGGCATTGATTTCACCGAGCCGACCAGACAAATATCCAAACACCATCATCGCTTCACGGACGTACTTAGGCGGTGTGTTAATGAGGCGAGTGGTACACGCTTGGATTGGCGGATCCTGTGCGACCCCGAATTTCATGGCATGCGGCCGAATATCAGCTGCAAGGACCGCGAAGTCCATTGTAGATGCCTTCTCGTTCCAGTAGCAATTGTTTGGCGCGTAGAGCATAGGGAAATTGGTGTTCTCAACTCGCAAGATTGGTGCATCCGCGATGCGTCGAAGATCGAACTTGATATAGCCGTTTGTGTGGTGGAAGTCCACAAAATACTTGAATGCCTCGTTATACAAGTGTTGATTTGATGTCGCGGCAGCCTCGAGCATCTTCCCCACCAACGTTGGTACCTCCGGATAAGGTCGCAAACCGAGCAAGCTCAGGAAACGACCCTCTGGGCCAGCAGGACGCCACATGCCAGCCCAAAAGAGCACAGGCAATCCAAGTGATCTAAATACGTCTTTCGGCTCGAAGAGCTCAGAAACCTTGCACAACTTGCCGGCCTTGCGATGCTCACCACGGCCTTCTTCCACAGGGCATATAGCAGTATTCTTCAGTCGCTCGATATCTTGCTTTGGGATGTCGTCGCGGACGGAGACAAGGTATTTAACCAGGTCTGCAAAGCTCCACTTCTGTTCACCCTTCGGAGATTGACTCATCAACCGATCGAAGACGACAGTCAATTCTATCGTCTTGCGTACACCTAACGCGTTGAGGACCTTCTCCTTTACGGTGCCAGGGAGGTCGACCGTTGCCAGGTCATCGAACAGCTTCACAGACGGGAAGTACGCGTCCGTAGGCTTTCGCATCCCTTGTTTTGTCGGTAGAACCGTGCGCGTGCTAAGAAGCTCGGTGATCGATGCTTTTGAGCTTGTACCTAGTGAGTCCCATTGCTTTGATAGTACGACGAAGTACTGTTTGGCGAACATGGGCGAGACGAGGATTGATTGGTCTGGAGGCAACATCTTACGATCTGCTCCCTCAACCAGGTAGCGAGACCAGGGGACAATTTGCAGCTCTTCCCAAGCGAACTGTTCAAGCTGTTGTCGCGTCATACCCTTCGTGAATCGGAAGGGTATCGTATGATCTGGTAATGGCATTTCGGCTGGGATCTTCGCCCCCATCAGAAAGGTGTTGATCTGGGAGAGCACAAGTACCTGCCCACCATCTTTACCGCCAATGGTAGCAACAGCTGACCCGAGAAGAGTTTGGATGGTCGTTGTGTCCAGCTGCTGACTAATGAGCTGAGCCGAGCACCATTTTAAGAATTCGACCAGCTGCTCCTCCGTGAGCGAGCGGCTTTCCAGCTCTTTCTGGATATCTTTGACGGTCATGTCCGAGACCATACCGCGCTCAAACAACCGTCGGATGAAGTCTTCCGCGCCAGATGTGATGGTGGAAGGAACGAGAGGGACATTCTCGACAAAGCTCAATGGCTCTGATACTACACGAACCTGATGGCTCGGCAGAACACCTTTGGTGGACAGTATGTCCATTGATGCCTTCGTCGAGCACTCCCAAAATGCTTCCTCAATTAATCTGCCAACATTTGAGGAGGGCGTCGACTCGGTGGCTGTGTACTGCTTGAATACGTGGACTGCATGTGGAGTGACCGATTCAATATCCGCAGAACCAATAACTGGCCGTCCCGCAGCCTTCATTGAAGCGACGATACGTGAGCGCAATTCTTCCATCTCGCCTGTGTATGCTATTCGGCAAGCAATGCCAGCTACACGCAACATCTCAATATTCCAAGTTTTGACGTATCGGGCGTTGAGATCAATGCTTTCGCGCTCGACCGTTGGAATAACACTCGGAGCTGAAATGTGGCAAAGCATGCCAGTTGTTTGCGCTGTCGGGAAGCCAATGAATATGCGTCCATGCTTATTGGGCAGGACAGATGTGAAGAGTTCTGTCGCCTTGTGTGCAGTCACCCCTGATTGCGTTGAGAGCGAAGCTGACGTTTCGTCATGCGAAGATGTCAAGATAGCGATACGAGTTTGCTTCGGAGGCGGTTTCTTTGTTGCTCGCTCCAACTCAGCCGCAAATGCAGTTGAAGCATAAGTCTGAATATTGACGGTGCTGATGCGTAGGAAGACAGACGCATGTGAAGTCAACGCCACGTTATCAGCCACCTGAAGCTGCCTCATGTGTTCAGCTTCTTTGGCCAACTTCCTCGCTGCTGCATTCGTACTTGAAGCTCCAACCCTCAGTCGTGAGAACAAACTCTTGAGCGAGGGCACCATCTCAACCTCTTCCTCAGTTGCCTGGCTATTCTTCTGAGGTGTCCAGTCAATCACGTTCATCCATTTGGCATCGATTTGGGTGCTCTGATGTACTACGCCCACAATTTTCATGAGACCTTCTTTCGTCTTCGGTTTAATGTCCTTCGGAAGTGAAGCCACCGCTCCAGGGGCGCTCTTTTTGGTGAGCGAGATGATGCTCCACTTGTCAACGAAGAGGTCGATAGATTCGAGTCCCACGAACGTGAGACTTGTGCATAAGAATTGACAAATAGACAGTAAATCCGGCATAGGTGAGGTAGTGCTCCGGTAGTTGAGTAAGAATGTGGTGTCTTGGTCCGGATGATCTGCCGGCAATGAACTGGCTTTGGTGTACAAGCTATTTCCCTTCCATAAGAATGCCATGGTCCGGCGACCTGAGATTACGAATGGTTCCTCACAGTCTGCAAAGACGGAATAAAACCCCACACCAAAGGCTCCAATCTTCGTCTCTGCCCAACGATTAGCAAATTATCATGTGAGAAATCTAAGCACTAAGAAATACCATCCGGATTTCCTTCCGCTATTCGCTTCAACCGGGTCCAGTCACTTTCAGCGAAAGCTTGTCCATTATTTGACACCAGAAGGCGGTGAAGTGTATGGTGCTGTAATGTATGCTTAAGAAGCGCAGCCTCATCTGCGCCATGTGGCAAAGGTACAGTGGTTGACGGCTGCGTCTCAAACCTGATAGTGACCTTCCTTGCTGACGCGTCCGCTGCATTCTGAATAAGTTCTCGCAGCGTCGTCCAGTCGCCAGAGTATCGCGCGAGAACTTTGTCTATCAGAGCACGAGTGTTAACGGTCACTGCCTCCTCATCTACCTGCGAGCCGATCGTCTGCTCTCGCAACCGCGCGAGATCGGCTCGGCTGCCGGCCATAGTCGTAGATAAGTAGATGTCGCTTCGATGAAATTAATGCAAAATGTAAAAAGCTAGATGTCTAGGGGTATCAAGGTGTTAAGAAGGACGGTAACGAAGGAAGAGCAAGGCTGAGAGGTAGATGTGGCTTTTCGGGTTCAGGCGAACTTCGCTCCAAGTGACTCTTATGGAAGGAGTGACTGGAAGTCGATGCAGGCAAACTTTCTCTGAGTCGCTTCCAAAGGATACCAAGCACTTCTATGATCCTTAAGTCCGGTCATCTATCGTTGATACGTGGTTGATGCTCAGGTGGCGATCGTGGACTCCCGAGGCAGCAATAGGAGTGCGTGGGTGTTTCAGAACACTAAAACGAATGCTATTGACCAGCCATCTACCGTGTACAGATGGTGGCGAGATAGGAACGACATGAATTAGGGAGACAATGTTAGGTAGAGATAAATTCTTCATCGCACGTTTCATTGACATTGCTGTTGTTTTACGCCACAATTAAACACGTGATCTAAGCTTGAATAAGTGGCTGTGCTAATTCGCCAGATGAAGCAAGCCACTTCGATATTTAGTATTTTGTGCGGCTCCAGACTGAATTATTGCAAGTACATATAGCGGCTTGTAAGCTGCTCAATACCCAGTTACAATACCGTCGCTGGCAACCATGTCTGCAGCTCCCGCATGATGACTTAGGACTCGTGCACGACAAGCCCATGGATAGGCCCAGCAGTACTTGGCTACGGATCAATACTTCATCCGCACAACTATACGCCCGTATCTTAGTTTGTTAAAGCACTCAATCATGGTAGTGGCTTTTGGATATGCATCGTGAGAAGCCTCCACGACCTTGAATTGGGCCCGATTCGCAAAGCGCCCGCATTTGCTGCGCACTTAAGCATGATATGCACATAAGTATGCCAGTGACCGAATATGTTATTATAACCTGTAGTCTCTGGATCATAGGATCATGTCTCTGACCTTAAAGCATCCCCAATACATCAGTGGTGCTAGTACCGTTCATCAAGGAGACTATTCATGCCGTGGGCTTCGGCATCTGCAACGTGGTAGGCAGCGCAATGAGTATGATTGTTACTGTTCAAAAACTGCAACTGGTACTCGAGTCATTCGCAGAAGGCACAAAAGCACAGAAATAATCGAAGCAACCATTGGACCAGAGCGAACAACAAAGACGCACCACAGCCTTGATCGGAGGAGAACTTACTCCCTCCCAGTGGAATACCAGATCTCCCTGTAATCCTACCCAAGCGACGTCACAAGGAGCGTAGTCGAGAACTTTGACGAGAACATGCGCATTTGCTGCGCAATGTGGACATTAGCCAGCAGATGTGGCTCAAGTTTCTCGACGACATTGAGCAGGCAACGCCGGCAACAGGGTGGGTTAAACCAATCAATTTGGCGTCCTTGAGCAGCTAATTTGCCCCGGAGCCATTCTCAATACTTGTTTCCTTCGCTGTCAAGGAGAGGACTTGTGCGGCTGAAGAGATCGACTCACGGCTGATGGTTTCCTTTTTCACAAATCGCTATACGGAATCAGATTTTCTTGCAGAACAAGGCCCAAGCAGCTGCCTCACAAGCGCAAACCCAAATACCAGCGGTTGATGGGGAAGCACGTGCAGAGGCGGCTCAATCTCAGGCTCAAATTGCTATCCCACAAGCAGAAGCAAGAACTAGAGAAGCACACGCGTGGGCAGGATATGTCTTTCTGCAGCCCTACGTAGTGATTCTTTATCGGGGCTCTGGTGTCCTTCATGAAGCTGTTGGGACGGCCACTGTGCCCTGACTTTTAATGAATGCTCTCACGCATGTGGTGACAGATGGCTCACAACGTCTGGTTGCCAGACAGGAGGACATATATCAATGCCGGAACTAAGTTATTCCAAGACGTGCTACAATATGCAAGTTCGACTCATCATCTGCTCAAATCGTTGTCCCTAATCGCTGTTTTGAGGAAGTCATCCACCTGATGGTCATGAGTCTCTCGGCACATGAAGAACCTACTGCAGCGTTATCGCAGCTGGAAGCAACGCAAACTAGTCAGACTGCTTAAGTTGAGTCTCCTAGGTGATGGAAAGTACTCTGAAGTATTCCTGGGAAAACCTCTCAGCATTTTGTAAGTTTAGGTATCAACGCAAAGCATTTCACCATGCAGAGGGAAAATTATTGTGCCCTGACAAAATCAAATGTCATGCAGTAACAGTTGCTCAGTTGTGAAGCATCATGCGTCGTGTGCTAGTTCAGGTTGTGCTGCCCCAACGTTGTTCACGTGACCAGTTCAACTATGCGGTGACCGGGGTATGTGCTGCCGATTGTTGGCTCATGGCTAGCATCGGAAATCCACCAAAGCTTCCTCAACCACAAGCTTCAGACTCCTCCAGCCTTCTCTTGTAAACAAACACAACAATGGTGCGATCAAGCAGCACGCTCGCTGCACTCGCCTGTCTGCTGTCCTCCTCGTTCGCGGCGCAGATCACCCTCTCCATTACCCAGCCCAACTTCGCCTTCAGCGCCGCGACTCTTCCTCCAAGCACGCACGCAACCCTCCACGCCTCCGGGGCCCCACTCACCGCTCTCATCAACCGCGCAAATCAATTCGTTTTCGCCAATGTGCCTACGGGGAGTTACCTCCTCGAGGTTCACGCACGAGACTATGTCTTTGAGCCACTGCGCGTGGACGTTGCAGACGAGGGTGGAAAGGAATACGTGAAGAGCTGGCAGTCCTTCCGAGGTAACGAGTGGGATAACAAGGGCGAGAAGAGGGGAGATGGCGAGGCAAATGTCGGAGGCGGCGTTGCGAAGGCGGATATACAGGTCAGTGTGCTCGGAAGCAAGGAGTATTATGCGAAGCGGCAGGGCTGTAAGTTCACCACACCGAGACATGATTTGCGCCGTGTGAGCTGCTAAGACCTTCAGTCTCCGTGATGAGTCTCTTCTCCAATCCGATGATTCTCATCGCTCTATTTTCGCTGGTCCTTGTCGTTGGAATGCCGTATTTGTTGGAGAACATGGACCCAGAAACAAAGGCCGAGTTCGAGGCCATGCAGAAAGATCGAGGCATCGGATCGAACCCGGTGGCGGCGGCTCAAAGTTTTGATTTGGCGGGCTGGATGGCAGGTTCAAGCTCATCCGATCCGGTTGCGGTTGAAGAGAAGCCGAGCAACGAAGGCCAGCAGAAGAGACGGAAACGGTAGTGGAGGCGTCGTGCAACAGGGCTCTCAAAGTTCGAATAGAGATAGAATGCATCTTAATTGGAATGATTGCTCATTACAACCTGATCCAGCAGCCCATAGAAGCGAATACACCTTGCGCCGCGCTATGCTTACAATGACTCTCCTCACTCCTATCTGTGATAAGTTCACTAGCATTGCCCTCTCACTCCGGCAAGCTAAGTTCGTAGCTCAAAACTGAGTGATCAGCATAGTACATCATCAACCTCCACGTTCTTCTAATCTCCAGCCTCACTTTCCCGAGTTGGCCTTGCATTGGTCCAGCTGCCAGTCCCACCAACTTCCTCTCGGGTCTCATTCCTTTGACTTCCTCATTTGCGAAAGGAAGTATCCAGTCCAGTCGCACGAAGTACGTCCCCTCTGGCCTCTTCAGCCAGTCATCTGTTCGAAGCAAGGAGAATACAGCAACTCGACCAGACGGAGAACCTACGAGCATGATACCGAGCTCGTCTATGACAGCGTGCAAGCTTAAGCGATCACCGTCTGCTTTTACAAAAGATGGTAACCTATGTCCGACATGGTCGAGGTCGAATGCTTGCTTGAGTGGATCCTCGAGCGCAATGACTGGGGCAACGCCTACACCAGAAACGGCTGGTTGCAGAAGTAGAAGGTCATATTTGGACATGACAACAAGGGGACTCATTATGTTCGCGGGTATCTGGCGGTCTCTGGGTGTCTCTTCGTTCTCGTAGACGATGTTGCTGAATCTTTTACCGTTGTACGACCTATATGATCTGTAAGCATAATCTTGTAAAAGCAATGTCAGACTGCAACGACCAGTTTGCCCAGAAGTTTTTCCGGGCGCTCGAGTTGTTCCAGCTCGAATAAGCTGAGCTTTACACTTACGGTCGTCCAAGGATGCTACGAGCACCAACCGGCTGAACGTTCGCATACCACGGATGCGTCATTGATTGCAACGAAGCTGGCAAATGTCCCATGGTTGCTGTAGTTGTGGATTGACCTAAGCTCAAGTCATCGGCATGGTCGCTGTCAGCATCTTCCTCTTCGTCCTCGTATTCGTATTCGTCGTCTTCGTCGTCCTCCGATGAAATAGAGGCACTCCGTTGCGTAGTGCCTATGCGGTTACCGGTTACTTTGTATGTGTCTGGCAAACGAATCAGCATTCCTACGCTTGTGCACAGTTCAATGCGTCTTACGACTTGATTCCGGCACACACAGTCTCATGAAGGATCCATTCCAATAATCGTCGTAGGTCCGGTCCCGGATCATCTGAGCCGGTGCGTACCCTGAGATTCGCCGAAAGGCATGTCGGTCGATGAAAGACACACCCCAGGTAGAATGGGGCCATAAAGGCGCATCCGGGCAATGGCAGGCTGGAACTCCTCCCCTCTCTCCGAATTTACGGCAGAATCCAGCCGATAACAATTTAAGAGGTACTGGCGAAGGCTCAAGACCGTGACTACGTTTCATAAGTTCTACTGACGCCCCAGCTTTCGGTGACCTTTGTTAACACTTACACGTATGTGTATCCAGTAAGACCCCCTGTGACCAAGAGCTTCCCAGTCAGATCATCCTGAGTATTACAGAAAGACACGGAAGGTAGATTGTGATGAAAGCCTCCAATGATATCTGTTCTGGTGGGAATCATGTGCCTGCCCTGCAAACCAAGTTCCTCGCAGCGATCAATTCCTAAGAGCCCAAATGTTATGACATGCACGGTGTGCTTGTTGCAACTGATTGCGATTTTGCGGCCATTGGAGTGAATGCTCAATCCCCACGCGCTCATGTCCACGTTATGTTTGAAGAAGGGCGGGTATGCGTCCATGACTAGAGAGCCAGGGTAGCCATCCATTTTGCGAGCCTCCACGGCAGCTTGCACATGATGCATGTAGAATCCGATGACATCACCGTCGTCGCAGGCTACAAGCACGACTTCCAGGTCTCCGAGGAAGTCCACAAAGAGGTGATTGATTGAATGCGGACATTCTCGGTCCAAGTACCCTGCTGTAGCACGCTCCGTTCGTGGTGGAGCGATGATCAAGGAAGGGCGCGACGGGAGTTTCTGATCTGGAAATAAAGGTTCGTAGACGTATACTCTGTCTTTGTAGGCTACCAAATAGAGATTGAAAAGTTGCGACAGTTGAGTAAGGTTGAGTCGCCATTCTCTGACCGATGGGATTCGATCGTTTGTCCTCTGTCCATCATCGCTTCCGAACTGACCATAAATCAGTACTTCATCAACAACGCTCGCATGTCTCAGCTGTGGCATTCGATGATGATACTGAGATAATACAAATAGAAACAATCTACTCACCCGATCGCTGGTCTGCAGGCCAAGAGGTCTAACAGTGATGGCCTTCTGTCTCAGGAGATTCTGAGTCTCCGGAGTGAGATCCTCAAACGGCATGGTACCAGATGCGCTGGCATATCTTTGTGAGAAATGATGCCACGATGTTGTCGAACTGCACGTCAGGTTGCTGGCGAGGATGAGGTGGACCATAAGCATCACGTGAGCGCAGCCAGAAAAGCAGGTGCGGCCTACAAAATGCAATAGTGAATACAACAACAAAACTATTGGTGATTTCGGAAGAACATTCCGTATTGACATACATGATATGATACTCCAAGTTAGGACGAGTAACCAGAAATCGTCTCAATCATGCCTTGTGTAATCCGTACAGTTTTAAAATCTACTTCATCAAATCTTTCATCGTAGCAAACATGAGCCTCCTGAGGCCATCAAACCCATATCGATCCAACCAATTAAGCATCTCCAACCGGTACTGCTTCCACGTCAAGGTTATTCCCCCTTCCTTCTCAAGTAAAACCAACGAACGCTGGGTCACTGGTCCAGCATGTGATGGCAGCTCTTCGCTCGTCATTCCCTGTGCCTTTTCTTCGAGCTCAATGAAGGCTGTTTTAGTCATCGCTGCTAACAAGTGCCCGTGAGAGAAGTCAAACATGGTGTGGACACTGTAGTCTCTTTCGACTTTAGACAGGTACGATTGTAAGCCGGCAGTAACCAGTTCCGGACACATTAGACCTGTTGCATTTGGGTCTGTTGTATTTAGTGCTCTCGAGCGCCAGACAAGGTTGCATACGTCCATCAGATAGCCGTTCAGCAAGTCTGTAGCATTCGATTGATACACCCTTGTTACTCCAGCTTCTTGCTTCTCAAAACACCGCTTGTAGGTAACAAGCAATGCGCAAAGACGAGAGTAATCGCTGAGTGAGGTCGTAATTGCTAAAGAATAGGCGAGAGTCCTCGGCGGTAGTATTGCCGGAATAATCTGCTTCTTGACGTTGATTTGCTCCGTAACCAGATCAGTCGTTCGTTCGTAGAAGCTCAGGATAGCAGCATGTGCTGGTTTCCCCGCAGCAAGAGCAGACTCTGCGAGAACGGCTACGTGCTCGATGAGACTGAAAATAGCGTTTGATTTTAGGAAACCTCGGGGCGTCTGGTCATTCGCTGTGGAATATGTGCCCATCCACCGCATCGTTAAGCTTCCGTAAAAGCTGAACAATACATCGAATGGCGCTTCTGCACCACAAAACACACTGCTCTCAAGTGTCGACAAGATGTCTTGGTGCAACTTTTGAAAAGGTTGAGGAGGCAGGAATGCCAATAAGTCGAGTATGGCTCCAGAATCCGATGATCCGTTCCACAGTGGGAGGTATGCCCGAAGAAACCGTTCAGCAACGAATGGCAATGCTTTGGAAGTCTCTGTGAAGGAAACAAGAGCTGTCAAAAGCTCAGATAAAGTTGCGGATAGCCCAAAGCCATCTCTAAGAATCTCAAGCTCAGCGTCGAGATAGCTAGACAGCCAGAACTCCAGTCGTTGCTCTGCATCACCTGAGCCACGTAGCTGTAGAAATTTCTGCAATAGAGGATCGCGCAGCGCGGAGGCTATCTGAGATGGCGCTTCCAGATGCTCAAGATGTTCAACGAAATCTACAGCAGTTTGAACATCTTCTAATGTCTTGGTAGCCTGTGATCAGTTAGCATGTTGGAACCGCGGCTTTTTCTTCAAGTTCAGGGTACCTCAGTAGCGTGGAAAGTCTGTACAGGTGGTAGTACGGACTCCCTACCACGGCTGTGATCATCACGGGTGACCCTGAAGCCTCCTTGGTCACCAGAACCGCTTGCGGTGATTGCGGCGTTCTGCTGAATGGCGCGTAGTCGCTGCCGCCACTCTGGGTCTGGTAGCTTCATGATGTTAGAATCGGGTAGCAACATGGGGACGACCATCATACCATGGACTGTGGGAGTTTTGCAGCTGTTGCGCCGATAATGATCTCAGGACAGTAGTTCTTGTACACACGAAGCAGGTTAATTAGTGCAGGTTCGCTAGCTGTGTGCTGAGCAAGCTCAAGCCTAAGATCATCAGCTCATCAAATAGCTGCAGGACTCAGAGCAATGACGCACAAGCGCTGAATGCGAAAAGGTCGCACGTGTTTCCGTCGCGTGATAAGGGATAGTAGTTGGCATAAAGCAGGGCTAGTATTGTCAGCAAGAACGCTCTGGAACTTGAGATACTTCTCACCGTAGCGAGATCATGTCCAGCAAATCGAACATGACGCTATAGAAGCATGATAGATAGGATGGATCCTCAAGCACATCGTGCACCGCGATTATCCATCGTACCAAAGCGACCTGGATGGCAGGTGCAGGTTTTCGCTTCGCTTGACGAAAACAATTAATAAGTCGCGTCAGTATCTCGATTGACACTCGATTTGCGGGGTAGAGATTTTTGATCAACGTAGTCAGATTGTTCTGATCCAATTCTGTCTTTGATGTAACAAGTGTTACAAGCCGCTGAAGTTCAGCATCCTGAAGACCAAATTGGTAGGCGTATTGGCAGATTTCATCCACTACTGGGCCAACCTTGGTCGTTCGGGAGCGAGCTGGCGTGTTGGCAGCTAGGTTTGATAAGAAGAAGTCGTCAAAGAAATGTTCAGCATGGCATACCTGATTCGAGTACGTCGACACTATCACGCAAGTCTTGAATCTCATCTAGTATTTTGAGCTAATAGTCATTGACCGCACCTGGACAGCTTACCTGTTTCGAAGCTGAACGCCATGTCGGATCTCTCCGATTAATTTACTTCATGCTGGTGGTTGTTTGTTTCCAGATATGGGATCGCGACTGAGAATGAGCGATGCGACGGAATAGACGCGCTACCACGTGATAAAAACACCATGCTTTCCTCTTATAAGGACCCCATTTGCAAACAACAGTGGTAAAGGCGATTCCTTTTGCAGGATGCGATCAGTAGTATGTAAAAGATAGCTTCATGAGTGGATTGAGAGACACACGAGCTATCCATGCATATGGAAACATAGTTCTCACGCATGTGCAATAGACTTGGCGGTGCGAAAGACATCTCAGGCCCGGAACCATGCTGTACTTGTTGGTTGGCTGTCGATTGCACCTCCTGATAGATAAACCCCTGGCCTTAGCCTATCAGCCTGCCTTCCATTCACGAGGCGCTCAGTCTTTTCCGCCATCTTCTACAATATTTCATCGCTTGTCCCTGTGTGCTTCATCGGTCGTGGCAGACACATCTGGGGCATGGCAAACTGGGCAATCACAAGAAGCAATCCACGCCTCCGCTTTTCACGCTTTGCCAATGGCAATAGACACTATACAAGGGTTATTGTCGTACAAACCAATTTGCAGATGCCGGACATCCCACCCGCTTGCAAAGGAGGTTGCACTTCCTTTTGACTTTGCCCAGTCCCATACCACATTGCCACACTCGGCGGCCGAGCCTTGCTTCAAGGTTGAAGCATGCTGATGTACGCCTCTATGATGGAATACCACGTAGTGAAGTTGGCGGGATGTATGCGACGAACAGGCTGACGCACTTCTGCAAAATCGGCACAGCCACATTTGGCGTAACTGTCGAACGGTCGCTTCCTCGGAACATTCTCCTAGCGAGTAAGATAATTCAATGTTCTGCGATATGCCGGACTACGCGCAATCGGTTCCGTGTTGCAATGCTTTGACGAGAATCAGTCAAACAACTCTCAGTAGTCAGTCCTAGGAGTCTTGCGGTGTCTCAGTATAGCTGGTTCTTATTTCTTGTTTCCGACAACGTCGCTTGCGAAATCACACAAGTCTGGTGTCTCGAACCCCATCACATACTTTGATCGCCTTAAAATTATTCGTATCCGGAACAAGCGCTTGTTTTCCCCAGTGTTCTTGATTCGTCTATGTATGTCCAACCGCAAGCTCGTCCAGGCCCAGGTAAGCAAGTTCTCAACACAACGCACCATTCATTCGCTTTCTTATGCATTGAATTCTCCTGTCGCTCATGCCCGATGGTTACACATAAGAACGTTATGATCATCTGGCGCGTGGTCCAATCTCAGTGCACCAAACCCCGGGCTGGGTCCTCATTCGCTGGCATTGTGGAGAGGAATAATTCAGTTACCACTTAGCATACATGGTTTTGATAGAGAAGGAATGAATGCGACCATGCAGCAGCAGTGACTCTGGCCATTGCATGTTGTGTGAAGTCTGATGGTCCGGCGCCGAGAGTCCTGAGTCGCGATGGAGAATATAAGAAATGGCCCGGCGTTTGTTCTAGGGACTGAAGATTCTGGGCCCTGGAACTGTTTTCCGGTTGTGGTATGCCAAATATATCTCCCACGCCCTCTCGAACGCGGATCTGAGAGCTATACATATACTTCGGACCAACCACTGCTAAGCCGGACAAGATCTCCGGGTGTATCGCGTGTATACCTGGTCACTATTGCGTTACCATGCGCTGGCCTTGACGTGAAAAGAACCAACATATACTCGACGCTGCGGCACATTGACGTGTCTTGATCATCGTTTCCTTTACTTCCAGCGCCTTCAGTTATTGTTTTGTATACAAACCACTCTGCTCTCTCATATACCATTTAATTGCCCGCTCAATATTCTGGCAGACAGTACTTCCTATCCACTTTCGTAAGTACGAACAGCATTGACTCCTCAGCAAACGATATACATGTACATTCGGAGCTAACCTTCATGGCAGGTTCTGAAATCGTTTCAAGAAGCATTACTCACCTGACGCTGGTGACACGAGGACCGCGAATATCATCAGATTCGACTCCTCGAGTTACCTCCTCATTGTGGTACAGACACACGCGTGGACCCACCTGTGTGCATATCTTTGTCTTCAGAAGAGACTCACGATCGTTCTTTCGACAAATTCACATCACATATAAGCATTGGATTAGCAACACAGGTGGTGTTGGCGCCAATTACTCGGCTCATACTGCACCGAAGGTCGGATTTGATTGCCAGTGCGATACAGCGCTTCGTGGACTCACGAAGCCGAGCCAAGGTTTCCACCTATATCACTCTACGATCAGCCGAGCCGCATTAAACAGAAATGATAATGCCGGGCAAAATCTGCACCTACCAGCACTCACTTGCCATCACTACACAGATACCTTCACCATGCAGGCACCAAGACACATCGCCTATCCCGAGCACACCATTTTCACCACCGATGGCTTACCTTCCGCGCTCTGCAACCGTCCTCTCAATGAATGACGATGCTATTCCAGCTCTTCACGCCGTTGACGATGGCAATCACATCCTCCTTCTCACACCCACCACACCACAGACGCACGATTACCACTACGGCGCACTTATCCACTACATTAGAGATCGCTACGGCAAATCTGTACATGCAATGGACTATAACCCACCCCCGACCAGTAATCCCTACCTCTGCTTCGACGCGCGGCATTTGCGCGCCTTGGATTTGGAGGGATGCGCGGGTGTCATTGTAGTAATCGACGCAGCGGATGCTGAGTTGGCTAGGACGCGCGGCTCACAATTCGACTTTGCGATTGAGGTTTGGAATCAGATTGGTGGAGGTGTAGAGTTGCCCGCTGTGCTGGTTGAGCTTGGAGGAGCGAAACGTGGCGTAGGAGACTGGGGAACGGTGCTGTGGGCGAAAGACAGGAGATGGGAGGCGTTGGAGGAAGTGGCGACATCGATCTTTGGAGGTCGTTAACCAATGGTTGAGGTTGTGGAGACCACTTCTTCTTCGAGCATTCGATCTTGCACGTCTTATGTCTGCCGCACGATGCGAGCATACACGTTCTTCAGATACCATGAGATCTACGACTACATCTGCAAAAACAAACAACGCGAACGAAGCTCATCCGAGCAGTAACCACGAGTATCAACATGAGTTTAGGCAAGCATGGCACCTCATAATGCATCACATACGATTGCACGGCTCAACACGAAAGAAAGATCGAGTATTGGCAGCACGGATGGCGAGTACGAACATTTGGCGCAGTCACGTTAGGACGACTTATTCTCGTTGCCGACAATTTTAGCGAAGAGCTCAACGAGCACATATGAAACAACGATGGACAGCATTTTGCTTTGGCGCGGAGTCGACGCTCAGGCCTGACCAACTCAAAGGATGATGATTTTGCACATCTTGCTTTTCCTTTTGTCAATTGCTTGCATTTGGATGGATGGGTGTATGATGAATCCGAGACAAATATGACAAACAACGCTACATTTAGCACATCTGCTTGAAATTTCGTCGCTTGTCTCTGTCATGCTTTGGACCTATCCAAAGTCATGACACTCACTTTATGCATCTGTGTACCGGCCAAACAAGCCTCCGTGCCATTAACCTTTGCATGACACGTTACACACGCGCGACCATCACTCTTCAGCATGCCCCAGCCCTGTACGTCCATCGATAGCGCCACTTCCCTTTCTTGTCCATTTGTGATGGATTTCTCTCCGTGCCGAGGCTTGGATATCCTAAGGAACTGAGCTATGTATAGATAAACTTGTACGACCACCACGAGCAGGGTATGTCACACTCAACTCACCCCTCCACATACGGAGGTAATACTGCGCTTCTATTTGACGGTGGATGAATGTTCAGCATGGAGTCTGAACGCATGACAGAGCCTGGCTGGAGGACGAAGTAGGGGTTTATCTACCCTCTGCAGTGCCTGGCGGATACGATCTGGGTCGCGTCCACACGAAAGCGTCATCCTCTCTGAGTAGACCGAGACAACCTGCCATTATCATGTCCCGTCTCCTTTGCCAATGCTGATGCTGGCCGTATCTCGACATTGCCGCCTCCAAGTCTTGATATACCATCTTGTGCTTGCCCAGCGCCGGTCCCATCCAAGACTTCCACCCAACCCTCCTCAGCACCATCCAAATCAGCCGCTCCCTCCTCTTTCTCCCCCAGCTTTTTGTACTTCCTCTTCGCCTTCTTTGCCCGACTCGCCTTCCGCTTCCTCAGCAACTCCCACCTCCTCTCCAACCTACTCAGCTCAACATTTGTGTCACTGGCAACTTCACCAGCTTCAGCCTCAAGTTCCTCCCGAGCTTCGCGCTTTTCCTCAAACTCAATTTTGTCCTGCAACCGTCGCATAGCAAGTTTCTCGTTTTGATCCCTCGATCTCGTGTCCTGACATTTAATCACGATGCCGCTCGGAAGGTGCTTGATCTGAACGGCTGAACTGGTCTTGTTGATCTTTTGGCCACCGGGTCCAGAGCCCTTTAGATAGGCGATTGTATAGGTCTTGGGATCAAGTGGAGTTCGAGGTGGCAGAGGTGCGGTGGATTTGTGTGCTGCGGCCGTTGCGCTGAACACATGGAGCCGAGGACGATGGAGTAAGGACTGGGGCGTGCTCCTGAGGAGCAGAAATGGTGTCCTCATCCTGATGAATAGTGGGACATTGTAGGGTGCATACAACTAACTTGCAAAGGGTCAATTGAAGAATGCAGTATACGCCTATGAAATAATTGCTGGTCCGAACAGAGAGAAACTCTCCGCATTCCCAACACGGACATTTTAAACCTCATGACTCGACATGGATATTGACGGTTTCAACACATTGACTCTCTTCTACTTCAATTCTGATATGGTGCATTCCTACATGCAATAAACATGCCCTCAAAATAGCTACGACTTGCTCAGTCTTTTATCACGCTCCCATGGCAATGACTGCTAGACATGCTCAATGATCCAATGCAAGAAATCTGAACACCGTTTGAAGGTGCATGACACGTGCAATTGTCCACCAGGATCTCAGTGAACAGGCGGCGGACATTCATCGCCTTCACCATTACTTCGTATTTTCATGATGTTGCTAACCAGTTCCATCTCTTGATACTGTATGAGGCTGTATGGGAAGGTCACTACAGGACTGGTTGCCGTTGCTCTGCTGGGCAAGCAAACGCACTTCGCCCTCACGATGGGCGGTATCAACAGCAACGGGCACAACAATACGTACACGACACGGTAGGTACAAGGGTATTTAAGTCAAAATTTGTATCTTGTGATGGCAAAGGTCAACATCAAATTCAATACAGTTGACAAGATGTATTCGTTCGCTCTGCTGCCGCCGCGCCCTCGCCCTGCTCTCCCTCCTCCGCCTCCTCCTCCGTCCCCGCCGCCGCCACCACCTGACTCCGAGTTTCCTTTCTGCAGAAAGGATTATGTGCTGACTGACGCAGAGCTTGACCGCTTTGTAAAATTAGGCTGCCGTCTCGCCAATCTTGATCCGACCAAGGGTCAAGATCGTGCAATATTTAGGAAGCGTATGATCAGAAATCCAACTGATCACGAGCTGCTTGCCGTCAAGATGAAGTTCACACAGCATCCTGACACCGAGTTCATGACTTCGCCACCGCGCTGGTCTTTACCTGTTCCTCAGCCAACAAAAACTTATGAGGACATTTCCACCATCCTGAACAAGCGCCTCGAGTCGCCACGGGATATCCTACTCATTCTGGATCTGAATGGCACCCTACTTCTTCGCAAACCCAGTCGACCTTCTTCTGCCTTCTGGAGGCGCGCACGTCTAGCTGAGTTCCTCGAATACGGATTCAGTAAATTCAAAGTCATGATCTGGACGACTGCCCAGCCAGAGAACGCCAAACTTATGCGCGACAACCTCCTTACTTCGGCTCAGAAGGCCGATCTTGTCCGTGCCTGGGACCGTAATCACTGTGGGCTGACGAAGGAGATGTACAAGCAGAAGACCACCGTGTACAAGCGGTTGGAGTGGGTTTGGGACGACACGGCTATACAGGCGACTCATCCGAAGCACAGTCAAGGTGAATGCTGGGACCAGACAAACACGATACTCGTCGATGACTCAGTGATCAAAGCCACCGCGCAACCATTCAATCACATCCTCGTTCCGGAATTCACAAGCACCAAGTCAGACGATGAAGTCAAGTACGGCGCTGTGCTCGAGCAGGTTGCAGGATACCTGGAAGAGGCGCGATTCCAGGAGAATGTGAGCGCTTTCATGAGGGATGATCCATTTGCGGTGGACGAGAAGGTGGGTGGTGATTCATGTGTGGGAGGTTGGTATGTGGACCTGCTAAAGGATGAATTAGATCCGACCGGGGAGCTCTATCCTGCGAACGGTGGTCGGAACTTCTTCATGATGGGTTTCGGCGACAAGATGATGAATTGGGGATGAGCGAACACGCGATCGATTTCGAAGTACTACTCTGGATTAGGATGGTTATGATACCCATGAGGCCTGATGATATGGCGCGGGACCAGGGACTTTACGTGTCGCTGAATAGAACTCTGGGCATTTTATGGGAAGGCATTTGAGGGCGCGGCATTCACGACGTCACGGTAGCATGATAGGCGAATGCAGGAGTATACATAGATGAGCAGAAGCTCTTCGAAGCACAGCACAGAAGATTTCTTTGAACAGTGCAAGAATACTGCTCGAATCATATTACAGATTAAGTGGTCTTATGCCCGTCTTGCTACCTAGAACGCCTTCGCTATGCTCCAAAATTGCAAGTAGAACATCTTTCTTCGCTTCAAGCTGCCACCGACTTTCGCTTGGCCAAAATAATGATATTTCAGTGGGGACTCAACATTTCCCTTACGGCCTCACCACTGCTCTTCCTTCCCTGCTGTACCGCCTCGACGAATGCGCCTGCCGTGCTCTTCGCCACACCCACAAGACTGCTCACGTCGCGCACAGCAGGTGAGACCGAATCGCCATCGTTTCCATCAGCCCACACGTACCACGCAACACGGCGCATAATGATAGAGATATGTTCCGGAAGATACAGGCACGCAGCGATAGTCAGGAGAGTAAGCGAGAGGAAAAGGATCGAGTCTGCTCGTTCGTTCAATCGTTAGCATCTATGTAGCAAGCACAGCGACCGCGAATTCAAAAGGCGAGAACGTACTGAAGATGAAGCGCTCCGTGGGCGTGAGCATGTACAGTGCCAGCGTGACGTTGTATCGGTACCGCTTCTTCTGGATCCATTTGTATGTTTCTTGCGGCTTGATGAGAGCAATTGCTGCAAAAGCCGCGGTGACAGTGAGGAGGGCCGCGAGAGTTAGATTGAATTCCATGGCGTGCGTTCCGGGCTATCCGTCTTGCGCTTTTGAATTGTACGTTGAGGGAGAGAACAGAAAAGTCGCGACGAGAGTTGTTCTTAAAATTGCGGACGTAAGGGGTCTTCGCGGATGACAGGGATGCTCTCCGGCTCGTAGGGCTGAGGATCAGAGACCAAGAAGCTGGCGTCGTTGACTGCATTACATAAATAAAAGAACGCGACATTAAGTTCCCAGCGCGTGGTGCCGTGCTTTCTGCGGTAAAGTTGTTGCTTGGGGGCTTCAGGAATGGCACCTTGCACTAAAGAGCATGGACATAAGACACAAATGCAAGTCTGCCATATTCGACGAAGCATTTCTTTGTAGCATGAGATCCGAAAATGCCTAACAGTATCTGTGATTTTATCATCATATGTCTGCCTTGTATGGACTTAGTCTTTGGATGGTCGCCGTTCGCTGATGTATTCGGCCGGATTCTACTGCGATCTCTTCCGATATCTTAGCATGCCTTCGTGCTTTCCGTCCAAGGCACGAACGCAAAATGTGCCTCTTTCGTCCTAATGATCTAATAGCGAGGATAATAAAATGGTTGAGGCAATCCAGGACCAACAAGAAACTATGTGTACATTATGCGATAGATCCATACATGCAGAATACACCACTAGGTTTGTACATTACATTTTCGCATCTCAGACCAGAAACTCCACCGCTACAATTTAGCCCAGGAATCGCTGGAATGCTACAAATGACAGAAAGGCCAGTATCTTGACCAACATGATCCGTTACGCGTATTCGTGGTGTCGGTTATGCTTCACCGTGCAATGTGCTCTCCGAGTCATTGTCGTTCGCAACATCTTCGAGGTCTCGATCACCTACGTTGACACCATCCTTGAGTTCCCTCGCCTTGCCGTCCTGCTGCTGTTCAAGCCTCTCTACAACTTCAACCTTCTCTTGCTCGGCCTCAGTGGGCTCCACGCGTGGATCAGGAATTGAGTCGCCAGCTACGTGCCACTCCTGGATAGACCGGATAAGGTCCACAGCAAGTTCTCCATTGTGCACCAAAGCTTTGTCCCAGTGCGCTGGAATACCACTTTGACTGACAACGAGCATGCGGGCAATGCTGCCAACGAGCAATTGTCGCATCGGTGAATCGGACGTCGTGTTGCCATAAATATACTGCACCCGTCTCAGGCTCGGGTACGAATCCGTCGCGCGATAGAATCTTCTGATCGCATCAAGCACATCCTTCACAAGTTGTGCGATACTCCATTTCTCGCCCATCAGGTACAAATCGTAGAGATCGCTTAGGTCGGCTTCTTTGGATGGAATAGGGATTTGGGAGCTGTATAGCCAGCCGACGAAGAGGCGGAAGGGCGCATCGTCCTCATCTGGGAGGCCGAAGCTCTTGTTGCTGGAAGGTGTGGCGCCTTTCTTGTAGAAGATGGATGCGAAGAATTTTGAGCGGTGGCAGAGGAGGCGCTCATGTAGGATCCAGTGTGTGTTCTCAGAGCCAACATAGATGTCGACGAGAGAATGGGTTAGAAGTCTGATTTAATGTCAATTTGTTGTGCTTCGACCTCATGAATTGGCCAGAATTACTCATTAATGGGCTTCTCCCGTGATTTCTGCTTTTCGACTTCCGCCATCTTCACGTGTATCGAGAACCGAACTAGCAATTGATTCTCGTTGAAATTATTCAAAAAAGTTACACTTCAGACTGAAGATCACCCAAAGAACTGATCCGCAGGCACTTATACGGATATTGAGAAGAGATTGACGAAAGTGGCTGGTGAGACATCCTTCCCATCACCTTATGCTACCCTCCCATTCTCTTACACGAGGTAGAGGCCATGACGCAATAGGTGATACTCGAGGACACTAATGTGCTAAATGCCATGCTCCGATCGCGACCAAAATCAAGGAAATGCCACGCGCTTTGACGTGCGCCGCCCGGGTTGACCTTGTCTAGCGCGTGTTGGCTTCCGTGTGTGTGGCGTAATTGAGTTGTGGGGTTCTGCTGCTTCAGTGTGGCTTGCAGGTGGAGGCTAGGGTTGCCTTCTGAGACTGTGGTTGCATCAGGGCTTCATTAAACCTTTGTGTGAGCTATTCTAGCCTCATCGTTGTCGCCCAGGTGTTCGTGACCTTGTCTCCTTTCCTGACGACGCTCCGTCCATGCTCAATCAACGTTGGGACGGCGAGCTACATATTCGGCTGCAAGATGTCCTTATTTCGTACGATACTGCGTCTATCATGGTAGAACAGGGATATGTATTGCCGCACTTACGACTGGTACGCCAGGCTCTCTATCTGTAGATCTCTCAACATCGGCTGGACGGAGACAACGACTTTAGATTGAGAATGACCTTTGGATCTGGTTGCAATTGAGGGGTCGGCACCATCGCGGGCGCTTCGAGTTACTTCCCCTTTAAAGTACAGATACTCGCTGGCGATGCAGTATATGATTCTCAGTGAACCTCCAAGATATTAAATATCCCTTTGTTTGCTTTCTTATGGGTTCGCGAATCAAGATCATCACTACACTAATAAGCTTCGAACACACCACAAGGCTATGGCAGACGGCGAAATCAAGCCGTTCATAGTCGACATACCAAATGAGGAAGTGGATCGCTTGAAGCGTAAACTAAAGGACACGCGCCTGCCACCAAAGCCGATCGTGCCAGATGCCGGTGACAAATATGGTCCAACTTATGAATGGGGCAAGAATCTCTACGACGCGTGGGTGAACGATTTTGACTGGTACGAGCATCAAGACCACATCAATTCGGCTCCGCATTTCAAATATACACACTCTGAGGGAATCACGATACATTTCCTGCATTCAAAGGCCAAACGCGATGATGCTATTCCACTTCTTATGGTGCATGGTTGGCCAGGCTCATTCTACGAGTTCAATCAGGTTTGGGGCCCGTTGTCAAATCCAGATGATCCGAAGTTGCCGGCATTCCACGTTGTGGTACCCTCATTACCAGGCTATGGGTTCTCAGATTGGCCACCGCGAGCAGCGTGGACTCTGCAAGACACGGCAAGGATTTACAATGACATGATGAAAAAGCTAGGCTACTCACAGTATATGTTTCAAGGAGGCGATTGGGCGCATTGGATCGGTCGCGAGTAAGAAAACATACCGTCCAAGATGAGTAGGAAGATTGACAGATCTGACAACAGAATGGGCGTCCGCTATACAAACTCTTGCAAACTAATTCACTTTAACTTTGCTCCAAGCAGTCTCCCCAAACTCAACCACCGTGGACGCGAGGAGGTCACTGCCCGCGAAGCAGAAGTTAAGTCTCGTGTTGCTGACTGGCTCGAAAATCACATGGGCTATGCAATCGAGATGCGCACTCGACCTCATACAATCGGCTTCGGCTTCAATGACAACCCCATGGGCATCCTGATGTGGGTCGGCGAGAAGTACAACGAGGCTGCCGGGCCAGAGAGTCAGAAGAAGCGGTACTGGACACAGCATATCCTTGCGACAGCGAGTATTTATTACTTCACTGATACTATCATGCCGAGTATGTTGTGCTATTATGAGAATGTGCGGCATGAGCATTTTGCAGAGTTTGCTGAGGATCCGCGCAATCGGATAACGGTGCCTTTTGGCTTCACGTCGTTCTGGTGGGATACAGAGCCAGCGAGCAAGCGGGCAGTGGAGAAGACGGGCAACTTGGTGTTCTACAAAGGTAAGCGTTCAGCATCATGAGTGTCTTATAAGAAGAGATGTTGACTGAAGTTGAGTAGAGCGTGATGATGGTGGCCACTATGCTGCTGCTGAAGATCCTGAAGGAATTATGGAGGATGTTAGAGCATTGGCCGTGCAGGAATGGATGAAGCAGACTAAGAAATGATGGTCACACAGATGCATCGATTGACTTGTGATGATATGATGAAACATACGTAGGATAACACAGATGTAAGCTTCGGGATTCTCCTATCCAGGTGTTTCTCTATCAGATGCAATTAATCTGCAAGGCGTTACAGCAATCCAGGACCTTCTCATTCCAGCCATCGCCACCAGATCAGGAATTCCATTTTCCTCAATGCCTGTTTCGTTCCTAGAAGCTGATCTTGCGCGCTTGATTTCTTCAACAGTAGCACCTACTTCGTACTCCCCTGAGCACAGAGCGCATAGCGCAAGCTTAGCCACAACAGTCTTACCGGGCTCTACAGGTTGCATGGTGCGTTGCAGTAGTCCACTCCAAGCAAGTCGCTTGCCCAAGTCTAACGCGGCATCTGCACCCTGATGCGAAAGACTGGGACGCAGGCGAAGCAGTGGATATATTGTGCTCTCTGACCGGTTACTGATCTTGGCCTCGAGGATGGCGAAATCCCCAACAGTGATGCTGAATCCTTTGTTCGACATCGAAATCTCGTGCCCACTTATCGTCAATTGAATATCCACATCGTCTAATTTCAAAGCATCAACCATGCGAGGCGTCATGCGCACCGCATTTCTAAGGTCAATCATGCCCTGTTTAGAGCTGCCGCTTTCCTGCCATGTCGCACTCAGCCGATCCAGTAGTGCCTCACGATACCAGAAGAGCTCTCGTGCAATTCGCTCGGTGTCGGCTGAGAGTGCATTAGTGCTCACCACGAATTGCCGTTCATTCGCGGTGCGGACTCTGGCATGCGGATTCTTGATGTGGATCTTGGGGAGTAATAGCACCATGCGCGACAGATGACCTGGTTGCACTACTTCTCGCGATCGCAGAAATGGCACATTGTCTGAGCTGTAGATTTCCTGATTCTGCATCTTTACATTGATCTCAAGAGGCTTCGGCCAGGCGTTGCGAAGGTCGAAAACAAGCAGACAATAGCCCTGCTTCTGCTCATTTGTCAACGACAATGCTAAGGAAGTATCACGGACCACCGGCAAGATGTCTAATCGATGCAGTTGTATGCTGGCATTGACTGTGACTGAGACAGGAAACGCGATTTGGCGAGTGTAGAATGTGCTCTGATTCTCCGTGTGTGACTTTTCCATGTTCGCATAGTCGATGAGGACGGTAACATTGACCAAGCCAGGCTTGCCGAGAATCTCGAATTCCAGGTCACAAGAGTCATTGGGTGCAATGGATCCAGGCTTCGTACCCACCAGTCTGACCGCTGGGTGATGCCTGGTTTGGAACTCAAGTTCGAATAGCTCTACTGAGTTCAGGTTCTTCTTCGCCAGAGCGTCTTGTATGGCCGCAGCCGTAGAGTCGTTAAACGAGATGTGCAAGAAATCAGCAGCCGCTGAATCTGAGATATTTCGGACTCTCATGGTGAATCTCGCACTTTCACCCTCAAGAAGCATGAGAGATGATTGAGGCAAAGACGTTGATCCCACCAGCAGGACAGCTTGCGCGGGGATTACGGTCAGAGGAATGACGGTTGATCTTGGAAATACTGTCCTTGATAATGAAATAGATGCATCGGACTCCGGTCGCTCATCCTTCGGTCGAGGCTTGGGAAGTCCAATGCTCCTGATCTTTGGATCATAGGGGATCCTCCACGATTCCGCAAAGATCGGGAAAGCGCGCTTGCGACAACCTTGAATCTTGATTACACATCTGTCAAGCTCATATGTGCCAGCAACATCAATTTTTCCTGTGACCGAGAAGCTTTGCGTGCGGTAAGGTCGCAATATCAAGTTTGTGGCTAGACCAAACTCGTGATCACCTGCTAGGAAGCCGATCGATTCAATGTATATGTCAAAGTCGTATGGATTCTGCAAAGAGACGACAAACTCGCGTTCGTCGCCCACTACAATTAAGTTTTGTGCACTTTTAGTTGTCGCTTTCTCCAAGAACGGGTTGTGGATGAATGGTCCTTTCTTAGCGACTTGTTTTGATTCGGTGGCCAGCAGATCAGACCTTTTATGCAAATGGAGCGCATGAGCATCGGACGAAGCAATCAAGGTTACACCCCGCACGAGAAATTCATCCCAGTAATCGGCTTTTATGTTCTGAAGTCCCATGGCTTTCGCATCACTCGTCGTTTTGGATATCGTACTGGACAATATCAATTGTTCTTCCCTTGAAATTGTAACCAATGCATCAGTTGAGTCAGTTGTTGGCGCGGTTCCAGGTCCTGAAATCCGTAACAACGCTGATGCCCAGTGCAGTACACCTTGTGGGTCGGGGAGCGCTTGGCACAAAGAAATGCATGTCCGAAGCACGTCAGATTTGACGTTGAGGCTGCCAAAAGACCTCACAATGAAGTCACCAACCAATTGCTCTGGCAAAATAGTGTCCTGTCTGCTCTCTCCGTCTGTACAATCTGCTGCACTAGCCTTCGAATTGCCAGCCTGTAACCATCTTGCTTCCGGAATACCATAGATTTGACAAAGCAAACTCAGGAAGTCTTCTAAGCCTTCAGATGCTCCTGAAGTGCCCACAGTTGACAAATTTGAATGCGCAAAACCATTCGTCGATGGATGAATGCCGGCTTCTGCAGCGCCTGATCGTTTTGCATCGTCCAAGGCACGGATTAAAACGTGAACATACTCGTTCAGCATAAGAGCCTTCTTACGCTGGAGTCCGAGTACAGACAAAGTAGATGCGACTCCAGCGAGAACTGACGCCTCGTCAGCTGCTGACAACCCTGATGCTTCCGGTGAGCCGGGCATTGCCTTCATGAGCATATCAGTGATCCTGGCTTTGCCAGCGCTGAGAAATTGTGATCGCAAATCTTGCAGAACCACATTCCTCACAATGTATGTTCCAGCAGCGTCGTTCATTGTGTTTCCTCCAATGACAATACCAGCTTGAATTTTGGATAGTCGAATGATGCATTCAGAGTACGCAAGCTGTGGGAGATACTCTCCTGTGTAATTGGCAGCTCGATTGTACGTACTAATGATCATGTTTGCCATCTCTGGTATTGCGATAGCAAGCTCTTTTCGTGCATTCGCAATTTCTGTGGCGGAAGCTCCGTTGGGCGTTGGCGATACTGGTGAAGTGATTGCTGCCAACTTTGAGGAAGTTCGATCCATGATTGGGTAACATATTGAAGGAATCTTGAAAGGTACACCAGCCCAAGCGAGTAACACCAAACATGTCAGCATATTTTCCAATGCTTTGGCATGCCAAATGTGGTCACTAAAAGATCGTGCTTGTCCCGCAGCTTCGGCGAGGTCGTTTAACGCCGTTTGCCAGTGGCCTGCAAGCATGTGCAAAGAGCTAATCACTATAGCGACTCTGCACTTCCCTTGATTTCGCTTCCGTTCATCGAGCGAGCCAGGACCAAAACCCGACATGGACACTCGGTCTCTGCTGGCATCCCTTGAATTGATTGGAGTCGCCTTGTTGCTTCCTCCAGGCGGACTTATGCTACCAACAAGCTCCTCGAAAGTTCTTGCCGACGGAGTTTGTCTACCACTTTCTGGTGTCTCCGGTCGAGGGCTGTTGTAGTCCGGAGTTGATGAGAAGACTGGCATCGACATCCGATGTTGGTGGTTGGTGGTTGGGGAAATCGATCGTTCTCCGATCTGTGAATTTGTTCGGCTTACGCTCGGCGATGCTGAGGATGCGCGACCCGCGTTACCAGCACCAGAGCTTATGACTGATGGCGGCGCTATTGATGGTAGCGCTTTGATGGACGCAAATAAGGTCGTCATCTCCGCCAATAAACTTGACGTGATGTCGCACAAGATCGTCTTCATAGTAGTGGCCTTCACCTTATCCGACGGAGGGACAACAATCAGCTCCGAGTGTGATGTCGCAGCTTCGGTGGGCGGCGAGAGGTCAAACATGACAACCTTTCGCACAAGCATGCGAGGATACTGCTCATCCATTGCTTCAAGAGCAGATGTAACAAATGCTTGGATGCTGCTTGCGTCATGGTGCTCTTGCCCATCTGCAATACCCACTATCATAAGTGGTTCGCGAAAGAGCTCGAATGGTGCCAGAGACAGTTCCGAAACAGATGGCATCGACATCATGAAGTCATAGAGAACAAATCCATCGGGAAATGCTTGGGGTGAGAAAAAACCTCTATCTATCAGTATCGCTTCCAATCTGACAGACGCAAAACTTACTGCGATCTGGCCGCGGATCTGGCGTTACATCTTCCAGTTTCACCTCCGATAGAGGTGCCAAAAGGTTGTAGAACGAGTAGAACCGAGATCGCTTAATTCTACCCACGGGTACAACTAGCACTCGCACTCGCGCCAGCGCAGAGGGCGAAAAGGAATCCATTTCGAAGCACGCATCGGGGATTGGTCACAACCGAGCGCCGATGACATCGAGAATGGGAAACTTGCTGGTTTGCATGAGAGAACTGATATGTAGCTAACGGTGAACACGAGGTACTTCTGAGTATATGATTGATATTTGGAGATTGTGGATTGATTCAGCTCTTCTCCATGGCGACGATGGGCGAATAAATTCCGTTCATATCGAGGTTGTGAACAGAGAGCACATGGATAGAGAGCGGCGGCCTCAGGCTTTAAGGACATGAATGTTGAATTGTCGTTTGCAATGCCTGTCATATAGGGATTCATTTAATATACATTAGGTGATTTTTTAGTAGACTTGCATCTCGTGCAAGTGAACATCCATCCAGAATTACTTCCCTTCTGGTATCGTATTCACCAGCAGTTTATGTTATGCAGTGCACATGCAGAAGAAGCACTACTGCAGGGAGAATTTTTGAGGGAGATACGAACGATCGTAGGCCCGCTCGCAGAGCCATTTTCGTGCTATCATTGCACCTGCAGCATCTCGAGCTCCCCAATTAAGGGACTGTGAAGTTGCGCCCAGCGCAGTATTCGGAAATGCTCAGGATAAACCACGCTAATATCCACCATCAAAGCATATAGACGCCCTAAACATCAAGTATGTCCATCAATCGTCCACAAAGAGTCCATCCATCACTTCATCCCCCTCAGCAAAAGGTACCGCTTCGCGACACCCGAAACCTCAACGATCTGGTCCACCATGCCCTGAGGCATATCCGTTAGTCGCCTTAGTCCAATGGTCGCGGGATGTTTTCGAATCTCCTCCACCAAGCCGAGAATCCTCTGTGCAGCTGAATCAGCTTCTGAAGTGCCTGGCCTGACTTGGTGAGCAGGTCCAGCTTCAAGCGCCCATTGCGATTCAATCACAGACGTGATGGTGGCATAGAGGTTGTGAATATGCTGCAGTGTAGCTCTGCACTGCGAGGGCCAGTGGGGTGATATTTTTGGCGCATGAATCCGGTTTGGCATGTAGGGATGGGTGTATGGCGCGGCCGTGGTCTCATCATTGGAATAGTAGAAACTGCTCATATTGGATTGGGTATTGTGGTTATTTTCTATAGCGGTCGTGGAGAGTTGCTCGCGATCTACGCGTGCCGGACTGAATGGTGCCTGAGACGTGAAAGCAGGTGAACGTGCGAGATAGGAAGTCGATGAAAGAATACGCTTCATTTGATCATTGGCGCTGCCGAACTCTGATGAGCCATTATTTGTCTTCGATCCATCACTTGAATTTATACGACGACCGCAAAATGAATTCTGAAGGTTTTGGTTGTCCCACTTATGCGTCGTAGCTGTCAGAAGCTTTGTACCACCGTCGAAACGATTCCTGTTTCTGTATGTCTGAAGCGGTCTTGAGGCGACCCACACAGCAAGACGACTCATACTTCACGAAGTGTTGATCCCAAGATCCTTATCAGTACATGAGAAAAGTGGAATTCCATACAAGTTAGAAGATCTATACAGTTTGATTGGCTAGGGAACATGTTGGATGTTGCCACCAAAAGAAGCATAAGGGGATGAATCTGAGTGGGCGAAACATAACATGTGAGCAAGAAGTGTGAGATAAATGTCCAAGACTTCTTGTCTTTTCAACATCGCCCCCGTGTGCTCCATTATGCATGACTAGGACACGTGATTTCGCGGCGCACTACCACTTACTTTCGCACACCTTTAAGCTGAAAATCTCGAAGCTCATTTAGTTGGACATCGCCCATGTTATCATGACGGTACATGTGGATGCCAAGCTCTCCACAATCTTGGGAGGTCATTCAAACCCACTCTTGACTGCGCATTTGCAAGATGTTCACGAGACAAGGACGTGATTCCGCAGGACTGGTGATACCTTGTTTGTCAGACCCGCTATCTGATCCAGAGGCAAGTCTAGTACTTCTTCATCGACATTGTATTCATAGCTTGTCGAGTCTTGCCCGTAGTCTTCCCTCGCAGTACGTCGTGAAACCTATGTCTTTGATAGCACGAATAAATTCCGGCCGTGTTTACCGAGCCACGGAAGGGCCCGATTGGTACGACTATAGATCAACATAGTCCGACTTACTCTTTTCAGCAAGGGTCGCTGCATCAATGGTCAATTGATAGCACCACATCCACATCCCTGAGCAAGACGGCAAACGGACGCTGTCAAGCAAGCATCGTGACATAAACATCACGCGATACGAAAGCCTTTTAAAAGGCTATAGAGATTTAATCAATCTCATCTTGGGGCAACACAAACGAAAAACCACTGCCAAGGCTGGGGAAAATGATCTCCGGGGAATAGTATCCACAGAACCCCAAGCTTTGCCAATCATTGCTCCTCTCTCCTTCAAATCACCTGGAAAGCTTGTGGGTCCCGGTGCTGTAATGCAGGAATTTTGCAATCTGTACGGCTGCTTGAGCCGAAATGTTCGGCATCTCTGAACGACTTTGCCTCTGCCATGTGGTATAAGAGCGTTAGGAATGGTGCTCGGTACATTGAATAGGTTTTGGGTTGCTTGATGAACCGAACAATTCAGATCACGCATTTCACTTCTATTCTATTTGTTGATCCGTTCTTGAACCCCGTTTTCTAACCATGGCCAACACGATCCCTGGCAATGACCTCGATGGTCATGGTTCTAAGGGAGGCATATACGAAGTCGAGTTTGACCAGATGAACGAGAAGAGCTTGGGCTACCGTATGACGGAGTCAGAGGTCCCTCTTGAACAGAAGAAGGAGGAAGCCCGTGTTATGTGAGATACCTTACGTCCAGAGACCATATAGATGTCTGGAATGCTGACTTCGACCAAGGCGCAAAGTGGATTGGCGACTTATCCCCATTCTTGGAGTCTTATACAGCGTATCTGGTCTCGATCGTGTCAACATCTCTAATGCTCGTGTTGCTGGAATGAACGAAGATCTCCGGTTCGACATTGGCGACCGGTATACGATAGCGCTCCTTGTCTTCTTCGTCACATATCTCCTGTTTGAGATCCCGACTGTTCTTTCCATGCGCTTCATTGGTCCTAAGTGGCTGTTGAACACCTTAGCAATGTCATGGGGTGCTGTCATGCTCGGTATGGGATGGGTGAACGACTGGCGCTGGATAGTGGTCTGCAGAATGTTTATTGGTGTCTTCGAAGCTGGGTATGCGTACGCGACGACCGAGTGCGTTCTTGACTGACAGTTGATGACAGCTTCCTGCCATGCTGTATGTTCCTTTTGAGTACTTGGTACCAAAGATATGAGGTACAGAAGCGGATGGCTTACTGGTACTTGATCAATCTGTTCGTGTCGGCGTTCGGTAACATCCTAGCATATGGAATCGTCAAACTAGACGGTGCTCACAATATAGCTGGCTGGAGATGGATCTTCATGTAAGTCTGCGTCTGCTTAGAAATTGGTCGGTATGCGGCCCATCTCAGTCCTTCCAGGAATGCTAATTAAAACAGCGTCGAAGGTGCGGCAACACTAGGAATCGCAGTCATCGGCTACTTCTTAGTTATTGGCTTCCCAGACAAGATGCTAGCCACCGGTAAGTATGCTGGATTCACGCAACGTGAGCTCGAGATCGTGCTCAATCGTATTGAACGTGACCGTGGTGACGCAACAGCCGACAAGCTTACACGGGAGAAGGTCTTGCGCCATATAATGGACTGGAAACTCTGGGTGTATGGCTTCATGTTCCTCTGCTGTAGCGCTCCAATCTATGCTTTTGCCTACTTTATCCAGATCATCCTCAAGACCATGGGCTACAGCACCAGCACCGTCTTCTTGCTATGCGCTCCTCCATATCTTTTTAGCATCATCTGGACCGTCGCTGTTGCTTGGCTTGCCGACAAAACCAGGCTGCGCATGCCATTCATGGCAATCAATTCGGCGATTACTTTCACTGGTCTCCTCATTACCGCATATTCTGCTGTGAGTATATCGCAAGATTGAGCTCGGGTAATATGAGCTAATCCACGATTAGAACCAAGGAGCTCGGTATTTTGGCGTTTTCCTTGGAGTTTCAGGCTGCAATGGGAATCTGCCGACTATAATAGCGTTTCAAGCCAACAACGTTATCAGCAATTCGCGACGCAGTGTTGCCAATGGGGTGCAATTGCTCTTCGCAGCCATAGGTGGAATTTACGCTTCGTGCACATTCATGCAGAAAGAATATCCAACCTATACGACGGGAACTTGGTGTAAGTATCGCCGATGCCTCGACTGCTTGATACTCAAGCGTGTTCCATGCTATGGTGTACAGAAGCTGACACAGCTGCAGGCGCGATCGCAACACAGATCCTTCTCATTCTGCTTGTTGGCCTAATGACGTGGCACTTCAGGGCTGAAAATCGCAAGGCCGATCGGGAGGGATATGCTATCCAGGATGATCCAACATTCCGATATACATTTTGATGCTTGTTGGGGGAACCGGTAGTCACCCTAACTCTCGCGGACGTCAGTCTCTGGACTTATACAATCGCTCTACTGAGACTGATCGAAAGCACTTCAGTTATTCGATGCCTTTTAGATCCATCAGCGCAATCCTATAAATAGACTACAACGTAGATCATGCATAGAGATGACTCACAATTTAATGGGTTTATCATGACAATTAACACTATGGACCTCGGAATGTACCAAGCCGGTTTCCGTAGCCCGCAAATATAATGAATGTTTCACCGTTCTGTTGGATGACATGGGATGCCCTCTGCTCTATTCCGCTGGATACTCATCATCAACCTGAGTTGAGATCAAATTGATCGTTATGGTATCCTGGAAATTCTGTTATGAAGTGTTTCATGTTGCAAGTTCACATGCGTGAAATAAGCAGAAATTGAGTGCATCGATGGAGATGTGATTCGAGAATGGGAAGAGTCCGAGGATGACCGTCCATCTGTGTACCACAGTAGTGTAGCATGCTCCTCGGAGATCGAGACTCCCCTTATCACCAAGCCGCAATTCATCTTTCTCCGAGTATGTCTATGTTTGGAGTTTTAGAATCAAGGATCCACTTCAGGAGAGAGTAGAGAGAGGCTATTATCTTCTCGTTGCATAAAGGAGTAGACCTCCTTAGGAGGCCATGTCTATGGCTCGTGAAGACTTTGAGGAAGCGAAAACGCTTTAATAAGATCAGACTAAACGTTTTATGATTGACAATGGCCGTATGCTCAACGCAGAACTACCTGTTGAGAAGATCCATGTCGCAATGCTTTCGTTCTTGCTTATCGTTCAGCTGCTTATCAGTTGGCTGTTAGATCTCCCTCCACGGAGATGTACCATCTTGTAGATCTTCCCCGTACTGATCTGGTTGACGCCAGACGGGGCTGCGCCATGGAGAACATCAAGGAGTTCTTCTAGACAGCAGATTGTTCATTGTGGAAATAAGGTTGTTCTATTCGTTCGAACACGTGCCAAGCTGATAAGGAAGCCTTGGCAGTCGGAACAAACTTGACAACTTTAGCCAGGAACGATGAGGCCATGGGCATTGATGAACACACAGGAATTTGCGATGCCGCTCTGTCAGTCTTGTCAAACAAAGTCTCCCTTCATAAAGACGGTCGCCCGAACGCTGTGATGATTCTAATCTGCCGTGATCTTGTTAAAGCGTCTGAAAGTGCTCCAAGCTGAGCACCAATCAGATCATAAGAATCTGTTTTCATTCATACTGGCACCTAGCCGACTGTTCATTGACACAAGGCTGCATGATGGTCAAGCTCTCGCTACTTTGGGAGGCCCCCGAGGTCAATCCAGTGAACCACAAGGCGAGGTCGATTCCTGTGCTCAATGTCGTTAATATGTACGGAAGAGTCTTCTTCTTCTCATGGTAAGGGCTCGCTCTCCACATGATGAAGCTCGAATGGCAGAGTTCCTGCTTCCGCACCGTGCAACGATCAGTCACGTGATAGTTTCGTTATTCTGGCTAACTATCCAAAGGTTCGGTTTCTTCATCGCCTTCTGGTCATGGTGTGAGTTATTGCTAAGGGGTACTTAAATTCGATGTGTAGCTAACATGATGCAGATGCCTTTCCACCGCTCATGACCGTCACCATCCGTAAAGAGCTTGGTATGACTACCGCGGATGTTGGGAACTCCAATATAGCGGCTCTGACCGGAACACTACTTGTCAGATTTCTTGCTGGTCCTGCTTGCGACAAATGGGGACCACGATGGACGTACATTGGCATTCTGGCCTTAGGTGCAATTCCAACCGCTCTGTCAGGTCTTGTCCAGAACGTTTCGGGCCTTATAGCACTTCGGTTCTTCGTCGGTATACTGGGTGGTACCTTCGTTCCGTGTCAAGTGTGGTCGACAGGCTTCTTCGACAAGAACGTCGTTGGAAGTGCGAATGCGCTGATCGGTGGCTGGGGAAACGCTGGTGGAGGTATCACGTATTTCTTGATGCCCTTGATCTATGATTGTGCGTTGATCCTCAACTGCTTTGCTGCATTACATACTGACAGCTCATAGCGCTCAAACAAGATCAAGGTCTCTCGTCGTCAAAAGCGTGGCGAGTGGCATTCATTGTGCCCTTCATTCTGATCACTGCGACATGCCTTGGTATGCTCTTCCTGTGCCAGGATACTCCCACTGGCAAGTGGAGTGAACGCCATGATGCGGTCAAACATCTACTGGAGACCCATGGTGTGAACCCTGGTAGACCCTCTCCACCAGCCAGTGGAACCGCCACTCCGCAGTCCATGGAAAAGAAGGCCACTCATGAGACGCCTTTGAAGAGTGATGTTGAGGCTGGCAGCCCAAGAGGCAGTATTCCTGCACCCGTGGGCAAAGAGGCTGAAATGTCCCCTTCCGACATGCTCGCAACTGCACGTGGCGAGGTTGTTGTTGCCCCAACATTCAAGGAAGCCTGCAATGTCTTCTTCTCACTGCAGACAGCATTTCACGCCTGCACATACATCTGCTCATTTGGCGGAGAACTTGCCATCAACAGCTACCTCGCCTCTTACTATCTTAGGAACTTTCCCCACCTTGGCCAAACGAAAGCCGGGCAATGGGCATCAATGTTTGGCTTGCTGAACGTTTTCTCACGCCCACTTGGAGGTATTATCTCAGATCTGCTCTACGCCAAGACTCACTCACTGTGGGTGAAGAAAGGTTGGATTGTATTTGTTGGCGTTATCTCCGGCGCTTTCAATATCGCTATCGGTCTCACGGACTCACGTGACGAGTCAACAATGTTTGGACTTATCGCAGGTATGGCGTTCTTTTTAGAAGCAGGGAATGGTGCCAACTTTGGTTTGATTCCTCATGTCCATCCACATGCAAATGGCATCATTAGCGGCTTCACAGGAGCAGCTGGTAATCTCGGTGGTGTGATATTCGCGATTTTATTCCGATTCCACGGAACACATTATCAAGAGAGCTTTTGGATCCTGGGGATCATGGTCATCGGATTCAATCTTATATTTGCTTGGGTTCGGCCAATTCCGAAGGGGCAAATTGGTGGAAGGTGAAGCAGTGCATGCACTCAAATGTGCACTGGAAAATGAAAGTCACGTGATCATCTCCATGAGTATTGGATCTCGCTTTGCTATGTTCAAGATATCTAAAGACCAAATGAGTTAATTGCTGGAAAATTGCCGACAATGCATTGCAAAGTACTGAGTAGTCCATGAAAGATCGTGCTTATTCGTAAGGAGTGTCTGCCGACTGGGGTATATCTAATGTATGTACAAATGGTCTGGCTATGCAAAATGAAAATGTATCCAACCCTCGAGAGAGTCCTTATAAACATGCAGCTTGATAAATATAGAGAAGGGGCAATTGGAATAAATTTTGAGATGGCAGCGGAGGTAAAGCTTTATGAAATAAGAAAGGCAGTTTTGACCTCCTCATCGTTCACCGACCACACTACCGTCGGGAGTAGTGGGATTGGGATATGCAGGTCGAAGTTTTGTCCTCGTTGCACCGCTTCCACTCCTTTCCAGATTCGCTAACTCCAGTCGATTGTTTTCGGCCTGCCTTCGCAAGGACTCGCTGCGTGATAGATAGACACTCGATATTCGCTTCGCATGTGTGGTTACACTGTTGGCGGCTGATAGAGCTTTGCTAGCGGGACGTTGTTGAGCAGCATTTTCTTGACGGAGTTCGGGTAGATCGAGCCAAGTATAGTCGCCCACCTGAGTGGTTCCATCGGCATTTCGCGCCCGCGAGTTGCCCACTGAATTCGATGCTGAAACCATTGTGGCGCTGCTGGCATCTGATGAGGGCGGCGCGGCAAAAGGGGATTTGCTCTTCTGTACAGGATGTGGCGAATTGTCTTGGCTTCGCGATGATGAATTCTGTGCAGCAGTCGTATCTCTGAGCATGTCGTCGATGGCGGTCATAAGGGTTAACCGCTTTGTCTTTGTTGGTGGTGTACTGGGTCGACTGACTGCAGCTGCAGCAGCGGGAGCAGAGGAGAATCGCATTCCAATCTCGAGAGTTGCTGTACTCTCTCTTGAGCCATCGAACGCGAACGGCCGAAAAGGCGGGAGGAGAGACGGAATTGGGGGTCTAGTGGCTGCTACTGTGCTTAATGGTGTATTCGATGGGACAGAGAGAGCCGTCCCTGGCATTTTCGAGTCATCTTCCGTTGGGAAAAGTGAATAACTTGGTTGCTTCCTGTGCCTCGATGCCGATGGAAGTGAATCTCCACGTGGCGTAGTAGGCTTTGCAGGTGTTGGCGGTCGTTCCATGTCATCTAAGAGTGGCCAGTTCCTTCGATACAGCGCTGGTGCTGGCTTTGGCGGACTGCTGCTGCCCACGCTCGATTCTGCTATTGTCGATCCAACCACGCTGGAATCCGGGGAAGATTCCGTTGGCGAATTGAGCAGTCTACCGCCAGAATTTCGGGTTCGCCATTTGTCTTCTGGTTCGAGCTCAACAGAATTGTTTAATATTGGTGGGCTGATGTTGATGATTTCCAGATCACTTGGCCCAAAGAACCTGTATTTCTTCTTCGTCATCCATGGAGTTCTATTCGGCTTGATTGCCATTCGTGCTGCATTAGACCGAAGCACAAAGTGCGTTATACATATGATGGAACCAGAGCTGAATAGTACGATTTCGGCCAGACGGGAAGCCGTAAAATTCGCGTCGAAGGTACCAGTCATCGCTTGGATCCAGAAAGGCAGGATGAGAGTATATATAACGGCGGCTTCGCCGAGGTACCAAACCATTCGCGTACCCGCTATTCGCTCGTTTGGATCCATTAACACCGTCTTCCGAAGGCGAACTCCAATGATAAGCGCCATGATGATGAACGACGGTATCATAATGGTGCAGAAGACGATACCAAGGAGCGAGCTCCTGATGGTCCGGAAGATGATATCGCCGAAGCAGCTGTCCCCAGCCGGTCTAATTCGGGTGGAAAGCCACGTTGCCAGGGTGAGCGCCAGTGATAAACCGATCAGGCCCAAAGTTGTTCTCCTCTTTCTTCGCACCACGGTAAGCATGGGTGGTTTCAGTGCACGAATCGTCATGTCGAGACCAAATACCATATGGAACCATCCAATGGCGAATATCACTACATCAATCAACTTCAGCCCAACGGCCAACTTCGCAAAACTTACAGGTAAAAACGAAAGTTGCAGAGGTCTTGCACATGGTTACAAAAGCAGTTTGTAATGCCATGGACTGGATAAGAACCATCGAAAGGGACTGTGCGAGGATAATAAACCCCAATATAAGGGGAAATATTTCTGCCAGATGTAGATTGTAGAAGAATGCGAGGGGTCTGCCGTCTGTTAATCTCATTGTTCATTGCTGAACACTGGAACGTACCTGGGATGCTGCTTGCCCTCCAATTGATGCGCTCTCCAGCTATCGTACCATATCCGCAAAATTAGAATCAAAGCCAACGCGCAGCTCCAACAGCCAAAGCCAATGTGTATATATCGCATGGTCTGCACCTCGAAGAGTGGAAGATTGTAAGAGGCGAGGTAGCTGTTGATGGCAAGTTCTCCGCCAAATAAGCAGATGTATGTGCAGGCGTGAAATGCTGTCTGCAGTGAGAAGAAGACATTGCAGGCTTCCTTG
>Ga0115847_100003_pt1 | contig 49417 bp, 53 predicted proteins | sample InSIn5SAF170_FD_83861 | JGI IMG/M metagenome (GOLD analysis project Ga0115847, IMG submission 83861)
TGTCTCATGGCCTCCTGCTCCTCGGCCTCCCTCTTCATCTTCGCCGCCAACTCTCTATCCTCCAGTCTTCGTCGCGTTTCCGTCGCCAAGCCATTGACGACGGTTTGGGTGGTGGGTGAATGTGTGCGGGAGAGTGAGTACGCAGTGCTTTACCCAAAACGACGCTCGTTACTCAGCGTCATATGGTCAAGGGCGGTCTTTGAACGAATTCGACATTGCAAGCTTGAAGTTCAGGGGGAGCAAAGAATTGGACGAGAAAGAAACTCTTGGAGTCGTCATCATGCACGACGCCCTTCTTCGTTCTCAGTCCTTGATCGTACAGGCGACAAGTAAAAAGTCCTAGAGGATGAATACCAAGTCCCAAAGTCCTGCAAACGCAAGCAAGACGAAGGGCGGGAGCTACTGTACCACGATGTAATCGAAATGCATCTTCTTTTCTGTTGACATGTTCGTTTCCATGCGTATACGCGACCAATCCCGTCTTCCCATCGTGAGCTCGACTTCCCATTCATCAATTCCAATCCTTCGACGCGGACCCATTCATGCATGGCCCATTCGAAAAAGTCCAAAGGGCGTCAAAGCTTTGTTGTCTTGGGTTGCGCAAGAGCCGTTGACCGAAGACTTGGAAGGGGAACGGAAGGGGGGGAAGGGATGTTGATGACGATGGAAGAGGCATCGGCCACAGAATGGGAATTGGTGATGTGGGTGGAGGCTTTCGGTGAGGACACAGCCTGCAAAGTTGTGGAGGAGGGGAGCAGCCGAGCCAAAAAAGCTTCAAGGGGGGTTTGGAAGGCGCAGGGCTAACCGAGCCAGTGATGGTGGGTGGTTCCTTCTTGCTGCACTGCCTTCTCGAAATGAAACCGTCAAACACACACACACACACGTTTGATGAAGAATGTGGAGATTTGACGAGAGACGTGATTTTCTTTCTGTGCTGACGGATGGATATGGAAGAGCACAGCAAGAAAGAGACCCGGTGCTTGTGCCGGAGTGCAGACGGGCCAAACGCTGCGTGTGTTTGTGAGTCGAGCGAGTGGTTTGCAAGCTTGCATTGGCCTCTTTTTGCATCTACCAAGCCAGATGGCATGCAAGTGTTCTTCTGTACAGTGAGTACATGTGGGGTGGGTGGTTCGCGCGAAACCAGCCAACGGGTGCTGGCTGGGTGTCACTTGATGAGATGACTCTTACGAAGTTTGCAGATTGTCCAGTCTGGTGGTCGAGTTTGCCTGCCGCCACATGAAACAGTTTAGTTGAAATGAGACACAAACATAGAAATTGGGAGATGTGTGTGTATGTGAGAGAGGCAGAAAGGGAAGAGGTAAAACCTTGTTGATGGGGGGGGGATCTGGCCGCCGCCTCTCAAGGATGATTGTTCACAAGATTGCGCGTAAGGGGAACGGGCGATGGGACAGATCTTCACCAGCATCTCTCTCTCTCGTTTCATGGTCTGGTCGAGGAAATCAATTTCTATTTTGGTTTTTTCTTTTGGGGAGTATGATGAGTGGCCAATCTTCCTCTTTTTTTAGACGAGGAGCAAAGAAAAAGTATCGTGACGAGGGAGCAGTCTTAGTTTGCAACGTTGTAGTGTCGCGTCCTGGGACTATTGATTGATTGATTGCGACCACTGCTTCCTGTCGGTCCTGATTGAGCATCTTCACGCTTGCAAATTGACAGAAACCACTTGCTCAACCCTTCGGACATAGCACACAAAAAAACAAAAAATCCCAAAGGGGTGGTCTCCACACACAACAACATCTACTGATGAAAAGGTATGAGTCCTTCGTTACCACGACCGCCATCGACCAACCGCAATCATCTCTTCTTCCCCTTCAACGCATCCCTTGCCAAAACCAGGACTTGACTGAGCCACTCCAAGCGTGTTGACACCCGTGGCCCTGCAAACACACCATCGCCAAAAGGTTCCCTCGTGCCTCCAGTCCTGCATCCCATCATTCATCATCCACCCAAACTCCATCCACAGGGCTGAGTCGTCGTTGGCCCCAGTCCTGGAATCCACGTCAATTCTGCCTCGCAATTGGTGTCTCGCCCTCATGGCTTGCCTCTGCTAGTGGCTGTGAGTGGATCGCTAAGGAAGGGGAACGGGTGGGTCTAGGGGGTTCCACTCCTGCAGTCACCCTCTTCCCGTTTGGAGTCATCGGTCAGGGTTGGCTCGACCGAGTAGGCTCCCTCGCGCGACTGGGGGTGCGAGGTGGTCAATTGATGGTGGAGACAAGACGACATGCCAATGTTCATGTCTGTATGGCTCAACGAGCTAGGTAACCATTGACCATACATATATTTCTTCACGATCCCCAGCATCCAGGCTCCTCTTATCCTCTCATCCTCTCCCTTATCGACATCATTCACAAAGGACACAAAGAGACCCCAAGTCAGATCACTCGTAGTCCAAACAAAGTACCATCAATTGTTCTTCCGTGTCCCTTCTTGGTCGTCACGCGCAAGGCATACTCTCCATTCACCGAAGTCACCACGCCATATCAATCAGGACTTCTTGTGACTGCGTACCCTCCCGCCAACACCAGAACAATCACAAACACTCTTCGGTCAATACACCCCTTCCCTGTATCCCCACGCAATCATCTCGACGGATCGATTGTCTGCGTCTATAAGTACATGTCGTCTCCATGCCTCTCATACATCGAATAGAAAACGAAATACGACTTCAATTCGTGCCTGATCCAGGAGACTGACGACTCTCGTTACTACGATCAAACTACCAATACCTCACTGACTGACACCAAGTCACCACAACAGAAACACAACCACAAGTGACCAATCCACCACCGTCACCATGTGCGTCACCAACATCTACGTGGACGTCTACCCAGACGGCCAACGCTCAGAATTCAGACAGACCTCGATCTGTCAATACGGACAACCAGGACGGCCATGCAGCAAGACTTCTTCGCTGGAGAACCCACCACGAAAGATCTCTTGGGGTGAGCCCTCCACCGAGTACATGCTCACTTCGCACGCAAGAGTCTTCCCGGCTGTCATGAGACCACACACTCCCCCACGCTCATCTGGCGGATCCATCAATCGACGCTCCGGAGGATACCTGTCTGCTGAGGACGGAGCCAGACGACGCGACTCCCAGCGACGATCAGCTGAGCTCAAGAAACGATCTGCGTCTCCTAAACCAAAGAGAGAACACCGCAAGGAGCGCATCATCATCGTAGATGCTCCCCCAACACCCCGAACACCACCTCAACAGTACAACCAAGTCTACACAGCACCTAACTCACCAGTGGCCCGTGGACGACCCATCATCGTCGATGAGCGACCTCGCCCACCACCACGCGTTCCATCTGTTGGCGCCGTGGTTGGTGAGAGACCAGCACGCAGACAGCGATCGCCCTCACGCCGACGATCTGACTGGGACTCACCATCTTCCTCACACACCTCGTTCGATCTCCAATCGGAAGAGCGAGCAAAGATCGAGGCCAAGGCGAGACGCGATTCTCGAATCGCCGAGCTCGAAGCTGAGAAGAAGCGTGACGAGCACATCCGCGCTCACGACGAGGCCATCCGCAACCGACCAGCTGTCCCACTCTCATCACAGCCACCCAAGAGCCGCCAATACCTGCGACCGGTCGTGGATCAGACCGAGGCCCTACCGGCGATGATGGGAGGGATGAGATTGGATGAGAGGGAGCGCAAGATCTCTGGTGACAGGCTCTTGTCGACGGAAACTCGACGAAGACTGGAGGATAGAGAGTTGGCGGCGAAGATGAAGAGGGAGGCCGAGGAGCAGGAGGCCATGAGACAGCGATTGAGGGAGAGACAGATGCCCGGACGACGATTCTCCGTCGGTCCCGCGCAGAGGAGACAGCGCGTGCTTTACTCTGATGGAGTTTATCGCTGGGAATAAATCGTTCGGCTTTTTACATCTGATTAAAAGAAAAGGAAAGCAGAAAGAAAAAAATTTTGGGATTTTTTTATTTTTTTTGGTGGTATGATATTTTAGATTGCGTTTACTTGCTGGCTTTTGGACTGCAGATAGATAGAAATCAGAATTGAGAGATTCACCATCAAACAATGTTTTCAAACCATGCACACTTGTGACAGTTCCACAACTCTTGATGTCCTTCTCAGTCAACGCGAATGGATACAGCAGAAGCCCCGTGCCTTGCTTATACCCGAACAATTGTCTTGTCTTGTAGACTTCCTCTCTTTCTTTTTCATATACCTTATCACTCTGATTCCAGTCGTACAACTCTAAATAAAGTTGACATTGAGAGACGATTGTGTAGCGATGACCTGAAGTATCGTGTTGTGCAACATATGCCAGCAGTACGCGTCACAATCTCTTATGTTCTTCGCAACTGCATCAAACACCATCCATTGCAGAACTACTGCATTCTCGGTGCGTTCATGTGTATGTGCTCGAAGACCAGTCTCTTGCTGGATCTTTGACAGAACGATATGTCGCTGCGGTCGCTATTGTTTCGTTCGTTCGTTCGATGATGTTCTCGTTAGCAGGTTGGATCGAGGTCTCCTTGTACATGGCGTGACGAGCGTTCCCCAACTTCCGATGTCCACATCTGATCCACGGATCGTTTTGAGGATGCGCGTTTGATCGATCGCAAGCTGTTTATTCTGATATCATGTTAATGTGTATCTCAATTGCTTGACACCACGATGCCCCGCAGAGAGTCCCCCAATGCCATATGCAGATACTGCTCGAGTCAGTACCATCCCATGTACATGCACATGAACGTCTCCGATGATAGGCAAAGAAGTCTCCAATCGAACTCTCCAAAGAGCCTCCTCTGCTCCATCTCTTTTTGTGTCCACACGCCGAACACCGAGATGGTTGAGGGGGAGGCTCCATATCGAACTCCGTCATCACCAGTGGGGAGGAGGTAGAGATACCCCTCCACACGAGCATGTGATCTTTCGGAATACACGTTGTGAACGCGTTTCGATACGACGGGGACAAAGGTAGCATCTATCTGTCTGAGGGGCGGCTACAGATAGGTAAGAGTTACATAATTGGGCCGTCCCCATTGCGTGGTCGCGTGTATTGGGTGTGATTTCTCTTGACTGGCGGTTTGACGTCGTGTTGGAAAAAAGTCACTGGATCCATCCATGCCTTGAGCCGATGGAACGCCGAGTGTCGAACTTCCCCTCCAATTCGATCAACCAATGGTCCCTGCCAAGATCCGGGGTATCTACTATTTGAGCTTGGAGGGGGGGTTTTGGTTTTCTTTTTGAGTTTCTCTTTATACCTTACAACTATCTGATCTCTTGGTATTTTTGTGTGTTTTGCTCATACGGCTCTTTTTCTCTCGTATCCGCAGTTCTGGTACTTTGCGACTTTGTTGATTAGATTGTGTCCAGTGGATATCTAAGTCAATACTCATCACAGTCAGTATGTTGGCATCCCTGTCTTCCACGAGAAGAATGAATGCTTATACATATAACACTAGATAACAACAAGTCAAGATGGTGTACACGGCGTCATTTGCCATGTTCGAGAGCTTGTGGGAGGTACGCTTCACTATCGATTAGAATGTATTGCTCAACACTAACAATGTGATAATGTAGGCTGGAGTAACCCATTGCTTCGTCAATCTTGGCTCGGATCATCCTTCGATCGTATGTAGGCACTTCTCTAACATTTCCACTTTCACCAAGGCAGCAAATCAGCGATTGAAGCCAGATCCAAACATGCCTTCACATGACAGCCACAACTTCTGCCTCTTTCAAAGTGAGAATGACTGACAAAGCTGTTCCTGTAGATGGAAGCCATGGTCAGAGGACAAAAAGAAACGCCAGATAAATTTCCCAAGATCATCACATGTCCTAATGAGGTATGCTATCAGGTTGTCACTGATCGTTGTATATACTAAGCAAATTCAGATGGTCGCCATGTCCATGGCTGATGGCTATGCTCGCTTGACTGGTAAACCACAGTGTGTTCTGGTACATGTTGATGTTGGTACTCAAGGATTGTAAGTGATGTGAGAACTCAAGGTGCTGATTTAACATCTTTGCATTTATGCTAGTGCAGAAGCGCTGAGGTGTCTTCGATGCTGATGTGAACACTGCTAACAGATGAACAGTGGTGCTGCAGTTCATAATGTTTGTGATTCTAAACAGACTTACACACTTCATGAAAATCTAACGTGATTTAGGCATCCTGTGGACGTGCACCAGTTTTTCTCTTCGCTGGCCTATCACCTTTCACAATCGAGGGCGAGATGCGTGGTTCTCGAACAGAATACATCCACTGGATTCAGGATGTCCCAGATCAGAAACAGATCGTAGGTCAATACTGTCGATATACAGCCGAAATCAAGACCGGCAAAAACATCAAACAGATGGTCAACAGAGCTTTGCAGTTCGCCACCAGTGCACCAGCTGGACCTGTCTATCTATGTGGTGCAAGAGAAGTCATGGAGGAGGATCTTGAACCATATCACCTGGAACAATCATACTGGAAACCCGTAGAACCTGCTGCTCTGTCGGAGAATGCCATCAAGGAGATCTCAGAAGCACTTGTTGGTGCAAAGGAACCTCTTGTGGTTGTTGGCTACACTGGACGAAATCATGCTACAGTTCCTGCTTTAGTGAAGCTTGCAGATACGGTCAAAGGACTTCGTGTATTGGATACTGGTGGAAGTGACATGTGTTTTCCAGCCGATCACAGAGCATGGCTTGGTTTGAGATACTCGAACGACGATTCCATCAGGACAGCAGACGTGATTCTTATCATTGATTGCGGTAAGATGCTGTTATCGTAGTGCTGAACAGTGACTTATGATTAACGGCTTGCAGATGTGCCATGGATAAATACACAATGTCTTCCACAGAAGTCGGCAAAAATCTACCACATCGACGTGGATCCCCTCAAACAACAAATGCCAGTGTTCTACCTCGATGCACTCTCGAGATACCGAGCGGACAGTCTCATTTCAATTACTCAACTCACTAAATATATTGCCAGCAATCTTTCATCACAGTTGACTTCTCAACATCACTCCGATCGTTGGGATGCTCTCCTTGAAGCACATACCCAAAGGCTGGCCAAGATCAAAGAAGCTAGCAACCCTCTGGAGGACAACACTTTCGGAACAGGACATCTATGCCAAGTTCTTCGTCGTGTCGTACCAGATGATACTATCTTCGCAATCGAGGCGGTCACCAATACCGTTTTCGTGGCTGACAATATTCAAGCGACCTTGCCAGGTACCTGGATCAACTGTGGAGGCGGTGGGTTGGGATGGTCAGGTGGTGGTGCACTTGGAATCAAACTTGCATCGGAATATGAGAATGGTGAAGGAAAGGGCAAGTTTGTTGTGCAGATTGTGGGGGATGGCACCTTTTTGTTCTCGGTTCCTGGAAGTGTTTATTGGATCTCTCAACGGTATAAGATTCCCGTTTTGACGATTGTCCTGAACAACAAAGGTATGTCCTCTTTTCTAGCACGGTCTTGTGAAGTACACTTCGAATACTTCAAGTCAGCACAGACATCACAGAGGATCCTAACAGTTCATAGGATGGCATGCTCCCAAGCGCTCTCTACTTCTCGTCCACCCAGAAGGCCTCGGCTCGAAAGCCACAAACGAAGAACTCAATATCTCATTCGCTCCGTCACCCGATTATTCTGGCATCGCAAAGGCTGCAGCGGGAGGGAATCTGTTTGCTGAAAAGGTCGTTCATGCGGATAGGTTAGAGGACGTATTGAAGAGAGCGGTGGATAGTGTCAAGAGTGGTGTCGGGGCTGTTATTGATGCTGGTGTTGTTTTTGGCTGCTAGGTCATAAACTCGCTGCTGTTTAGAAGTAGAAAGATGCAGAAGCTCAAACCCAGAGATCCTACGGACTTTGAGCTTTGTTTTCACTTTCTTCACGTTGCATATTGAATTGACTGGGCTTCTGATAGATATTTTTGGCTGGTTCTACTTGAAAGCTGTAATCTCCCGAGTCCGATCACAAGAGAAATGATTTAGGACTGTCTCATCCATCTCTCTGTACAATGCTGGCGCACGCGAGCAAGCCTATCGAGCATTCGCACCGCTGCTCAGTGATACAACACGCTTCTCTGCACGCCAGGTATTGAACTTGGCAAAGATCCTGAGTGTCGAGGTCGCCGTCGTCGACAGTAGGCTGCTACCAGAGCCATCTCCGTTCCTCCTATCGATGCATATGCCGCGGACTACGTTAGTCACGTCAATCCGGTGCTTCCTCGTGCTTGCAGTCTTCATCGATACCTGTTTGTGCGGTGCAAACTGTAAGGAGATACATGAGGAGATTTTTTGACAAATATATCATGATGTTGGCATCTTCACTTCCGTGCGAGCTGCATTGATATGGAGTATCAAGCATTCGCCGCGTGCTGAGTATGGGGAATTCCCGATGCGGAACGATTTATATGGGATTTGTAGTGGTAAATTTCCACTGAGCACTACTCATCTGCCTGTCATTCTGTAGAGCATACTCTTCCCATGCACAAAAGTCGCAACACTCATGAGGCATGAACCTGCCTTCCTTAAGCAGCCACTCCCAGAAGCACCATCTCCTCTTCAACGCAGGCCAGTACACTTTTCCATCTTCACTGCCTAATTGACTTCCTTCCCGCCATTTCTCTTCACCAATTCCTTGATCTCGTTGTCCAACTCCTTAAGCTTCTCCCTTGCACTCTTTCCCTTTCCCTTAACAGCCGTCATCTTTGCAAACAAAGCGACATAGGCATTGCTCGCAGCGACGTTGATGACAGATAAATCAGTAGTGATACGCTTCTTTTGTTCGTCACTCATGAGGAAGTACGCTTTGGCTAGCTTGTGTGCCTGAGCTATGATTTTAGCTATGCACAGAATGGTAGATTTTGGAGGTGGATGGGAGGTGTACCCACCGATAGTCGATGCTTGAACGGTGTCGTATGTCGAGGCTTCTTTGATTTTTGGATCTTGACTTGGTGCTTGGAGATACTGTTGTCTAGCTTCTTGTGGTTGTGCTTTAGGGGCTCTCCAATCTTGCCCTTACGGACAGAGGGCTTCTTGGATTCTTCGAGCCTGTCAGTGAAGTTTTCGTGGAGCTGATGTGCTTTGAGTATACGATGCCTGCGCACATACATACCCAGGAATTGCGAAAGAAATGGGAACACTTACTCTTGCGAGACATCCTGACAAGGTTACTTGATTTTGTCGAAAATGTTGGTGTCGCAATGCTTGTGTCAACCAACAACTATGGTTGAGAAACTGAGGAGAAGATGGTTTCGGGTGCAGGATGTAATTTCATGGCTGGGTGAAGTGTGAAGAAAGGAAGTTACAAGTTTGCGTATTGACTAAAGCCAGTCTGTCATAAGCTTCTATCTGCATTATCATCGATTGCTCAGGCAGAACTGTGATGAGAGTGTCGTATCTATCATGATATAAATCCTGTTCACATGTGCGTGCGTGGTCGAAATTTACCATTGACACTCTTCAGTCGACAACACATATTGCCCTTTCTCCTGCCACATCACGTAGAAGATGACAATGTTTTAGTGATCGTCTCTCAGCTTATCGATATTCACCACGAACAATCTTCATTCTTCTCCACGCGGGGAAATTCTTCAATCTTCAAGGCCTCAGTCTTAGAATCGATTGTCCTGTACATGTGACACACGGAAAAGTCGAGGGCAAAGTTAAGACGAAGCCGATCCTTTTGTGACATATCAGAGTGGTATCTATTTTGCAGTCGTGTCGTTTCCACCCTTCAGTCTAGTAATTTTTCTGATTCGCATGCTATGTATAGAGGTCAGCATTAAGCTGTGGGATATGTGTACGTTCACATGCTAAAAACCTCTTTAAAAGCTCGCTTTGTAGGCATGGAAAGGCATGTACTGAACACGATCCATTCCAAGACGAGACGGGCAATCACTTGCCCAATTTCGAGATTTGGATTTAGAACTGAAGATCATATACCCTTCCCCATTGAACGGCTGACTTAACTCATGGTGGTCTTCATATCTCGGGGATGTGAGGCAAGAATAACCCAGAAAAGGCATGAGAACTGATATATACCATTACAAATTCCTTTCACATCTATCAGAACTCGAACAACAACACGAAACGGGCATAGTCTTCGTGATTGTGGCACATGCTTGCACCCAGCTCCTCTCTACTGCTGTTTCATCATCGAAATTTTGGCATAGCAACAAATTAACTAGGAAAGCGATGCAAATATTCCTACCTAGAGAGAGCAAACAACCAAACAATTGCTCGCGTTGATACCGACTCGTTCAGATGTGTTATCACAAATTCCTACAAATTTAAGATTACAAAATTATCTTAAACTGCTATTGGGTAGTACTCATGAACCATCCCCGTCTTGCTTGAGTAGACGAGAGACAAATTATCATCCCAGGAGTGCGGAGCCTCAGTAGCTGTGAACAAATGCAGAAGCTAGGCAACAGAACCATACCTCCAGGGATGACACGGTTGAACATAGTTGAGGATTTTCGAGACTAAGAATCCATCGCAGAAACGATGCCTGGGAAAGCAAAAGTCACCAAACCACATTCCCGACGTACAAACGAACGGACAAAGTGTCGTACAGCGCATTTCTTATGCCGAGCAGATCGACAAAGTTCTTGTAAACTCCCCCAATCTGTAAGCATCAAACGAAGCGGGACCATCAAGGAGGACAAGCAAAGCATCCTGCAAAGTGGGAATGAATTTGCCTGCGCCTTTTCACGTCTTCTGCACCTCCGGAAATAGTGATGACCGTGGAAGCTTTTCCACTGGAAATCGAAACATGACAGAACACAGAACATACATTTCTGCAGATGTACAGCAAGTAGGATATCACCCAGTTGTGGATATGCATCCCCAACAGAGGTGTGTGTATATTCTATCGACAAATGCGTGGAGACCCATCTGTTGACCGAGCTCGCAGTCTCTCTTCTCTATGCACGACGTGTCGACTGATTCACACATACGCAATTGCGGTGTAATGAAGCTGGCCACGTCCAGTTGGAGATGTCATCGTCAACAGATTGGCAAAGCGCGGGGGTTATGCACACTTGGTAACACAACATAAACTCACACGCCGCGCACGACAGGACTGACACAGATCACTCTCGCATTCTCCAAAACCCCATGTTCTCAACAAAGAATATTGAAGTTTGCGGAGTTTCTGGGGAAACGAGGTCTAGACCATTCAAGTTCAAACACGGAAGCACATTCTCCATGATACTGCAAGGAGCCTACATTGCAAACCCCAACCACGGGATGAGTGCAGAGGATAGGGGTCTTTTGTGGCACGACAGAACGGTGTGGCTTGGAGTGATTGTGCCCAAGAATATGAGTCTAGGATCTGGATGGCAGAGGTGAAGGCGGCTGGGTGCAGATGCAGATGCATTGCTCTATAGAGGATTAAAAGCAAATCTTTTTGCCTCCGTGAGCCACCACTAGGATCTTCCCCGTCTTGCGACCCCGTGGGGGGGGAACAGCGATCAATGAATGATATGCGGGGGGGATCGAGATCAAATTGACAGAGTGATGACTACGAGGGGAAGACTCGACCAATGCATGGAGTGTGAGGTGAAAGTAAGTGGTGTCCTGGTACTGGCGTGTACTGCAAAGAACGAGCAAATGACTACAAAAGAACACAAATACGGAAGGACCCAGAGGCAATCCCTCGTGGGTAGTGCATTGAATAGAGCGTCAAGTGACCTTGCAAAAATGCTTAACCTCATACCTGCCTGTCGAAGTGTGAGACCCTTTGTGGAGTCTCAATTTGCAGAAGGACCCTGATTGTCTTGGGGAGGGCAAAAGATGTGCTTCGAGACGAGGCATGACATCCACTTGGTCGTTTATGCCAGAGCTGCATATTGGAGAAAAAAAAATAGTCAGGTCGTATTCGACTCCCAGACCTTGAAGGATCCATTATACTTGATATTCTAATCTCGTTTGAACGATCACGCGGGACCATCAAGTTTTTCGGAAATTTTTCGAGATATCTCCGGCACACACGAGGAATCCTGGCGCATAATCTTTGTTCCACCAGGTCTTGATCGTTGGACACTTTGTCTTGCTACGTTGATCTGGCTCGAGAGTCAGTGGCAGGTGTCCACCGCACCGAAAGCTGCCGAAATGCGACCCCACAGGAGTTCAGCAACGATTCCAGTGATTCCAGAGGCTGGACTCGCCCCACCATAGCCAGGGAATGTTCCGGTATCGATAGGCTAAAGAGCCCTTTTCTAAGTCCTCACTTGGCGAGTGAGGGTTGGATAAATAGATCAGACGAAGAATGACATAACGCTGTCGGACAGAGAGTGTGGTGAACTCTAATGGTGGTTGGCTTGATGAAAGATTGGGCGGAGTTGTTCATATATACTTCTTGAGAGTGACATAATTCTGGAACAGATGTGCAAAAAGTTGGCAAAGAGGGTAAGCTGGTGGAGGGGACGATCTGGAGAAACCAGGAATATACCAGTCCGGGACAAAGGACGGCGAAGAGGGACTGGCCATGTCTCCTTCGATGAGATGTCCCCCTCGAAATTACGCAAGCCGCTGATTGGCATCCCCAGAAGACAATCATGGACGTTCAGGTCATGTCAAATCAAAATCCAGCTCCGACAATAATCAAATTGGTTTTGGGATCAGCTGGTATAACGGTCCGCAACAGCGCCGTCTGCTAATGCGAGTGATGGTTCGACAATCTAGTACCAACAAGCGCCTTGTCTATAACACTTTTGTGGTAAGCCTGATGATTAGTTTTGCTCACGGCTGTGGCTGGAAATTATTCTTCATTTCGAATCTCTGTCTCTTGGACTCAGTTTTCCCTGTAGCATCCACCCTCAGCATTCATTGGTTTCCCGGCTTCGTCCTTCGATGTACGAGAGTTCGCACCCACACTGTGCAGGGCCGGAAGTTCCTCGGTGCTGCTCCAGACTGGGAGAGTGCTTGAAAAGTCTTGAACCTGGAGAAGTTGTGACTTGAGAAATTGTGCCCGACATCATAGACCATGCATGAGCATGGATATGGGGCTGACAGAAGACTGCATCCAGCGCGCAGGTGCAGCGGATTTGGATACTCTCATTCGTCCACACTGATCTGATTCCTATTTCCTACGAAAACTACAGCAACAAGACAGCAAAGACCCGTTCCAGCCTGAAGCGATCCTCATTAATTGTTTGTGAGAGGGCCCGTCGTGCCTGGCGCCCAGTCTGTAAACGAGTCACTCAGAAACGCCGAAGGATAGATATGTCATGTCCACTTTCTAGTCTCTCCATAAATATATATATATATACACTCTTCGCATCCACCCAGACATCGTGTCTACGACACTACTGTAGGCTATTGTCCGATGAAGTAACTTTCCTTCTTTTTGTTAGACTGCGCATCTCGGCTCTTGCACGTGCGATTGTTGTAGAACCATCGTGGATTTCTTAGACTACGGCCGCGCTATCACCTTGATTTCCCATTAGTATAAACCTAACGAGGCGCTCCCCTCCCCAACATCATTCACACCACCACAACTGTTCTTGCTCGAGTTTTGTATCAGGATCGTGTTTTCGGCTTGAAGCAGCATCATATCACGAAATATCATATAGAGAATATGCGCGTCGGTGAACATTTACTTCAGCATCTTCAACGGCCTTATCGAAGGGCATAGTCGTCTTCACATTCCACCGAGTATAACCACTCGCCTTACCGATCGAGCCTTCTACGACATCGTTACTCTTCCGAACCGCGATAACACTTAATACACACGATGTCGTCTACTGAAAACTCCCCTGCACCCTCGTCAACGGCCACACTCACAGAATCACGACCCCTCCATGAAACAGAAGACTGCTTTTCCTACCCTCCTCCGCCCGCACCCGTACCGTCAACTGATGCTGGACTCGCGATCGCTGCGCAGAATGAGGAAATCGTTCCTGGGTCGCCGAACAGTTTTGACGTATTCACGATCACGCCGATCACGGCTTTAAAACTACTTTGTGCTGGCATAGAGGCTCTGGTACGGATAACAGGCGATGTACCACCCACGCCACCACTCGCAGAGGATATCGAACCAAACATGCGCGGCATGCAGATTGAGAAGGAGAACATCGTGCGGAGTAATTCGTTCAAGAACTTTGCCGACTTACATGCGCGTCCTAGGACGCCGTCGAATTCCAGCGCGAGTTCCGACGACATCGATGGCATCACATTCAAGAAGCGCAAGATCGGTAGTCCTGAGGCTCGACCGACAGAGCCTTACATCGTCATTGGAGATAACGCAGAGCCGTTGAATGTACAACATAGTGCGATCACGAGAAAGTTCTATTCTAAACATCCCCCTCCAATTTCACATGAGGATTACTTGATGCGGATTCACAAATTCTGTCCCATGTCGACGGCTGTCTATCTGGCTACGAGTTTCTACATACACAAGCTGGCGGTTGAGGAACGCGCGATTCCTGTTACACGAAGGAACAGTCACAGACTACTACTCGCGGGGTTGCGAGTCGCCATGAAAGCCCTGGAAGATCTCAGCTATCCGCATTCGCGGTTCGCGAAAGTCGGAGGGGTTAGCGAGGGAGAACTGGCCAGATTGGAAATTAGTTTCTGTTTCCTGACCAACTTTGAGTTCAAGACAAGCAAAGAGAAACTTCTGCAGCATGCCATCAGTCTCAGGGAGATCTCCTCGCTACAAGGTTCCATGAACTTCAACCCTCGGCTACCACTGAAGACCAAACGACCGAATGTTGGCACCCCACCGGAGAGGAAGTTCGAGCTGACTGCCGAGGGATGATTCACATGCTAAAGTCATCGTGAGATTTTGTTTAGAACCGACACGCACGCGCGACTTGTGACGAGAATACGATTGTAACGGGCGCGGGCGTTAATTTGCACGGTATCCTTCTTTGGCGATTTGAGCGAACTTTCTTCCAGGGTGGAATTTTGACATATTTATTTGTTTGTGGCTGGACGGCATGCGAGTCTTACCTACCGAGTAAGAAGCATTGACGCCGAGATTACTTTATTATATGTTTACGAGCGTTGGTACTGGTGATGATACCTATGAGATCTCATTGCATGGAATGTGGGAAATGGCGTTTTGGAAATCTTTGGCATGGTGTTTGGGATACTCGTTGTTCAAGCAAGCATTAGGCGGATGACATCGAAGAACGATGCTCTGGGCAGGGCGCCATATACAAGCATATGCAGTGGATTAAAGTGTAGCCTTGTAGAATAATGTCTACATCAATGGGAGTCATTCTCATATCAATGACTGAGCTCTATCTTCTCTCAGCAAGCCTAGCTGTCACAACGTTATGTGAGACCTGTTAAATGAATGTGCGTCAGGCATGGAACCAACACACCTTCCCAGAATCGACAAGTGCCGGACATACGATTATCGAAATAGTAGGATTGAAACGTAACGTCCTCGTCTTTCTTACCAATGATGATCTGATGCCCCTCCTTCCTATATCCTTGACCCGCATCGCGATAAGCCGAGCACCAGGATTTGGGATACGGCTTTGTGCAGTTGTACAACGGCCACATCAAAATTGCGCGTTTCAAGCTTCATCTGTGTTTGTAAACAAGCCGAAATTCACGCAAGAGTATAGATTCCACCGTCAAGCTTCGACGATGGCCGAATACGAAGCTGTCTTGAAGGGGAAGTACCCCGCCAAAGCTCACGCGCGAAAAGTGGTGGAGTATCTGAAGAAGGACAATGCCAACATCGACGGCGTGCTCTACCTCGAAGGACAGAAAACGCGTATGATTGAAGACAACGACGGCGAAGCACATTTCAGGTAGGCAAACATCCACGGCCTTTGCGGAAGTGACGGAGCTGACTCTGTACCAGACAACGAAGATACTTCTACTACCTCACTGGCTGCGAGCTCCCAGATGCCTCCCTCGTATTCGACATCAAGACCTCAAAATCCACACTCTTCATTCCCCCAATCGAGCCAGATTCTGTGATCTGGTCCGGCCTTCCCGTATCACCAGAAGAGGCCCTGTCGCTCTACGAGGTTGACGAAGTCCTCACATCAGACAAGCTCTCGTCCTTCCTCTCCGCCTACAGCAATGTGCACGCGATCGCAGAGCAGATATCGCCCAACACAATCTCCTCCTCCTCGAATACGAGCACCGCATCCCTCAAGACTGCCATTGAAGACTGCCGTGCAACGAAAGATGATTACGAGATTGCTTTGACCAGAAAAGCCAATGTCATCTCCACGATTGGTCACACCGCTGTTATGAAAGCTGTTAAGCAAGCGAAGAATGAGAGAGAACTGTACGCTTTGTTCTTGCAGCAATCGATAACAAATGGTGCGCCGGAGCAGGCGTATCATTCTATCTTCGCGAGTGGAACGGCTGCTGCGACGCTGCACTATGTGAAGAATGATGAACCTTTGGAGGGGAAGTTGAATTTATTGGTCGACGCTGGAGCGGAGTATGGTTGCTATGCTTCTGACATCGTACGTATTTCACCTTCATGCGCATGTCTGATGGTAGCAATATACTGGACGCTGATGGTAGCAATATACTGGACGTACCTGAGACGGCCCTCAGTTTATCTGATTGCGAACAATGGCTAATCGAAATGTAGACGAGAACATTCCCCATCAATGGCAAGTTCAGCAAAGAGAGTAAAGAGATTTATGACATCGTTCTTAAGATGCAAGAAGAAACCACCAACACTTTGAAAGAGGGCATACTGTGGGATGATGTACATCTTCATGCCCACCGGATCGCCATTGATGGACTACTTAAGCTTGGAATCCTGAAAGGTGACAAGGACGAAATCTTGAAGGCGAGAACGAGTGTGGCATTCTTCCCTCATGGCTTAGGTCATTACTTGGGAATGGTAAGTTGATAACTTTGTAGAATAATGGTTGGTGCTGATCACAGTGTAGGACACACACGATACAGGTAGCAAGCCAAATTATTCAGATCCAGATACTATGTTCAGATACCTGAGAGCAAGGCTCAAGTTATCTGCCGGTGTTATCATCACAGTAGAGCCAGGAGTATGTTCCCACAACGACACATCTACCTCAATGGAATACTAATAAGTCTTAGATTTACTTTTGCAAATTCATAATTGAACCATATCTCAAAGATCCAAAACACGCAAAGTACATTGACGAAGAAGTATTAAAGAGATATTGGGAAGTTGGGGGAGTCCGAATCGAGGATAACGTATTGATTACAAAGGATGGATTCGAGAATCTTACCACAACTCCTAAGAGTGTAGAAGAGATGGAGAAGTTGATAAACGGCGCATAGACTATGGGTATACCAGTCCATACCATCATGGCAATGGCGTCATTGTGATATGCGAGCCGGAGTGGCACAAGGTATTTACCATAGCATCCGATGTGATCGAATGCAAAAGAATTACCACAAAGAGAAATGTTTCTACTAAAAACATGATGCACTAGCATTTGGTCTTCATGTAGCTTGCGATTGCTGTGTTTTCGGTCATACTCAGACTGGCTAATCGGTCCTGTTTCACAGCACGTCCGAGAAGACCAAGTTTAGTAATGCCGCGATTGTGCTCTTCCTTGTTTAACATATCTCACTCAGTACAAGCCACACGGATAATGGTTTTTTCTTCGAAGCCAAGCCCCGCATGCGCGTACATGTCGCGTTCTAGGATGCCAGGTAGTTATTGAGTGTCTGTTTCTTTTTGATATTAGTGTCTGTAGACTAGCCCTTCCTATGGCGTGTGACCACAAAAATACAAGAGGTCTCATAGTCAATGAATTGGATACATTATGGCCTCGTCAGACTATCTCGCAGACGGACTTGAGTTAGAAAAGAAAGACTCCCGAAATCGTATCTTTTATTCTACTGACTTCGTAGTTTGTAAACGAAACTTCTTGGTGTTTACAAGAGTACCTGTAGACGCCGCGAAGCTCCATTGACTTGAGTTGGGAAATACTGATGCGAAGACGTACGGCTTAGGGCCTAGGAGACTTGTCAAGAACAGCTCACCGATGTCTAGTCCATGGACTTTTTTCATCTTCGAGACATCGGAAGGCGTGCTCTCTGGATTGTTTGTTTGGACTATTCTATCGCTGTGAATGGGTTAGCAACTTCACTCTAGCTAGTTCTGAAGCTCAACGAAAACCATTCACAGTCTCCAAATCCGTGCAATGCTCTCCATCAACATTCTTTATCTCAAGAAAAACATCGGTATGACACTGATGTTTGCAAGAGTGCTATCTCAAAGGTCTATTGCGAGTCTTTGAAGAGGAGGTAGAGAAGGTAAATCAGCATGGACGAACAGGTGAACGACGTTCACCATGCCTTTCTCCTTTTCATGTTATCATCGTGCTTCTTGATGCCCATAATCCAGTTGCTGGGTTACTTGTCTTCTTGACCCTTTTCATCCTTACTGCCGTCCTCCGCCTGTTGACTGCTATCACTGTCACCGCATGGACTCCGGACTATGCCAGTATGGATTGACAGTATCCGATTTTCCCATTGTCCAGGGATGTCCGCATCTCTAGCTCGCTCTGGACTCATCAAGACCGACAGATTGAGAGGATGAGAAATCAAAGCACATCTGAAGACCGAATACTTCTACTGTGTGAGTAATGTATTGAGAATCATTTTAGATGTGCCAAGCTGGATGTTCATTGGCTGACGAGAGATACGAGCTCTGTCGCTTCACGTGTTGGCAATGTTGATGGATCTCAAACATATTAGAAGCGTCAAAATAGCAAGTAAAATTGCTCAATGATGAAACCATTCGGCCTTGGAGAGTGACCGTGAACGCCGAATGGATTTGTAAACGGAATGAGAGATCGTTGTAAGCAGTTTGAAATTGTTTGTAACTAGTTGGGCGTACCATGTTGTTTGGCAGTATATATGAAGTCTTGTGGACCACCAAATACAGCTCCATATTCAGCACAAATACATTCAGCCATCTCACCATACAATCAAGCAAGTAACAATGTCCTTGTCCAGCCTTCCAAAAACTTACCAGTCGATCCGTCGCACTGCCAAAGACGGCAAAACCACATTATCCTTTGTCACAGAGACAACGCCCACATCACTCAAACCCACAGAAGTACTCATTCAGATCCACGCTGTGTCTCTCAACTATCGCGACGGAGCTATCCTCAGTGGTTATTACCCATTCCCTGTTCTTGAGAATGGTGTTCCAGCAAGTGATTGTGCAGCGGAAGTCGTAGCAGTAGGCACTGAAGTCCATGATTTTATTCCTGGTGACCATGTTGCACCAATGTTCGATTTGGCGAATATTGAAGGTCATGAAGATGGTATGGCGGCTTTAGGTGGTGATGTCGAGGGTGTTCTGAGGAAGTATGCTGTTTTTGATCAGAAAGTGCTGTATCATCTACCGAAGCACTTATCCTGGGAAGAGGTATGTGTGGTAAAAAGAAGCGATCGTAATGGTTTGCTGATTGGTTCCAAGGCTGCAATTGTGACTTGTGTGGGAGTGTCAGCCTGGAACGCTTTACAAATGCCTCGAGACAAAGGCACTGCGGTGCTGCAAGGTAAAGCATCATTGTCACCCATGAAGGATCGGCACTAATAACTTCGATTCAGGAACCGGTAGTGTAAGCCTGTTTGGCCTACTCCTTTGTCTCAGCGCCGGAATTCATCCCATTGTGACCTCCTCGTCAGATCACAAGCTCGAACTGGTTCGCAAACTAGGCGGAGCTGGTGAGATTGATACCATCAATTATGATACCAATCCAAAATGGGAGGATGAGGTTCTTCGATTGACAAACGGACGTGGTGCTGATGTCGTTATCAATATCGCTGGCCCGAAAGCATTGCCTTCATGTCTTACGGCTGTTGGTCGAAGAGGTACAATCTCTTTGGTCGGATTTTTAGGAGGGTTCGATGTTGACACTTTCCCTGACACCTTCACGCCAATCTTTAGCAAGACTGCTGTTTTGAGGTAAGAACTCCTAAAAGAACGACGGAACATATGTTGATTGGATCTCATTTTCAGAGGCATTGCTGTAGGTCGCAAGCAAGACTACCAAGACTTAAGCAAGTACCTGTCCGACAATACAGTCAGCTTGAAGTCCATTATTCATTCAAAGACGTTCTCGTTCGAGGATGCTGCAACGGCTTTCGATCTTCTGCAGAAGGGATCTGAGGAAATTGGCAAGATTGTGATTAGATTGTGATGATGGCAACTTTTGTTTGTGCTGGCAAGTGGAGAGCACACAGAAACCGTAAGAGTTAAGCAGGCAATATTTACCTTTTCCGTTCCTTAAATAAATGCTTCTATAATTGCTGAGAGATCCATTTCCACCACTTGTCAACGGATGGTCCATCACTTCCAACCACATTTCCACCAATCACCTCAATATTGACATCGAACTCTTCCAATTGAGCGAACTTGAAATCAGTCGAGCCCATCTCTCCCAACCAATCATCGTTATCATCGTCTGCATCCCCCATACCTATTCCAGAATCCAAAAGTCCCTTCGACCGAGATACCCTGACTTTCGTGATTTCACTCTCCAGAGTGTTCTTCACTAAAGCTGCCGGAAGCGCAGTAAAAAGATCCATCTTATTCGCTGCGACCAACACAGATAGTTGCCCAGCATGCTGACTGCCCTTAACCACAGTTTTTCTCTTCTGCAATAGGAGCAAAATATCATGGAGGTAATCTGCTGTCTGCCTCAATCCCTCATCTCCAGCCGAAAGGGTAGCAGAATCTACCAAGAAGATGACGCCCTTCAAGTTCTGTGGATTCGTGACATTGTCAATCGCATGATGGCGTAATTTGCCATGTCCTGGTGTGTCAACCAAGAAGAATTTCTTGATCGTGTTACTCGTTGGATCGTGATCAGAGCGATACTTATCGGAGCCTGCTTTCGTACCTACTGGAAGCTCGCATTCGACGGAGAGTGGTGATTGTGATGTATGAGTTTCTGCACTTGTGCCGCGTTCAAACTGCAAATACATGTGGTTAGCAAGATCGTCATATTGTCTTCAGAAGGTAGTATCATACCAGAGTTACCAGTGCTGTCTTTCCTGAACCACTAGGACCAACCAGCAGAATCGACGGCAGCGTCGTGAGTCCAGCAGATCTGAAGACAATTGTATGGAGAAAGATCGGAATGGTAGTTGCGAGTAGTATTGCGATCAGAAGTCCCAGAGGGGATGGATTCATCAAAGTATGGATCAGTCCTGACGGAGGTGGTGGAAGGGTAGCTTGCGTATTATTGATTGGATCCATCCTGATGTACAACGCGCGAGGGCAGATGGACGTCGGCTGATTTCTATTCCAAGATTCAATCAAGAGAGAACGAATGTATTGTAGTAACGGGATTGTGGGGAAATTCACAAGCACACATAAACCCTGCCAAGGATGTACAGAGTATGAGGTCAGCCACAAGCCACAGCCTTGCGTGGACTTCAGAGAGAAATCGCATTTCACGTCCATGGATAGCTCCCGATTTACCGGCTTGGGAGTCAAGAAGGAAAGACTGTGAACTTTCTTAACTCGTGCACACTTCACATTCTTCTTCCCTTCCATAAGCCCGTTCGTTCTACAGAATACTGCTTCAGAAACAATACATCATCTCGTTTATGCAATCAAATATGCTGTGATCGACATCAATTCACTACCCCTTGTACAGCCTCGCCGCAACTCGAGATGTCCCATGCCAAAACGAAAACGTCTTCTGAAAGCACAACTTCAAAGAACATATCTCTAATGCCAAGTGGCAAGGCAGCAGCTGCTGCGCCGAAAGTGAGCGACGACAGCCATGTAGAGCTCAATGATATGGGTGCATCTCATGATGGAGCGCCGGAGAGAGACATTATGCATCTAGCACGATTGGGCGATATAAAAGGAATTGAAAGCTTGTATGCAAGCGGAAAGTTTGATGTATCGTATTGCGACGAGGAAGGCATCACACCTCTCCATGTAGGTTCGAAGTTTGGATAGTTCTAGGAATAGAAGCTGATACCTTGCAGTGGGCAGCAATAAACAACCAGTATGCAACATGTCAATTCCTCATCAAAGCCGGTGCCGACGTCAACAAGAAGGGCGGAGAATCAGTAGCTACGCCAGCAATGTGGGCAGCTCAGAGATGCCACTACTACACTGTACATCTTCTACTGGAGAACGGTGCAGATCCTTTGGTTTCAGATATTCAGGGCTACAATATCCTTCATCTTGCGACTTTCGAGGGCAACATGTTTCTACTCGTACTCCTTCTTCATCAAGGCATACCCGTCGATATTGCAGACAGTCACGGTCACACCTGTTTGATGTGGGCAGCATACAAAGGGTTTCCTTCTTGCGTTGACCTCTTCCTTAGATGGGGAGCAGATGTACATGCAACCGATGAGACCGGATTTACAGCGCTACATTGGGCATTAGTGAAAGGATCTCAAGGGTGCATACAGAAGCTGATTGAGTACGGCGCTGACCGCTTCGCGGAGACCACAAATGGCAAGACCCCAGCTATCACAGCAGAGGAAATGAAGACAGAACGAATATGGCACAAAGCTTTGAAGGAATGCGGATATGACGAGAGTGGTCAACCTCGAAACTTGGAGTTTCCACTATCTACGCGGTTGTTGAAAGACAAACGATTGTTCATGACACGATTCTTTTTCTTATGGCCGGCTGTAATAATATGGGTTATGATAATGATTTTGAGCCATATGGTTATTTATGCTGCCATACCATTTGCACTACTAGCTGGCTATGGATTGCAATGGTTGGCCATGCAAGTGATGGATTATGCACCAACAGACATGCGACATCTGCATAAGACTGTAAGTAACTGGCCCTGCGCAAAACCCATGGTAGCTGACCACTGTAGCCGTGGCTAGCCGGAATCTTTGCTGGAACCTTATGGTGGGTAGCCGTTCGATACCTTACACATATACTACCTAGTAAGTGCAATTATGATATGTTTACATTAGCTGCTAATATACTCTAGCGACTTTTGCATTACACCCATTCGGCAATCTTGCATTCATCATATGCATTACTTCCTGCACCTACTTCTATGCTTGTACTATGCTTTTCGAGCCTGGTTATGTCCCGAAGCTGGGTGGACTCACACAGCAAAAAGCTGTTGTGAATGAGCTTCTCAGCTTATGGCAATTTGACGAGCAGAACTTTTGTGTACCATGCATGATCCGGATGCCGTTGCGGAGTAAGCATTGCAAACGGTGCAACCGTTGTGTAGCTAAGCATGACCAGTAAGCGCCGTTTCAATCATATGTGTATGTTGCTAACTTGATACAGCCATTGTCCATGGGTGTATAATTGCGTGGCAGTCAACAATCATCGACATTTCTTCTTGTACCTGATAAGCTTGGAGATCGGAATCCTCATCCTAGTGCAACTAGCTATTAGCTGTAAGTAACCCATGCCTTTAGCCATGGACGCGCTGAAATATTGTAGATTTCGAAGAGATCAAAGACGAAGGGAGCAACGAATGCAACATTCTAGCACCTGAACTTTGTCGTGTTGTCAATTCAGATGCTTTCACTTTGGTTCTAATGTTTTGGGCGGCACTTCAGCTGACATGGGTGACAATGTTATTGTTCGTACAGCTTGTACAGATAGCGCGTGCCATGACGACGTGGGAGAATATGCGAGGTGCACACCACGGTACAGGAAGCAAGGCTTCTGACGCAATCACCAACGCGCTCGCGACAGGATCAGCAACTATGGAAGGTGCTCAATTGGGGAACTCGGGACTTGGACCCGATCCAGCTCTTCCACCTACACATGCATCACAGCATGGTCATCACCATAAAGCCGGTTGCTTCGCGCAATGGAAGAAGATCTTGGGTGTAGATACTTTCGTCGAGACGGCAGTACATGGTCTCGAAGGCAAAACTACTCGAAGGAGGAATAGGAATCCATTCTCTGCTGGTATCATAGGTAACTGCAAGGATTTTTGGTGTGATCCTGCACCGGTGTTTGGTCGGAGGACGAATGGAAGGGCATTATTCAACGGGCAAGTGGTTGACTACACCAGTATGTACGAAACGCCGAAGATGATGAGAGCCAGAGCGGGTCGTGACGGCGCGAGGTACGAAAGTGTTGCTGGCGATGATGATGTTGTATGATTAGAGAGTTCTCGAAGTAAAGATACCATTGCTGCCACATGTAATAGATACCACCATTCTTTCGCATTTCACGATTCCGTTCGCGCCCATCGCACAAGTGACGCAGGTCTAGACTTCTCCACGAAAAGCAGGAACCGTTTGCTTCCCCAGCTATTCATATGTCTTTCTCACGTACACAAGAGCATCGACACCTCAGGCATATTCACCCCAAGGTCATGGTCTCCATATCATAGGCATCAAGAGACCTGTATCCACCAGAATATAAGAGGGTCAGCCAAGAGAGGATATCGAGCAAAGCGAGTGACTGAAGCAAGAACACATCGGGCTGACTCGGAGAGCGTCCGGTAAAAAGCGGGCGCACTCATTTGCTTTCCTGGTCTGAGAGTGGGAATTCAATTCACCATGACGAGGAATGGTGATCAATTGTGTAAGGACGTCATGAATTCTTGTGCCATCGCAAGTCACCTTGACATTTCGTTGTTCATGTCTTCTCCAATGAATTCCATTGTTCCATTGAAGGATTCAACGTATGAAAAACAATTCTCTAACACGTAAGATTATAACCTCAAACAACTGAGCAGGGAGCTCTGAGAGTGAGAGTCTTCGTGTACGGTAGCAAGCAAAGCAACCCACCCATCAAACGGGAAATATCGGAAAGAGAATTTTTCTTCTTTGTTTCCTTTTGGCTGGAATGGAGAATACCCAAGATGAGACGGCGCAGAAAGAGCGGCGCGTGGGATGATGAAAAGGAGAGATGCTGCCCATCCCGCGCTTTTCCCGATCCCAAGCACAAAAGTTAAGCATGGTCTTGGGTGTTGAGGCTGAAAAGGAGAGCTTCGTCTCGCCGTATGCAGGCAGGCATCATCGCAAAATTTTTCCTTACGTGTGAAATCGCAAGTTGCAATCTCAACCTCTACAAAAACTCACAATGATGAATCAAATGTTGCGATTGATACTCATTCAATTGAGTCGGCGATGATGTCAAAGGAATTGTAGATTGGTAAACAAAGCATGATCAGAAACTATGATGTCGCATGTCGCAAAACGCAAGGTACTAAGAGCTGTCGTCGAAATAAGGCACATCTGCTTTTCAGGCGCACATGTTACTAACCAATGGGAAGCTTGGGTTGCTTAGTGGCCGTGGATCCCAGCTCTTTGGGACTGCATTTGCCAATGAACGCATGACAAGCCTCATCAATGTGAAAAAAAGTTTGCTTGAAGAATCTCCTATTTTCAACATCGAATAACCATTGTTTGGACTGCGATCGCGAAACGACTCGAGGAGCGACTGTTGTACCATTTACAGAGAAGCTGGAGCTCCACGCTTTCATGTTTACGAGTAAACTGAACACGTTCCACTCCGTAAAGTCCCGCTCTTTTATCGCAGATGTTCACTCACGAACATGGAAAATGAAAGACATCGAATCCACCCGATATCCACTGCATCCACCGTCCCACCAAAAAAGATGGTCGTTTGACTCGTTTGATACCACGAGCCTCAAATCTAACCAGTCATCGAGCCGCACCTCATCTCCTTCTCACAAGCTCATCCCTTCAGAGCATGGTGCCGTTGCCCACATAAAAAGTCTGACTCTCAGATCACCGTATCACTCAAGCTCCATTCTCATATTGTCGTGGACGAAGAATATATCCTCTTTTCGTACAAGCTCCAATCTCGGCCTGAGGAGTGAAAAAAATTCCCACTCTTTTTCTTGCCTGTCTCCATTCCAACCAACTCTCCTTCTTTCTGAAAGCTGCTCTCTCTTTCTCTCTTTCCATCTTCTATCCATCCATCCATTCCATCAAGTTTGCATCTCCACTCTCACACACATACCTCTTCGCACACACTCACAATGGCCGCTCGTATGTTCGCTCCGAAGGTCGCCTCCTTGATGGGCTCTACCTCCTCCAAGGTCGCCAGACCTGTTGTCCGCAGCGCCTTCAAGGCCAACACTGGATCCTCCCAGCGAGCTTTCTCTGGTATGTGGCTCCTATGTCTTATCGTTATAGCTTGACAAAATTTCGGTTGAGCTTCCTGAAGCTCAATTGAGTACCATGTATCATCAATTGAGTTTCAATTGAGCTCCCTTAAGCTTCATCAAACTTTTGGAAGCTCACCTGCACCAATTGTACCAATTTCGACGAAAACCCTAACTAACCAATTATTTTTAGGTGTCTCCTCCCGCACCGCCTTCAACACCCTTAAGCGCCAACAAGCTTCCACCATCCTCCAACATGCCACCCGCAACATGATGGGTGCCAAGCTCCAGACCCGTGGCTTCAACAGTGAGATTGCCACCGCCATGGTCCAAGTCTCCCAGAACCTTGGTATGGGTTCCGCCGCCATCGGTCTCGGTGGTGCTGGTATTGGTATTGGTATGGTCTTCGCCGCTTTGTTGTTGGCCGTTGCCCGCAACCCAAGCATGCGTGGTCAGCTCTTCTCATACGCCATTTTGGGTTTCGCTTTCGTCGAGGCTATCGGTCTTTTCGACTTGATGGTTGCCATGATGTGCAAGTACGTCTAAAGCGTTTAGCTTCTGACCGAGGAGGAGGTATAAGGGGTTGATAAGTGGGGTGGTGTGGAATATGTGTGGATAAGTGTAAACAGGGGATGAGATGGCGACGATGGACATATATATAAGCCTGTATTTGTGCCTGGTTGTGACAGAGAGTACTTTCCTTGAACTCTAGACTTGATAGATTTGGGAGGAAGCTCTGCATTAGACATTAGACGCCTAGATGGATTAGACAAAACCCAAAACAATGCTTGTATATTAGGTTTTCTTTGGTCAAAATACAAAGGAGGCATAGAATCATGAAGGCTTCTAGCGGTCTCGAACATCATTGAGCATCTATTTTGTGTCGATTGAAACGCATGGAAGAAAGAAGACGTTCTGGAATATTGTATAGTAAACATGCCAATTGACGAGCTCTCCACTCTTCAACCTGTACTATCGACACCAAGAATGTGCTTGAGAGAACCACCAAGAGCTTTGCAATATGAAGTGCAGGTAATATCAATATCTGCAAATCAATTCAAATCCATAAGAATAATGCATACGAAGAAATAACTTTTGCACAGACAGATAAGCACAAATACTAACGGTCCATGGTCCAAAATCATTGAATACACATTACTAAACCCTATCACCAGGTGGTACCTGACTTCCTTGCACACTGAACATGCTGGAACAACCTGATGAAGATTGCTCATCTATCCACAACTCCAAGGTTGAATGCTAACTAAACCAATAATATCGCTAAACGCCATTGCAAATGCAAAATACGTTAAAAAAGAATTTAGATCTTGGTCTGCTTGACTAACCAAGACAACAGATCTACTTTAGTCACAACAGCCACTGGCTTGGGCAACTCACCACTCTCAGGTCCACCAGATTCGGTGACAATGGCTGCACTATTCCACTCGAAAAACTTGCTCAAGGCAGAGATAGGAGTGTCCAAGGTAATCTGAACAAACTTTCGCTTGGGTGTTTTCTGCTGTTTTCCGTCCTTGGTATTCTCGATTCCGTTTGTCCTTGGATGTTGATCGAGGTTGCTGATGTCCTTAGGATCTGTGACAACCTCAGGAATTTTAGAAAAGTCAAACATGACCTCTGAAACAGGACTTTTAGGAGTCGCACGTCCATGACTGATGTAGCTCAACAAATTACCCAGAGTTACAAGTCCGACCAGTCTACCACCAGTAGGTGCAAGGACGGGTAATTGATCGAATCCTTTGTCACGCATCGTCTCCACGGCATCAGCGCATGCAGAGTTGGCAAGTACGGTCGTTACTGGTTTCAAACGAAGAGAGCGGAGAGTTGCACCATCAAATGGATCCGTTTTCGCTGACGGTGCCGAGCTTGGTGAGGAGGCTGTCGTCGCAGGGGGTGTAGGAGGTAGGAGGTCGTTCGCAACCAGCCAATCGTCATCTGCAAACTTGCTCAAATAGCTCCGAATACTGTCAGGCAAAATGACAACTACCATATCGCCTTTTCCAAGTCCTAGGTCTTTGACCCCTTTGACCATGGCAGCCATTGCGCTACCACTACTACCGCCTACAAGAAGACCTTCTTCTTTAATCAATCGTCTGGCATATTGAAATGACTCAACATCCTCCGTCTTATACCATTTATCAACAAGCTCACGGTCGAGTACGTCGGGGATGAAGTCATATCCAATGCCCTCTACCTTGTATGCTTCATTCGGTCGCTCTTGGTTAAGACTTTCTGGAAGTGCAAGGATAGAGCCAAATGGATCTGCAGCAATAACTTTGATGTCTTTGTTGTGTTTTCGGAGACCTTTGGCGAGTCCCGAAATTGTTCCCCCGGTACCAGCACCAGCTACAATAGCTTTGATTTTGCCTTCTGACTGCTTCCAGATCTCCTCAGCAGTACCAAACTCATGTGCAAGAGGATTATTTGGATTGGCATACTGGTCTAAGATGTGGGAGTTAGGGATCTCCTTTTGCAATCGCTTTGCAACACCAATGTGCGACTCTGGGGAATCAAAGGCTGCTTGAGTAGGAGTACGAATGATAGTAGCACCGAGTGCTTTGAGGACAGCGACCTTTTCTGAGGACATTTTTTCAGGAAGAGTGATGATTGTTTTGTAGCCTTTGATTGCGCCGACAAGTGCGAGACCGATGCCACTATACAAGCGTTAGTACAAAGATTCCATGAGCAACTAGATTGTCGTACATACGTGTTTCCACTAGTCGGCTCAATCAGAGTATCTCCAGGCTTGATTCTTCCTGATGCTTCTGCCTCCTCAATCATCCTCAGTGCGATACGATCCTTGACACTGCCGCCTGCATTGAACAGTTCCACCTTTGCGTAGACATCTGCTTCGATACCAAGACTCTGAGGAATCTTGTTGAGACGGACCAAGGGAGTGTTGCCGATCAATTCAGTGGCAGACAAGGCAGTCTTGGGAAAGACGGCAGGTTGACTCTTGACTGACATTGTGAACTGGACTGTGTGGTAAATTCTGGATGTCGTGGTATAAGATCTGACGAAAAGTGTGTCCGCAAGATAGCCGTACTGAATATATCTCTACTCTTCTAAGAAATGGGGAAGGGAAGTGAATGGATGTATAAATAGTCAAGTTCTTTGGTAAAAGACGCCGAATGAATGCTCCCACGCGGGATATGCAGTTTCTATAACAGAATATATAATGCAATGTCAGGAAATGTTAGAGAAGGTTTCGTGATCAAAGAAAATCGTCAATGGGGGCAAATGTGGTGTGAGATGAGGAATTTGAAGATGTGATTGGACACTCGAACATGTGAAGTCAGAATGCATATGAGGGAAGGAGGCAAGTCCCCTTCCAGATGACCCCGCCATGCAGCAGAAGAGAGAAAAGTTCCTTCGAGAGCTTCAGCCTTGACAAGCCGAACAAGCAAGAGCGAATGAAGCTGACTAAGCGATAAGACATGATAAGAGAGAAGTGTCGGCATTATCTACTTCCAAACTCCGATCTTATGCTGGCACTTTATTCGCTGTCCACGCAACCCACCAAATTCAACGCAGGTACGAGGCCAGGACGAATGCCCAGACATATTGTAGACGTTGTCTATGCCATTGAATACGAATAAAACCAACCTTCTTCACACTACTATATTGTTCTGATTTTCGATCAATCCCACAACATACAGACGATCTCATACAGTGTAAACGCAATAACTGCTACCATTCTTCTGTCTGCATAGGACGCCGTTTGTCCAGGATGCGTGCAGCACTACTACCATCCTCCATCTTCGCAATCCTCCTCTCCTCGGTACCCGCTGGTCTTTGCGATGTTGTTTTTACCTCTCCAACACCGGGACAGTCAGTTACTGGTGGCTCAACATTTACAGTTACGTGGAAGGAGTCGGGCGTGGCGCCTCTGATAACAGACCTCACCACATATCAACTCTTTTTGTTTACAGGAGGCAATGCTGCTCCCTTCCAGCTCTGGAATCTTAAAGATACTCCCACTCCTTTCACATCCGGAAGCTCTGTGACCGTCAGCGTTCCGGTTACTGTTGGTGGGCCAGGAACAAACGTCTAGTAAGGACTAAGCATAAGACTTTCAGGAGATATTGCTAATTCAAACCAGTTACATAGGGATTCTATCTACTGCTAAAGCGGGCGGTACAATCACCAACTACTCAGATCGTTTCACCCTTGCAGGTATGACAGGAAGCTTCCCACCAGACGTCGCCACTGCAAACGCAGCAGTTGTTGGGACTGCTGGCCCACCAAAAGTGAATCGTGTAGCAGCAGCACCGCTTCCAGGTGTAGGAGGAACAATTGATCCTGGAGCATGGGGAACACCATACAACCTACAGACCGGTCCTGTCAGATTCGCACCGATGCAACCAATCCCTCCAACCAAGATTACGAAGACTGAAGTTACTCCCCTTTGGCCAACTTCTTCTGTGCCATTGGCAACAACGTTCTTACCTATTGCTCCTATCGCCACCACACAAACACAAGCGCAGCAGTTTGCTGCAACGAGTCATGCAAACACTGTACGTTTTTATTTTTTTCACTTAAATAGTTCGTATTTGGAGATATGAAACTAAACTAACATGATGCATAGGCTGCTCCTCAGCCACATCCTACCGACGATATGCAGAAGTTCTTGAATCGATGGAAGGATTGAGAGGAGGCAAGTACAACGATAGCGGAAGATGCATACAGACGAGCGTACGAAAGCTTTCAGCAACGATGTGATGTGTCAGAATTGGCATTATTAGCGATGTGTCATGAATTGGAGTTCCGGAATTGGTACAAAGTGGATGCTAATCATATATATACTTTGCTTATCTGCTTTTATTGATGAATCATGCAAATTATCCGTCAGGGTGGTCAAAAAAGAGCATGTAGCTGTCTTCTACGCCGCATTAGGTGATAAAGTTGCTTGGAAAAGTAACACTACTCTTCACTATCTGCAAGTGCAGCAAAATGCAAGTTCTCATCCTGCTAAAGCATGACGGCATGGCTGGACACAACGCCGCCTTATCGCTCAAACTGGGCTTTTGTTCTCTCAGTTAGACTCTACAGGCTGTTTCGCGATCATTTGATCTCGTGGAAATAAGATAACATTGTAGAGTAGCTCAAGGGGTGCACCCGTCACAAGAATATCACTTCCAATGGAACGGGTTGAAACTTTTGCCGGATCTATAGCCAGGTCTTTCCATTACTACTTGATGATGATGAAAAGTAATTCTAATCCACATGTACAGTTATAAAGCTACCAGAGCACACTCACACAACACCATGTAGATCAGGCATCATCACCTGTCGTTCCATTCCCCGTTATCTCAGTTGATTCCTTCTCATTCCCTCCATCCTCATCATCTCCCATACCGCTCTCATTCTTCCTTGGCCATACTTATCTAAGAGGTGGTGGCATCGAAAGAGACGGCAGTAGAAGGACTTCCAGCTCTCGCCTTATCAGCTGAAATGTTGTTGTTCAACTTCTTCAACTCGGCTTCGAGCTTAGCAGAAGTGTCTTTGCCCTGAGCAGCTTGGATCTCCAACTGAAGCTTCGTTGCCATCAGCTTCAAGACCTTATTCTTGGTCTTGCCAGCGGCGAGAGCGTCCTTCTCATCTCCGGTGGCGGCTTCAATAGCAGGGTTGAATGCGCCTGTCTCAGCGTCATTGGCGATGTCATTGACGGAGCCGAGGAAGTCAATGTCGGCTTGGTCGACTGCATAGATAGTACATTAGTTTGATGTAAACAACGGAAGAATGAGCGGGGGGGTTGAGATGGTGAGAAGACATACCATTGGCCATGTCATTCAAGTCCAATGCTGAGAAGACGGCAAGAGCCTCTGCCTCTGCATTTCCGGCTGTTCCTCCAGAGATGGAAATTTCGTCGTAGGTTTTGGTGCTGAGAACTGCTGCACGCTTGACAGATGCGACTGGGGCGGCGATGGTGTAGGCGGCGAAAGCGATAACGAAAGCAGCTGAGAAACGCATCTTGATTGATTGGATGTAAAAGATGTAAGAATTTGGTTGGCCGAGATTTGCGAGAAGGAAAGATTGAGAGGACTAGCTCAATATTATGGACTGAAGTGAAAGATGGAAGATTGATGTTTGATAAAGATTAGTGAGTGGACGAATTGAAGACAGCGCAGCTGTTAATGAGTGAAAATCAAAGTAGTAATGGAAAGACTGGATTAGATGGCTTGAGTTGGGATGAAGAGAAGAAAGTGACTTGAGGGTGGAAAAGAAGACAACCGTTATATAGTAAATACATGATCGACAGAAGCCTTGATGTTCAGATGAAAAAGCATGAACTGTGACGGAGTAATTGCGTATACCGAACCACCAGAACCTTGTTCATAGTGAAGATGAGGCGTTTTGATGTGAGGTGATACCAGGTAAGGATGAGATGTGATCTGAAGTCGAGTATCATCCGTGTTACATACAGGGATGTGATAGAAACAGAGCCTCAACACATCATCTGATCTCGTATCTGGCTCGCTTAGCGTAGATACAGTTCTCCCCTATAGAGTATGGTGGATGAAAGTGTACGTTTTAGGTTACAATGGATTCCTCGAAATGTAGGATAAGGTTATGGTCGATGTAAGAATCAACAGCAGTTTACGTACAATGATTGCGTTTCGCACTGCTAAGCTGTTGTCATTAGTTCTCTACAAGTGATATGTTATACAACATTTTGGAACGCTTCGTTAACTACATGCGGTCATACACATCTATCGTTCGATGCGCTTCTCAGCTGAATCGTGTTCGTACAATCTGCAGTGACCCAGCACATCATCACTCTCCAAACATGACAATGGATCTTTCGGTGTGATCCATTTCCGAAATACGCGCTGCAGAAGGTCGTCGCAAGGCTTGTCGTTTGTGGGGTTAAGCTTCGCGCTCAGATGATTCCAAAATAGTACCTTGATGGTAACCGACGTTGAGCTGGTTTCAGGAAGATCAAACTGGAAGTGGGTCTTGGCACAACAATCCAAAACGTCTCATCGTTTTCTCGACTCTGATCAAACACGATTGTTCACGTTTCGTCTTATACAGGCAAGATTTATCCCACCTATCCTTCACGATGGTCTCTTAAAGTTCGCTTCACTCTGGCGATACTTTGAGCGGTGTACAGGACGTGGCAAATCATGGATTCGTGTTGTTCTCCCTTCTACCAGTTTGACTCCTGCCTTTCCCTTTGTGGGACATTGACTCATGGGGAGATTGATGCATGTTCCTCTGTCGGATCAGTCATGACCGAAGAACGCTTTGTCCTTTGTTGACGTTTATTGATTAGACGAATCTGATGTTTGTCAGGCGGTCCCATCAGACTCATCCAATAGGACTTCCACCAACCACTGCTTTGTTCGTGTCGGGCTGGACTGCGTTTTAATTTAATAGGATCTTCGGGTAACAAATAGCCGTTGGAGCCATCTTCGGGTGCGATGTGTCTGGGTTTGGTCAGTTTGTGGGAGACATATGGTAATGACTACTGTGAACAACAAGAGTATGAAAACCCATGACATCAGCGAGGCCGTCATAGGTGTTTTCGTGTCTCGTTCAAAGGTGATGGAATAGGTCTTCCCACGGCTTTCACGCACATCGACTTGTATAAGTTTCCCAGATCTGCTTGCCTTCAGCAACTCGATTTCTGGATCTTTCGATAAAATCCCACCAACATCGGAGTTACGAAGCCACAATTGAACTTTCGTCGCTCGTTGTGACGGATCTGCAATGGCCAACGTGTATGACTTGTCTCCGTCGTTGGAATATCCCCATGCTATTTGACATGCAGTCAACGCTTCTATGTCAAAGACGGTTCCTGGTTTCCAGAATGTCGCCATCGTGGTATGCTTATCGAACATGGTAACAGCTTGAACATGGTCTGTATTAGAGACCAGGCGATAACTTACAAATTCAGCCCTCTTTGCAGTCACCAGCGCAGTCGCGTTAGGTAGGATCGCGTATGCATAGCTGCCATTGACAGGATCAACAGCATGGTTTCGATATATTGTTACATATTCTCGGTTCAGGGTGTCGTTGAATTGAGCGTAATCAGGATACTGATTAATGTCCGTCCATTTCCCAGTATTTGTCGAGCGTTCGCAAGTGACATTGCCTGAGTCAAGGAAATGGTAACCACCCACACCATCGATATGAGCCCATGATGGGTTGGCGAAAGTCTTCGACCATGGCATATCTACAGCTGATTGTCCATCCACAAGTAGTCTCGGCGAATTATCTGGTGACTTCCTTGCCTCAACTGTGGTATGCAACTCAGTACCACTCAAGCTATTGCAGGCGATTCCTAGGGCTATTATTACGTTACCCAGAAAAAACCACGATTTCTTTGCGTTCGCCTGTTTATCATACGAAATATAGTCGAGACTAGCTGCACCAAGATGTTTCCACTTCACGCCACCACCCCAATAATTGACGGCCGTCGTTCCGTAGGGCGCCAAAGATTGTAGATTCTGCCCTGCTGTAACTCCTGGGGTATGATAAGGGTTCATAGTTGGATAATAATCGTTCAAATACTGCTCCCGATCGTTATCAAGGTAGATCTGGAGGGCCCCGGCTGCTTGGTAAAATGGATTCAGGTTCTCGAAGTTCAACGATTCATACAGACCAGTACGTCTGGAGGACATTGCTAACGTAGCGCTCCAGTTCTGGTCGTGGAACACAACCCGATCTGACATTGGAAGGATGTGGAAACCCGTATTGTGCTCCGCAACATGAATCTCTGGATCTTGTTTAAGCTGTTGGAGGCCGTTTGAGAATGGGATGATTTCGTCATAGGTGTCAATATCGTTCTTTTGTTCACTCCACGCCAGGAGTAACGATCTAAAGTCAGACTTGTAAGGCTCAGGTGCAGCCTTTATAAATCGAAGCACGGCAACGCTCAACTGGGTGCCGGCAACTACATCATCGTCAAGTTTTCGAGAGACATCTCTTCCTGACAACGAATTTCAGCTCGGATCCAGCATTCACATAAGCTGACACTAACCTCGCACATTCCCCATCATCATACCCCTGAATACAAAAGGTGTGAATGTTTTACGGATTGAGTTATAGATCACCGAAAGATCTGAGCCTGTCAACGCATATGAAGTATCGTGTAATGCAGATGTTAGGTGAGATATAGCAAGGATGTGGGTGAGCCCATAGCCTCCAGTATATGGGTAGACGTGGTGGGAAATATAGCTTCCATCTTGATAGAAGCCATCATCCGATGTTACATGCCCGAATACAGATTTCCTACCCCCTCCGTTTAGATCGAATAAAGCATTTCGACCAGTTCGTACTTTCTCATCATCTTGCATCAAAGCGCCAGCACCTGCTCTTGGTCAGAAGTTTTTCTCATAAGGTCGCAACAATCACAAGGGCCGCACCTATCATCACCTGACACATTATCGCTCGATTAGAACCCTTAAGAGATCGAGCATCCAGATTTCCGACCATCTTTGAGGTCGTGACTGCGTATTCCCTTCTCCGGTCTTCTCCAAGCTCATTGTACAAGAGCATGCTGATATCAATCAGAGGTTGTGGTGCACCAATCTTGAAATTCCACCACTATGAGAGTTCTCAGCTGCCTGTATCGAACGGAAGGATATCTACACTCAGGCTTACATTTTCGCTTTTGTTTATTTCTGTTGACGAATTATATGCTGCAGTATTGATCAAGTCAAGCGATGTTAAGATCTTTTGGAGTACTTTCTCATCACGGTACATTGAAGTTCCATTCACTGAGTATGCAATCGCAATCGTCTTAAGTCTGCGATAGCACTTCCGAAAGTTTACCGACAAGTGAACGGGACTGAGGTCGGGCCATATCTGTTGATCAGTGGGCTGCATACTTGCGATGATGTCTTCTGCCGATTTTGAGAACTTCTGCACTGTACGCAGTATTCGAGGATCTTGTAAGTCGAGCTTGTCACCCAAGAGAACTGTTCGCCATTGCTGTCGCAATTTTTCGAAGTCTTTGTTTGCAGCATCTTCTTTGGTAAAAGCTACAATTGAATTATTCGTCCAGACCATTAGAAAGATTAGTTCGAAGTGAAGATAATCCGTGCAAGTCTGCCAAACAGTACCTCGATCAGTAGGGATAATCGAAAGCAGCACAGCCTTCCTATTTCGTAATCAAATCATGGAAGTCTTCAGCTCTGTCGCTTCAAGCTCCTGGGTTGTAATAAGGCTGCTTCGATGGATTTTGCTTGGAAAAGAGAAGTGCAGCCCCATAGCGTTCTGCTTAGAAAGAGACGCCACTTTCCTCAGATCGTGATTGGATTCACAAACACTGTCATATTTGCAGCGTGTTTTGCGCTTTGAGCAAAGCCATTTGAGGAGAAGGGGTCTTTGAGAGTGGGCCTCGATGTTATCTGTCACATTCAACATAGTCATAAAATTAACTGGACGATCTTGGCAAAGACGATGCGTGTGAAACCTCCACATGGTCTCAAGCGCATTCAACAATAATAATGCTAACTATCTTAGATACCAATCCTCCGGGAATTTTGCCATAGCAATTTCTGTCCATTCTCTTACATTTGCGTAGTTCTTCTCTATCAGGTCTTCCGTCCAGCTCCTGACAGCTGCCTTCTTGGCGGCCTTTTCTTCTTTACTGAGCGTAAGGACCCGACCGACAGTCTCCATGTCAGATTCGCCCTCCTCTTGCATCCAAATCACTGACTCATCGAGATATGTGTAGGTTTGAAGAAGTTTTTTATCGCCGATTATGGCAGTGCCTGCGATCAGGGCTGCGGGCACAGTACTCGAGGCCTTGACCAAGTAATAATCGTCCGATGAGAATGCAGTCAGAACGGCATCGACTTGACTCAAAGTGCCGTAGAACTCAGTGTAATCAAGCCTTTCGTCGAAAATAACATGTTTCTCGAGTCCATTAGGCACATCGGGATGTTGCCCAAATCCAACCAAGTGAAGGTTGATACTATCCTCAGACTCTTTTCTGGCTCTTGCTTGTTCGATAAAATCCTGAAGATGGGTAAACACAGTGGGATAATCGCGCCCTTTCGCATATTCTCCTTGAAGTGCAAACCCTCCTGCACGGTCTCCACTTCCTACACTATTGCTGTCCTCCGCTTTCGTTTTGACATAATACACTGGCGGAAATACACGCACGGGAGGATGGTGTAACTCGTCTTTGACAACGGGCCATTTTCTTGCTAGCTGATCGTTAAGAGCATATTCGGCAACGTGTTCGCTAAGGGCTACGAAATCGATTCGATCTGCACGAATATATGGCGAAAGCCGGTGCATCACTCTGGCGTAGGCTGACCTGCCATTCTGTAGCTGATTTGCGTGATGAAATACGCAGAAAAAGTGCGTATGGTGATTCTCAAGCAGATACTTCCAAGTAGCCTCCATATGAACTGTGTCCTTGATACATGTCGTCGACACAACTATGTCGGGCACTGGATATCGATCATCTTTTCCGATCTTCTTGAATTCCCCAGCATAAAGGTAGTCGTTCATCTCTGCAGGGTAACCTGAATCCTCAAGCACTTTTTCCATCCCAAATCGATATCCAACTTGATAAGTCGTTATTTCTGTCTGCGGTATTTGCATCCAAGCATCCACGAGCGGTAAAATGACTTCATCGTGTGCGAGTTGTGTATTGACGATTGCTACTCGTAACTTACGACGTCTCGAGAAGATGTACTCATCTGCCTTGTCGACTGCGGTCGTTGCAACGTAGGTGCCTACTTTGCTGTTGAAGATGAGATACTGAAGAAGGGAGAAAATAAAAACTGTGATAATGAGCGTAACAAGTTGCACTTGTCGCCTGGAACTTGGAGCGGCCATGATGAACAGGGCTTTGAAGGCATGAACTGGCAACGATTTCAATGAGGTCGCCAGTCTTAAAGTTCAAGTCAATAGCGTGGTTGACTTGGTTGCATCCTTTGATGGAGAAAAGGGGTGAGCGGATTATAGACCGATCCATTGGAGCAGATGGGATGAGATAGCTCGAGTCAAGAATCATACACTTACTCAAATTGATCAATCAATTATATGACCGTGCAATCTTCTCGCTCGGTTTGCCTATCACTTAGCGAACCCTTGCAGCACGAAACGCAGGATTCGTACGCCACTTACCTCCTGGCAGCATGATTGAAGTGAAGGTAAGCAAGGGAGACATCATGATGTTTCTTTTGATCGGGTCGGCTCCGCGTTAGCTTCTAAATCATGTGGAAACGGTCTCGGAAGCGATCTCCCTACATTCTTTTCCACAGTCTTTTGGATCTGGTGCGATAATGCGATGCAAGGTGTTGAGAGAATTTTGAAGACGTGAGAAAGCTAGCTTTTGGGGGGTTTTGATAGTATGTAACGAATGATGAGATATCTAAATGGTTCAAACCCGCTGTAGCGAAAGGAAAATAATTACAATGACATTATGTGACACAGATATCGACAAATGCTCAGAGAACATAACTTGTCTGGCTCTTTGTACAATACTTTGATGGTGTGGAGAAGAACCATTCAAATTCGCCCAGCGGGTTTACCACGTGACCCGGTCAAGACTTGCCAGCCTTTCTCTTTTGCAATCACTTCCCCCAAATGTTGCCTCACGCTATCCTCTACCCCTCGCGGCGAACCCTTCATATTGTTGGCTGGACTGTCTGTTGCTCCTACTCTTATATCACTATCCCCTGCATCTGTCGTCCAGGAGCCAAAAAGCGGTGGGATGACTGTCCAGCCTTTCAGATCTCCTTCCCTCATATAGTCTCGAATAGCGCAATCAAGACCATCGCCTAAGCCCTTGCCTTGCCAGCTGAGTAAGTAGAGTAATCTTTGTGCTCCTCTAAAGGTAACTGCAATGGCGACGAGTCCGATTGGACCATGACTTGGAATTATTGCCCTTGATTGTTGGGGTGTTTTGAGGGCCTTCAAGGACGGGGCGAAGCAATACCAAGTCTTCTTTTTCTGACAATGAGCATCGCGATAAACACCTGCCCGGAGCGTGGGATCATGATATGCTGTGAAAGATTTGTGATAAGGCGCTGGTGGCATAGTTATGTTCGAGATTCCGAGATGCATTACGTCCCAGTCTGTTCCGTAAGGATAATATCTCGAGTATTTCGGATCCTGCGATTCCCTCAATGGAGATGATTGAAGTGCTTGTGCAAACGAGTGCATCTGAGACTTGATGCTCATGCTCCTATTATCATTCAGTTCCTTGATCATTCATTTTTGGGAAATACATGGTCGAACGAACCAGTCTATATCGTCTTCTATTATGAGTGCAGTTTCGATCCTGTTATCGACAACATACTTCAGGGCGTCGAGATGACTTCGCCAGCTACCCCAGTGAGGGCTGTCAAGTTTTCCGACGGTCTCAACGTATGGTCTTGCTTTCGATGCTATGTCCTCTCCACGTACGGCGGATATTGTATGGGATATGGTGACATCGCTTGTTGAGGAAATCAACGAAATCGCATCTCGACGGTCAGTTCGTTCTGGAAGTGAAATCAGTATTGTTGCGCCGAATCCTAGAGTCGAGTTCAACGTCGAAGTTAGAGATATCTCCGTTGAGTGGTACCATCGGGATGAAAACCAAAGCAGAAGACATAGCACTATCAATGTAGCAACTCCAGTACGAAGCCATGAATACTTGGTACCGGATGCTGTCGTTCCCATCATGATGACTTGAACATTCACTTAAAGAAGTAAGTCCTTCAGTCATCCTTTCCTGAGGACGATTTCATTGACTTGCCAAGCGATTGATTGTCTTGAGGCAAGATCTGAGAAGTGATCAAATATTTTGTCCGAACAAGCCAAAGTCCACATCCCTTATTTCTTGCACTTATTTGATCCCTTGCATGTTTTAGCTGCCTCCAAGTCAGCCACTTGTCACCTTCCCCCTGCCCAAGAGTCTTTTAGTGCTCATCGTTTTTTGCTTGTTTTTTCATGCTCTCATCGTATGAGACAAATCAGAGTGGCTGTTCACGAAAGTTCGGGCACGTTATCTTCTCTAGGATGTCTGAGAACCGTCTTTTCTTCACGGGTTGCTTGTCTTCCTCAATTGTTCCTTGAACACGCTATACAATGGTGAATGGGTTTGTACAATTTACGTTGGTTTAAAGTCGACAGTCAGCATAAAGCTGAGCACTTAAACCATGTTTCTTTCACGCAGAGCCAGCATATTTCTATTCCTCTTTGGTTCTGTTCTATACCTTGTGCCGTGGGTAAGTATTCCACAGCAAAATTGCCATGCCAGAAATATGCTGATTATTCATAGTCTAAACATTCATGGACATCACGGTTGCGCCACGTATATTCTAGTCAGGCTGCTTCGAATGATCTGAATCTCCATTTAATTATTCCTGCAACCGCAGCGAATCCCAATTTCTGTCGGACTGCTCTTACCGCTGCACTACTGGACTACCCAACTCCCATTCTGGTGAATTGGGAGGGCAAGGTCGACAGCGAAAATCGCTTTGCGACACACCTTGCCAAAATCGATAGCATTCTGGAATATCTCCACGGTCTGTCTTCGAGAAATGATAATGATTTGATTTTGATTGTGGATGGTTATGATGTGTGGTTTCAGTTACGTCCAGAAGTGCTCATACAGCGCTATTATGCCGCTATAGCCAAGGGCAATCAAAGACTGGCCGCTGACTTTGACCCGGACGTACTGGATCAGCATGGAATCCAGCAGTCTGTCCTGTTTGGAGCAGATAAGAAGTGCTGGCCGCAAGACGAGGATTCTCTCATTTGCAATGTGATTCCCGAGTCAAGCCTACCGAAGGATGCTTTTGGAAGCGAAACAGACTCCCCAGGAGATAACTCGCACGCACGACCACGTTGGGTCAACTCGGGAACAATCCTGGGCCCGGTAGCTGAAGTTCGGGCTATATTTGAAGCAGCTAGTCGCCGAGTTCAAAACAAATTTCATGGATATAGTGATCAGTATTACTTCGCAGAGATCTTTGGCGAGCAGGAGCTCCGACGCAATTCGCTTTCCAGAGTGCCAAAAGACCTCAAAAAGTACCTGCCCAAAGACAGACGCAAGCATGCATTTGAAGATATTGAGCATGATACGGAGGCAGAGCTACACATATCCATGGATTACGAAGCGTATCTGTTTCATACCAATGCATTCGCTGTAGACGATACCGAATGGACTGTCTTCAACACGACCACAACTCCCACCTCTGATGTTGTGACAGATGAAACAAGTTCACGACTTCCAGACGATATAAATCAATCACGGCCGCCTGTCTTCAAGGGCATCATTGCGGAAGAACTGTTTGCAGAAGACAAAGCTTTCGCCAAATTGCCATTCGATACCACATGGGCCGATGTACCGTTACTATTTAATAAGATCACTGGCAACATTCCTGTGATCCTGCACATGAACGGCGACAAAAGTCTACTCAATGAGTGGTGGGGCCAGCTCTGGTGGGCTGGAGGTGGATGGGGTAAACATCTGTTACAAAGCAGTAGCAGAGCCCCTCGTGGGCCATTAGCATCCTTCGTTGATAATGAAACGGGGAAGGTTACAAGATGGTGGAAAGGATCATACAACAGTCTCCGGCGTGAAAATGGTGGCTACTGGACTTCGAAGGGTCATTGGGTATTTTACGATGATGTTTGCGCCAAACATGGCGACGTGCTATACCAGGGAAAGCCAACTGCATTTCACAAAGGCAAAGGTGGTTGGCTGGGTCCTCCATCTCAGATACACAGGAAGGAATCTGGCCCAAAGTAGGGTTGTGTGCTGTACAGGTGACAGTTTACTTCCTTGGTTTATTGAATGATGAGTATAATCATGACATTGATGTATTATTTGCAATACACCAGATCATCAGATGAGTAGTTTGTGCCAATGAAAAGCAGGCTATGATGTTATACCTTTCAAAAGTCTTGTCTTGTGAAGCTGGCACTGTGGGTTTTCTAACCGAACGATACTGTGGTATACACTCTCTCAAGTCCTTCGATCGCAAGATGTGACCACGACCGGAAAACCCCTTGCCATCCTTTTGATAGCAGATGTAGAGTTTTCTAAATTAGGAGCATCTTTGCTAGGAAGTCTCAGCATTTGCAGAATATTGTATTTCCTTCATGAACATGCTTTGGGGCGTCCTTATGGCGTCAAAATGGATTCCTGTCAACTCCATTCGGACCCATCAGGTGCTAACTTGACTTCCTACACTATGTCTAGCTTTGCTCTGTTGCTTCAACACGGCATCCATTTCCCACTTCCATGAAGATTGGCATTCTCCAGGCACAAACTTTGCGGCATCCATGTTCAATAGCATCTTTGTCTCGGGACAATAAAAATAGACATGATCTCTTAGCTCTTTGGTACCCCATATGTTAGTATGAAACTGATTGCCACTGTTTCCAATATGATAGCCCATGGGTTCATATCTGGTTCTGGGATCAGGTTCCCTATAATTCTTCTGTAGCTCCATCTCTTCCAAGAGCCCACCAGGCACCTGCGATTCGCCACTCCACTTGAGTGCTTCATGTCGAGGTGCTATCTTTTTCCCATTCTTCTGAAGCCGTTTGGTAAACCACACGTCCTCAAAGTCATCCCCATCACGTCTTGCCTCCACTCTCAATATTTCCAGGATTGCTTCCCTTCGTCGAAGGGAAAGCCCGCCATTTCCACCGACCGTCTTCCGGCTTCTCCATGGTGCACCAATCCAGTCCCATTTCAGAAAGTGGTTAATATTGCGGCGTGACTTTGAGCAAATAATACTGTCGGTTTGAAAGACAAAAACGTACTCTGCTGGAGAAAGGACTTCTTCCCATAGCCAGAGCGTTGTCATAAATCGCGATATCAGCTCTTGGCTCGCAATACTGGTGCCATGCGGAATCAGCCTGAGCTTAATCTTTTTGCTTTTGATGTGTGATTTAATGCTGGTGGAAGCCGATAGTTTTGCAATTGAGACCTCAGAGCCAATGAACTGGATGCTCCAGTCTGGTGGGAGAACCACAATGAAATGCAAGACCAGAGGTGCCAATAATGAAAGGGGTCTGTCTTCAATCAGGAGAGCAATTTTGCGTGAATCGGAAGGTAACATTTGAGGTGGCTGCGCCTCATTCCTCTGCTTTGACGCTATCCCAGCTATTTTTGGAGTGGTAGACGAGTATAAATCCTGTACATGATGCGTTACTACCTCATGTTGAATAGTCCGTATAATACCCAACAAGAACACTGTCATTCTGAGGTAATGTTAGCGGTGCTCTTCATCTGATTTCTGATGGACATATCTTACGCAACACAAGTGAAGATCCTCGAAGCAAAAAACATAATGTAACTATTCGCCATGATGAACTCGAAGATCGATGGGGGACGCATGCAAGCTGAGCATATCATAAAATCCACATCCAGACTCGAGATTATTCTTGCATGATTGTCGTTAACATTATTGTGGAGCTATACATGCAAATATTAAGGTTGGAGTGAACATTCATAGTTCAAGGGAGTTGCGACTCGGGCGGCTCATCCCAATCAATCAAAGGTAAAAGTCCTAATCATCTTCATTCTCACATGCTTACTAGCGAGAGGCTACTTTATGACTCTCAATACAACCCTGAAACTTCTTTTTTGTTTAGAGAGAGCTGGTTTAAGGGATGATGATTTCTGTCACGCTAGTGGGAAAATGCTGTAATATGTCATATCGATGCAGGGGGTACGCCTCACGTTTGAAGGCGCCACCGGCGTTAGCTGTGCTTTTGCTCTTTCTACTCTCTTTAGGGTTTTGATTCGTCATCCACTTTCGATGGGGTTGATCATTCAAGCAAGCTTCAACCACAAATACCGTTCTGGTCTACCAATGGAACATGGGATTCTGCTACTTTCGCATGTTCGGAAACGGGAAAGAAGGTGCTTTGTACGATTCATAATCCTCAAATTCGGTTGATATTCGGTCAATGCAGGACAGTAGCCTGCGTACTTTCTATTATAAATGAGACACGTTTGAGCATGACTTGTTGTGAGAGAACATAGCAACTGGTTTACTCTTAGTTTCTCATATTCATTTCTCTATCGATCAGGTAGTGTTCACTCACCTGCTGCATTCGTCGGTCAGTTCATACAGCATCTTTGCGAGAAATCCGAGCAGACGTACCAAGTAAATAATGCTGAGTCTAGTATGACACACTATGCCACTTGCGCTTTTGGCAGATTTCAATATATAGGGGTCAGTTCCATAATTGGTAACAGTGCTCGCTTGTCAACCGAGGGTACGTGCCTGCTAGATATGATGGTACCCAAGTCCTTGGTCATGAGAAGAGGATCCATATCTGTTGTCTTGATTCTGTGCAAGTGTCATAGACAATCGTCAGAGCCAGGGGTTTCTCTGATTGCGACTTGGTTTTTCTTGCACTGCTCATTTGTACCGTCTGGAATTCCCGAAGCTCGGAGAAAAAATTTCCTCTCACACCTGATTTGACTCAGTACCGATGTACATGCTGCGGTACTCCGTGGGAGTGGGTTATGAGAAGCATATATGGTTTATGTTAGCTTATTTTTTTGAACGAATGTCAATGAGTCTGCGTTGTAGCATTACAGGCTCGTTTCGAATAGATGATCTGATCAACACCTTCTCAGAAAGGTCTCCATATAGAGACGTGATACCTCTGCCAGACTGGAAAATTTATAAATGGTGCTGGCGATCTTATGAGAGATCAACAGTTACAGCAGTCTCTTTAGCTCCCTTGAGGTCTCATGATAGATGATAGAGTTAAGCATTTCTGTTGTACATTTCTAGCATCTACATGATTTCCGGGGGCAGGAATCTGGAGAAGGGGTTGGGTTGGGAGATCACAGAATGAGCAGCCTGGTGAGAGTTCGACCGACCACATAAACATATATACAATTGCAACCGGATGTGGCAACGGTGAGCGAGTAATAAGACTCCATCATGACATCCCTCTTGCGCATAAGCGATAGACATACAAGTAGGTTTCCGTGGGTCCTCGACCAAGGGAATTTTGGGTTATATGCTGACATGATGCAGTTCGGCGCCACTTTCACACAATAGGTCGATCTAATCTCATTCGCCATCAAATTCTGCACAACATGGATTCAGCTGGGTTTGCTGTCGTTTCCAGTCACGTAGATTCGTGACACTCAGGGATGTAGAGTAAAGTGTTGAACTCTCTCCTGTATCTTGCCTGTTTGAGTATGCTTACTACAGAACAGCCATTTTTACCAACTTTGCGACTATAAAACTTTTAGCATCATCGTATGTAACTGAAAGTCGACTTCTGCGCAGGATAGTTTTTGTACCTTCGAAGCCTTTCCAGAAATTTTCACATGGTAGTCAGGTTGTACAGGACGTGACAAGAATCATGGAGTAGTACTCTTAGAACGTCTAAAAATTATTATTATCTCACACAACACCTTCTTCTAAGAAACTAAATGTTTTGCTCTCGCTATCGAGCAAAGTCTGTGCACCGAACGGTACAGTGATCATTGGACTGGTATGACCAATGTCCACGCCCACAAGGACGGGCCATTTGTAGTCGCAACCATCCAGAAGCTCCTCCAGCACCGCCTCAAGTTCTCCGTTGCGCTTCTCATCATACATGTAAGTCCTTCCAAACACCAAACCTATGATATCATCAAACAGTCCTGTATTGATCAAATCCACGAGATCAGCTCTTACTCGATAAAGTGGCATGGGACCATCTTCGCCTTGTGAGATTTCTAGAAAGAGAATTGCTCCCTTGTGCATAGATGGACGCAAGAATGGCGAGCCATACAAAGCAACGACTTTGCGTAGGCAACCTCCAAAGATGGGACCCTTCGCAACACCAGATCGTATAAATTTCGGTTGAGGCGTAGGAACGAGTTGTCGAATCTCCTCAGTATCCTGTGCCTTACCGTCTTCTAGAAACGGCAATTCAACATGGACAAAGTGAGTGGAATACGGAATTTGTTTGCCAACGATTCCTTCACCTGTGACTACCTGGAAAAAGTGATTGACGGTAAACGGATCAGGTTCAGGAAATTCTGCAAACTCGGTGAAAACACAAGGCCCATAAAAGCTTCGCAAGCCTGCTTTGACATAGAGGGCGTATATCAAATGTGTATTGTCAGAATATCCAACAAATATCTTTGGATGTTTCCGAATCAGGTCATAGTCTAGATGTCGTAGAATCTCGTTTATTGTAGTTCCTCCACTGATGGTAAGATACTCAGTCAGTAAAGTTCAAGCAGATGATAAATCCAATCCCATGTTTTCCAAGAATGCAAAAGACGAGTGAAAACTTACAGAGCCGAAACGATGCACGTCACTGAGTCGTCGGTAAATGCAGTATGAACCTCGTTGGCGACATGACGTGCCTTGGCTAGGAATTTTGGTTCTTCTGAAGTCGTTGGAACTGGCGAATAAATCACTTTAGTAGGGAATCCTCGAGACTCGAAGAACTTGACGCTTCGAGAAAGAGGTGCTGGAAGTTGATCATTTAGTCGCGCCGAGGGGGAAATAAACGCTATCGTGCCGCCTGGCTTCAGTGATTGTGGAACAATTACTGGGGATGGAGACGCCATGGCTTGGTAGCAAAAAGACGACAAATCTGGTTGTTTAGGGGTTGACCAAGACAATGATGGTAATTAAGCTTGAACGCCACGTAAAGAATTAAAGCTTATTTCGATTGCGAAGAAAGAATGCGGAGAGTTGGATGAGATTTCACATTTGTAACTACAGCACGTCCCTGATCTGACTCTTTCAGTCTTTTCGCTGAGCAATCAACATCATTCGGAAGGCGTTGGGTCAGCCCCCACTTATGTCCTGGTTGAACGTTGAAATGAGCATTCGGGATCACCGAATGTTGCAATGAGGCCTTGAGAAGCTATAGGCCAGAGGGAGATAGAGGTGGCCGCAATCGCAGCCTACCTGTCGCTCCACAACTTACATTTTTATCCCTCACGACAATCCGACAAACTTCTTGATTCGTTCACGATGAGTCGACTTCATTGTCACAGTCATGGTATATTCTTTGTCTGGGAATCCACTATCACGCACACAACCTGCGATCACCGCACCTTGAAGGAATACTCTCACAGGCGCTTCCTCTCCTCTGCAGTTGACATACATACGTGCTCCTCGTAATATCCATGCGGAAAACATTCCGATGCCTTAAGTCAGGTCATGGGATCGTCAAAAGTGATTCTTTCGGAACTTGGCTTCTGTTATGTGTTTTGTTGCTCTCTTTTGAAACGTCGCTTGCGTTCTTCATCAATCATGTTTCGGGGCTGTTCATCTACAGGCTGCTTTGCAGAATTCGTGCCAACTCCTACAACAAGTAAAGATCGTGATAACAATCTTTCATCTCTACTGGTATAGGTTCTACAGACACTGAGCAGTCCAAGGCATCAGTCAACAATAAAAAGAGAAGTTATCTCTTGCTTGAATTGGGTTATGTGTTCACCCGTCGAATAGACTGGTCGCTTGGATGATGGATGCCATGAAAACAGAAACAAGTCATTTGTAACCGCTATTCTTGCCCCCTTAGACTCTAACAACAATCTTGCCAGCATATTTCTGGCTATTCAGAGCCTCGAATGCTTGTGGCGCATCTTCCCATTCGAAGACACGTGCAATCACGGGATGAATATCATGTTCTTCCACCAACCTTACTGTTCGTTCTATCATTGCCACACTCGCCGCAAGAAGCCCCTTCACTGCCACTCCGTTAGTACGTAGTTCGAGGTGAGTTACTCGGGTTTTCAAGCTTACATGTTTTGATACCTATCATTAGTGGAAGCACAACCTGGACTGGTTTTGGAGTGCCCATATGACCGACCACGCAAACAGTGCCTCCTTGTCTGACAGCTCTCAAGGAATGCTCAATCGTCTCAGCACCAACTACGTCAGCCACGAGATCAACCCCTTTGCCATCGGTAAGCTTGAGAATCTCACTGGCCCAGTCAGGAGTGATCCTATAATTAATCAGATCCGTGGCGCCTATTGCTTGGACCTGTTCGAGCTTTTCATCTGAGGAAGAGGTTGCAATGACCCTGGCACCCATTGCTGTTGCAAACTAGACCAAGGTCAATACCAGTAAATCCATAATCAGATGCAAGTCAATGGCACGTACTTGAATGACGAAACAGCTCACGCCACCTGTACCTTGGGTCATAACAGTAGATCCTCTGTTGATTGGTACACTCGAGAGAATGTTTATAGCTGCTGACCCTGCACATCCCAAAGTGGCGGCTTCCTCATAACTCAGATTCTGTGGAGCATCCGACAAATAATTATCTGGAAGGGTTATGAATTGGGCCAGTGTGCCATTAATGTTGGATGAACCCAAGATATTGTCAACACGAAGCGCTGCCACATCACCATCCATCCAATCCTTACTCATGTTGACAATAACCCTAGATCCTCTCTTATCTTGCCACTTACTACCAGAGCCAACGTCGTGAACCTCGCCAGCAGCATCCAGGCATGGTATAACACCGTCAGATGTTGGAAATGGGTATGTACCTGATATCACAGCTATATCGCGAGGGTTTAACGCAACGGCTCGCACACGGACAACGACAAACCCAGGACTTGGCTTCGGTATGGGCAAGCTGACCAGGGAAAGATTCCTCAAAAGACTTGGAAACTCCTTGGACTTTGTGTCGTCAATCAAATGAACTTGATAGGCTTGCATGGAGTTGTTGGTGCCGGATGCCATGGTGATTAAGGCTTGTGAGTTGGTTTTGCTTGTTAGGCAATCTTGTAAAGAATCTGAGATGGTACGTAACCTCAACTTGAAGGGAGAAATCGGATACAATATATAGCATAGCAAGCACGATCCGAGTTCCTACAAGAGACACTCACTTGATTTGTAACAACGTGATATCTGCTAATTATTCCATATGGGATTGAGAAACGCTCATCTACATCATGGTATCATCATGCCAATGGTCTAGCATTTCTCATACAATCCAGAGGACCTCTTCAATATCAAAATATGCTTGAACACAGCTTCTTTCGTATGCAACGAGCCATTCTTGTGCGTCCCAATTCACAGGCACTTGACGAGGTACTGTACTTGCACTAACTCAGATAGGTGTCGAAGGCAATCTTGACTGGCGAACACACTTTTTTGAGCCGACACGAGTGGAAGACTATGCCATGGCAAGAGGAGCAGAGTTCAAAAGATCAATCCGACCTTTTGATGGATATTCTTTGTGATGTTGCATGTCATCAAGCAGAAGTGAAAGCGTGTTTTGCGAAAATTGACCATCATCGGATTCTGGAGGTAAAGGCTAAAGTTGTTGCGTTACACCAGCAGCTGGATGTGTGGTGGAACAATTGGTGGCCTCTCAACAAGAACTTTTGCCACAAACAAGATTCTATGTTATATTCAGGCGAAGAGAAAGTCTTTACCTCCAGTCTAGA
>Ga0115847_100004_pt1 | contig 46313 bp, 55 predicted proteins | sample InSIn5SAF170_FD_83861 | JGI IMG/M metagenome (GOLD analysis project Ga0115847, IMG submission 83861)
TTTGCAGGATACAAAAACTCTTTTCTCGTCGTTGAGTAATAAGATCGTAATATTGTCATGTGCTATACGTCGAAAATCATGCAATCCAAGCAAGATCCTGGTATCATCTTTGTTTTGATTTTCTATGTCGTTCTATAATACACAGTGTTTGATTTCGCCCGTTGCAAAAACTAGTATATGCAGTGCACCACCACATTTATAGATTTGTGAGATAATCCTCAATCTCCTGCGGACTGAGCTTTCGGAACCTTGGACCCTGTGCGCCCTCGACGCCCTCAATGCCGAGTAGGTGATCCGCTGGTGGGCCAATAATACCTGCCTATGTTAGTCTAACACATGCTTATTCAACTTTGCAAGCTTACCGATCTCGACAGTCTCGCCATTCATTTCACCCTCAATTGTCTCCTTCAACGTCAAGAGAGCAATGTGGACAGCATCTTCTAACTCCAATCCTTCAGTATATCTCTTCTCCAAGAATGTCTTCGCTGATGTTGCGCTCTTCCCAATTGCCGTTGCTTTCCATGGGAAATAACTACCACTTGGATCAACTTGGTATAACATGGGTCCGCCTTTCAGAATTCCACCAGTCTTGCCAGTTTTCTTCTCATCTGGATGTACATCTGTTGTAGCAGCCTCGTCTGATTCTGGCAGGATTCCATCATCCCAACCGGCAATCAACAAGCTCACTCCGTACGGTCTCACACCTCCCGACTGAGTAGCTTCCTGCATGACTCTCGCTACATCTTGTACTAATATTCTCGTTGGTGGATATTCGTTGTAGATTCGCTTGTAGTTCGAGTGCGAGACCTTGCGTGCTTTGTCCACAAGGACTCGATAGTCTGGGCCCATGCCTGAGTACACCATGCCAATGTTGGGAGTTATAAGGGAGACTTTCGAGAGTGAAGGTGGGTCGATTAAAGGTGAGGATGACTTCTTTTCCGTGGCAAGAACGATGCCATTCGTAGCTATTATGGTGTCAGAAATCAACTGCCTGGAGCGACTGGCAATACATTTCGCGTACCTTTGATGCCGAGTGCTGTTACACCTTGATTGACAGCATTCAGTGCATATTCTGCATTGGAATCATTAGTTCATGCTATAAACTTCTATCGCGGTGAAGCGAAGCTATTTGGCTTCTTTATAAGATATATGTTGATCACTAACCTATCTGAACCAGTTTACCACTATCAAAAGTTAGTCTGCATGATTTAATCACGATAACAGAGTCCCGACATGTCTGTATCAGAGCTCTGTCTGGGGTATAGCTCACCTGGGAGAGAACGTAGTTAACGAGAAGGAATATCGGTCCGCCATGTTTGTCGAACTTGAAGATATTAAATCTGCCTGCGATTCTACTTCCTGGAAAGAGTATGCAAGTCTGAAAAATGTGCGAAGACAGGGTTATGGTAGAAGTATGAAGCTGTTTAGAAACGAAGCTCGAAGCTCCAAGGCAACGCCGACGCGAATGAGCATGTCAATGTGAATTCAGGCACGGATTCAGGCCAACCACCGATAGCTCCATGTCTTGGCGCCAACGCTGCCACAACCTCTAGCTTTGCTTCTCGCATCTTCCAATATTGATTGAGACTCCCGAACAAACGGAAATGTACCAGTAAGAGGACACATCACGCGAGGTCTTTGATCCCGCCGAGCCCGGTTGACTTCCAGCTCGCGTCTCTTCTCCTGCAAATGTCTATCACTTGAGTTTCCTACAATAGAGTCGGCATCCTACTGACGCTGACTCTCTGGATATGTTAACCAATATTCATACAGACTAAGCTGTTTTATAATTACAATGTCTTCAGCTGGAGGATGGTCGTTCGACGACCTAGTCGAGGAGGACTATACGGATCCAATTGTGAAGGACGAGGATGTGTCAGAACCATTAGATGCAGAGGGAGCGATTCGCCAGAGCGAGAGTCCATTAGCACATGAGCATGAAGCCCCTCCCACGAAAGATGAAGCATTCACGGATGGTACACAACAGAATGAGGAACAACAAGAGGCACCTCCATCATCACAAGATCGCCACTATGCGCCACGAACGTGTAGAATATGCTTGGAAGAGGTCTACCCAACCTTCGAGCCAGTGGCAGAAGGTTTTACCTCACGATTTAATCCAAAACCGAAAGTCTCCTATGTCTCTTCAGATCCAACTTCTGGACGACTAATTCGACCCTGCAAATGTCGTGGATCACAAAAATATGTTCATGAAGGCTGCTTGCAAGAATGGCGACATGCCGATCCATCCTATGGAAGGCGAACATACTTCGAGTGTCCAACTTGCAAGTTTCAGTATCGCATAGAGAGAATCAAGTGGAGCAATTGGTTGACTAGCACCACGCTTCAGGTTGCAATAACGGCTGGTATCATGTTTCTAACTATCTTTATCTTTGGGTTTATTGCAGATCCTATCATCAATCTTTACCTGGATCCGCTTGACACAGTTACAACTACTGTAACTAGACAGAAGCTGCCTACTATCACCTTGGACGAGGAGGATGCATCATGGGGTGAGCATTTTGTGAAGGGATTAGCTTCGTTGGGTCTATTGGGTTTCGTCAAGGTATTCTTCGCCATGAGCCCGTGGCAGTGGTGGAATTTACGACAAGGAGGCGTGCTCGGTGGTGGGACTCGACGTGCTGCCAGGGGTCGACAAGGAGGTAGAGAACGACTCGAAAACATTTCATGGACAGTCGTAGTCATTGGAGTGATTACATTTCTTTTCGTAAGTTGAGCTCTATTTCCAGGAGTATGCCTTCACTAATTCACTATCAGGCTGTATGGAGCTGGGTACGAGCATGGACTTTAAGAACGCTTGAAAAAGCTGGCGAGAAAGTCGCTGACGTACAAGGTGATGATGAGGAAGAGGAAGACGTTCCACCACAGCCAGCCACAGCGGCAGCAGGATCCTAACATGATGATGAATGCTCGCCGTGTTTTCCGCATTGTCACATAGTACTTATCATTCCAAATAACTCAGCTAAATATGACAACACAAGGTTTGTTCATGTCACAAGTATTTATCTGACTCTTGCTTGCCCTTGACCAATTCTTCTCTCCACATTCTTGTCCTCTAGTTTCATCTGATTTTCGACTGCTCTTCTCATATGGAAAGTCAACATCGCACACTCTTAAGTTGCCACGAGATCCTGCTCAGTATCGTGTCGACTAGTCTGTGTGCACATATTCAACGCTTAGCTGGAGCCTTTAGATGGAACGTCTTGTTCTATCTTTTCCCGGTGGCCGCGAGCACAGTCAACTCTTCTGCTTTCTACTGTTACATCCTTTCTGGAAGTATCCGGTACCGTGCCTGTTTTCCCACTTGGACTCTTTACAGGGTTGGGAGTGAATTTATGGATGGAAAGAGGCCTTTAGATTCGTTGATATATTTCAAATCCCCCCAACTTTTAATTCATGAGGCCGAAAATTTGTTTGGTGAGAGGCCAGCATGGTTTGTGAAGACGGAATTTGTGCTCAGCTTTCTTAGATTCATGCGAATGTACTGGAGCTATAACTAAGAGATCTCAGAAGAGAGCCATTTTGTCAATACACGTTATATGCACCTGAGGCAGAAAACAAGTACCCATTCGTATTCTGGTGATGTGAATTTAGCGGCATCCCATCTTCTATCGCCCTAGACTCCTCGAGCCGACTGGCGTCGAGATGTACGGAGGCTAAACCAAGCATTTTATAGTGTTGTCTTGGCACAGAATTGAAGAACCCATCAAGAGTGATCCTACATGTAAAATTTCTGTCATATATTACAAAGACTGGGAATGCAGAGCGACCAGATGATACCGATCCTATTGCGCAGTAAATAATGTTAAACTCCCCACACTATCGTGTAAGAAATGTTGGAAAGCAGATTGCGACTGCTGATCGGGATATTTCCGCCGATTTAATTGGCTTTAGCTCGTAACTACCCTGCGGCGGCCCTATCTAGAACAATTTCTCCTGAAAACCGCAAGAGATCATTTGAACATTTCAGCACCAGGCAGCAGCAGAAAGATTCTGCGTTCAGCATTATTGGACTCCTCTTTGCTGGATTTCAAAGTTACACCACAGTGAGGAATACGGTATCTATCGATGGTCGTGGCTGAGTGAGATTTGCGAGAGGACAGCTATTTGCATGTGGACAACGTGAATACGAACTACCGAACAACCCCTCGAAACTCGAAGACGTTCGCAAGCCTCAGATTCTGACAAAGAGTCCGTCAACTCTCTCAACTTTAATCGTCGCAACAATGCATCTGGCACTTCCAACGCGGAAGTCCTCAAATCCACCTCCTTATGCGTCACGGTCATCGCGGTATCCAGCACTTCGAAGAAGCAGAGTACAAGCGCTGATAGTGGGAGTCCTTGGGCTTGGAGCAGCGCTTTTCATCTTGTCCAAGATTCTAGGGGGAGGGGACGGTGTGCCATCAGGAACGCCGTCAGTGGTGATTGTTACGGTCTTAGATACGCAGAAAAACTCAAAGAGTTATCTTGCTGGTGTGAAGGAGAACAGAATAGATTATGCTGCGAAGCATGGTACGAATTTCAGGACGTGGTATATGATTTTAAGCTCACTTTTATAGGTTACGCAACCTTTATTCCCGATAACACGGATTACGATCTAGCAGGAGCACCGAAATCTTGGGCAAGAATACCCGCTCTGCGCCATGCCCTTACGAAATATCCACATAGCACGTACTTCTGGTATCTTGACCAGCATGCCTTGATAATGAACCCTGACCTCAAACTCGAAAGTCACATCATGAATCCGAACAAGTTGGAGAGTCTACTCATCAAGAACCAACCCGTCGTCCCTCCCGATAGTGTTATCAAAACATTCCCGAATCTGAAAGGCAGTCAGATTGACTTTGTTATTACCCAGGACAAGGATGGTCTGGCGCCAGCGAGCATAGTTCTTCGAAGAGGAGAATGGACCAAATTTTTCCTGGATACATGGTTTGATCCATTATATAGATCATACAATTTCCAAAAGGCAGATACCCATGCTTTGGTAAGCTCTCTCTTCACAGTGTTGTTGGTGTAATCCTTATACGGGTTTAGGAACACATAGTACAGTGGCACCCGACAATTCTATCAAAACTCGCAATCATTCCAGAAAGGACAATGAACGCGCATAGCAAGCAACAAGGCAACGATGACAAGGGAAGCTATAAAGACGGCGATTATGTCATTCATTTCAAAGGCTGCGATCAGCCAGGACGAAGTTGTTCAACCGAATCAGAACCATTTGCGAAGCAATGGCGCTCAGTCTTCCACGCAGCCAGATGAGAGCGCCACAAACCTCAAGATTTGAGCTTTTCGTGGAAGAATCAGCCGCATGATATATGATCAAAGAGAGAGAGAGAGAGAGAGTAGCAAGGCTGGCGTTTTTGGCGTTACTACAGCATTCACAGGCATTAGCATATGTAGAATCCTGTCTGGAGCTTAGGAGTTGTTATCGACTCAAGCAGAGTTGACGATTTTGGAAGCAACCTGAAGTGCTTGCTTCTGTGTATTATATGCAAATACCCAATCAGAAGATCATGGTAGTGTCCTATATCTCTGCAATGTTAGAGGCGTTGGAATAGGAAGAGAGGTGCAAAGGTCGAGTCGAATCAGGATTTATTGCTCTGCTCAGAGCCACAATGCAAGTCATTGACCTCTACAAACATCTAGAATTTGTAATGCAAGCTTCATAACTTGATTTTGTTTGTAGATCTATTATGCACCAATCAGTGTCAACTGCTACAATCCGCAGATCCCCTCTTTATCGGCTTTCCAGATCAGGTCACCGCAGCATGTTTATAGATGATTTATCGTACCTCAATTAGCGACGATAAACACCATGATTTAGAGTCTATCCGTTCCGTCCGCTTCCATTCAATCGCAATAGTGTTGCGATTTCAGCATGTGAATCTAGCCTCGGCAAGGCGAAGGACGTGCTATCTTGATCAAAGATAAAAAATATAACATCACTTGAACAAGAAAGTTCTTGATTCTATCCCTCATACCCATTCGCGAAACAATACACGATGCCGGGCTCCTCACGTATGCCAGTGAGTCTGCGCAATACCTTCGCTATCAAGAAAGGGAGTTCACGGACACAATGGCTATCACTTAACATCGACCTGTAAGTAAGCGCACCAAGCAAATAGCTGTTTGCCAACACATCTCACATCATCCTCGCCTCGTCAGTACAATCTTGTTAATTGAGTGACTGCATCTAGCTTCCGCAACCTCATTTTCTTCCTCTTTCTCCTCCGCTGGACTCGCAAGTCCTTCCTCAAGCTTAAAGGGCGTGGGCCCATTGGCAGCGTGATAGACGCCTATATTTCTATCCGCAGAACTCTCTATGGTCTCTTCCTCCGCGCGCCGGGCGTGCGCTCTCAAGTCGAGAAACAAGTCAACGAGGCAATCACCAAGCTCCAATCGAAACTCGTCCCCTCCGGCCCGGGTGTAACTCGACACCTAACACTTCCCAAAGAAGGTCTGAGTGAAGATGCAGTGCGCAAAGAGCTTCAATCGCTCGCGGATATGGACCACACGCGCTGGGAAGATGGATTCGTGTCTGGAGCTGTGTATCATGGGGGAGATGAGCTGATCAAATTGCAGACCGAGGCGTTTGGACTGTTCACTGTTGCTAATCCAATTCATCCTGACGTGTTTCCCGGGGTGAGGAAGATGGAGGCGGAGGTCGTTGCGATGGTTTTGGCTATGTTCAACGCGCCCGTCGGAGGAGCGGGTGTTACTACGAGTGGTGGAACGGAGAGTATCTTGATGGCTTGCTTGAGTGCGAGACAAAGGGGTTATGCTGAAAGAGGGATCACTGAACCTGAGATGTATGCATTCTTCACCTCTTTTCGAGCTCCAGATCTCTATACTGACCTTACTGCATAGGATCCTGCCAGAAACAGCACACACAGCATTCCGCAAAGCAGGCGAATACTTCGGTATCAAGATTCACCTCGTCGCATGTCCAGCACCCAACTACCAAGTTCACATCCCCTCCGTCTCACGTCTCATCAACAGCAACACTGTTCTGCTTGTTGGCTCCGCACCAAACTTTCCTCACGGCATAATCGACGACATCTCTGCGCTCTCCAAACTCGCTCTGAGGCGTAAAACACTCCTGCATGTAGACTGCTGCCTTGGCTCCTTCCTTGTTCCATTCCTTGAGAAAGCAGGCTACGAGACAGAGCTCTTCGATTTCAGACTGAAGGGAGTGACGAGTATAAGTTGCGACACGCATAAATACGGATTTGCACCCAAGGGAAGCTCAACTGTGCTGTATAGAAACGGTACATTGCGAAGCTACCAATATTTCATCTCGCCAGATTGGTCAGGTGGTGTATACGCTTCGCCGGGATTAGCAGGATCTCGACCAGGAGCTCTGATAGCAGGGTGCTGGGCATCGATGATGTCTGTAGGTGAGAGCGGATATATCTCATCGTGTCACTCGATCGTAGGAGCAGCGAAATCTATCGTCTCGGCTATTGTCGCCTCACCTACACTCTCTAGTGATCTGAGTATCATCGGTCGTCCACTCGTATCAGTCGTGGCATTTACATCAAAGACTTTGGATGTCTACGATATCGCTGATGCGATGACTGCCAAAGGATGGCATCTCAATAGTTTACAAGATCCACCTGCCATTCACGTTGCTGTCACTCTTCCCATTTCAAAGGTGTGGGAGAGACTTGTGAAGGATTTAGAGGATGTGGTTGAGAGTGAGAAGGAGAAGGAGAGAGTGAGAGTTGTGGAGGGTAAGGGTGCGAAAGGGAAGGCGGTAGGCGATTCAGCTGCTTTGTACGGTGTAGCAGGTAGCTTGCCGAACAAAGGGGTTGTCGTCCAACTTGCGAGTGGGTTCTTGGATACTCTGTATAAAGCATAAAGTTGGTTCAATTACAGAGACAAGGTCGAAACAACATAAGAGATTCCCAGGCATTGTTTTATGGCGTTTATGATTATAGGTACATACAAGATATCAAGCGTGGTCTGAAAGCAATGCGTATTTGATCACTTTCCTTGAGTTTCATGATCTTCGGGTTCCTTGATCTTTGGGCTGGCTCGATCTTACGAAGTTGGTAGCATTGCAAGCCAGTTAACAATAACCATAGCTTGCACCAGAACGTTGTCAAGCCTAAGTTGTTCTTCTCCAAATATACCTCTTTGTATGGTTGTATTGTACAAACGTATGACTTCGAAATGTTTCTCCCTCGCAATCCTTTCCGTTTCAACGATGTAATCTTTTGCTTCTCTAGAACCATAGTAATGGGGCCCCAGGTAGAGCATTGGAACATTCCTGTTTGCTCCTGCAGCTAGAGCTGCCCAATTATCAAGTGCGCGTGACATTGTGGCCAAATCAAAGTCGGGTTCAGAACTACGAAAGAAAGAAACTATCATAGGTGATGGTTGCCATGGATGTGGTTTGTGATAATGTAAATGCTGGAACGTCTGGACTGAACTTGCTGACGGATGAGAGGTACCTGCAGACATGAAAGCATGCTGTATGCCTAGTTTGAATTAGTGAATGTGCTTCATAGGACTTTGAACTTGTCGAGAGGATATACCCGAACAGAAAAATTTAACTGCTTCCATTTCAGGTCTTGTATGCAGTCTTGCTTCATTGCTGTTTCTCAATGTCTTTCCAATACACTCTACGTCCACAATCTGCTTATTACACATGCAATCAACGTGTGCATCTGAACGCATTCCGCCGCGAACCAGGTCTTCGTGGATTAAAATGTTCAGACCGGTGTAGAGCGCCCTCATAGTGGCATCACCAACAAAACTGACAGCGCCAAAGCGTTCAAGGATCATGCAGATCTCAGCAGCTGGAAACCATTTAAAGTCGCAATCTGACTTTGTCAGCCCTATTTCATCCAACAGTCAAGGATACGTCATGAAGTACTCTGTACTGTTTCGTTTGGGTTCGAGGAAATACCATTGTTCAACCCCTGCAACAGACTCGCTCTATCTTTGCAGTATGTTAGAGTCGTACTTTCTGATCCATATCTGAATTGTTGAAGGTCTTGAGGAATGCCGCATTCCTGGATTCCATACAACGGTCGCAAAATGCTTTCTACTGTCAACTAATGCTTGTCAGTTAGGTATAGGGTCATACTTGTGCCAGTATAGTGATGTCAACGATCCATGGTAAGATCTTTCCGCAGCTGGTTTCGTGGAGGCTTGATGTCTTAACACGATGAACATACAAATTATTAGAGTTAATAGTGAATAACGCAAAGTAGGGAGTGGGCATTTGCGATGTATGGTTGTCATGTCCAACAAAAGTTTGTTATTGACGTCGTATGACTATGGAGCCTTTCAAAGATATTAAACACGCAAAAGTGGCAACACTTATGTGGAAATTTGTAGTAGTTTTTTTGTCTCAAAGACGATTATGAAGTTGGTGAAGCAAGAGCGGTTGGTGTACAATTTCGTAATGTGGCGGTAACTTCTTTTCTTGAACCGCAATGCAAACAGTCGTGACTACCAGACCTGTCAGATCATTAAGATGGAGTCCAAATCGTCCGCTATGATTTACAACCAAGCTGTGAAGATCTGTCAAACAGATTTCATTGCCAATGAGGAGTCTAACGAGGTAGACTGTTTCAATCGCTGAAGAATGAATCCACAAACCTCGCTACGGATGCGACATGGCAAAAATCGTTCGTCCTTACATTTCACGATTGTTGATCCTTCACCTATGATCCTTCCATATTTGTACTGTATGGCAACAGCGATCCGGACCAGTCGTAGAATCCTCGTAACAAATGGTACAAGCACTTGAAAGGACCAATGCTCACCCTACTTTGTTAGATTCAAAGACCGACCCCACAACTTTCTGTGCCATAACCTTAGTAGACTTTCTGAGAGTAGGATTGAATTTCATGTTCAAGTCAATTTGGACGCCACTAACGGACTGTAATGCGAAGCTTCCAAGGGTGACTGATACCGAGTCGACATGTCGTGGAGCATTCACTACCACTCGTTATCTCCTAAGAAGGAGTACCAAATAGTCATCAAGATTCCTGGTGAGATCACCACCATCCTTGTGAAAGTTAGGAAAGATACGACACTTGTTGATGAGAGTGCAGCGTTGTTTACACTGTAGTCAGTTATGAGTAGTAATCCTTCTCGCAACGCATTACCTTGACGTTATCGTTCATACAGCCTCATTCGTCTTGAAATTGTATCTTATTACTCCTCATTACCATAAATTGACCAGAACCTCAACCTATCAAGAAGCGACTGCAGTATGGTATATAACCTCACGTGACATGCCAAGAGCGCAGTATTTTGGTCGTGGTGCACGCATAGTCTGCGAACGGCATAGCCTTACAGCAATCTTTCGGAGAAGACTATCAATGTGTTGATATACTTGCTGTGAAGCAGCGTAAAACTCATAGCAAGAGCACAGGGCATCTTAAGGCGTTGCTGTGGCGTTACTCGATCTTGCTGTCTGGTAATTAGGACTAAAGAATGTCTAGTGAAGTTAATTCGACCATGTTGGAGTAAATATACTTAAAAGCAGGCACCGATATGCGGACTGGTAACTTCATCGCTAAGATGCATCTATTGTGTGCCGAGGAGATCATTAGCGAGGGGACGGCTCCTGTTGTGAGGAATCGTGTTTACACCACAACCTATTATGTTGTGTAGTGATGAGCCTCAAGTGTTTCTGCGTACTATCAATAATTCGAAAAGAGATGTCAAAAGTTGCCGGGTGATCATACAACGCGCATGCTGACAGTACCCTATGCCCCGTCCAAAGATGTGAACAATAAATTACGCTTAGGAGACGGGCAGGAGATTACAGAACAATAGCACACTAGCAGCACTAAAGGTCAAGAGAGACCATGAGGGTGGATGTTCTGTAGCTGTAAGAAGTGGGAGAGGTCTAGCTGTCAAGTATTACATAGGGCAAGTCATAGGTACAAGTTCATCCAAGGTTGGTAAAGCCTTCTCACTGGATGGTGTTGAGAATGTATACATCATTCTTAAGAAAACACATCTATGGGCAATCATCGAGACTACTACATATATACATGGCAACACCAGCTCTCGAAGAAGGGTACGACGCCTTTAGATCTCACGACGGGGAACAAAACATGGTTAAGATACACGCTAGTGTATCAAAGTATACCGCTGACACTAACTAGACGAAATTCTACCAGATATGTATACCCGTTATCCTTTTATAGACGGAAGAAGCATTCCAATAGGCTCGAGACAATGTTGCAGCGTATCTTGGGCAGCTAACAGCTCGCAAGATGTATAATTGGCGACGATAGAGGAGGAATGCAAGATTAGTAGGATCAAGCTGAAAGCGTCACCGGAATTCTGTTGTGGAACATGCATAGATTCACGCCATACGTTTTCTGGACTGCTAGCAATCATTAGCATTGTCTGCTACTAGTTACGATACTCCTGCTCGATTAATCGCACCAGCAACACTGGCTGGCATGCATCCATACAGAGCATAACTGGAACAGCAGGCGCAAACTGTCGCGCTACAGCTTACCAGGTTGATAGCAACAAAGACTAGTTTCTATCTCTGCGGCAGATCTACTTGTTGTCTTTGACACGCCTGCAGTGTCTAATGACCGCTCTTGCCAATAGAGCCGGTTTTGGCGCAAGGTGTGCCAATCGAGTAGTATTTCAGTAAAGCCAGCAATTTAGAAACGCCGGCGCAATTGACTTTTACAACAGTATCGTCCAAAGAATTTGTAGAAGCATCATTCTCGAGCAAGAGCAGAAACATTCAACAAAAACTTCGGGAGCCAGGTTCCAAGGAAAACGTGTCAAATGGCAATCTCCCCACAACAATGAGATCACACAGGACTCCGCACGACTCTCTTGTGGCCGCCGATTCTCAGGTCGGGGTGAGCATCGAAGCTACACATAACGCCCATGGAGATTGTGGACAAAAAAACTAAGACTCGGTTAATCTCAGGGGTTTCAGCAGTATACAGTTAGGTAAGCACCACAATGGTGAGGGGAAATTTCAACCCATACTCACACCGACACCACCAAAAGTCTCTCCGTCCGCAGACGTTGAGATCTCATCGACCCGATAGTGATATTGCTCATCTCGTGTAATGATGTTGGTGATCAACATATGTGATCATAATTCCGTCAGAGTTCCATCATCGTTGTTCTAGGCCACGCAGATCTCGGTCCACCAGCATAACAGGATGCAAAGGGTCCTCCCGTACCAAGAATTGAGGCCCTGAATCGGTTTGCAGAGTTGTAACGTCGCGTCACTTTTGTACCACGCTGATAATGCTGGACCGTCACTTCGAGGGCATGTTTGATGACCAGTTGCCAGAAACGTCTGAGAATGCTTGAATGGTGGAACAGCACTCATTTTGACCCGGTGCTCCGCATGACTGTGGCAGGTGAAGTGGGGAAGGAGGATATGGCTTCGTTGGCGCCTTTCCCCCCCTCCATGATGAGACATGATTTCAACGTTTTCGCAGAGCTCGTGCTTTGTTGTGACGAAGTGAAGCCTTTCTCCGAGTAGTCTCCATCGCACGCTCCCTGGGACTAAGAAACTCAGCGTTCGTCGCTTTTTCCGTGTTTTCTCAAAACTGAAGGGATTCACATCGACCAGGTCGATGGTCCACCTCTCAACTTCGTTTTTTTTCCCCTACCGCATCCCATCCTTTTCCTCCTGGCACGATTGGTAGGGGGTGCGTGATCCGTTCTTGCATGGAAAAGGCTGCAAGAAAAATGAGAAGCGTGGTACTCTAGAACAGGAGCCTTCCAATCTTTCGCTTATGCTTTCCTGGCGGATTCCAGCTGGCCTCTGACAATAAATTCACGGGCTATCATTGGTCCAGTCGAAGTCCGTGAGATTCTTGAGCGTTCTCTGCCCAGACCCGTGAGGTTGAAGGCATATCCACCAGATATCGTCGGGACGACAGCGTCGACAGGAACGCCCGCACGAGAAGTGACGGTGGTCCGGGAGGGAATGCCATGAAGCAAATGCCATCTCAGATGTCGCTTTTGAATCTCATTCATGCTTTCTATAAAGATATACTGAATCGAAAGCTTGGCATATTGGGTGGGTCTAGACTCGACGTCATTTTGTGAGAATGACGTTGGTGTGCCGTTGCGCGAGAAGGGTGCCATGGACCCCTGAAAATCTCAACATTGGCTGTGGAATCTTCCGTCTCCCAGTCCAACATTTGCCAAAGCATCGCATCACAGCCAGAGTATAGTCGGGACTTGTCCCCCGGACGACCCTCTCGCAACAGAGGGAGCAGCAGTCCTTGGACAGTAGTGGTGGCAGATCGTCTACGTGGTGGGCCGGCGGCATCCAGTTGCGCAAAGCCAGCCTATGATGCATTAAACTTCGGACTAGAGCGTCAGAGGCTCAATGGACGTACAACGGGTCACACAATTCACGAGACCACCCAAGACGCACGTATGAGCGCACGAACGCGGTGCAGCTGTCATCCACTCCGTGATCCACTACTCCTACACAAAGTCTTGCCCACATTACAAGTCGCGTCTTCTTGGATAATCTCGTCGTGGTGGTGAGTGGTGAGTGGTGGGCTGGTTGGTGACTTGCGCGCAGAAGCAAGAAAAAACCTTTTACCCCTCCAAAAAAAACTCACCAGATACTCGTTCACGTTAAAATTGGGAACAAATGGTTTTTTTTCCTCTTGATCGCTCAACACCAAACCCCCCCACCTATCTGTGATAGACAGCAAAAGAGAACACTGTTTGCTATCCTCTCTCTCTCACACAACACAAGAATAGTAATGAGAACACTCCCACCCCCTGAACATCTCACTTATCACATCACACTTCATTGCCCGTCTTGGTCCTAGTAATAGAAGCTTTTAGCGTCATAGCCGAAAGTTCTCCTCCGATACCACGCCTGGGTTCTTTCCCCCACCTCCAACCTAACCTACCCTTTTTCCCAATTATTTGTTTCATATTCTCCCACCTCCCCCCCTCCCTTCGCCGTGAGTTGCCATCGGACCATTTATCTGTCGAGCCCCAAACCTACCTTCACATTCCACAACCGTGATTCTGTGGTCAATATGCCCGACACACATTCAGAGGACAGGGTAAGTGGTGGTGAACAGCAGCTTTGCCAAGCCAACGAGAGTAAGGAAACTGACTTTACCCCCAATGCAGAGCGAGGAGGGTTCCGTGGGTGGCATTGACCTGGGCGAGAATATCGATGCTGCCACCTTCGAACAGATCCTAGAAATGGACGACGACGAGGACGATCGCGAGTTCAGTCGCTCCATCGTCTTTGGCTTCTTCGAGCAGGCAGAGCAGACGTTCGATCAAATGGAGACGGCATTGTATGTGACCAGACATATCCGCCATACCTTTGGACCCTCTCGCGCTTTTCACTGACTGTTGATGAACCGTTCGCAGGGAAGAGAAAGACCTCAGCAAACTATCGTCACTTGGCCACTTCTTGAAGGGTTCCTCCGCCACGTTGGGTCTTACCAAGGTCAAAGATAGCTGCGAAAAGATTCAGCACTACGGACAGAATAAATCTGCAGACGGAAACGACGACGAGCCTGATGACCAACTCTGTCTGGATAAGATCAAAGACTTATTGGTTCAGGTCAAGGAGGAGTACGAAGAGGTCGAGACAGTCCTCAAGAAGTTTTATGCGTGAGATCGATCGTGCGATCAAAAGACTTGAGCACGTGCATCGAAGGTTAGCATCGTGCAAGGAGGTCAACGGTTGGAAGCTCGACAAAAGCATCACGAGTTTCAACGACTGAGTGGTGGGCTTCGTTCAGTTCAACCCTACTCATAGCACTGGCGTCCTGGTTTGTTATACATCACCACAGGTCGGATGGGCATAGATGGTTGCTTCGAGTGTGGTACGAACGCTCTCTTGTCGCTACGGGACGTGGGACGTGAGACATGACGATTTTCCTTGTAGCACGCCTGTGGCCGAGATGATATTGGTTAGATGGTTCTCACAATGTCATTGACAGTTTGCACAGTCTGTTCTCTCACCTCGACATGTGTGATGTAGGCCGCACTACTTAGCTGTCTACGACCGGGAGGGGTCGCAATAATATGGTAGCAAAGTGGTGTATCAAGTCTACGGTATAGTAAGGGATCCCTCGACTACATACTCCTCATCATCCTCCCCTTCCACCCTCTGCGCACCCATTCTACATATGGCTACATTCTCTACCTTCACATCTCTCATCCACTCAAAATCCACCCAATCCTCCAACAATGTCCTTGCATCAATGACTAACTTTGATTTCTTACTTCTGTGCCCATCTCTGCCACTTTCCCTTCTGACCGCCGGTACATAAACTGTATTCAGAACAGTTGCATGTAGGAGCAATGGTCTGTTTTCAAAGATAACCCACCCGTCCTGGATAAACTTATCCCTAATCGCTTGACATAAGGCTTGTAACGAGCCATCAGGATCTTCCGGTGCAGAATACAGAATAGACGTGGAAGCAGGACTCTGCATGCTCTTTAGGCCGCGTAACGTGATGCAAGGCGCTGCTTGTGTCGACTTGATCAATTTTCCTCCATCATCGCCAGTAACTTGGCCTTCTGGGGCCTTCTTGAAACGTTGGAGTAGTGCACCTATGTCCAGGGAGCTTAAACATGCCATGGCGCCCTCCAGCCTCTCTGGGGTCAACAAGCTCATGACGCCAAGAGTGAGATGCAGCGTCCCAACTGGTCTGATCGCACGCACAGGTATGCCATCCGGATTCTCAGCAGTCGACTTGTTGGTTATAGCTTGGCGGAACTCTCCTACCGACTTCTGTAGTTGAGGCTTTGAGGCTGAGGTAACCAAGGGCAGACACAGGAAATGCGTCAGCTTTGGGGTCGGGACCTTTGGCGGCATGATCTTTGATGTGTTGGAGCTTGCCAGCCCAGGTACTGTGGAGGTGAGGTCCAGCTCTCTCAGCCACTTAGCAAAGGATACATGTATCGATTTTGTGTTGGTCAATACACACTCGATCCTTGTGATGAGTGTTAGAAGGGAGCAAGCTTCCATCTTATAGATACACTTTGCCAAGAACTCTAGACTCCGTGCATTATCACCTCACCCTTTGCCCTTTCCCACTATCCTTTGTCATTGTCCATATTGCATGTCTGAACGATGTTTACCACGTGTCTCAGCGATACCTCCGATCTATAGTCGGAACTCCTTGTAAAGATGTTTGCAAACAAAGAAAATCATGTCCATGTCGCATCGATCGGCAACCTGCAGCCGCTCAACTGCCAACCCTTCCATCGTTCTGACTGTAGACTCATCCCAACATAGCTTCAGTGAACTACACTTATCAGCTGAACATTTTGCAGCTTTACTCTCAAGTAAAGAATCATGAACGATAGTGATGCCGATGCACTTTCCGATGCATCATCGATTGCTATTATAACACCATTATACGACACTGACCTCTGGACAAGGCTCGATAGGGAGATTACAGAAGATCTTACGAATCAAACAGAGAAAACCATCTCCGAAGATTCTGACAATAGCAAGGATTCTCAACCTGTCCAACAGAAAGATAGGGCTACTCAATATGACAAGATGTTTATACAGCCAAGAGCTTATCAGCTCGAGATGTTCGAGGAGAGTTTGAAGAGAAACATCATCGTTGCGGTAGGCTCCACCAAAATCCAAAGATAGCATGTGTTGAGTACTGACTTTTGCTTACTATAGATGGATACTGGATCTGGGAAGACCCATGTGTATGTGCTTCATCGTTTGGCATATTCAACCAATCCTCAAACGACACACCTGCTAACCTGACGTGAAATTTCAGCGCTTGCCTCCGGATAGCACACGAACTGGATATTATGGCATCTCATCAGGTGCGTCAGTCATACATGCTCCGAGCGGATACTGATTGCTTCTCAGCTCGTCTGGTTTCTTGCACCACAGGTCGTCCTCGGCGCTCAACAATATGAGTACTTTCGTTCTCAAATAACCGCCGTACAGATCATCTATCTTAGTGGTTCAGATGGCTGTGATCGGTGGACCGATCAAAGAATTTGGGACGCCCTTCTCGAGAATGTAAAGGTTGTCGTCTCGACTCCTCAGATTCTGTTGGATGCTCTAACGCATGGTTTCGTGAGCCTTGATCGTTTGGCGTTACTCATTTTTGATGAAGGTATTGTTATTATGACTGAACATTAGTGTCTTGCTAATTACTGTAGCGCATAGCTGTGCTAAAAAGTCACCTGGAGCAAAAATCATGACTAATTTCTACCACAAAGCAAAGATCACTGGAAACCCATTCCCCAAGATACTGGGTTTGACTGCAAGTGCTCTGACGAAATCAGATCCCAACTCCCTCTTTCATATAGAAAAAACTCTTGATTGTGTTTGTCGGACCCCTACCAAGAACCGTTTAGAGTTGCAGACACATGTCAAAGTTCCTGCTTTTGTGCAAATCTTCTATAATGTATCTTCTGGGGATCGCACACGGCCTCAGACCACTTCACTTGCTAGCCTAGAAAGAGTGTTCTTTAGCCTCGATATCTCAGAGGATCCTTACATTCTAGCGTTGAAATCTGACGACAGTGAAAGAAGCCAGCGGGAACTGGCTAAGCTACTGCTCAATCACAAAACCTGGGTGCAGCAGCAAATGAAGCGTCTTCTAGAAACAAGCATAGTCATATACACTGAGCTGGGGCCTTGGGCTGTCGATTACTATATTCATCGCATTGTTGAAAATTCAAAGTCCTTGACAGAAACTTCTGGAGTGGATGGATTTGTTGGTTCACAGGATGCTTCGGGGTCAGAAAAGCGTTATCTGCATAGTAAGTTGCGCGCAGTCGAGATCAGCGATAGGTGTATTGTCACGCATACCCCTACCTCACTTTTCTCTGATAAGGTCAATAAACTTGTCGAAACACTACTTAGTCAAACTGGCGAAGTTCGTGGAATTGTATTTGTTACTCGTAGAGCCACGGCAGAAGTACTGGCTGTCCTTCTTAGGACTCATCCACTGGTTCGTAATATGTTCAAGTTTGGAACGTTTGTAGGTACTTCAACAAGCACACATCGCACACGGGATATCTCAGAAGTGGTCGACTTCGAAACTCAGAAACATGTCCTTGACAAATTCCGCAAAGGAGATATTGACATTGTCATTGCGACGGACGTCTTAGAAGAAGGTGTTGACGTGCCCGCGTGCAATCTTGTTGTGTGTTTCGATAAGCCCTCCAATCTGAAATCATTCGTACAAAGACGTGGAAGAGCAAGACAGAAAGACTCTCAGTTGATTTTGTTTCTCGATTCAGAGAATGACAAAGGAAGATTGGCAGAGTTCCAGGCGTTGGAAGAGAAGATGAAGCAGCTCTAGTGAGTAATTTCGCGAGTCCCCAAGAAACTCAGAAAGTAGCTCAGCTAACACAGAGCAGTATGGATGATAGCAGAGAGCTTGATCAACTCATTGCTGCTGAAGAAGCTGAGCAGCATATCCACAGGACCTATCGAATACCCACAAGCGGTGCTTTGCTAGACCTAGACAACGCAATTTCACACCTATACCACTTCTGTTCAACGCTTCCTGCTAAGGAATTTGTCGACCTGAGACCGGAGTTCATCTGCGAAAGAGAGAACAACCTCATCACGGCTAAGGTCATTCTACCACTCTCCGTAACTGAATCAGTAAGAACAGCCAGAAGTCTCACAGCGTGGAAAAGTGAGAAGAATGCCACGAAAGACGCGGCGTTCGAAGCTTATGTCGCCCTCCACAAAGCTGGTCTGGTCGGAGACAATCTATTGCCTCTCATGAGACATGATGGCGAAGCTGAACACTTACTAAGTTCGACTATGGAAAAGAGAATCTCGATTTTAGAAGTAAGAGAAGTCTTCGATCCCTGGAGCGCAATATCCATGCTCTGGCAAACAACTCCCAACATTTACAAAAGTCTTCTCAGGGTGGATGATCTTTACATGGAAATTTTCTCTCCCTTAGACCTACCTATTATGGATCCTTTCCAGTTACATTGGGACCCCAAGACAGTCATCTCTGTTAGCCTACAGAACTTCGGTAGAGCAACTCCCGACTTGCTGAACGTGGCAATTGCTGATACCCATAACATCCTTCAAGCGACTTATGGGCATCGCTTTCATGTAGACATACGTCAGCAGCCACTGTCTTTCACAGCAAAGACTCCTGTTACTGGAACCAATCGTGATCTTCCAGCAGCAACAAACTCTGAGGTATTAAAGGTTGGTCTAATTCGTGATTTCATTAAACCGAACGTTCCATATATGTTTAGAAGTTATCATGAGCACAAGCCTCAGATCAACAACGTCCAGCGGCCGTACATCGATTATTCCATTTCTTATAACGACGAGCCGCATGTATCAATTAAGAGGTTGCCAAAACGACAGAATTTTCTGCAGAAAGTTGTGCTCAACCCGAAGTTGACCAGGAAGGAACATGCGGCTGTTCTTCCACTGTCCAGGACGAGTATAGGCGATTTCTCATTTGAATACGTTCGCTTTGCGCTTATGTTTCCGTCTATCCTCCATCAGTTCAATGTCTATCTTGTTGCTCAGCAACTTGCAGCGACCGTGCTGAATGATGTCTGCATTTCAAGTCTTGAGCTACTTAGGACAGCTATCTGTGCGTCTTCTGCCCAAGAATCAACCAACTATCAGCGTCTAGAATTCCTGGGCGATTCCATTTTAAAGCTCTGCACTTCCGTACAACTGATGAATGCTTTCCCACTTTGGCATGAAGGCCTACTTTCCTTCAAGAAGGATCGTCTTGTTTCAAACAGTAGACTGGCCAAAGCTGCAATCGATATGCAACTCGACAACTTTGTCATCACCCAACAATTCACAGGGCTCAAATGGCGACCAACATACATTGACGATCCGACAGTTACTTCAGAAACATCCGAGAGCAGACAAATATCGTCAAAAGTGCTCGCTGATGTTGTTGAATCGCTTGTAGGTGCTGCAGCTATTGATGGAGGAATCCCAAAATCGCTCAAGTGTCTATCAATCTTTCTACCAGAGATGGAGTGGCAGAGTCTAGCCACTTGTCAGGTTTCCCTATATGTACGAGCGCCAGAGCTACGGCTGCCACCTGTCCTTGAACCAGTTGAGCGGATACTTGGTTATACATTCACAAAAGGATCCTTACTTGTGGAAGCGCTTACCCATGCTTCGTCTTTTGGAAGTTCTTCTGGGAGCTTAGAACGACTAGAATTCTTAGGCGATGCAATTCTTGATAACATCGTCGTCATAGAGATGTGGAACTATAATTTAAGCCATTATCAGATGCATCTGCTGCGGTCAGCAATGGTTAATGCTGATTTCCTAGCCTGGGTCTGTCTTGAATCTAGCATCGATCTAACCATTACCAACATCAAAACCATTGATGCTTATGTAGAAAGATCCACTGAACGATGGCCACTTTGGCGATTCTTGCGACACTCTTCTGCTTCACTGGCAAGGGCGCAGCAAGCTACTACTGCTAGACATCAGCTTCTCCGTAACGACATCCACGCAGCCATAGAGTCAGGTACGCACTATCCATGGGCTTTGCTATCAAGATTGGAAGCAGGAAAGTTTTTCTCAGATATGATTGAAAGTATGCTGGGCGCTATCTGGATTGATTCATGCACTCGCACACCATCGACATCTCCTTCACCACCAGACGACACTCGCAAAACAGAGCACAGCAGTCTACCAGCAGAACCTACCTTTGCCTCCTGTAAAGCCGTCTTAGAACATCTTGGAATCCTCCCGTACATGCGTAGAATATTACGAGATGATGTACACGTCTTGCACCCGAAGGAAGAGCTAGGAATTCTGGCTGACACCGAAACTGTGAAGTATGTAATTGATGCTCGTAAAAGCGAAGCTAGTGAGGGACTGGAGTATCTATGTACTGTTCTTATTGGTGATGTCAAAGTCGTGAGTGTTGATGGAGGAATCAGCAAAGTTGAAGTCAAGACTAAGGCTGCGGAATGTGCTGTCAAGCTTTTGAAGCGAGGAAGAGAGGCCGCGAAGATTGGCGGTGGAGATGCATGGAATAACGCGGTCGGTAAGAATGGAGAGGAGGAGGCAAGCAACGTCAACGGTAACGGTGACGGAGGGGCTATGGATATTGACAGTTGATGAGGCTGTCCGTGTCACATTCGATGAGCTTCTCGATGGAGTGGCTGTACTGCAATTATTTCAGGGCTGTAATTGGATTCTTGCGTAATGTCACAGTAGTAGTCATTCGAACAGGTTCCGTATCGCTGAACTGTTCAGACTTGATAGCTTCTACTACGGAATCATCACTTCGTGACACAATCAAGGACAATATTAGTGGTTTCAAAATTTTTGTTTAGTGTAGATGCACATCGCTCATGGAAAACATATACTTATCCCTCATATGAATTTACAGGGCGAAAAGTCCAGTCAAGCGAGCAGCACCACTTGCTACCGAGGAATACATCAACGTAAAGAGCGTGTTCTGCAAGGATGCTGCGAAGAGACGCATGATGTGAAAAAGCAGAATATCAAATGTTAGTGGTATCTATCGTCATTCGCCCGCTCGCAACGCTCGCAGGAAAACTTGGTATCAAGAACGTATAGTCAACAGAAGATCAAAGAGATGCAAAAGTACACGAGTAAGCCGCCCCCATCAAACCATCCGCTAGTTCGCTCAGGACAATGCAACGTCACAATCAACCGTACCGTCTAAAATCATCATAACCGCCCTGTCCCCGCTTGTCCCTATACCAGTCCTCGCCAACACCACCTCTCAAATCGACAGGGACAGATCCCCGCTCATATGGCACCCCGAACCCTTCACCTGACGATCTCGATTCCTGATATCGATCCCACCTCTCTGCATCCCTCGGACTGTTGAAATCACCGCTTGAGCGGGTTGGTTCATCATCCGGTATACGGCGTCCGGTATATGCTTCTCGTCTCTCACCACGTGATTCCATGGGGGGTGGAGGCGGGAATCCAGAAGTGCTTGAGCCGTACGAGCGCGGTGAGAATGTTGATTGTGATGGTGGGAAGCCTGCACTTGTTGAGGCTGGTGTGCTGGGACCATAGGCTGAGGTGCTAGGGTTGTTGATGTCTAATGGTGTCGAGTTGCTGAAGCTTTTTAAGGGTGGACTGCTTGTTCGTCGACCGCTTGGGCGCGGGATAGGAATGTACGAGTCTCTTCTAGCATCGCTGTGCGTTCTGTTATGGCGTGGGTCGGGAAAGTCGTCTTTTGGTCTGCTTGCTGAGTTTGCTCGGTCTCGTGTTGTGCGATCTGGTGGATTCAGGTTGTCGTACGTACGGCCATTGCCGGGCTGTGCAGTATAAGGTTGTCGATCTCGTTCAATCTTGATGCCTCCATCATCATTACTTGAAGCATCTGATCCTGGAGCACCAGAGTATGGTTTGCGTTCCCTCTCTATCGGATTGGATTTTGTAGAAGCTGGTGATTTGATATCTTGGTGAAGCTCTACAGGTGGTCGAGTGGGTCTTTGTGAAGATGATTCTCTTCGTTTTGAGATCGAGGGTTGGCGGTTCAGAGGTGGTGGTGGACTGTTTATCGACTTCTTCCGAGCAGGTGCTTTACCGATATCGTCGAGGAAGTCTAGAATAGCATTGTCCAGTAGTTTCCTGTTCTTCTTATCCTCCAACTCTGGTAACAAATATCTTGAAATCTGCTTTGGGAGTCGTTCAGGCTTTCCATCTACCATCTCACCATCTGCATCAACTGGGCAAGCCAGACAGATCTTCTCTAGTCTCTTCCACTCGTCTTCCGGGTAAGCTAGGATACGTAAAGTCATCCAATGGGCAAAACCCGCTGGGGTCAATGATGGAATGATGCATGGCTGACTGGCTTGCTCTTGAATGAGATGGTGCGAACAGCCGAGATCTTGATACAGTCGAGAAATTTGTTCATATGATTGAGCTTTGAAGATAGCTAGCCACCGTTAGCTGTATATCAAATCGTGTCCGAGGATGGTCTTACAGAGTAGTGGATGCGGCTCAACCTCTAAAGCATGTGTAGCAAAAAAGATTGCCATTTTCGCCGGCGTAATGACAATGCTCTTCTTTGGAGGAATATCGTCAATCTACTGACTGTTAGCACCATTTCCATAATGAGTCTTTGAGAGGGAACCCACAATGTGGTTTGCCAATCCCCTCAAGAAGGCACCTAGCCGCTGTGTAGGTTTCCCATCCGAGTCGAACAGTCTGCCCCATTTCTGATCGATCGTCGAGAGATCTGCTGTAGAATATGATCTTCCCGTCGCAGCTGGCTTTGAGGCTGTGCGATCAGTGAAGCGGACAGAGGGTTTGTCCAGTGGACTCGCGGGCGGTGACTTTGCGGTATCATTATATGTGGCTTTCGGCGGTTGAGGTTGGTGTAAAGGCGAGGGAGGGGTGTAAACACGACGAGGTGGAGGGGAAGACGCCGAGATACTCGATCTGTTGGAACTCGACGGCTGTCTCTGCAGTGGTGGTGGAGCAGGCTTTGCTGCATCATCTACACCTCCTGTCGCTTTCAGATGCTCCATCACTATCATCCAATGTTAGTAAAAGAATGTCCTCATGCCTGACAAGGCTCCAAGCCTGATGCGCATGAAACGAACCTTCTCTCTTAACCTGTTCCGTGATCTTAGCAATGAGATCCGGCGATACATTCTCGTGCGCTTTGGGAGGGGGTTCTGTTGCGTTTGCCATTCTATCGGTGCTAGATAGAGGAGGGGAGTATCGTTGCTGAGCATGGTTCCATTTATGATGGGTATTGAGGCTCTCGCGCTGATCATAATGACGGGAGTCGGCGGATGGGATGGTGTCGTCAAAGTAGCCACCTCGTAGAGGACGGCCGTAGGCGTCGTAGTCCATGTCTCTTTTGGTGTTGAGGCTGAGACGGTCAAGTCATCGTAGGGCAGAGTTCTGACGTGCCAGGGTTGAGCGGAAGGAGGACGGGCAGGGCGAATGAAGTCGACGTAAAAGTTGGAAGCAAGTCGTATCCGCGGTGATGGCGCACGAAAGAGTATATGGTCTTGAAGAGGGAATTCGCAATTACAATGTTTTGGTCTTGGTCAATACAAAAGTCGCAACGGTCGCAGAATTACAAGTTACGTTATGGGGAGAAGCTGCCGAAATCTCAATTCGATGGAAGAAGGTTGTCCAGAGATGCACGTCAAGGGTTTCCCTGCACATATGTCTAAACCTCACGTCTTCAGGGCGTCGTCGAAGGATCTACATTATGAATCTTATGACAGCCATTTCTTGCTGCGCCAATTGTAAGCCTTTGGCAATCGTCGTACGATATCATGGAACATTCCATACAAGTGCCCGCAAATAAAGTGCAAAGGACTGCCTATAGCTTCATCGTGCGCCTGTCTCTCGTCCTTCAAAGCTTGCATTTTCCACGTTCTGTCATTTCCAAACTATGATTCCATACTTGAGCTTCGAGCCAATAGGGAGTTGAGATGTTCTTTTGACCTCATAAACATGGGGACGATCCGCTACGCTGCGTACCATTTATCCGGCGCAGTCTGTAGCATCATCGTTTTCTGCCACATGGCTTGGTATCGCCCTCACGACGGGTGCACTGTCTCACTTTCAAGGCCAGTTTGCTGTTCCAAAATACCGTGAAACATGTTTACTAGACGGAGCACATATCGTACACCACACTGCAAAACAAAAAGACATCAAATCGCGTACCATTTCGTACGATTGCTGCAGCTCCAATACCCTTGGCACAGAATGTGCCTCACTGACGTATGCGCGATGTTAGTGGAAGCTCTCTCCCATATTGCTCTGCTGGGCTTCCACCACTCACGCAAGACTTGTGTCACCACCCTGCGGATCGATACTAAGTACCTGGAATTGCGGAGTGAATATATAGTACATCATCTTCCATGGTTTCACGAGGGTCGGCCACCATTCGCCACAGAACTCGGTTCAGTCGATACACCACCCTCCGGGCTTTGCTGAGCACCTGAGTTGCCAAGATTGAGCCTGGCGGGTTGGTCTTAGACAGAATATCACTAGTTCTTCTATACTCTTTTGATGATCCAATATGGATATAAAGACTCATCTGATTATTGCAATTCTGCGCACAGTGTATGAGAAGCAAGTCGCGTCAGTGTGACACAATGGTCATATCTGAAAAACTCTAGCTTTCGCTTCATGCGATGTGCCATAAGAGTTGTACAATAGAGAGCAATGAACTTCCACGCGTACCGTGAACCACATTTGACGATTTTAATTTGGTATTTTGATCATTACCTGCAAAAGCTATGTACTGTCCTCGCCGAATGTACATCATGCAAGCCGACAGAAACGAGACGATATGATCCACCCCATCTATATCATACATAGCCCTAACTTCCTTCGATAAATCAGTCGGTACACCTTTTCAAAAACGAAAGTTATACGAAGAAGCTGATTCATCATCTCTATCCACCAGTACCATCTAAGTCGTTGCCGATGTTATTGTGTTTCGCTGAAACATTCATTACGCGAGTATTAGAAGTATTGCGGACACCGTGTTTGTGTATACCTTAGTAAGAGGAAAGTCTAGTAGTTAGACCCTAAGTCGACGGTTACCATAATATCTGTATTATTCTGAGTTCGAAGATGGAGGAGCGGATCGTCAAGCCCAGTCTCTATCGTCAGAGTCATAATCAACTTCTGGAGCACATGGGAATTCAGCGTCAGTCCCAGGCTGACTTTCAATCTTTTTGCCCACCTATTATATGTTAGCATGACCGTATCTCAAAGTCGAATCCAGCAGAAGTTACAGCCTTCGCCCAGCCTCCAGATCTAACAGTGGCACCATGATGGAAGGATACTTGACGAGTCTCTGCCACAACAGATGTGGAGTTGCTTGCTGATGGGGGTTTTCTTTCACCCTCAGTTGTTGATTGATACGCAATCCGATCATGCGCCGTGCCGTCCGGTGCATATCCAGTAAATTGATGACGCTGAGCGTGAATGCCGCGAGGCTTCCAGCCGCCAGTTTTCTCACTTGTCGTATCATCGCCGGTGAATGCGTTACTCATAGAAGAGTATGATTTTGTATCTTCGTCGCTAGTGGTGGGGTATGATGCCGTAGTATTCCGAAGGTGTGGAGGAATGTAGCCTGCTCCAGCATTTGCTCTCGGAGCATTGTTCCCTTGACCAAAGGTGAGAGAGTTCGTAACGTGAGAAGGTCGTCCGAAATTCTATGTTTTGTTCAGCAAACTCTAGGTTGGAATGGTAATACTCACAATGGCAGATCCACCACCAATGACACTGTTGGTTACTGTAGACGAGATGGACGCAACCGACATATGGGAGAAGCTGTCAGCAGCTGCTGCGATGTTCCAGTCTACTTCGTGCAAATCATCTACATCGACTTGTACAGGTGCGGCTGCACCCTTGAAATTAGTGCACTCAATGCACCACTACGAAGCACACGCCAGTCAGTGACAACACCAACAAGTTCTTAGATGGGGTTAACCTTGTTGCCTCCGTTCTTCCTGGAGGACTTCGAGAATTTGGACAAGTCTTTCACCTTGCTACAGCGTTCACACTCCAGCTCTTGACGTTGATTTACTGATGTGCACGCCATGCATCTTAAGTCGCTCGGCTTTCTTGGGTTGAAAGAATTCAACTCATTCTTTGAGAACTGCTCACGAGGCTTCCGATGATCACAAAGCTTGCAAAGCAACCTAGAAAGTGATCAGCAAAGTGGCCAGCAAGATTGCGAAGTCCAACTTACATGTTAGGGATGTTTGAAACATTGCGGCTATACTGATATATCAATAACAATTATGGCAGATATTGGGTCAAGAACTTACCTTTTCCAGCTTTGATTATAGCCAGACATTCTGATTGCGTTTAATTCTGAACGTCGGAGCGATGATGCGGATTATGTCTTTTGAAATGATCTTTCCGATGCTCTTGGAAGTTGAGGAGTAGACACGGAGTAACGGGCAAGAAAGGGTGGATGAAGATGCCTCGCAGTTCATCAATTGCGTTGACAGATACTGAAGAATGAGATAGATGGTCAAGAAGAGTGAGGAGGCTAGGAAGCTCTTGTTATATAGAAGAAGTGTCATTACTAGTGCCCATGCCAAGTCTTTATTGCTTCGCACTGCCTGAAAGTGAGAATATCACAAAGTGATTTCCCATCAGATCCTGCGCCTGCTTTAAATGTTACAAAGTTAGACTGCCTGAACGATTTAAATCAACAAAGGATGGTGAGATATGATTGAAGACACCAATGTCCAGCTCCTATCGATCAGACTCTTACCAAATAGAAGAATCTCGCACGGCATTTACGAGATTTTCTAGGCGCAATGCGACGCGTAGCTGATCTTAGACACTCCCCGCTGTTCAACGAGGGCAACTCTGCCTCATAGAGCGAGAAGAACGAATACAGAGAAATTCCTCCTTTATGCGGATTCTGATCACTGTTCATGATCAGATAGTACCTTTTGACGGAAAGATTCAAATGGAGGAGGTCACCTTGTGCATATTAGTTTATGGGTAAGACTTGAGCCATGTTAGGCTATAACAAGCGTAAGGCATGCAGATCGAACTCCTTGTCAAGTTGAGTCAATCAAGCTAGATGTTCTTACACTAGCAACAAACTTAAGACACAAGGGCAAACTAAGGGAAGGCCTATAACGAAAGTTTTCCTAGCAAGGAAGACAATTTTATGGACAAATGAATCCTCAACAGCCTTCTCATTAAAGATATCAAGAAATCTACGAGAAAACCACAGCTGCCAAGGTGAATTACTGGAACAAAACGCATAGGATGGTCCTCTTTGAGAATGCCACTAACAGTGTTATGTTTGCAGTCGAACATGAACGGGTCTGTCACAAAAAGACAACATGTACAAGTGAGCACTAGCACCAGTAAAGATCAACATTGCCGAAGGGAGCGACAAAGAATCATTCTCAACAAAGAAATGAGACACCACTTTGGTACTCGTTGCTCCTAATACACACCAAAATTCCAGAACGCACCGTTTGACTTGAGCACTTCCTCTCGAAAGCTGTCACCGTGGCACTTTAACGTAGACTGGAAGATGTGTCACCATCCCCATCAATTCTGACAAGAAAAATGTGAATGACACTCTGGCAATTAGAAAATCATCGCGAGCAAAGCAAGTTCCAGTACAGGTTTGAAAGAGTCATTATAGGGATTCTGCTCGCTCCAAGATGCTCGCGGCAGTCTACATTCGACTCTTCCCAGCTCACACTATAGAGAAAGTAGCTCAACAAGTAGCACGGAATAATGTGCGACTGCAATCAGAATAGAGGAGATTGTTGGCGAACGCTGATGTCACCACAAACCGAGCTTCTTCTCAACTTCCTGAAGGAGTTGAACCCCCAAACCTTCGGAGAGAATTCGACTTACCTTGCCTCACGAGAACCGGCAGCATGGGATCTGGGCCATCGCTCATTTTCGTCTCGCAAGGTTGTGAAACGCCCATCTCGCATGCCCCTCGTCATCGTGTCAACGGCTCTTCCAACGCGAGAAGTTGGCAGCATCCCTGCTCATCACGTCGCGTCGACTTGACACACGAGAGTTGTACAATCATATCGAATCATTTTGGATCTCATTTCAGCCGTGACCAACCAGTACATTGCTTCTCAATACAGATGGCAAACGTGCGAAAGCCCGAATATACAAAAAGTGGCTGTTCGAGATGAAAGCACCCGATAATCTTCTCGCACGAACTCCTTTTTGTCAAGAGAGAAGTCAATCTAAATCCTGCGAAATCTTGGCCGTTCTGAGCTTCTACATCGCGGGGAAGACGGGAGGTCTAAGGACTGCTAGGTCCTTTGAAGTTTTGATTCGTTCGGCAGGTACCCGTCCCTGATTCGGTAGAAAATGTGATTTCGGATCCAGTATGAAAAAAGATCTTGGGACGGGCCCCATGGATATGGGAGAAGATCCCGTGCAGAAAAGGGATGGACACTCTTCGAATCAAAGAGTCTTCTGACCAAAGCTTGCTGCCGGTGGCTTCGATCTTTATCTGTTTCGTGCGAAAAGTGAGAAAGGGGTAATCAGAACGGAGAAAGAATATGGTGCTCGTCATGACTCTCAGTTTAGTGTAGAAGGGGCCAAACCATTTTGCTTTTGGCGCGACTCAGGCAAGATTGATCGTGTACGGAAAGGAGGCACTTCCCGTCCCTCTGACATTAGAGTGGTGGGTATCTCTGCCTTTGATCGCGACGGGTTGTATACTCACTACAGTATCTCGCAGTGGAGTAGAAGGAAGTTTTGAAGCAGTAAGGGTGAAGCGACGAGTAAGGTGCCGCAGTGTTCCTGAAAGCCAAACATGGCATGAACTTTCCAGAAACCCTAGCATGAACGCATGACTTGCCCGCATTGATGTTCAGAGTGCTCAGTCCTGGACCCTTACGGAAAGATTGGGCAATTATTGTCAGAAATTCTATAATTGTATCGCGTTACAAACATCCGTTGGAGGGTTATTCCTGGCCTGACAATAGTCGACCCCGCCACTCTGCTGTGCGTAATGGAGGGGCAGAAGGCAGATTCTATCGATATGCATTGTTTGTGGCAATGATAGTAATCACAAGTGACACAGAGAGGGAACCTGGAGCCAAATCCTGTCATATGTCAGAATGGAAGGCGTGGTGATCATTGAAGAAAAGGAATTCTTCAGATGATTGTGGTACTTTGGGCTTTCTCCTGATTGTATGGTGTCGCTTTTGACCATGGACGATGTATCAGATCCTACGACGACACATCACTTGTCACCATGGTCGACTGCCTTTTCATACCCGCACTAATATGCATCACATACTTGTTCCTGTTTGCTTCGTTTACTCTGGAATCGCACACTCACCGCAGCTGGAGCTGTTGACCGCTTCGATGGGTGCCCAATGGTTCTGAACCTCAAAGTTCTGGGCCTCTGCGTTGTCACCAGTAATGAGACTTTTGCCGACCGCTTCACAGAACGAGGAGAAGCATGATCCACACGAACGACGATCCGAGGAGAGGATGATGGAGTTCCGTTGCTCATTCTTATTTCTACAATGCTGTATATCTGGACCCTCAATATCCTTCATGAGGTGCTCCAAAGCGCCATTTGATTTTGATCCAATCCAATTTCATGACTTGGGAAAGCCAATTTGGAGCAATACGGTAATTTTAAAATTTCAAAGCGCAAGACGACGCTGCGGAAGTCAAGCAGCGGCAGCGGCCACTAGTGCAAGGGTCGAGCGAAATTACCATTGCTGCATTTCTCACGACCCCTGATGATCCGACGTTTCTGTAATTTCTCCACGAGAGGAGGAGCCCTGCCTGTCCTTTGGTGCCCTGCTCTTGCCCTTCTTGCTCTGGCTCTCTCCTGCTCTTTCTCATTCAATCACACACACTTGGCCATGATCCGTCCATCCCATCGCATCGCTTGGTTCTCATCATCACCCAGCTCTCTCCCTCCGCTGGTTGCATTTATCCAACAACAAACGTGTTGCAAGTTTTCCTTCTTTTGCCATCACCAATCATAAAATCATCACACTTGCCCGTCATCCAGCTTCTGCATGACAAACACGACCCAAAGCGACAGAAAACAAACATCCAACATCAGAATCACAAAAGAATCCATCCTGGAGCAAAAGAGGCAAGCGCACTCAACGGACCTGGTACATCATTTTGGCAGGACCCCACGCCCAAGCAAAGCACAGGTTTGACTTCAAGACTGCCCCCTATCTGGGAGGAATTCCAAGTTCCTGCGCTAGAAGCCACTCCCCCGGCCACGCTTTACCACGTCTCGACCCTGATCCACAATCACTGCACTAGCCATCCATCATCAACTCGAACACCCCCCGTCACCTCTCTCCTGGTCTTTCTCTTGCTTCAATTCTTTACACAAAGTCGTCTATCGCTCAACGCATTCATTCGTCTTTCCAGCGCTGTTGTCCTCTTACTCGGTCTTGCACAATTATCACAATCACTCAACTCCACGAACATCACGAATCCAGCCATTACCATCATCTATCTCGCGTCGTAATTAATCATCTACAAAGAGCTCGAATTTACCTGAATGCCAACAATCAACGATTTATAACTCTTACTCAGGAGTTGATCGATACAGAGCTTGAGCATCACGATAGCTGTTTCGACATCAGGAGCTTACTCTGCCGAATACACCGGATCATTACAAGTCCAACCCTTCAATCGGAAGCATCGTACCGTCTCTTGATCAAACACTCATGAGCACGCCGGCAGCCTAAGCTATTCTTTTCAACATGACCAACTCTCTGTCCAATGCGACAGCATTGGAGGATCGTTTCGAGGTGTTGAAGGAGATCGGTGATGGTAGCTTCGGTAGCGTTGTGCTAGCACGAGTACGTGCAGCTGGATCCAATGTAGCTCGACGTAATGCTGTGGTATGTTTGAACTTAATGAAGCTCTGCTCACGACTAACCCTTGGACAGATCGCCATCAAAACTATGAAGAAGACCTTTGAATCTCTCACACCATGTCTAGAACTCCGAGAAGTCGTCTTTCTCCGAACTTTACCTCATCATCCACATCTGGTACCAGCATTGGATATCTTTCTCGATCCATTCTCCAAGAAGCTACACATTGCCATGGAGTATATGGATGGAAACCTTTATCAACTTATGAAAGCCCGTGATCACAAGTGCTTGGATGTGGCTAGTGTGAAGAGCATCTTGTTCCAAATCATGCAGGGCTTGGAACATATTCATGCTCACAATTTCTTCCATCGAGATATCAAACCTGAGAACATCTTGGTATCGACTTCCGGTCAACAAGAAACTGGAGCTTCCTTCCGACGGTACTCATCAATCGTGACACCACCTTCTACACCACCCCACTACACTGTCAAGATTGCAGATTTTGGTCTTGCAAGAGAGACAACCTCGAAGTTACCATATACTACCTATGTATCGACGAGATGGTATCGAGCTCCGGAAGTCTTACTACGAGCTGGAGAATATTCTGCTCCAGTCGATATCTGGGCCATCGGTGCAATGGCCGTAGAGATTGCCACCTTGAAGCCATTGTTCCCAGGAGGAAACGAGGTTGATCAGGTGTGGAGAGTGTGTGAGATTATGGGCAGTCCCGGGAACTGGTATAACAAACATGGCGGTCGAGTTGGAGGCGGCGACTGGAGGGAGGGTACTCGCCTCGCAAGCAAACTTGGATTTTCTTTCCCACGAATGGCTCCTCATGCAATGGATACCATCCTACAGGCCCCACAATGGCCCACATCTCTCAGTAATTTTGTTACCTGGTGTCTAATGTGGGATCCTAAGGGTCGGCCTACATCAACTCAAGCACTGGCTCACGAATTCTTCACGGATGCGGTTGATCCTCTTCGACCGAAGTCATCCGCTTCAAGGATGCTTGGCCGCAAACATTCTGATCTGAGCTACAAAGCTTCTAAGGAAGCTGTGGATACCACATCTTCATCAACCACGAGCAAACCATCATGGTTCAGGAAGTCATTGATTGGTCGCTCTGATAGTACTCCTGCACCTGTTGTCAATAAAGAGAATATGGCCCCAAGACCGGCACCTGTACATGCTGCCACCGATATCGCCGTCCAAAAGACGCGTGCTGCCGTTGCAGCAGGCAAAAGGACAACTTGGAACAATGGTCCGTCGAACATTGCTCCAATGCCGATACTCCCAACCATCCGACCGATCTCACCATTGTCTGATGCTGTGACGGCTCAAGGAAGCAGAAACCCATCATACACAGATGCCTATGCCAATGCTCAACGACAAGATGGTCAGGTTGCAAAGAAGATTGGACGTCAATTGTCTGTTGCCTCCAGCAATAATCACTATGCCGATATTCATCGACAACAAGCGGAAATGGCTCTCAACGGTCAATCAGGCCTTGCATCGCCGCCAAGTGGACACAAAGAGAGTTTCTTCTCTCATCTACGGAAACGTGCAAGAAGATTTTCGGGCCGACAATCACACACGCCAATGTCACCAAAATCGATCGATATTGAGGCACAGGCAGGTTGTGGACCATGGGCCAGCAATAGATCATCGTTGATTGTTGATGGAAGCCAAACTTCCAGTCCAGTTCAGAAGGTCGAGACATACGAGGCACTCGACAAAGCTTTGAGAAACGTGCAGCAAAACCTAGATTCACCTCACTCTAATCATCCACCACAGCCTCCAAGCCATGCCATTTCACCAAGCACCATATTGAAGAGACATCATTCTGTACCAGGACAGCAACAGCAGGCATCCCGTTCAGTGGATAATCTTCGTGGAGCTTCCAATCCTAATCGTATTCGACGATCGCATGTTCCTGGCGGGGCTCGACAGTATGATGCTCCTGATGAGGAGGAAGAACTGCTTGATGAGGTTCTGGCCTCGACACATAAAGCTATGAAGCGTATGGATCGTAACTCGGTCCAGAGTGATTATCGTCAAACAATAAGGCATTCTAACAGCAATCTGGCACTGTCAAATCCATACCCTACACCTTCACCTTCAGCAAATGGCAATACCGCTCTATTCGGTTATGGCGTTAATCAACATACACCGTCCAAGCCATCGCAGGAGAATAAGCAGTCATCAACGCCGCCCTACGATGAGTATGGAGGCAATGAATGGGCTGCATCTGCGGCGGCAAGCATATTTGCCGTCGGCAACCGATTCTAATCCGCCAGCTCACACATACTGTACATCATCAAAACATGGAGAAGGAAAAAGTTCATTTGCAGCATTTACATTGCAAGGTGTTGAGGTTTTTTTTTGGTTGGGGTCACGGTTGGCCCACTTTCATTTCATACATTCGTTTGTTGACCTTGGGATTTCAACACATTTGGCTGCATATAACAACAGCGTGTACATCTGGGCATTTTGATTTGCTTTTGCAACATTTTCTTCCTGCCAAAATTTTCAGCTTGGCTTGTTGATACCATTCATACCCCATCTGCGGGAGTTCATCCCGTAGATACGTTATTAATTTCTATTTCTGTTCTCTATACCCATTATAGACTGCAACTTATACATATATGGTTCAGAGATTGAGCGAGACTGCTTCACAGCACAAATTATCACACCTATACTCAATTAGTGTGTACATTTCCTTTGTTAGAAGAGGCGAGCAACAAGAGCAAGGCAATGTATCATTGTAGAGGAGCAAGGACTGGATGATCTTTGCAAGGAAGAAAGAGTCAAGGAAGAGTGTAATTGTGTACAGCAGGCACTGCTGGCAGTCGATCGTTCTGAGTTTAGGAAATGGATATTGGATTTGATTGTAATTAGAAGAGCAGAATGATCAATATATGCCTTCATCTTCGTTTTACACCTTTGTGTCTAGCGGACGCCGTTTGAGACGTGAATTCTCCCAGAAAGTCAGGCATATGTGCGAATGAAAGTGCGATCAGAAAAGGCAACACTCACGAGCAGAGGCTTGAAAGCTAGCATACACACACGGCAAAGCTCAACAGTCCAAGGTTTTGTCTAGATACCCCACTCCTGCACATTAGATCCTTGATCCTCCTGCAAGATTGACATCCCGATGCTTTGGTTCAGGAACGCGCCTGCCGAGGCGGGACGTACTGCGTTAGCGCCGTAGGGTACATGTTCAGCTTCTCAGCCTTCAAACCAACACTTCGTCCTTATTTATACGAGTAAGTGACTTGATATCAGGATTGAAGCAGACACTCTCATATCACATCACAATACAGGACAGCTCCGACTCATGTGTCAAGATGGCTGCCGCTCCTCTATGCTCTGCTTGTCTTTCTGGCTCAATCCATAGCGGGACGCCGACTGGGAAAGAGGAGGTCATCCATGGCTTATCGACCTATATTGCAACTCCTGGAGATGGAGCCGAGCCTAGAGCATTGATTGTCATGATTCCAGATGCTTTTGGTTGGAAGATGGTGAACAATAGGTTATTGTGTGACACTTATGCTAAGAAGGGAAGGTTTCTGGTTTACTTGCCGGATTTTATGAATGGTGAGAAGTCGAGGTCTCTTATTAAACAAATCTCTCAAGACAACACTATCATCTTCACATCTTCCAAAACATGGTGAAGACAAAGAGTGTATTGATGACAGAGATAGGAGCCGCCCTCCCCGCTGCTTTCTTAAGCCTCGATGCTCAGATCAACAGTAAACCGCGCTGGTCACCTGCCAGACTGCCACTCTACTTGAAAGCAGGCTTCCTCGCCATCCCACAATTGATTTACCTCCGACCAGCGACCTGTCGTCCACGCATCGTCTCTTTCCTCCAATCTCTTCGTACTTCACCACCACCTTCCACCATCCAATCAACCTCGACTCTCAAGGTCGGGATTGCAGGATTTTGCTGGGGTGGTGGTTTCACCATTCAACTTGCTCAGAATAGAGCTGAGGATCGTGTGAAAAGACATTCTTCACAAATCCTGGGACGTGATAAGAGTGAGGAGGGAGAGGCTGTGAAGCTGGTAGATTGTGCTTTCACAGCCCATCCTGCGCTCGTCAAAGTCCCTGTGGACATTGAGAATGTGACATTACCGTTGAGCGTATGTATTGGTAACACGGATGAGTGGATGAAGGAAACTGATATTGCCACTATGGAGCAAGTGCTCATTGGAAAGAATAGAAGCGAGGAGGCAGATGGCAAAGAGGATCATGAGTTTGAGTGTATTCTGTTGAAGGGTGCGAATCATGGCTTTGCTGTTAGAAGTTGGGAAGGCGATGAGGTGCAGATGGGTTTTGCTGATGTGGCTGAACGACAGGCTTTGAAGTGGTTTGAGAGGTGGTTGAGTTGATTTATGGAAAGAAGAATGTGGCGATATGTCGAAAAAAAGTGTGGGATGTGCTAATGATTTCGGTTCATTGTCTTCGGGGAGTTTGAGCACATGAACAGAAATTTTGATGATTGTGCTTGTTATTGTGCTTAGCACCTGCGTTATCCCTTAGTTTGTATTGTGACTTTATGCGACTAATAAAAGCTCTTCAACAACATTTTATTTGCGAGGTATGCAGACTCCTACTGTTCTAAAGGTCTTATTTCCTCCTACGAGTGCATAACAGTCCAGACTTACAACTTTGACGCATGCAGCATGCAAACCCTCATACACTCTAGGATATGAGCGCTCCATCAAACGAGCATTCATGATGCAACTCAGACTCTGCAACGGTTCTACAATATATGGACTCCTTTTATCACGATGCTCGTGGTACCAGAATGATTGCGTCGCCTGTGCTTTGCCACCAGCACAACCGCTGGATGTAAGCAATTCTCTTCCCTTTTGATATCAAAGCTGTAAGCACAATTAGTGTTCTGCTCTTGGCTCGACAGACGGAATCTTGAGGTGCAGCTAGAGAAGAAGTGACATGTTTCAGACAAAAGTTGAGAAGATTTTGTTATTGCGGTTGTTGTAGGCACCGCTCACACGTGCACCATCAGGGATTGGACCTGTTGATGCATGGCAAGCTTATATGGCCCCGCGGTGTCATCATATAGTGATGAAATATCGGTGGATTGCTTGGAAATTGACTAAGGTGGGACCTACCATCAAAGATCTGCCCGGTCTCGAATGGATGTGTAAGGAGACCAGCAAGAGCGTGGTACTCGTGTGAGCGAGACAGAGAGTGAGACTTGTTTTCCATCTTCGTCTTGTCGCCCTCTAGAAAGATTTACTGCTCCGGTCTAAACTTGCCTCTCTTCTCGCGCATGCTCTCCACCTTCCTTCTATCTTCCTCGAAACTCGCAACCACTATACAATCCAATCGTCAGCAATCACCTTTTCCACGAATACATGACACCCTTAGGACAGGAATGAAGATGGGAGGACAACTTACGAGCTTTCTGCTCTTCCTTCCTCCTCTCTCTGACCTGCCATCTGTAGAACCCACTGCGTTCCCTCTCCTCCCTCCCTTTCTTCTCCTTCTCCTCCAACTCCTGCCTCTTCCTCTCGGCCTCATCCGCTCGCGCAGGTCCCGTGCGTCCACCCCGCGTGACGGTGACGAACCCATCCGCATCAGGCTCATTCCGTCTCCTCTTCGCCTCTTCAGCCTCTCTCACCTCTCGCCTGTTGAAAGTGTCCATGAAGGAATCGACATGCGCTTGGAGCGCGAGCCTATCTGGATACCTCAGGGCGTGATGGGAGAGGTAGCGTGCGCTCCCTAGATTTGGAACTTTGGCCCGTGGGATGCCTTCGCCCCAGGTTGGCCATTGCGGTGTAGAGTTTGACTTGTGTAACTTCCGAATTACCTTAAGAACGAGCTCTACACTCTTCTCATCTACGAAAACCGCAACCGCAGAGCTTCCGCTAGGGTGAATCTCGCGATCCCATATCTCAGGGAGCTGTGTATCGAGAGCTTCTAGTAATTCGTCGTCTTCGCCTCGCTTCCGTTTCTTATTGTGAGATTGTATTTTCTGTGGCTCTTGAGGTTGTGCGGTTCTAAGTTGTTCCTTTCGCTCTCCTTCAAAAGTGATATCTTCGAATTTGCCAGCTCCGACTAGTGTTGTGAAAATGGCGCGAAAATGAGCGCTTGTTGAGTCAATGGGCACATTTACAATGAACAATGATCTAGTATCTGCCTCGGTGGGTATTCTGGGTACGTGAGGTCGTAGGTAGAGTGTATGTGTGGCACGCTTGGGCAATGATAGTACAGTCGCGGATGGTGGTAAGAGGATGGGCAGGATTGTATAGTCTGCTATAGAAGATTTAGAAGGTGCCATATTGAGCCGTCAAAGAGACGCAACGGTGCAAAAACCAGAGTCAAGAGACGGGAAACAAAATGGGAATGGTTCAGCTTGCGGTACGAGGTACCTGAGTGAGGGATACTTGAGGTGAACTTTTTTTGATGGAGAATATTCTTGGCGATCTAATCTAATCTCCTAATCAATGCGGCAAGCCATCATATCTCAGCAAATTCCACAGCTCATATGCAACCGATACTATCAAAGTCATAGTGAGGCATAGCCTCAAGAAGATCACAGGATTGTACGGATTCCAGTATACTCCAAAGTCTGCGATATCTGAAGGGGGTGTTGAAAAGCTCGGTTTCAGGACCCATTAGGCTTTTTCAGGATCATTAATACCACCAGTTGTGATAACATAGGTTGCCTCACGCTCAGGGCAATCTTTCGCGTTGTCAGCATGCGCTTGGACTGTTTTATATAGTAGGTAAGTGTCACATACCAGGCGAGTCCACAATCTTGGCGACTCGTTCCTCACCTCGACCTTTTCGAAGGAGGAGTCGAGTTGTAGAAGCATGGGCTAGAATATGACCTCCAGCGGGTTTTCGACCGTCGACTCCTGCGAATAAGGCACTGGCACCTGGATCGGACATGACTTGATTTGTCTACTAAATTCTAGCACCATTCAGTAGCGTATATCATCAAACGTACCATGAGAACACACAGGTTGAACTCCTCCGCCATCTGTGTCGCGCGGCGAAGAAAGGTACCGAGAACTTGTTGTCTCTCTGAGAGTTCTCCACGGCCAACATAATCCGTTCTGAAAAGAGCCATAACACTGTCGATTATCAGAAGTCGATACTCGTTAGTGGCGAAGTTCGCGGCAAGTCCCTCCAACAATTCGAGTTGCATCTAGTTTTCTTAGCACCGGATGGCTCACAAAGCAGCTGACTGCATCCTACCTCCGTATTCTGTGCTCTGGCATAGGCTATGTTCTCGCAGGCTTGATCGGGGTCGACTAACTGGGTAAGCTAATTAGGGATCTGAAATGCTGACGACACGCACCTCCAAAGCGCTCTGCAATCTCCTGGATTCTTTCTGGTCGAAAAGTGCCTTCGGTGTCTGCGAGGATCAGCCTTTGATTGACTATAGTCGCAGAATCTACCTATGTATGCGACTTTGCCCTCGGCACCACCCATCTCCTGTATATGATGGTTAAAATTTGTGACCAATGGTAAACCGACCACACTAACCCTTGGTAGCTGTGCAATAACTGCCAATGTATGGGCGAGTTGTGTCTTGCCACATCCTGACAATGGTCAATTCGCGAATAAAGCCCATAGGAACTGAAAACCGTACTAAATTCTCCATACACCTCACTGACACTCATGGTTTGAAACCCTCTGTCTGGCGTCAGCGAAAGTTCTGGATACTGGGCTGAAAGCTAACCCATTGAGGCATGCATCGAGTTGCTTGCTCCCAGTTGAAAGGCGGAAACACTTTTTTCGAATTTGACCAAGTTCTGAGGCAGTCATGAATCCACTGATAGTAGGCTATGACGGATTAGACTAATGCTTCTACACATAAAAGACCATTATACGGATAGCTTCTTTCCAGCTTCTTTGATCTTCTCGACTTTGGTGTCCGAAAATCCTTTGATTTTGAGGAGTCTTCTGGTGGGAGTTGAGATCAGGCTCTACTATCAGGTCAATAATGGTAGAAACCAAACCATATATTGTGAGACTGACTGCGACGGTGTGAATATTATTGGATTTGAGTTTAGCAATATCACTTGCTCCAATACCTTGCTTCATTAGCATATGCTTAGATTCTTTAAATGGTAAAGAATACCATGTGCTTGAATCTCGTCAATGTCAACAATTCCAGTCTGCCGCCCTTGTCAGCTGTGCAACATAGAGCACTCATTGACGAAAAGTATACATTAATCTCATCATCGCCATAGACCGAGGCGGTCATTGTGACAGATCCATTTCTCATGATGTGAATGATTTAGCAATCTGTATAACGAGAAGAAGAGTGAATGTGATAACCAATTTGATCGACTCTTCTCAACAATCGTTGATGGCTGATTGACTATCTCGAAGATTATCAGCAGGCTTCGGAAAGATCTGTTCAATAGGTAGATGAATGTGCGGGATGTATACGAATGATCTATGAGAAGATTGTTGTTAGAATTTGTTACTATATGGTATCCCGATGAGAATGAGTCTTGAAAGTTGGAGAATGCTGATCGATGGAAGTAAAGAGAGTTAGAGGGAAGTGGAGGAATAACAAGGATCAATTGAGAAGTCGTCGTATTCCTTCTCGACATCGTTTTAGGAAGGAACGTATCAAAGCACACAGCATATGCCAAGTGCTTGCCCGTATGTCCCTAAATCGCTAACATAATGTCCATGTTGTCCTGCAACAGGATGTTACGATCTGATTCTTGGGGCTAAACTGATCATATACGTCCGCTCCAATCGCGAAGTAGATCTTCCAGAACAGGAAGCCATTTTGAAGGCAGACAAGAAGGAATAAATTGCGGTTCACGCACAGTACGAAGCGAGTAATTGACTGGAGAACTACATCCAAAACTGCATGGATCAATAATTTAAGGCGAACTCAGCTTTGATTTACATTTCGATTCGCTTGATTCCAACTTCTGCTTACTATATCCACCCTCCACTCACAACTCGCTGCTTACTACCATTCCAATCCTTCCAGTCCACCTCCCGTTTCTCTCACTCAACCAGTTCACACTCTCCATCTCAGGTCTCTCAAACGATATCTCATATACCATGCCAGTTTCAACTTTTCAAACCATAGGGGCAGATAGAAGAACGTCTTCCTCATCTCCGGCAGATATCAAGAAATCGGGAACGCCAAATCGTCAGGTGTCAATGGTATCTAGCGGGTTGTTGCTGTCGTAAAGATAAGAAATGAAAGTCGTGCCGCAAGAACTTTTCCAGGTGTATCGTTCAATAGAAATGGAAGACCAAGGCGCCATGCAGAAAAAGCAGACCAGTGATAATAATGGCGTGAGAAGATTATTGAATTCGTTATATGAGCGCCAATACAGATATGCGGAAGTACGATAAGGAATCATTTCAGTGCATTATGTCCAACTTCTTTGTCGTGGATTTGGGAAGAGTTGACGTGCAAATCCCACACCATTCATGATGGTTCAACGCGCCCATCGAAGAATGGTATCTTGGGAGAGTTTAGGATACTGGAGCGACAGCAGCGACAGGAGCGCCAAGCTCGGCATCACCTCCCGCAATATCACCATTCGTAGCCTTTGTTGGGCAATCACGAGAGATGCTGTTACTGTGTTAGACCAGATCGTGAACAAAACGGGGAGATGCTTACTGTCCTGCTTCCCCACACTGATAGCAGGTCTTGCCAGCAGTGTTAAGAGGTCCACCATTTGGTGCAGTGCAGTCTCTGGAAATGTGACCCAACTTGCCGCAGGCATAGCATTTCATTGCTTGAGCCTGACAATCGCGGGCAAAATGGTTTGGTCCTCCGCACTTGTAGCAGGTTGCTGGTCGTGGTCCCCCAGCAAATCCACCACGAGGAACGAAACCGCCACCATATCCTCCTCGACCACCTCCAACACCTCGACCGCCTGGAATTGGTCCCGGGCCAGCTGGGGCTGGGCAGGAACGCTATTATGAGTTAGACGAAGTCAATGTACATTTACTGGTATGACATACAGCTAGATGACCTGGTTGTCCGCAGTTGTAGCAACGTCCACTGGTTCCAGCTCCGCTCAGACGGAGAGTTGGACAATCAGCTTGAACGTGACCTAAGCCCTGGCAGTGATAGCACTGCTTTGCCTCGGTAGTTCTTGGCAATGGACAGCCATTAGACTCGTGTCCTGTGAAATATTAGGATTTACGGCCACAGAAATGGTCACCGAGGTGCTTAGCACATACCAGGCTGTTTGCCTATAGCTTGTATATCAGTAAGATATTCTCTATACAGGTTTTAAGAAGACTCACAGTTGTAGCAGAGACGCTCAGCAGATGAGCAGACCTCGGCGTAGTGGCCAACATTACCACATTTGTAGCATGCACGACGTGAGAGAGAAGACATCGCGATTAGTTGATGGGTCTGTTGAGTTCCATCGTCAGCACAACACATGACAAATGCGCCATTCTCCGTCTCCCATTCTTTGATGATCCTCTTGCATCGATGCGGTGGCCCATCCGACCTTGCGCTGTTCTGTAACCACTGTTCGACATGACCGGATTGCATATTCACTTTCGAATCGCGATTGTGCTCATCAGAGGACTTTGCAAGTAGAGGTCGCATTCTTCAATGCATGACAAGCATTCGTCAAACCTGCAGCATGCATGATTCTTGTACCACTTCAAATATGTATTATCTTAAAGGTGTGCAAGCACAGCAATGATCACTGTTGTTCGGACCGAATTCGATAATGGTTCGATGTCGTCTAGCAGAAAGGTGAAGTCCAGATGTGCCACCAGATTCGAGAAATGCAAAGAGAGCCCGCTAGAACTCTCACTTTCGATTTTTGGTACTTACATGAAACTGCGTCCTTCCTTTGCCTCGAGCTTTTGTCTTCCAGTAGTCCTTCTTCCTGCTTCCTTCAACGCAACCTTCTTCCTCCAAGAACAAAGTCGTGAGATGTCTTGTACTTCGGGACAATTATTTGATGTAGTTGGTGTCGACCTCTGCGAAAAAAAAGCCTTTCGAGCCTTTCAGCAGTGGAACTTGAGCTAAACCATGATTGGGCCTTTTGGCCTTGGCAAGAGCATCTTTCACTGGATCTAGGCCATCTTCCGCTCGGGCAGGTTTGAGGATTGAAACAAAGCACTACACAAAAAGCAATCATACAAATTATTTTTGATCGAGTACACAATTTTGCAGGAAATTGGCGAGAGAAACAGTTGAAAACAGATATTTGTTGTCTGGCTTTGGAAACGTGGCTATGAATTATGATTCCACAACCATGGATACGGCTCACTAGCTGGAGGATTGGTTGCTGCACGAATTCTAATATGTACAATCTTGACTAAGCTTACATGACTTAGGACGAACTTGACATCAGGGGGAGGAAAGCATTCCCAGCTACCATTCTCGTGTAAAGTCTGAGCGTATGGTCATGCAGTTGCTCTCGCAAATGTAATCGTGCCGGATTTGATATAAAAGAATTCTTTCTCCGTAATAATTGTTGATTTTTCGTTACTGATGGTTGTGTAATCACTTCTTTCATTCATCACATCGCTATATATAGTACATGAAGACTCGCTGTTTTGTCCCCGTACCACAATACTCCGATACTCTTAGCTTGCATGCCAGAAATGCGTGACATATTAACTCCAGACGCCTAGGCTTCACCAACTCTTATTCGAAAATTGAGCTTCCAATAATGATCAAAATTATATAATCGTACAATCTTATCTTATCCTCGATGGCAGTCGACCCCTCTCGGAAGGATGTACTGGTAGTGGCACGTCATTTGTCGGTGCTATTGACCGAGGCACAGCCTCTACAACATAACTTACTCCATCTTCCGAAATATAAGAGGGCGGTCTAGTAGCTGTACTAGGGCGATCGTCAGAACCTTGTCGCTGGAGAGCGGCATTGTTTCTTTGCCAATACAGTCGGTTTGGGTCGACGCGCTGCAGCTGGTCAGATTATGCTCATACATCGACATTAGTATAACTTACCACGGACTCTCTCCATAGTCCATATACAGGCGGCGGGACTTTTGTTGCGGCGCTCTCAATGCCTGCTGCTTCCTCATCACGCGCAAGTACCACGCGAATCGGTACAACAGGGTTTGCATACCCACCGGGCCCAGTCATTGAAGGCAAGTTTTGTTGCTCCAAGTCATCTTCCTCGGTTGGGGGATGCAAGAGTAGCATACAAAGACGAATCAGTGCATGACAAAAGAAAATGGTTGTGACCAGGATAACCAAAATCAATAAGACGTGAAATTCTTGACTTTCTTGTCGATTGGTGAGAGCCAAACCCAGATAGATGGTCAACACCAAGATAAGTATCTTCAATTGTGTTAGTACACTAGAATTCCTTAACAATCATTTCACATACCAAAGCTGATATTGTACAAGTCAAAATCTTCGCTCTTATCCTCTTGTGCTTGAATTTGGGACCACATTGCCGCCTGCTTTTCTTAGACTTGCCCTTCCTTCGTCTTCGTCGTCCTATATCTGCGAGCTCAGCTAAATGCACATCTGCTGGCTCCACGCCTATATTTTCTCTTCTCGGTGAATTACGCTGTCCGCGTGACGGAACCACATATATCGTGGTTGTCTGGAGGGAGTGCTGTGGAGATTGCGCGCTCGATGGAGAGCGACTCGGAGCAGGCGGTGGGCTGGGCACAACAGGCGAGCTCGGGAGCGATATCGAAGTTCGATTGAGGTAGGGAATGGCAAGTCTTGTCGAAGAAAAGTTTTGTAGACCGAGAACCAATCTCGGAGTCTTTGGACTCTCCAAAGCTGACCCAATTACTGAAATTCTTTGCCTGCCTACACGAGACTCCCCAGAAAACATCATTCCTATATTCCGCCTCATCTCAGCTAGGCTTGAATGTAGCTGTGATCCAGGTCTGCCACCTTCCCTACGCCCAAGCGATCCTCCCTCCTCCTGCTGCGCTTCTGATCGCATGGCAACGTAGCGACAGGTTTTGCAGTGAAGATGCCTTTACGCTCTTTATTGTCTTGAAAGCAATCGTCCAAGTGCCCTGCCAACGATCCCGTACAGTGTCCTCTCAGCAGAGAGGTATATCACCAAAAATGCATTGGCGATGTGTCAAGGTCGATAAGTGGAGGATGCCCGTCAAACATACAAACTCAATATATCCCACAAGCTATAGCTCGAGACCTCCCCAAGATTACCCAGCTAGTGATGGTTAACAGGCGATAGCAAGTAAAAAAGAAATGAACAGAAGAGCTCCTCCGATCGACAGAGATGAACTACCTCAGGAGCCAAATGAATGACGATGAATGAATGACATGAAACCAAAAATGCGACTCAGCTCACAGAGCATACGCCATAAACGAGACTGAAAAGATGGAGAAAGAAGGGTGTTCGTGAGAGATGGAGGAACGAGTGGTGGAGGTGGTCGATGAAGAGAAGGGAATTTGCTTGGAGCAGGAGCTACCCAGCTCCAACACCATTGCGGCCAAAATTTAGACCTGCGACAGGTACCGACTTCCTCGCAACCTCTTTCTGAATCCCGCAATCATGTTGCTCCAGTAATCTTAGATTTCAGCGTCAAATCTCAAACTCTGTGACGGGTGTGGTTTGGGATGAGTGATCCAGCATTTACCCGAGTTTCAGGTTTGTAAATAGACAGAACCAATCAGATTAACCCCACATTTCCGTACTCATAACACTTGTGCGAGAGGCATGACAACAGTCACAAGAGAGAAAAGCACTGTGGAAAAGATATCCTGATATGTATGTCAATTCATACTTAGAAAATCTATCTGATTTGGTTCGTTTTAATCAGTTCTTGTTCAACCACGTTTGTGCAAGATTTCGTTTAAATTGCGATTTCACAATTGTACATCTTGGAAACACATCGCCAATACGGGTCCTCTTCTGGTATCATGAAAGCATCGTGATGCACTCGCACTAAACTCCCAGACTCCAGATGCTTCTCACCCTCATACCCATTCATCGCAATAGTGCGTGACCTCGTAATCGTGCTCTCTGACCTCTTGGCTGAGCGAATCATACTTGCGTTCTAGATCTTACGAAGAAAGCTTCGGGTGCTCATTTTAGTTCGCCTAATAGCAGGTTACGATCAGAGGAGCCAGTAAGGACTAGTTTCATGTCAGCGTTGCAAAGGAATGTGAGTGTCAAGACCTACTGATAGGATCTGATGAAGGTGAGAGCTCTGCGAAATTGACGGTTCCCTTGTGTCCAGGAAGCTTATAGACCATTTTGCCATTATCGCTGTTCCAAATCACAGCAGTGCCATCTCCAGAACCGGCCCCAACCCTCTTTCCATCAGCGCTCCAGCTGGCTTTGATCAAATTCTTTTCCATTCCAGCAGGCGCACCATCAAATGTCCTAATGTGCCTATCAGTTGGGGCAAAAGGTCTGATGTCCCACGATCGAACAGTCGAGTCCATAGAGTTCGATAACAAGGATTGAGAGTCAGGTGAGACTCGTAGTGAAGTTATAGTGTCTGTATGTCCGAGCATCGTGTAGACGACCGCCTTGCGTCTCATGTCCCAAACCTTGATGTCGTTATCGATTCCACCTGAGTAGAGCTCATTACCAGCCTCCGCAAGTGCGACTGCAGTGACTGGAAACTCTGTTTGAATATAATCTACTGCATTCTTTGTCCTCGGATCCCAAATACCGATTGAACCATCATCTGAGCCACTTATCAACAGTTCCTCTCCCCTCTTACTGATATCCATTGTGTTGATAACTTCTTCATGTCCAACATGCCTTCGTATTCGCGATCCAGTCTCGAGGTCCCAACTGGCAAGGTGCATATCTGCTGACGCTGAGAACAATACCCTAGAGTCCCGCGACCATTGCAAATCCAATATCGCGCCCTTGTGACCAGTTAAAGTGCCGTAATTCTCACAATTCCCAAATGTTCTCCAAAGCACTACAACTCGTTAAGCGCTTGCATAGGATTCTAGAAGACACAGAAACATACTGATATTCCTATC
>Ga0115847_100005_pt1 | contig 46240 bp, 113 predicted proteins | sample InSIn5SAF170_FD_83861 | JGI IMG/M metagenome (GOLD analysis project Ga0115847, IMG submission 83861)
CGCGGCACGAGGGACAGCGTTTAGGTCCCCGCTCCCGGAACGGTCCCTATGGGATCGGCGCTAGCAGACAGCTAGGGAACGCGAATCGGTCTAAGGCACGAGGGACAGCGTTTAGGTCCCCGCTCCCGGAACGGTCCCTATGGGATCGGCGCTAGCAGACAGCTAGGGAACTTAGACACGTATCAATGGGTAGTGAGGCCTCTTCTTGATAAGTGGAAGGTGTCCCGGATAGTCCCGGGAGGTTTCCACGAAACACCTAGCTAGCCGTGAGGCATACCTAGTGTGAGGGGTAAGGACGATAGACGAATGTAGATTCTTCGATCCATCTTTTCTCCGCGATCGACGTACGTAGCGACCTAGGCGACGGTTACGGCACGAGGGACAGCACTTAGGTCCCCGCTCCCGAAACGATCCCACGGGATCGGCGCTAGCAGACAGCTAGGGAACGATAACCGCCAATGATTCTAGGAAATGCGTACGACGCGCAGCACTGAACCGCGCGACTCCGGAACGGCAACACAGAGTCCGGGCGCACAGACTTACGACAGTCAATGGGTTCAGTGAACGGGGCAGGGGCGAGGTAGAGAGTCATCAATGGTTGCGTGCACTTCGACCGCATTCGTATCCGGACACGGACGTCTGAACCTAACGAGGACTAGCGATCCTCTATCCACCGTGATCGATTAGCAGTCGATCGATGGTGATGCGCACATTGACCGGCCGTGTGTAAGGCACGGGTGATCCTACGGACGGCACGAGGGACAGCACTTAGGTCCCCGCTCCCTCTACGGCTCACGGTTCAGGGGACCGCGCTAGGCGCGGCACGAGGGACAGCACGTAGGTCCCCGCTCCCTCTACGACCGTTGCCCAGGGGAACGTATCGACATGGGTCACGTATCCGAACGATGCAAGGCATTGGTAAGGGTGAGGATCGGCGCACAGCGATATCCCGGACATCGTCCGCTCTCGCAGTGACGTGCTCCGATCCTCCGCCCTGGCAAGGCCTAGCAGAGGAGATCATCGATGAAGGCTCGCAACATCCGCGCAGACCACAAGATCGGCAAGAAGCGCGTATCGAAGGCGACCACTGGGACAGCAACGTTCTACGTCGGCAAATCGAGCTACCTCGCTGCGGCGCGCATCGTGACGTTCCGCGACGGATCGACGAAGGCCTATGAGCTGGAGTCGGACGTGCCCAACGTCAAGGGATGGGCGGAGCCGCTGCCAGCCGGTGGCGTGGAATCGAAGAACGTCAAGACGCCGACCAAGGTCAAGGCCAGCGATGGACGCTGGGCAGGGGAATCGGTACATGGACCTCTGTCGACACGTGAGCACGACCTGCTGGCAAAGACGAACATGTATGACGTCGGCCGGGTCAACGGCACCGTGGGAGCGTCCCGCAACGGGGTCGGCGCGGTGCGGGACACGGGTCCTTCGTTCCCGATGGGACCGCGTGACTGAACGTCTCACCTGGCCTTACCGTGGATCTGTGACCGTGAGTGTGATGGTGCCTTCCCGGCATGCCGGGCGGGTCGCCACCGGCGCACGGTGCGACGGAGATTGAGAGATCGACATGTTCATCATCACCAAGCGTCTGAACCCGGGCAGCGTCGACCACAACATCGACGAGGACCAGTTTCCGGTAGAGACGATCGCCGATGCGAAGTGGTGCGCTCGCAAGCTGCGGCGCAAGGGTCACCTTGCCAGCTGGCGCACGGTCCCGACGACGATCGCGGACATCGAGTGGGATGAGTTCGTCACCCGCTCCATCGGCGGAGCCTGATCCCTACCGTGAGCGTGATGGTGCCTGCCGGGCCTCCCGGCGGGTCGCCACCGGCGCACGGTGCGACGGAGATTGAGAGATCGACATGACTGCCTACACGCTGACCTCGCCGCTGGTCATCGGCCCGCGTCTGATGCCCGCGTTGCTCGTCGCTCAGGGGACGGACACGTACGGCACGATCAGCGGGGAGATCGACAGCTATGACGGTGAGCGGTTCGTGCTCCGGTACGTGATCGACACGTCCGGCCACGTATTCGAGCGGGCCGATGTCCGGTCGGCCGTGTGCTACCCGGACAGCGTCAACCCCAGCGACGTCCTTCGATCGATGATGGGCGCGCTGGTCTCGTTCCTGGGCGCTGAGGCTGAGGCCTACGCCGGTAGCGGCAACATGGGGGCAAACGAGCCTGCCGACGGATGGATGTTCAGCCCGGAGATCGCCGAGTGGGCATACCTCAATGCCGACGAGCTGTCGATGCTGCGGGACGAGATTGAGGGCGAGGAATACTGATCGTCGTGAGCGTGATGGTGGCGGCCGGGTCTCCCGGCCGCTGGCCACCGGCGCACGAGGTGACCGGAGATTGAGAGATCAACATGCCTACCTACGCCTTCACCCGGGTCCGCAACGGCGAGCGTGAATGGGGCGTCGCGTCGGGCGACACTCCAGAGCAGGCCATGACGCGGGTCCTGGGCAGTCACCCGGCCGGACACGGCGTGAGCTACGCCAATGTCTACCTGCCGGACGTCGAGGGCAATCACGAGTGGTTCATGCACCCGCCGACCCGGCCGCAGGACCACAAGCCGCTGCGATAGATGACCGTGAGCGTGATGGTGCTCGCCCGGATCCCGGGCGGGTCGCCACCGGCGCACGGTGCGACGGGTAAGGGAGATAGACCACCATGAAGTTCCAGATCAACATCACGACTGGCAACGCCGCGCTGGCCGACGACCCGGCCGGTGAACTGTCGACGATCCTCGATGACATCAAGTCGAAGCTGACCGATGTCAGCACGAGTGACCGGCTGTCCGGCCGGGTGCGGGACAGCAACGGCAACAACGTCGGTTCGTGGGAGTACGACCCGGACGCCTGATCGACATCCGTGAGCGTGATGGTGCTCGCCCGGTTCGCCGGGCGGGTCGCCACCGGCGCACGGTGCGACGGAGATTGAGGGATTGACATGATCCGCTACACGCTGACCCCGGGCACTCGCTACGCCGAGAAGACCGGGCGCACGTTCGAGGTGGAAGAGATCCGCGTCGATGGCGAGCTGGTCGGCGCGATGTACTCCAGCGACAGCTACCGATTCGGCCTGGTCGCCGACGAGACCGGGGAGTACCCGCACGGGGATTGCACGCTGGACACCATGACCGCGCGGGACACCATGGTCGGCATGATCATGCGTCACCGTGAGGTCGGCAACCACGAGAACTGGCGCACCCTGGCCCGGGACATCGAGCGCGATGATGCCGAGCGGGTCGCCTGAACCGTGAGCGTGATGGTGCTCGCCCGGCGGATGCCGGGCGGGTCGCCACCGGCGCACGGTGCCCGGAGATTGAAGGATCGACATGCCCCGCATCACTGACCTTGACGTGTCCGCCGCTAACGACCTGATCGCGCAGGCCGAGAGCAGCGGGTCGGCATGGGAATACATCGATGGCCTCACCCCGGCCATGCTGACCCGCGTGTTGGACCTGAACGGCTACAGCGACCTGGGCCGGGGCCTGGGCGCACGGGACACGCTGGGTGAGGCGCACGGCTGGCACCCGGCCGACCGTGGCGACTACGTCCCCGCCGACGGAGCCGGACCGTGCGCGCTGGGTGGCCACGAGCCGCACAGCCGTCGCCCGGCCGAGTGCCGGGGATGCGGTCGCCGCCGGATCGACCACCGGCCGGTACGCATCGCCGCATAGCTATACCCACGCCGGCCGATGTGACGTCGGTCGATATTCGTGAGCGTGATGGTGCTCGCCGGGCCTCGGTCCGGCGGGTCGCCACCGGCGCACGGACGTGTGACGGAGAGAGGCAATCATGGGTATCGCTGGAACGCCGAGCGTGCACTGGGTCTGCGTTGACTGCTACTTCACTCACCACGGAGTGTTCGAGGTCGATGCGCACGGCACGCCGGACCGCGAGCCGTTGAGCCTGATCGATGAGGCCGCCGAGGTGACCGCAGGAATGGTCTTCGATGAGCACGAGTGCGGCCGGGAGAACGGCGAGGAGATCGACGAGTGCGACTGCGAGCGCATCGAGTTCTCGTCGTCGTCGTGCGACGGGTGCGGGTCGCATCTGGCCGGGTCGCGTGAGGCCTTGACCGTGTGGACGCTGGCAGCGTGAGCGTGATGGTGCTCGCCCGGTTCGCCGGGCGGGTCGCCACCGGCGCACGAGCCGGAACACCGAGAGATTGAGAGATCGACATGTCGAACACCATGAGCCTGCGCGCACGCATCGAGGCCGCTCGCATCGACGTCCGTGAGGCCACCGAGCTGACCGGGCAGGTCGACCGGCCGGAGGGCTGGGACCCGGGGACCCGGTCGTTCAGCGTGACGCTGGTCAATGGCCTGGGCGAGACGCTGACCGTGCCGTGGCACATCGGGCCGAAGTCGGACGCCTACCCGAACGAGCCGGACAACGTGCTCGACTGCCTCGTGTCCGACGCCGCGGGGATCGAGAATGCTCGATCGTTCGAGGACTGGGCCGGGGAGTACGGCTACGACATCGACAGCCGTAAGGCCGAGGCCGCGTACAACGAGGGAGTCAAGGACGCCGCCCGGCTGCGCGACTTCCTCGGCGAGACCTACGAGGCGTTCCTGTGGGAGACCGACCGCCTCTGACCCTCACCGTGAGCGTGATGGTGCTCGCCCGGTTCGCCGGGCGGGTCGCCACCGGCGCACGGTGCCCCGGAGATTGAGAGATCCACATGTTCACCAACCTGGATGCCATCCGCGACTCCGACGGCAAGCTGCCCTCGTTCTCGTGGCCCGGCGCATACACGATCATCTACATCACGCGGGACGGCCTGACCATCTGCCCGGACTGTGCCAACAAGCCAGTGACCGAGTTCGATGACCCCGCGGTGGCATACGGGAGCTTCGATGAGGGCGCGCCGATCGCCTGCGACGACTGCGGCCGGGACATCGAGAGTTCGTACGGGATGACCGACGGGGAGCGCATCGCCCGGGACCTGGAGACTGCCGGGGGTGCCGCCGACGTAGCGGTTGCCCTCGATGCGATGAGCCTCGATGACATCCGCAAGGTCATGGCCTGGTACGGCATCCACGACGAGCCGGAAGCGCCGACCGACGCGCGCCACCGGGAGATCGCCCGGCGCGCCGGGTGGAGCATCTGACCTGACCGTGAGCGTGATGGTGCGTGCCGGGGGTGACCCGGCACGATGCCACCGGCGCACGGTGCCCGGGGATTGAGAGATCGACATGTACAAGGTTCAGACCATCAGCGTGCGGGACAACCACCCGCGTGGATTCCTGACCGACGACGGGCCGCAGGGTGGCCGCTCGGACCTGTTCACGAGCATCGATGACGTGGAGCGCCGCGTGCCTCGCCTGCTGCGCGGCCTGTCGTCGACGTGGCAGGTTCGCGTGGTCCGGGCCGACGACACGGACACGGTCGTCCGGCTGGGTTTCCGGGCCGGGCCGGGCGGCACGGGTGAGCGCTGGACGTGGCGCGACGCCTGAGACACATTGACCGTGAGCGTGATGGTGCGACCCCGGCCGGCCGGATAGACCGGGGTCGATGCCACCGGCGCACGGTGCGACGGAGATAGGTAGATCGACATGTTCCTCGAACACGAGACCGACCCGACCGAGATCCTGGACAACATGCTCCGCTGGTCGGCCGCTGCTGCGGCCGGGTGCGACATCGAGCGCCATGAGCGACTGCTCCGCGGCGGATTCGTGCGCCTCGATACCCTGCTGTCCTCCGGTGACGTGCCGTTGCCGGACCGGTGGCGCAAGGCCGCGACTGTGGCCGACGACGCCGACGCTGCTCTGATCGGAGCCTGACGATGGGTGAAGTCCTGACCGCGCCTTTCCGGTTCCTGCTGGTCTACGTCGCGCAGCCGCTGAGCGCCACGCTGAGCGACCTTCCGGGGTCCGTGCTGGTCCTGGGCAGCCTGACCGTGCTGCTGGCCTTCTCGTTGGTCGTGGTGCTCGGCTGTGCGGTGTTCGGCCGAGGCAAGGACAGCGACCCGGGCGAATATTCCTGACCGTGAGCGTGATGGTCGCGGCCGGGGTGACCCGGCCGCGTGCCACCGGCGCACGGTGCGACGGAGATGGAGAGATCGACATGAACTACTACCTCGCTTTCGTCAACATCCCCGGCTACCTGCCGGAGGGTGACACGCTGGTCTTCGACACCCCGGGCGAGGCCTGGGCGTGGCTGGCCGACGAGCGCAAGGAGGCCGAGGAGGCCATGTACGAGCCGGGCGACGACGAGGACTACTCGACGACCGTCGATGCCCTGATCGAGCGGGCCAACGCGGCCGAGGGCTCGGAGCTGTACGGGCCGGGCACGGTGTACGGGGACACCCCGGGATGCACCGCGCAGCAGGCCATCCACGACCTGGGCCGGGTGTACGGCGTCGGCCCGATCAGCGAGGCCGACGCGGCCGAAATCCTGGCCCTCCAGGACTGACACACCCCCTGTGCATGATGGTGCCGCCTGGCCTTTCTGGCCGGGCGGTCGCCACCGGCACACGGACGTTGTGACCGGAGATTGAGAGATCGACATGACTGACATCGCCACCACCTACGCCGCTGTCCTGCCCGCCGACATCGACAGCGACGCCGCGCCGCTGAGCGCTGAGGACCGGGATTTCGCCGGTGAGCTGAGCGTGTCGGAGCTGACCGGCCTCGACTGGGACGGCAACGGCGCGATGACCGACGGATCCGACCCGGAGAGCCGGTCGCACGACAACACCCGTAAGGCCGGGTTCGCTCTCCACGCGCTGGAGGCCTACACGGACGTCACGGGCGGCATTGCCAGCGAGCCCGTGGAGCAGGTCATGCGGGACCTGCTGGGCGACCTGTACCACCTGGCCGACGCGCTGGGCCAGGACTTCCACAGCCTGGTCCTGCGCGCGGTCGACACGGCGCGCGACGAGGCCACCGGGCGCGCCTGAGCCATAGCCGTACGCGGATGGTGAGACCCCGGCCGGCGAGATCGGTCGGGGTCTATGCCACCTTCGCACGGACGTTGCGACGGAGATTGAGAGATCGAAATGTTGAACGACATGCGCCTCTACCGCGAGCTGGACGAGCTGCCCACCCTGGCCCAGGGGCAGGCCGATGACCTGAAGCTGGACACGGCCGAGATGGACGGCGCGGTGAGCTTCGACCACGGGGCCGACGTGGTGCGGGTCTGGACGTCGCGGGTCGAGCCGGGCGTCATCGAGGCCGAGCGATACATCGATGGCGTCTGGGGGCCGGGCGACGAGAACGACATCCTGGTCGTGGTCGCCGCTGCCCGGTTCGAGGGGATCCTGTAGCCCTGACCGTGAGCGTGATGGTGCGTGCCGGGTACGCCCGGCACGATGCCACCGGCGCACGGTGCGACGGAGATTGGTAGATCGACATGAGCAAGAGCCCTGTTATCGGCCTGATCGAGTTCCTGAGCGACAGCGGCGCGGAGCCGGTTGTCTACGTGGGCGACAGCGTCGAGCAGGTCCGGGCGGAGGTCGCCCGGTACCTGTCCTCGTTCATCGTGAACATCGAGTACATCGATGAGGAGTGGATCGAGGAGAACCCCACGCCGGACTTCGACGACGCGGCCGCCGTGGCCGCGTGGATGGAGGCGCTGCGCGACGCCACCACCGACGCGTGGCTGACCATCTACGAGGCCACGCGCAGCGACGGCCGGGGTACCGATCAGTACCGGGACCTGCGCGCCTGATTCCGCCCGGGATGTCACAGCCGACCGCTAGGCTGCTGACCGTGAGCGTGATGGTGGCGGCCGGGGTGACCCGGCCGCTGGCCACCGGCGCACGGTGCGACGGAGAGAGTGAGAGATCGACATGAGTCTTGCAGCGCTGGCTTCGGCCGTTGAGGGCATGGCCGACACCCTGATGACCCTGGACTGCGGCGACGTGTTCTCGGGGATGACCTGCGGCGAGATGGACAGCATTGCGACCGTGCTCGTGGTCGCCGGGCGGATGGATGCCGCCGGTCACGTGGTGATGATGCACGCCGAGGGCGACTACGAGGAGGAGGACGAGCACAACGACGTTTACCTGGCCCTCCAGGAGCCGGGCGCGGGGTTCAGCCACGACGTGGCCGACGAGCCGTTCCGGCTGGCCGTGGAGCACGCCAAGTTGCTGTCCTGACCGTGAGCGTGATGGTGCTCGCCGGGTTCGCCCGGCGGGTCGCCACCGGCGCACGGTGCGACGGAGAACAGTGAGACATCGACATGGCTGGACGAGCAGCCACGGCGTATGCCGTGGTGCCCCGAAGAGGCAAGCTGACCCGCAAGTGCGGGACCTGCGGAGCCAATCCGAGCGTACGGTGCTGGAGGATGCCCCGCAGTGAGGGCAGCGACGGGATCAAGAACGTGCCGACCGAGCGGCAGAACACACCGCACGCCGACCGCTGACAACTCACCGCGAGCACGATGGTGCGACCCTGGCCGGCCGGATAGGTCGGGGTCGATGCCACCGGCGCACGGTGCGACGGAGATTGAGGGATCGACATGCCCCGCACGATCAAGACCGAGGACTTCGACGTCTACACGCTCGACGAGCTGGAGCCGGAAGCACGGGAGAAGGCCATCAACGACATGGCCGAGAAGCTGGGCGGCGAGTTCTGGGACCAGAACGACACCGACGACATCAGCGACGTGATGCGCTACACGCTCGCCAACAAGTTCGGCACGCCGGGTCACGGCGACTACGGCGTGGGCGACTTCCCGGGCATCGACGGGGTCAAGCTGGTCAGCTGGGACCTGGATCGAGGCAGCTACCTGGGCCTGAAGGGCACGCTGACCCGGGAGAACGCCCCGGCGCTGCCCTGGGTCGACGGAGTCATCGAGGTGATCCTGACCGAGGGCCGCGACTACACGTCGATCGACGTCGACTTCGACGAGGAGTTGACCGCCGACGACATGCAGCTGGCCAGCGACACGATGGAGGAGGCCATCCGCGACGCCATGCACGAGGCCATGAGGGACGGGCGCGCCGAGATCGAGTACAAGAGCGGCCCGGAGTACGCGGCGGAGTACCTGGACTCCGGGGCCTACGAGTTCGAGGCCGACGGCACGCTGTACGTGTGATGGTCGCGGCCGGGGTGACCCGGCCGCGAGCCACCGGCGCACAGGGCGACGGAGAGACGGAGATGGACATGGATCCGGTTGTGATCAAGGAAGGCTCGGAGGCCTTCGACTACCTGCGGCGCGTCATGGCGTTGCCGGAGGTCTACAAGATCAGCCTGGACGTACGGGGCGACGGCGTAGCCATCAAGGCCAACGAATACGCCTGGTCGCCGACTATGGCCACCGAGCCGAAGGGCGGTCGGGCATGAGCGAGGTCGAGCGGCCGAACATCGGCGACGTGCGGATGTCCTACCTGATCCAGCCCTGCGGCCTGGACGGGCGCGAGATCAACGGCGGGATGCACTACTCCAACGCCAACACCCGGGAGGACGCCGAGGCGTCGGCGCGGAACAAGATCAGCGGTGACGGTGTCTACCTCGGGTACACGCTGAGCAAGGTGACCGTCTACGGCCGGGAGATGCGCCTGGGTTACGCCGCCTGGGAGCCGGTCAAGGGCGGGCGCACCGAATCCTTCGAGATGACGCGCGCCGACGTCGGCGCGGAGCCGGTGTTCCTCACCCGCGAGACGCGATGCTGGGACAGTACGGCGATGGACTACTTCGAGACGGTGCACGCGATGAAGACCGATGGGTCGTGCCAGTGCGGCGACCCGAAGCGGAACACCCGCAGCTGATCGTGAGCGTGATGGTGCGAGCCCGGCCGGCAATCGTCCGGGCTCGATGCCACCGGCGCACGAACGTACGACCGGAGAGAGGCAACATCATGAGCGAGTGGATCGCCCAGCAGGCCAGGATCGCGCATTCCCTGGAGCACCCGTACATGTGGCGGATCACCCGGGACCGCGACCACGAGCTGAACGGTAGCGGCGAGTCGGCCGTGGGCGTCGTGGGGCCGAGCGCCGCGCCGGAGGAGGACCCGGAGGAGTACGGGATCAAGCCGATCCGCTTCCGGCTGCTCGACGAGGGCGACATCGACGAGTGCAACTACGACAACCCGAAGGCCGTGCAGCGAGGTCACGAGCTGTACGGCGTGGTCTACGAGGGCGTGCTGTACGACCCGGAGGGTGAGTGGCCGTTCGGCCCGCTGGACGACTACGGCCGACCCAACTACGGGTGCACCGACATCCAGCACTTCAACGAGGGCACGGGCAAGTGGGAGGACATCTGATGGACTCCCTGATCGACACGATCAAGCGCTACGGCCAGGCGTGCGAGGACTCCGCCGACCCCCGCAAGAGCTTTGCGATCCGGACCGCCTCGCACGAGCTGGCCGAGCAGCTGCTGGAGCTGATCGAGATGCGGGTCAAGCTGCTGGAGAAGAGCTGACCGTGAGCGTGATGGTCGCGGCCGGGGTGACCCGGCCGCGTGCCACCGGCGCACGGTGCGACGGAGATTGAGGGATCGACATGGGCAAGCCGCGGATCATCAAGATGCTCGATGCGACGACGGGCCACCTGCCGCAGGACATCTGCCAGGACCTGAACGGCTACGACGGAGTGATCGCCACCGATCGGACGTACGGCTGGCTGCTCTGGGTGCCGGAGGACCCCGCCGAGCACGCCGGGGAGACGGGCGACGTCCCCGCCGAGGTGGTGGCGCTTCAGGTGTTCGCCCGGGGCCTGGGCTGCGACTACGTGCTGCTGGACCGCGACGCGGACCGGGTCGACGGGTTGCCACACTGGGACTGGTGAACGAGCCGTGAGCGTGATGGTGCGAGCCCGGCCGGCAATCGTCCGGGCTCGATGCCACCGGCGCACGGAGCGGCGGAGGAACGGAGATCGAGATGGGTTACGTGCACATGGACGACCGGGCCATGCCCGCCGTGCTGGCCGCGCGGGAGGCGGGCGAGGTCATCGACCACCTCACCGCGTCGATGATCGTCGACGCCTTCACGGGCAGCTGGGCGACGTGCTGGTTCGCCGAGACCGGCAACTTCGCGGTGTCGACGGAGTGCCTGCCGTCGACCTGCGAGGGCGAGGTCCACGGCGGCAAGGACCCGGTCGAGGAGATGGACCGGCACCTGTGGTGGTGGCTGGAGGACCACGAGGACCCGTGGGACGACGAGGGCCACTGCCACATCCTGCGCGAGGAGATGCGGCGCTACATGGCCGCGCGCTGGCAGGATGGCGCGGGCGAGTGCGGCCCGGTCGAGGGCTGGCAGTCCAAGCCGTTCGCCGGTGCTCGCTGATGCGCGCCGAGCTGACCGTGGTCTTCAACGTGGGAACGGTGCAGCTGCACGACGGTGAGGAGCCGTACGGCGACGCCTGGAGCGTGCGCAAGGAGGACGGCCCGGGGCCGGTTCCGGCCGCTGAGGTGGTCCTGGAGCGCATGGGCTGGCGTCCTTTGGGTGACTGGCGGCAGACGGCCGGGGGGATCTCCGGTGGCGTCTGGGAGGCTGACGTGGAGCACGTCAACTGACCGTGAGCGTGATGGTGGCGGCCGGGACCCCCCGGCCGCTGGCCACCGGCGCACGGTGCGACGGAGAGAGCGAGACGAGATCATGAGCGAGAAGACGATCACCCGCGAGGTCAGCGGCCGGACGTTCGAGCTGACCACGACCTGGCGCAACGACGGGGTCGAGGTCCGGGAGACCACCGGCGGCAAGTCGATGCCGCTGACCCGGGACATCGACCTCCCGCCGCAGGAGGAGCTGACCGACGAGATCCTGCTGGCCATGGCCGAGCCGCGCCGGGTCGGGCTGGCCGCGATCATGCAGCAGTACAAGATCGTGAGTGGTCCGGACTACCAGTACGAGGACGACTACGAGCTGCTGTACTCCACCGAGCCGGTCGGCCGGTACGTGGTGGTCAGCGGCGACGAGACGTACCACTGGATCCACGTGGTCGACAGCCGGGAAGCCGCCGCTGCGAGCGTGGCCAGTGACATCGAGGACCAGATGGGCAACGAGTACCCGCACCACCCGGTCGAGATCCGCGACCTGGACACGGGCCACTCGATCCCGTTCAAGTACGCGGTCGTCGTGGAGCTGACGGACTGATGGCCGACATGGAGAACACGCACCACTTCGACGGCGACGGGTGCGCCAGCTTCTACCGGGGCCACCAGGTCGAGACGGATCAGGGGTTCGTGGCGGTCGAGGACCTGGCCGACGGAGACACCTGGCGCGACCCGGCCAACGACCCCACCGACGTGTGGTGGTATGCCGACGAGGTCGTCATCCTGGGCGGCGACGGCGACGAGGTCCACGTGGAGTACAGCGCGGCGTGAGCGTGATGGTGCGACCCCGGCCGGCAAACGGTCGGGGTCGATGCCACCGGCACACGGTGTGACGGAGAGAGCGAGAGATCGACATGGGCATGAACTTCGAGTGGGCCGACGTCAACCGTGGCGACAAGGCCGAGATCTACAACGACGTCGCGCTGGGCGAGCACAGCGAAGACGAGGTCGAGCCGGGCACGGTCGGCGTGAGCATGGACACCGGCAGCAACGGGATCATGTTGTGGGGCAAGCCGGAGGACCTGGCCGACTGGGCCGAGGACCTGGCGCGCCGCCTGCGGGCGGGCGAGGGTAAGTCGGGTTACGGCGAGGCGCGCGAGTTCGTCTTCCTGGACCGCTTCCACCTGGTCCAGGTCGCCGACGGCGACGTCTACGACGCCGGGCAGCTGGACGCGCACCACCAGCTGCGTGACAACTCCGGCGCGCCGGTAGGCGAGGACGAGGATCTGCCCGTGCTGGAGGGCGACACCTGGCAGGTCATGGCCCCGGGCGAGGTCGGCGTGGCCGCCGACGGGCAGGCCGGTTTCATCGTGCCGACCCGCAAGGTGATCAGCTGACCGTGAGCGTGATGGTGGCGGCCGGGTCTCCCGGCCGCTGGCCACCGGCGCACGGTGCGACGGAGAGAGTGAGCATTATGAAGCTGACGAAAGTACAGGTCGAGGCTGCCCCGCTGTGCGAGACCTGCTACGACTACGTCGACGACTGCAAGGTTGTGCTGGTCGATGGCGAGTGGGTTCACATCGAGAACGGCCTGGCGCGCTGCCCGGGGCAGGAAGACGACGACACGGACGACACCGCCGCGCCGCTGACCTCCCCGGACAACGGGCGGGCGCTGACCGCCCGGCACTACGTCATCGGGTTCGACGGGGCTGGTCACGAGATCCTGGGCGAGGCGGTGACGCACGCGAACTATTACGGCATCCCGTGAGCGTGATGGTGGGGACGGCGGTCGATGGCCGGCGTCCCTCGCCACCGGCGCACGGTGCGACGGAGAGACGGAGATCGACATGGACGCGAACACGACGGCTGCCCTGGCGAAGCTGCGCGAGCTGGTGGGCGAGCTGGAGCACGTACTGCCCGGCCCGGACGTCCTGATGACCACGCACGTCGAGGACGCCGCCGTCGAGGTGGTCGAGGCGTTCAACGAGCTGGACCGGCTGCTGAGCACGGCCGGGCCGGACGTCGGAGCGCGCCAGGTGGACGAGCTGACGGTGGGGGTCACGATCGGCGGGGTGGACGTCTACGTCCGCGACACCCCGGGCAGCGTGATCGTCAGTGTGGGGACCGACGAGCTGCCCGAGGGCAAGGCGGCGATGATCGAGTCGTTCGACGGGACCAGCTGGGAGCACGAGCTTCCGTGAGCGTGATGGTGGCGGCCGGGTCTCCCGGCCGCTGGCCACCGGCGCACGGTGCGACGGAGAGATGGGGCTGGACATGAGCAAGGCAAAGGCACCCCTGAGCGGCCCGCTGGGCGACGATCTGGCCAAGGTGATGGAGTCGGAGGGCAACCTGGGCGACGTGGTCGTCACGGACATCGTGGAGCTGCCCTGGCCGCCGCGACGGTTGCTCGGCAGCGACGTGCCGACCGCGCGCGCCGGAGTCGCGGCGGCCACGATGCACGACTACGTCCGGCACGCCTACGGCTCGCCGGTCGGGCTGGAGGTCCAGTCGGCGATGATCGACGCGGTGTCGGACCTGATGCACCTGGCCGACGCGCTCGGCCTGGACTGGTCGTACGTGACGGAGATGGCCGGGGAGAACCACGCGGACGAGGTCGAGTGACAGCCGTACGGATGATGGTGCGTGCCGGGGAGACCCGGCGCGACGCCACCGGCGCACGGTGCGACGGAGAGATGGAGATCGACATGGACACCAGGCAGATCCTCAGCGACGCGCAGATCGACGAGCTGGACGCCGAGCAGATCGACGACCTGGTCTCGCGGCTGGGACGGGCGCGCGCGGCGCTGCGCGTCGACGAGATCGGGCCGCTGCTGGCCGCGATGCTGGAGCGCGAGGGGATCCGGGACGCGGACTACGTGGGGATGGGCGTCTGGGAGTGGGACAACGGCTACTTCCCGTACTTCGGCGGGGCCGGGGTCCGGCTGAAGAACGGCAAGACGGTCGACATCGAGATCGACGACGACGGCGAGGACCAGCGCCTGGCCGAGCTGATCACCGCCGAGGCCTGTGACTACGGCCTGGGCGAGTACAGCCGGATCCGGGTGGACGTGCCTTCGGGGAGCGTCAGCGTCGACTGACCGTGCGCGTGATGGTGGGGACGCCGGTCGATGGCCGGCGTCCCACGCCACCGGCACATGGTGTGGCGGAGAAGTGGAGATCGACATGGCGAAGGTACGCAACATCCACGGCCAGGGCCGCTACATCGACGGGGTGTCCACCGGCGAGGTGTTCGTCGACTTCGGCGAGATCAAGGACAACCGGTACGTCCGGATCGCGGTGCAGCCGGACGAGGACGGCATGATCGTCCTGACGATCGACGGCGAGATGTGCGCGGGGGTCAACGATGCGCCGTCGATGCGGATCGTGGTCAACGGCACGGAGATCATGGACACCTCCAGGATGAACGGCACCGCGCCTCAGCCCGAGGACCCGTGGATGCCTCCGCGCGACTGACGGTGGCGGCCGGGTCTCCCCCCGGCCGCACGCCGCCGCCGCGTGGCGGAAACGTCAAGTTCACCTTGACGGTGTCATACCCTGCTGTTACGTTCCGTCGTGCAGCACAACAACCCCAAGGAGTGCCCCATGGCTATCAGCCCGGACGACTACGTCAGCCACGACCAGCACGAAATCTTCGCCGCCGACCTCAACGCCCGGATCGACGAGCTGAAGAAGACCATCCGCGAGGCCCAGCAGGAGGGCGACGAGCCGTTCGACGAGGACGTCGAGGAGGCCGACGCACTGATCGACTTCCGCGACCGGGTCCAGGCCGAGACCGGCAACCACTTCGACGAGGCCACGATCGTGCCGGAGGCGCAGTTCGAGGAGCACGCCCGCGACTGGGCGCACGGCATCGGTGACTTCGAGTTCCTGGACACGTACGTGGACTGGGAGAAGTTCGCCGACGACCTCAAGGGCGAGCGCTACACCGAGCTGGACTTCGGCGACGAGATCGTCTACGTCCGATGAAGCGGCTGGCGATCCTGATCAGCGCCCCGAGCGTGCCTGACGCGCAGGAGGCGCTGGACGACACGGTGGCGACGATCGCCGCCGGGGCGACCCACGGGCGGCACACGGACCCGGACGGGACCCGGGTCCAGTTCGCCTGGCACGACCGCGAGGACGCGCAGGAGCGGGTGATCGAGGAGGTCGCCGAGCTGCTGCGCGGCGCGTGGGAGTGCGGCCTGGACGTCGCCGAGGTCTCCGACGCAGCGTTCAAGCTGGCTCTGGCCAAGATTCGCGGCCGGGCCGCATAGCTCGTGAGCGTGATGGTGGCGACGCCGGCAATCGGCCGGCGTCGCTCGCCACCGGCGCACGAGGCACCGGAGAGATGGAGATCGAGATGAATCCCGAGCGCTACCACGCGGGCAACCGCAACGCGGACTGGGCTCCCGCCCAGGACGTCGAGGACCAGATCGACGAGCGGCCCGACTCCTTCGTCGGACCCGAGGGCGAGGTCTGGCTGCTGGAGGAGCACCCGACGCTGGGCAGCGTCTACATCCGCGAGAAGACGCTGCACGAGAAGTCCTGATCCATCCGCAGTCGTGAGTGTGATGGTCGCGGCCAGGGATTAACCCGGCCGCGCGCCACCGGCGCACGAGGCACCGGAGATAGTGGGGAAAAGATCATGGGTCTGAGCTGGGACGCAACCAAGTGCGCGGAGAAGGACTTCGTCCTCGGTGACGAGCCGGAGGGCTACCGGGTGACCGAGGCGATCATCTTCAGCCTGATGGACGTCGGGATGCGCGGGATCTTCGACGAGGACGACGTCGAGGAGTTCGTGCGGCGCACCGGTGAGATCGCCGTGGCGCGCGGCGGCACGATGCTCCAGCGGCTGGTCGACGAGAAGATCGTGGACCGGCCGTACACGCTGGAGGAGGTGCGCCTGCGCATCGGGCTGACCACCAACGTCGGGCCGATGACCAAGCGGCAGTTCAGCGCTAAGGTCCTGCGCGTGCTCAAGGAGCACGCGGCGAGCCGTTGATCGTGAGCGTGATGGTGGCGGCCGGGGTGACCCGGCCGCTGGCCACCGGCGCACGAGGCGTACGGGGAACGGAGCAAGAAATGATCACGGATCAGATCATCCGGCTGGTCGCGGACGACTGGGCGGACGACGAGAACTGCACGATCTACGCCGACCAGATCGAGGACCGGATCGGCGAGTTGCAGGACGACCGCGCGGGCTACGAGGAAGAGGGCGAGGAGTTCCCCGCCGTGGACGCCAAGGAGCTGCGGCTGTGGACCACGTTCCGCGCGGAGGTGGAGCGCCTGGTCGGCAACTTCGGCGAGGCCGTGATGGTGCCGGACGAGGTGTTCGAGAAGTACATCCGGTACGAGGCCGAGCAGGAGCACGGGATCGGCCCGGACAACCTGGGCGACTGGGTGAACTGGAAGGGCTACGCCGAGGCCTGCCAGGGCCAGTTCAGCCCGGTGGTCATCGACGGCCAGAGCGTCTGGGTGAAGTAGCTCCCCCGCTCCGGGCGAGCCGTGAACGCGATGGTGGGGACGTCGGTCGATGGCCGGCGTCCCGCGCCACCGGCGCACGGTGCGACGGAGATGCGGAGGAGTGATGCGCAGGAAGCCGAGAGTCCTGGACCTCATCGTCAAGACTGTGGTGACGGTGAGCGTGGGCAGGCGTCGGGCGCGGCAGGCCCGGGTCGACCGGGCCACACCGGCGCAGCGCAAGCTGTATGCGGCACAGCGCAAGCTGGACCTGCCGCCAGGCCACCCGTACGCGTGATGGTGGGGACGCCGGTCAATGGCCGGCGTCCCTCGCCACCGGCGCACGAGGCGACGGAGAGACGGAGATGGACATGGGTAGCAAGTTGGTGCTGGTCGTCGACTACGGCGACGGCGTCGAGCTGGACGACCGGGGCGTGGAGCAGCTGGCCCGGGTGCACCAGGACCTGACCTACGGGTCGGCTGACCTGGTGCTGCACATGGTGTACGCGCTGGACACCACGGTCACGCCCGCACGGCTGGTCCCGGCGGACTACGTCATCCGGGGCGCGAACGACTGGGGCAGCAACGACATGGCGTACCCGACGGTCAGCGTGACCTACCCGGACGGCACGACCGACGAGGCCACCTACGCGGTTGACGGGCGGGCCTGATCATGAGCGTGGAGCACTCGCTCGACGACGACTGCAAGGTCTACCACCCGGAAGCCGAGCTGTGGGTGATCGGCTACCGCAACTCGGTGATCGCCGACGACATCCAGGTGGGCGACTTCATCAACGACCCGGAGCGTGACCGGCCGGGCACCTGGTTCGAGGTGGAGAGCACGTACGTCCAGGAGGGCGGCGGCGTGCACATCTACGTGCTCGACCAGGCGAGCGACGCCGAGGTGGCCCAGGCGCGCAAGGACGCCTGCGAGGGGCACGAGACGACGCGCGGCGCGATCGGCGACACGTACTACTGCGACGGTTCCTGCGTGTGACGGTGCCGCCCGGGGAGACCCGGGCGGCGGCCGCCGGCGCACGGCGCGACGGAGAGACGGAGATCGAGATGAGCATGACCAAGGTCCGGGAGCTTACCGGCGGCGATGTCATCGACCTGCAAGCGCTGCCGTACGAGATCGACCTGGACGAGAATCCGCTGGTCGAGTTCGAGCTGGCCGTGGTCGACGAGGTCAACGAGGAGGACGGGGTCTGGTGGATCGCCACCGAGCAGCACGGCGTCTGGCGTGCGCCGGACCCGGACTTCGAGTTCGAGGTCCAGACGCGGGTGCGACGCTGACCGTGAGCGTGATGGTGGTGGCCGGGGCAACCCGGCCGCTGGCCACCGGCACACGGTGTGACGGAGAGATGGAGATCGACATGGTCAAGCTGGTCAGCTTCGGCGACGACGCCGGGCACCTGATGGAGGAGCTGCTGAAGCACGCCGGGATCGGTGAGGTCGGCGACATGGTGGTCCAGGTCCAGCCGGAGGCCGACGGCGCGGTCAGGGAGCTGCTGAGCCAGGCGGCCGAGGGCCGGTGGACGGTCCGGGTGCTGGACAAGCCGGGCGACGTGGAGGGTCCGGGCGACGACATCCGGATCACCGGCATGGACGCGACCTGGCTGCGCGGCAGGGAGGTCCACGACGGCAAGGACACCGGCGCGACGGTGTCCACCGACTGGGGTCTGATCGGGCAGCTGCACATCTACTGAGCCGTGAGCGTGATGGTGGCCGTGAGCAAGCAACTGCTGAGCGCGTGACTCGGTTACTTACCGTGGAGCGCGAGGCCGTGAGCGTGACGGTGGCGGCCGGGGAGACCCGGCCGCTGGCCGCCGGCGCACGGAGCGTACGGAGCAACGAGGAGGGGATCATGGACCCGAAGCGGGCCTGGACCAAGATGTTCGAGATGTACACCGACGGGGACAACGTCTGGGCGATGAAGGACGGCGAGATGGTGGCGTCGGCGCGCATCGGCCAGGACATCGACGGTCCCGACGTGGCGATGCAGACGGCCGCGCGCGAGGTCGCCGAGCAGGCCGCTGGCGCGGTCGGCGAGTACATGCTGGTGGTCCGGTGACGCGCCGGATGTCCTCGCGCAGCGTGGTGCTGACCGGCACGTTCGTCGCTCTGGCGATGGGTGGCACGGCGGCCTGTGACGTGGGCAGTGACCACGACGACTACCGCGACGAGGAGCGGCACTACCAGTGCGCGGTCGACGTCAACGGCGAGCCGCAGGCGGTCGACTGCGACGACGTCGACGACGACGGCAGTGGCGGCGGGTTCGTCTACATCGGCGGCGTCCACCAGCCGGTCTACATCCACAGCGCTCCCGCCTCGGCGGTGCGCAGCGTGCAGCCGGGCCAGAAGCTGCCCGCCGGGGGTCACCGGATCTCCTACAGCGACGTCAACGGCCGAACGCAGGCCGGTCTGCCGCCGCGCGGCCCGGTCGCCAACAACACGGTCAAGACCAGCGTGGTCGGCAAGGGCGGCGCGCCCGCTCCGGCCGGCGCGAAGGCGGGTGGCTGAGATGGTGGATCGAGACAGGTTCGCCGAGTACCTGGACGCCAGCGCGGCGATGGGCGACGACCCGGAGCCGATGGGTCCGTTCGACGACCCACGGGTCCGGGAGGCCACGCAGACCTGCTACGGCTGCCCGGATCAGTACGAGGGCCGGCTCTACGACGGCCGGGCCTTCTACTTCCGGTACCGGCACGGCCGGGTCTACCTGGGCGTCGGCGTGGACGCCCGGGACGCGATCAGCGGCGTCGGCGGCGAGACGGTGCGCTCACTGGGCGACAGCCTCAAGGGCGTCTTCGACTCGGTTGTGCAGCGCGACGCGATGTTCACGCTGATGCTCGACGACATCGACGACCCGGTCTGAGGAGGCTGCGATGGCTGACGTCGTGGAGAAGATGGCCAAGCAGTTCACGTATCAGCGGACGCGGTTCGCCACCACCGGGGACCCGATGGACCTGTTCGTGTCCGTCGATCATCTGGCGGCGTACGTGGCCTTGCAGATGCGCGCCGAGCTGCGCGGGGTGCGCAGCAAGGTGAAGGCCGAGCTGGAGCGGATGGCGGACGCGAGGGAGATCCGGCGGTGGGAGGCGGTCTACGGGACGTCGCAGCGTGCGGACCGCATCGACCACTACTTCCTGTGGGCTGACGGACAGCAGCCGCGAGCGTGATGGTCGCGGCCGGGGTGACCCGGCCGCGTGCCACCGGCGCACGGCGCGTACGGAGAGAGTGAGCGAGATGAAGCTGGTGCACAGGGACATCAACGTCTACTTCCGGCACGACACGCTGACCCCGGAAAACGTGCGGGGCGCGATCTACGGCACGGAGACGCACCCGTCGCTGCTGCCGGAGGTCGGCGACGTGATCCACGACTTCGGCGGCTACATGGGCGAGCTGATCTCGGTGCGGGTCGTCGAGGTCAACCAGTTCGGCCAGGGCGTTGAGGCCTACGACGTGCTCGTGACGGACGAGAAGTGAGCGACATGGAGATCGACGAGACCACGGTGGCGGCGTGGCTGAGGGACCGGAAGTTCGACGAGACCTGGGTTCCGCCGTTCGAGTGGAGGCCCAAGCTCGACGAGGTGGTATTCGACGACCGGCCGGAGAGCCGCGGCGAGCGCGGCGTCGTGGTGAACGTCGAGATCGGCGGGCCGCACTTCGCCGACCGCGACTACTGGGTCGACGTGCGCTGGGACGGCGACAGCAAGCTGGAGCGGCGGGTGGCGAGCCACTGGCTGTACCTCTCGAACGGCACCCAGGGGTATCCGCGACCGTGAGCGTGATGGTGGCGGCCGGGCATCCCCCGGCCGCCGGCCACCGGCGCATGGAGCGTACGGAGAGAGCGAGAGACATGAGCACCTGGTTGATCACGGACCCGAAGGCGACCCGGATCTATGGCACGGTCGAGGCGACCAACGAGGTCGAGGCGGCCGGGCGCGCCGACCTGGGCCAGGCGACGTGGTTCTGGCAGTCGGAGCCGGGGCCGCACGACCAGCTCAGCGTGAGCGACATCCTCACGTTCGCCGGTGACGGCCAGTGGCGCGAGCTGGGCACGAGCACGCCGCTGCCCGGCGGCGACGTCGGCGGCGACCCGCAGGACTCGGAGGCCTACACCCGCCGGTTCGGCCTGGTCCGGCGCGACGGCAACTGGGCGGTCGTCACGGTCTACTTCTACGTGATGGACATGATCTCCGCGCACATGGGCGACGAGATCTTCCTGGAGCGCCAGGTCGAGATGATGGTGGCCAAGGACGTGCACGACCTGGGCGGCACGGAGATCATCGCGGACTACAAGCACGACCGCGTGCTCGACCACCCGATCACCGAGACCGGCGCTCTGCTGGCGGCGGCCGCGTTCGACCCCGAGGTGATCGAGTGGGACGGCCGGGTCGACCCGCGCAACGTCTGATAGCGACGCTCTCGAGTATCGAGAGACGCTGATGCGACGGGCGGCGGCCAACCGGGTCGCCGCCCGCGCACCCCGAGGAAGGAGGCCGTGGTGAAGCGCACTCTCGTGATCGAGATCGACGACACCCAGAGCCCGAACGATCTGCAGAAGAAGCCCGAGAAGGCTCTGAAGCGGATCATGCGCCTGATCGGCGACCAGCTGGCGTGGGGCGACAAGTCCCGGCCGGTGGTCGACAAGCAGGGCAACACCGTTGGTCAGTGGACGCTGACCGAGGAGTAACCGCTCCGTGTGGTGATGAGGGGAAAGGCCGGGACCCGATCGGGGTGCCGGCCTTTTGCGTCACCGGCACACGGCCGGAGCATGTCACATCCAGCTGCTACGCTGCTCGCGTGCAGCTCGTCGAGAGGAGCACACAACCCCATGAAGACCTACGAGATCAACTTTGCCGGTCGCGACCCCCGCCACGCACTCAACGAGCACGCCGAGGGCACGGTGACCGTGGTCGCGCTGAACAAGCGGCACGCCGTCGGTTCCCCGCTGGCCGCCGCGCTGCACCACCAGCACCCGGTTGTCAACGGCGTCGAGCTGCACGACTGGCGGGTGACCGGCGTCCGCCGGGCAGCATGATCCGTGCGTGGATGGTGGCGGCCGGGCGACCGGCCGCTCGCCACCTGCCGCACGGGCAGGAGGAAGAGAGCGAACATGATCACGTTGAATCAGCTCGTGGAGGCGATCCGGCAGGTGGCCGCCACCGAGCCGGACTTCATCTACGACGGCGACGGCAACGACTCGTGCAACTACGCGCCGAACGCCAGCAACCGGTGCGGCTGCATCGTCGGCGAGGCGCTGCACCTGCTCGGTGTGCCCCGCGAGCGGCTGCGCGCGCTCGACCTGATCGGCCACGAGACGGCGATCGGCTGGGGCTGCCCGCAGGTGGCCAGGGAGCTGGGAGATCTCGTCGAGCCGGCGGCGCTGGACAGCGACTGGGTCCAGTGCGTGCAGGTGGAGCAGGACAAGGGCTCCGCCTGGGCCGACGCCGTGCTCACCGCCGACCAGCAGTGCAGGGAGGGGCTGTGACCGCGTACCAGGAGGCCGCAGTCGTCGACCCGCGCAAGCTGGAGCCGGGCGACCTGATCGGCTGCACGGACTCCGGACCGTCGCTGTACCCGATCATCAACGCCGACCACCGCGAGGACCCGCTGTGGATGGTGCTGGTCAACGAGCCCGGCAAGACCGTCGAGGTCCCCGAGTACGGCTGGAAGAGGCCGCTGGCGCACGGCAACGTCGCGCTGGACCTGGCCGACCACGGCTGGATCTGGGGCGTGCTGCCGCAGGTGCTGGCCCGGAGGGTCGCCAAGTGAGCTTCTACGTGCGCCGGTGCACCGGCGAGGACTACCTGTGGACGGTCGGCTTCGACCACCCCCGCTCCGGCTGGGAGCCGGCGAGCGACCACGACAGCGAGCGCGAGGCCAAGCGCCGGGCGTGGGAACTGAACGGGATCGAGGGCCGGTACGTCTACATGCGCAGCGAGCCGGGCCTGTGGACGGTCGGCACCTGCGCCAACGGGTTCTGGGACCCGGTCAGTGACCACGACAGCGAGGCCGAGGCGGCCGAGACCGTGATGGAGATGAACGCATGATCAACATCAACTTCCTGGGCCACGCGACGGGTCAGGATCTGGACGTGAGCCAGCTGGTGTTCGGGCCGGACGAGCTGGCCCGGGTCGTCGGTCAGGGCACGAGCTACGGCGGCGGCTACTGGGAGATCGCCTTCCATGCCTTCACGCCGCAGATGAAGCCGGTCGACATGAAGGTCATCGGCAGCTGCTCGACGCTGCGGGCCGGCACCGCGGAGCAGGCGTTCGGGACGATGTCGGAGTGGCTGCGCGCCCAGGTCGAGCAGCACGACGACCTGAAGTTCGCCTACGCCGAGGACCGCAACCACGAGCGGCCGGAGGATGAGCGACCGTTCTTCCTGGCCGGGCTGTTCCTGATCGACAAGCGCTGACGTGTGAGTGATGGTGCCGGCCGGGCCTGCGGGTCCGGCCGGACGCCACCGGCACACGCTGGAGGAAGAAGGGGATCATGGGTATCTACTCGAAGTGGCCGCTGCTGATCGTGGTCGGCGAACCGGTCTCCGAGGCGCGGGCGGACGAGATCCTGGTCCGCACCACGGACTGGAACAACCTGTTCACCAACGACCGGGCCTGGAAGCGCACGGTCATGGGGGCGCTGGCCAAGTACGGGCACCCGGGCAGCGCCTGGGACGAGCACGACGACGTCGACAAGCGGCTGCGCATGGTCCGGGACGGTTACGACTGGAACGAGGCCAAGGGCATCCTGCCGCTGCACTACCTGGACAACGACCGGGTGGCGTCGGCCTGGATCGGCGGCTCGAAGGGCTGGTGCGACTGGGACGGCACGATCGGCTGCAGCAACTACAACATCGGCAAGTGGCCGAACGACGAAGAGGTCACCGAGGACTGGACGGCGATCGCTGAGGCGTTCCCGTGGCTGACCCTCGACGCGCAGTGCGTCAACGAGGAGGGCGAGGGCGGCGTGTCCGGCCTGTGGCACGTTGAGGGCGGCCGGGTCACCTACGCCGAAGGCGAGTGCGAGCTGCTGACGGTGCCGAACGGGGAGATGTCGTTCCGCGCCATGATGCCGGGCGGCGAGCGCGGCGTCGACCTGGACCGGCTGGAGGGCGCGCTGGCCCGGGTGCTCGGATGAGCCGCTGGCCGGAGCCCGTGCGCGAGCCGCTGCCGGTGGGCCTGCTGTCCGAGGCCGACATCGAGGAGGCGTTCGCGCTGACGGTGCGCTTCCTCGACGACCCGGAGGACCCGGCGTTCGACCCGGTCGTGTTCGGCGCGATCGGCGCCTGCCGGGCCGCGCTGATCGAGAGCCTGGACGCGCTGGTGATGGCGCGTATCGGCCGCGAGCTGGCCGCCGAGGACGACGAGCCGGAGCCCGAGTACCGCAAATGGGAGCGGATCGGGCAGGAGTACGTGGCTCGTAAGGTGGCCCGTCGGGTCATCGACGATCTGCGCCAGTGGCTGCCGGAGACGCGTGGGTGATGGTGCCGGCCGGGCGAGAGTCCGGCCGGACGCCACCGGCACGCGCCGGAGAGAAGAGGATCGAGATGGACGTGAAAGCGATCGTGGAGGCGTCGATGAGCGGCGCTCGGGTCAACCAGGGAGCCGACGTGGTGCTCTACCTGGACACGGCGAACTGCAAGGTCGACGGGCGCTGGTGCTTCCTGCCGGTGATGGCCGTGGAGGGCTCGGACGGGTACGCCGAGTTCCTGCCGCGCTACCGCGACAAGATCGCCGAGTGGTTCGGCGACGACCAGGAAGCGGCTCAGGAGAAGGTCGACGAGATCAACCGGGACGCCGGCTACGAGCCGGAGGCCGCCATCGCGCTGGTCGGGGCGAGCATGGCCAGGGCTGCTGAGCGGGACCACCGCGACGGGGTCCAGCTCCGGCGCTGAGCGCGTGAGTGATGGTGCCGGCCGGGCGAGAATCCGGCCGGACGCCACCGGCACGCGCCGGAAAGAGAAGAGGGAGATCATGGACAGCGAAAGCTTGATCAAGACCGCGATGGACACGCTGAGCTGGATGAACGGCGGCCAGTCCGTGGTGCTACACCTGGACGAGTCGATGATTCACGTGCCCGGCGACCCGCGCGACATCTGGTACCTGCCGGTGATGAACATCGAGGGCGACGACGGCTTCTACCGCTTCCCCGAGGGCATCCGCGACCAGATCTCCTGGTTCTTCGGCCAGGAGATCGCGGGCGCGCGGGCGGCCGTCGACCGGGTCAACCAGGAGCGCGGCTTCACGCCGAAGCAGGCCCGCCGGATCACGCTCGACATCATGGTGCGCAACCGCCACCAGTAGCCACGTCCGACTGGTTCCGCTCCCGTCCGGGGGCGGAACCTGCCACACTGAAACCGAGCCCGCGCCGCTGCGTGGGTGGCGAGACACCGAGGAGCGCATCGTGAGCACGATCGAAGCCAAGAAGGCCCGCGCCGCCGAGCTGCGCGAGGAAATGCTGGCAATCATCACCGGGCTGAGCCTGGAGACGCTGGCCGAGCTGGCCAAGCACGAGTACGACGACGAGGCGGCCGTGCCGGAGTACCGGACCGCCGGCCAAACCTTCCTGTTCCAGGCCCGGGACGCCTTCGTCGCCTGGGTGCGCCGGGAGGGCCGCTTCCCGGAGGCTTCCGAGGCCGACTACGCCGGCACCCGCTGGCACCGCGACACGGCCGTGGGCAGCCAGGTCGCTGACGCTTTCGTCAGCCTGGCGCTCTACTACAGCGCGCACGCCGCGGACGCACCGGGCGCCGACATCGCCGGGCTGACCGCGGTCCTGGACCGGGTGGCCGGCACCATCGCGTTCAACCTGACGATGGAATACGGACCCTCGGTCTGACCGATCGACAACTTTGCACGAGATCCTGTCGTTCAACCGTCGAGCCCGGCGTTCGCCAGCACCGGGCTCGCGCGGTGGCCGACCGGCCAAGCAAGGGCAAGGACCACACCAGGGAGCCAGCCATGTTCGGAAGGAACACCCGCCAGCCCGACATCAGCGACGAGATGCGCGCGATCCGCGACACCTCTCAGCGCGAAGCTCACCCGTACACCGACCCGAAGGCCAACTACCCCACCGCGGACTGGTACCGCGAGGTCCGGGCGGAGGGCGCGGCGCTGGCGGCGCCGGTCGCCGAGGCCGCCTGAGCACTTCCCTGCCGCACCGGCTCCCCCGTGGTCGGTGCGGCGCGGTGGCGTTCAGGACGGACGTCAGGAAGGGCGAGAGATGGACGAGGAAGAGCTGCGCTACCAGGTGTACGGCTACGGCGATGACGGCGAGGCGCTGGCCGGCGGTCAGCACGACCGAGGCATGCACGACGAGCGCCTGTTCGCTGAGGCGGTCGCGCGGGACACGGTGCGCCGGGACGGCCTGCGGTCGGCACAGGTGATGCGCTGCCGCGACGGCAAGGTCGTCTACTACTTCGACCGCGAGGAGGGCTGATGGGCTGGGGGAGCGCTGGGGCGATCTTCGACGACGTGGCGCACGGGCTGATCGAGGCTGGCGCCAGCGACGAGGTCCTGGACAAGGTCTGCTACCGGCTGGCCAAGTCGCTGACCGACCAGGACTGGGACACCGTCGACGAGTCGATCGACGAGTTCCGCGGGCACCCGGTGGTGCAGAACGCGCTGCGCCGGGCCAACGGCTGGACCTACATCGGCGAGTACGACGAGGCGATGCTGGACTTCGACCCGAAGGCCGACGAGTGGATCCTCACCGAGCAGGGCAAGGGCGAGGTGGCCCGGCGCCCCGGCACGATGGAAGGCCACAACGAGCTGATCGAGCTGTGGTTCGCCGGCGGGCCGAACGACGAGGAACGCCGCGAGCTGCGCGAGCGCTACCTGCTGGCCTGATCGACCGCACCGCCCGCCGGTTCGCCGGCGGGCGGTGTCGCGTTTCTGCAACACGCCAAGTGTCTACTTCAACTTGACGCGTCGTACCCACCCTTATACGCTGCTTGCCGTATCCCGTTGAGAGGAACAACCCCCTGATGACCACTGCTGCTCAAGCGCGCCTGAACGGCTTCTACGACGAGATCGTGCGCCGGTCCTACTCCGGCGCCTGCAACCACTGGTGCAGCACGCTGCCGCACCTGGAGGACAGCAACGGCGTGCTGCTGACGCCGCCGCGCGGCGGCTACGTCCGCGAAGACTTCCTGGCCGCCTGGCCGCGGCTGAGCGAGACCGTCGGGCCGGCCTTCGTGCTGGACCGGCAGGCCGTCGAGCGGGCCTTCACCCGGATCCTGAAGCTGGACAGCGACATCACGCTGTCCGACGACGTGCGCCACCACCTGCACCTGGCGGAGCAGGAGGCCGACGACATCGCGCTGCGCGACGGCCACGTCAACCTGATCGTGCAGATCGCGGTGTTCGGCCGGATCGTCTTCGGCTGACGCCCACCGTCGCGCCCGGACTCGAGCCGGGCGCGCGCGGCGGGCGCCAGACGGCGTACCGAGACAAGGAGAGACATGGCCTTCCGTATCGAGATCGTGGACCTGAGCCGGGCGGACCTGGAGTTCGTGCTGGACAGCGGCGTGCTGCCGCTGACCACCCGGGAGGGCTCGCGGGTCGTCTTCTACCAGAGCGGCACGCCGCGGCCGGAGGGCACGGTGGCCGTGCCGGTCGGCGACACCCTGACCGACGAGCTGCGCGCCAAGGGCAAGTCCGGCTACACCCACGCCGACCACCCGTTCCTGGTCGACATCCGCCTGGTCGGCTGACCTTGCCTCAACCCCGCAAAGTCACGGATGAGACCTGGGCGCAGATCGTCGCGCTCAGGTCCGCCGGGCTGTCTCAGAAGGTAATCGGCGCGCGAGTTGGGTTGTCCCAGGGCACCATCTCCGCGCTCCTTCGGGCGAACGGCCCGGTCCCGAAGGAGGTGCTTCCGGAGGGTCTCAAACGGTGTCGCAAATGCAAGGAGGTCAAGAGCGCCGAGAGCTTCTGGCGCCAGACGACCGCCAAGGACGGGCTCTGCGGGGCGTGCAAGCAGTGCATGGGCGACCAGAACCGGAACAACCGAAGTTCGATGCGGCACCGGGTCACGAAGGTCTACGGCATGACGCTAGAGGCCTACGACGAGCTGAAGGCCAGCAGCGTCTGCTGCCCGATCTGCGGAGCGGACAGCGAGCTTCACCTCGATCACGACGAGGCGACCGGTCGCGTGCGTGAGTTCCTGTGCGGCAAGTGCAACCGAGGGATCGGGATGTTCGATCACAACATCGATTTCCTGGAAGCCGCCATCAAGTACCTACGGAGGCACGAAGGTGAATAGCTGGAATCACGCCGTGTCCGCGGCCCGAAAATGGGGCGGCCGGCCGGAAGATTACATCGAGGTTGAAGAGTTTCTGGATAGCTCTAAGACCGTGATCGCAGACCCCCGGCACCGCTCGGTCTACCACCACACGCTCGGCGTGTGGCTGTGCCAGCGGATCTTCGGCCGGGTCATCCAGGTGCCGAAGAAGACCACCGAGGGCTTCGTGGAGGTGCCGGTCCGGCTGATCGCCGAGCGGCACATCCTGGAGGACCTGGGGTGGCTGCCCTCCCCCGCTGACTACCTGGACGGCATGCCGATCAAGCCGTGGATGTCCGGGTCTCAGCGCAAGGAACTTCCCCTGTCTCACCTGCTGCAAGGAGATCCGAAGTGACCCAGACCCACACCAACTTCCTCGGGATTCCCGTCGACGGTGACATCACCCGCGGCTCGTCGCGGGTCGAGCAGAAGCCGATCGAGGAGCTGGAGCCGCTGCTGCGCGCGGTGCTCGACGACCCGCGGATCAACACGATCGGCTGGCGGCAGTACACGCCGTACTTCTGCGACGGCGACCCGTGCGAGTTCTCGGTGGGCCAGCCCTGGTTCACCACCACCGGCCTGCCGACCCTCAAGCTCGACGGCGAGGAGGGCCTGGTCGAGGAAGACGACGAGGAAGACGACGAGGACGGCGGCTACGAGTACGAGATCAACAGGACGTCGCCGCACCCGACGCTCGGTGGCCCGACCAGCCGCTACAACGGCTCCGGCTTCGACGAGACCCCGTACCGAGGGCCGGACGAGCAGCTGTGGAAGGCCTGCAAGGAGCTGAGCGACGCGATCGAGGGCGGCGCCTTCGAGGACGTGCTGCTTGAGGCCTTCGGCGACCATGCCACTGTGCGGGTCCGGGCGACCGGCATCACCGTGGACAGCTACGAGCACGACTGACGGCTTCCGTCGCGCCCAGGTCCGCCTGGGCGCGCGCGGTGGCTGCCAATCAGGCCAGATCCGAACGACGAAAGGAACCCAGATGTACACGCGCACCTTCGAGGCCACCTCTTCCGGCGAGGCCTCGGTCGACCTGTACGGCTACGACTCCAACATCGAGGTCGTCGCCGACCCGTCCGCCGCAAGGCCTACGTCGAGGTCTACACCGAGGCCAACTCGGGCTCCAGCGTCGACGCGATCGAGGCGCTGCCGGGTGTCCGCGGCAACGACCTGCGGGTGCACCTGGCCAAGGGCGTGGGCGGCGGCAGCGGCACGGTCGTCGTCAGCGGCGGCAGCGTCGTGATCGGCAGCGGTAGCGTCCAGTTCACCAGTGGGCGGGGGCGGGGCGGCTTCAGCAGCGTCATGAGCGGCGTCAGCGGCGACTCGGAGATGGTCGTCAACGGCAACCGCATCGTCACTCGTGGCGGCCGGACCTGGGTCAACGGCGTCGAGATCACCGAGCAGACCAGCAAGGGTGGCCCGGCCGGCGACCCGCCGATGCCGATCCACTTCCGCGCGGTGGTGCCGTACGGCTCGACCGCCCGGGCCGAGACCTACAACGGCAACATCGCCACCACCGACGTCGGCCAGGTCAACCTGAAGAGCTACAACGGCGAGGTCAAGGCCACCGGCCTGGCCGCCGAGTCGAAGATCAAGACGTACAACGGCGACGTCACCGTCGGCGCCGCGAGCGGGCTGCGGCCGGAGGTCAAGGCCGAGACCTACAACGGCGACATCCGGGCGCTCGACGACGACATCCGGCTGCGCCCGAAGACCTACAACGGCGACGTCAAGTACCCGCGATGAGCGACTACCTGGAGACGCTGCGCCTGGCCGAGGAGTTCGGCCTGGCGATGCCCGGGGGCGTGCGCGAGGTGCTGGAGGCCGCCCGGGAGGCCAAGACCCCTGTGCGGTTCGACCCCAACCCGACGTGCTTCGTCAACATCGACACCTTCTACGTCAAGAAGGTCGAGGACTGCGACGGCAGCTGCGCGCGCCAGCCGTGCGCCGGGATGTTCGACCTGGCGGACGGTCCGGGGTGGTTCGGCTGCTCGTCGCCGGGGGTGCACGTTCCGGCCAGCACCACGCTCACCCTGGTGTGACCCCCAGGGCGCGTCAGGTTGCTGTCCTACGCTGTTGCGCCCATGCTTCACCATGAACCTCCGCTGGCGAGCCCGCCGGCGGGAAGGCAAGACCTCGAAAGGAACACGCATGAGCTTCCTGGACCGCTTCAAGAAGAAGAAGGACCTCCCGCGCGGCGCCAAGCCGGCCACCCGGACCCGGCGCTCCTCCGCCGGTGGCGGCACCGACGAGGGCTACACGGTGGGCGGCACGTTCTACCTGCTGGACGGCTCGACGACCGACGCCACCGACTACAGCGCGCCGGCCGCGGAGGTCAGCGGCTACAGCGACTCGGGCAGCTCGTACGGCGGCAGCTCCGACTCCGGTTACAGCAGCGGCGGCTCGTCGTACGGCGGCGGCAGCTCGTACGGTTCGTCGTCGGACTCCGGCAGCTCGTACGGCGGCGGCTCGTCCAGCTCGTCGTCGGACTCGGGCTCGTCGTACTCCGGCGGCTCGGACTACTGATCCGCGCGGTGCACGCGTGATGGTGGCGGCCGGCTCCCCTCGGGGCCGGCCGCTTTCCACCGGTGCGCACCGCGCCGGCAAGGTGAACGCCAGCAGGAAGAGGGCTCCATGCAGCACCCGAACCAGAAGCGTTACTACAAGACCGCGACCGTCCTGGCGCGCCAGCTCGCCGAGGGCGAGACCGTCAAGATCGACACTCTCGAGGGGCCGGCCACCGCCAGCGGGCCGGACTGGCTGCTCAAGGCCAACAACGAGATCGGCGAGCAGTGGCCGGTCACGGCGGACTACTTCGCCAGCGAGAACGGCTACGACGAGACCGGCGAGGTCATCGACGGCCTGAAGGTCTACCGCAAGAAGCCGACCGCGGACGTCTGGGCCTATCAGGTCGACACCGACGACCACCCCCCGCTGGACGGCGCCGAGAACGGCATGAAGCACCTGGACGAGGCCTTCGTGCCGCCGCGCGGCTACTGGGTGGCCTGGCAGCTCGACGGCACCCACGTGCGGGCGATCGAGGAGAAGGTCTTCGCGGCCACGTACGCCGAGCGGTAGTCCGGCGGTAGGGAAACGGTAGAAGAGGGCGGTCCGATCACGGGCCGCCCTCTTCGCCATGTGCACAACCGGTCATTCCTGCCCCATCATGGACAGGTGACCTCCACCGTCGTCGCCACCAGCGGGTTCGACCGCGACCTGGCGCTGCGCGCGATCAGCGCGACCACCTGGGTGCTGACCGAGCCGCTGACCTGGACCGGCACCCAGGGCGACGTCTTTGCCGTGCCGCAGGGCTACGTCACCGACCTGGCCACGGTGCCGCGCTTCCTGCACTGGCTGACGCTTCCCTATGGCGCGTACACCCGGGCCGCGGTGCTGCACGACTGGCTGATTACCGAGCGGATCAACCACCCGGACCCGGCGCAGCGCGTGACCTCCCGCGACGTCGACGGCATCTTCCGCCGGGTGATGCAGGAGCTGGGCGTGCCCTGGACCAAGCGCTGGACGATGTGGGCCGCGGTCCGCGCGGCCAGCCTGACCAGCTCGCACCGCTCCTGCGGCCGCCAGTTCCTGCGCGACGCCCCCAAGGTGCTCGGCATGGCTCTGCTGGCCAGCCCGGTGGTGCTGCCGGGGGTGGCCGGCGTGCTGATCTCGCTGGGCCTGGTCAGGGTGATCGGCGCCTTCCAGCGCTTCCTGCTGATGGCCCGGGACCTCTGAGATGGCCCCTATGCCGCTCTGGGAGCTTCTGGGGCTCCTAGCCTACAGTCCGCCGAGCTACGCGCTCCTGAGCTATCTGAGCGCCGCTGTCGCCGCGGAGATTGCCCGCCGGTCCGGGCCACCGGGTCTCGGCTGAGCCTCTACCTACTAGGCCCGGCCGAACCCGGTTCTGTGAGGCACTGTGACCCAGATCACATCCCGATGGTTTGAAAAATCCCTTTTTCCCCAGAACGCGATCCAGTTTCGGCCGGAAGGGGCGACCCCAAAAGTTGTGACCCGCGCCACTCTCCTGCACGTGGGAGCGCTCCATCGCACTTACCTGGCATGAGCGATGACGAACTGGACGCCCTGTTCAAGCGGGCGAACGAGCAGATGCTGGCCCACCTGGACGCCACCGTCGATGTCGAGGCGCGGCTGGCGGAAGTTCTGCGGAAGGCCGGGGTCCGACCTGACCTCTACGCTGATGGCTCCTCCCCTGCCGGGGAGGTGACCGAGCGAGAGGAACCCGCATGAAGACCTGCGACCACAAGAGCGTCGGCGTGATCATCATCAACCAGGCCGGCCGCTTCCTGCTGCTGACCCGGGCCAAGCCGCCGGCCGGCCGGGCACCGGTGGCCGGGCACGTCGACGAGCACGGCGACTTCGAGCAGGCCGGGATCGTCGAGTCGATGGAAGAGGTGGGCCTGCACGTGGATCACCTGACCCACCTCGCGCAGGGCCACCTGCCGAACATCTGCCGGCGCCCGCCGAGCCACGCCACGCACGACGGCCACGACTGGGTGATCTACCGGACGTACGTGCGTGACGAGTTCGGCCTGGCGTTCTCCGAGGACGAGACCCGGGGCGGCCGCTGGTACGGCGCCGACGAGCTGCAGGAGCTGGCCGAGCGCACGATCCTGTGGGCCACCGGCGAGGTCTCCGACGCCGACTACAACGAGAACCCGGGCCTGGAGCCCGTCTGGGTGTACTGGATGGCCGAGGTCGGCCACATCCACGTCAACCGGCGTGACCTGGCCGCGGTCGCGAAGATCTACAGCCAGGCCCCGGCGGCCTAACGCCGGCCGGCGCTGACCAGCGCCGCCGCGAAGATCCATCCGTAGTGCCACGCCTGATCCAGGTGGAAGGACCCGGTGCCCGGGCCGACGCGATCGGCCTCGGCACCGGGCTCCCGCACGACCACCACGTGATCGACGTAGCCGCCCCGGCCGAGCCGGCGAGCGAGCTTGAGCAGCGGCGTACGCCGGTCCGCGAAGTAGTGCGTCGTCGCGCTCATCCCCAGCGCTACGGCCGTCCAGTTGCCCGCCAGCGGCACGCCCAGCCACTTCGCAGCCCCGACCATGGCCGCAGCCTGCAGAGCCGTGTACGAGGCCACGTGGCCGGCGCACGCCCGGCGCCCGCGCCAGCCCTTCTCTCCCTTGTTGCAGGCCTGGTTGCTGGTCTGCAGCCAGTGGTCGGCGACCTCGTGGGCGGCGTTGAGGGCGACGGAGGCGACGAGGAAGCGGGCGAGGCGGGGGTCCATGGTGATCTCCTGTCAAGGTGGGGTTGACGTTCTCCCCTCAGCGTGAGGCCTGCTCGGATTCTGTTCTGCGTCAAAATGGGCACTCAGGCCGAGACCTGTGTCACATTCCGCCGATAGGCTGCTTCGATGACAGCCCTCAACCACCTGCTCCTCGAGCGCACGATGGCGCGCATCGAGAGCAACCCCAGCTGCTGGGACCAGACCACGCTGGGCGTGACCACCGCCGACGGCCGGATCATCGCCGACTACCCCGGGTGGACAGTGATGACCGTGCTGCCGCTGCAGCAGCCGCCGCGCGGCTACCGGGACACCGACGGCACCTGGGTGCCCGAGGCCCACTGGCTCGTGCGCGGCATCTGGGCGCCGGCGTACGCCGCGAAGGTGCTCGGCCTCGGCGTGCTCCAGCGCGAGGTGTTCTTCCACAGCCGATGGCGCACGCTGGCCGCGTTGCGAGCCGGCGTCGACGCGCTCGCGGCCACCGACGGACTGATCAACCCGCACCGGCTGGAGACCACGATGCGAGACGCCTGACGATCGGTCAGGGTTGCACGGAAAATAGCCGGACGGGCCAGAAAACCCCGGTCTTGCAAGTGCTAGAGCCGAGTTTTTGAGCGTCTAGCAAGTGCTAGACCGGGGTTTTTCGTGGATCAAGGACGCGAGAGTTTGCGCAGCTCAAGGGGTGTGCGTTAAATCAAAAAACTCCGTCTTGCAAGTGCTAGACCTAGAGTTTCTGGCGGAAATTCCGGGGTTGCACTTGCTAGACCGAGGTTTTCTACGGCTTGGCTCACAACCCTCAAGGTCACGTCTTCCCAGGTGGGACGGGGTGCGGTTAATGATGGCTGTCGATCTTCGTCCGGACTGTAAAGAATGTATGCCTAACCCCAGGAACCCTAGGTAGGGATGTGGCAGGTATTAGTAAGGAATTAGAGAGAACCACTCTTCTAAGAGAAGAGAGAACCTGAAGTCAAAGTCAAAAGCAGGATCAGGACTACGTCCTGATCTCGTCCGATCCGCTTCGCGGAGGTCGGACGCGCCGCGAAACCAGTTTTGCGGGACAGCGGGACCGTCAAGTGCTAGCGTCTTCGACATGGGACGACCGATCGCCACGCTTCCGGATGGCCGAGCCGACAGAATCGCCGAGTTGCAGAGGCAGCAGGAGCGCATCGCCGAGGAGTACCAGCGCGAGCTGGTGCAGCTGGCCATCGTCGAGGGCCACTCGGTTGCTGCGATCGCTCGCGCCACCGGCGTCGAGTTCGAGGCGCTGAAGAAGCGGGTGTCCCGTATCCGCAAGGCTCGTCCGGCCGTTCAGCACCAGAGCGCGGCCTAGAAACGAGTCAACCCCCAGCCTGGCAGGGCTGGGGGTTGATTGATGCCTATCCGCCGGTTCAAAGCGAAAGTAGCTGATCCACATGGTAACAGGAAACCCGCTCGATCACGTCCCCAAGACGGGGACCAGCGTGGCCTACACGACGACTCGTGCGCCCGGCGAGATCTTCATCCAGCTGGCCGTCCGAGCCGGCCGCGACACCAGGCTGAAGCTCGCCGCCAAGGGCCTGCTCTGGGAGCTGCTGACCTACCACGACGCCGAGCTGCCCGCAGACCAGGACATCTACGACGCTCACCGGGCCGCCCGGGAAGCCGAGGGGATGAAGCCCGACGGCGTCGACCTGATCCGCGGAGCGCTCGACGATCTCGAGCGCTGGGGCTACCTCGTCCGGCTGACGATCCGGGACGCCGGCGGTCAGCGCCGATCGGTCCGCGCTCTGACCGACTCCCCCGGCTACCACAAGTTGAACGTGCTGGCGATCCAGCACCAGGCCCACCAGATCACCAAGAAGGCCGATCGCCTGGCGGCTGAACGCGTGCTGCTGGTGCAGCAGGAGTTCCCCCGCGGCCCCCACTGCCCGCCGGCCGACTCTCGCGGCGTTGCTCAGGACAACGTGATCGATCTGGAAACACGCCGGCTCAACCGAGCTGGTTAGGAACCACGAAGGGACAGAGATGACCGACCCCAAGCCTGGCCTGCTGTTTCGCCTGCGCTATGAAGATCCTGAAGGGTTGCCGCCGGGACACTTCGCCGCCTGGCTCCATGTCAACGAAGACACGCTCTGCTCCGGCCCGGAGGGCTACCACATCTACAACCTGCTGATGGAGTTTTGCAAGGAGCCGGCTACTCCCGAGCGGTTCCGGGAGGAGTACGTAGAGCGGTCCGGCAGGAAGGGCGCTCGCTGGAAGAAGGACTGGCGTGCCGGCTGGGACGGGCTCAAGAAGCTGGGCTATCTCCAGGAGCGAATCGTCGAGAAGGATGGTGCCGCCGTCCAGTTCGTCTCGGTGACCCATGAGCGGGGGCAGTTCCACATCGACGTCGACGTCACCTCTGACGACGAGCTGCTTGATCTTCTGGCCGACAGCACCAGCAGCCTCGTCGAGCGCAGGGTTCCTGGACCGGCCTGACCAGCCAACTCTGTCGTACCCACAGTGCACAGTGATGGTGCCGGCCGAACACCTGTTCGGCCGATGCCACCTCCGTGCAACGTCACGGACGGAGATGGGAGATCAACCATGAACACCACCCAGCCGCTCACGATGGGCGACGACGTCCTGTTCGAGGCGTGCGTCAGTGCGATCTGGCGGGCCGCCGCGGGCGAGGCCCAGGGCGGCGACGACCGGTCGTACAACTGGGCGATGGAGCTGATGGCCGAGTCGCGCCGCCGGCACCTGGCCGCGGGCCACACCAAGCGCTGCCGCTCGGACATCTACAACCGGGCGCACGAGAAGGCCACGGCCAACCACTCGCGCCGTCCGGTCGAGGAGATCAAGTGCGACTGCGGGGCTGAGTCGTGAGCGACCTGCGCCACAACGAGACGGTCCTGTCCGGCTCGGACATGCTCTACCAGCAGATGGTCATCTGCGCTGCTCAGGCCTGCGAGGGCTGGGCGACCATCCTGTTCGAGGGCACGCTGGACCTGCTGCTCTGGCCGACCGACCGCGGCGACTTCCCGCACGGCCCGGCGTACCGGGTGAACACCCGCGTCATCCAGCGCGGCGTGTGGCGGGTGGCTCTGCAGGCGGAGCTGCCGGCCGGCGTCGACCAGGCCGACCGTGACGCGGTCATCAAGGCCGAGACCGCGCTCAGCGCCAGCCAGATCCCGTTCCCGACGATCGACAAGGTCGTGCAGTGCGGCCTGTTCGCCGAGGTGCTGTACCGGTGAGCGAGCTGGACGGCTACCAGGTGGTGGTCCTGATCGAGTGCCAGTGCGACTGCGAGGGGGCCGAGGAGCACGCGATGGACAACCTCAGCCTGGACGAGGCCAACGCGCTGCTGCGCCAGTGGCACCGGCACTGGCTGCTGCGCAAGGGGTCCGGCCTGGTGCTGACCCGCGACGGAGAGGACATGTTCGTGCCCTGGAGAAAGGTCTTGGACATGAGGATCCAGCCGCAGGTCGAGGCGATCGCGTGAGGGCGATGTCGCACCGGCTCGGGGACGGCCGCTGCCGCGAGTGCGGTCAGCACGACAGCTACTCGGCGCCGGACACCTGCACCCGGTGCGCACTGGACCGGATGCGCGACCGCGGCTTCGAGATCATCGTCAACCCGGTCGCCCAGTTCGTGCACGTCAACGACGAGATGTGGCGCCAGGTCGCGACCGACATCCAGAGCGACGCGATCAAGTCGGGCCGGTTCTACATCCTGGTCGGCCACAACGACGGCGGCGCGCTCGGTCTGCCGATGGGCGACCTGAGCCCGAAGCAGTGGGAGGTCGCCAGCTCGGCGACCGCCCACCGCACTGCCCGGGAGCTGACCCAGCGCTACCCGCAGGTCTGGGTCGTTACCACGGTGGGCTGCTGGAATGCGGTCCTCCGAACCGAAGGGCAGGGCAGACGATGAACGCCGCTACCGAACTGATCGACTTCCGTGACGAGGTGCTGGCCGGGGCGCAGGTCTACCTGCGGTCCGGCCCGGCGCCGCTCAGCGAGCTGGTGCGGGTGCTGGCCAGCCACCTGGAGTGCGACCCGCTCCCGGTGCGATCGATGCTGCTGGCGCTCACCGCTGGCAGCCCGCTGAGGCTTCAGGGTCACCAGGTGTCGCTGCCCGCCGGCAGCGACCAGCGAGAGAGCGAGGAACAGAGATGAGCGACGAACTGGTCGGCGACCGGCCGATCGTGACCGTGCAGGTGATCGACGTGGTGGAGACCGCGAGCCGGCTCGGCATGGACCTGGAGGCCCTGTCGGGGCGGCCCACGCCGCCGAACGACTTCCGGTTCTCCATGGCCACGCCGACCGGCGGGGAGGTGACCTTCGGCCGCGGCACCACCGCGGCGGAGATCGCCGCCTACTGCGAGCGCGAAGGGTGGCTCGCGTAGTGGTGCGCCCGGAGGACGACGCCCGCAGGTTCTGGGTGTTCACCAAGGACGAGTGCGGCCACACGGTCGGCGTGCTCACCGACGAGGGCTACGACCGGCAGCAGGCGCTGGTCGAGATGTACGGCGGCAAGCGCGAGGCGAAGAAGGCGCTGTTCGACATGGGCGTCGACGTCCGGCTGATCGACGCGCCGGAGTTCCACGAGCAGGTGTCCGAGGCGATCCGGGTGGGGTGCACGTGTCCGAAGAGCTGAGCGACGTCGAGGAGTTCGACCGGGCCATGGCCGCCGAGATGGGGCCGGAGCCGGACTGGATGCAGCTGACCGTGGTGGCGCCGCTCGAGGTCTGCCACGCGGTACGCGAGTTCCTGGAGCTGAGGTTCGGCTTCCGGGACATCGCGCCGATCGACTGGTGCGTGCTCCAGCGCCGGGAGGACTACGCGCAGGTCGACTACGCGCCGTGCGAGCCGATCACCACCAACCGCTACGTCGTGGACTGGCGCAAGGGCGAGGGCCGGGGCGACGTCCCGGTCCGGCTCGGCTTCGACGTCGACCCGGGAGGGAAGCACTGATGCTGGTCAGGATGCTGATGGATCTGATGGACCAGCACGTGCCGCCGTCGTGGCAGCGGGTGCGCAAGGTCTACGTGGCCACGCCGGACGGGACGCTGCACGAGGTCATCGGCACCGAGAAGACCCTCGGCGGCGACGTCGTGATCGTGGTGGAGCCGGCGGACACGCCGTGATCCGGATGGAGGCGCTGCTGCGCGCCCTGAACGTCGCCCGCGAGGTCGGCGGCTACGAGGAGGTCGTCGTGCTGGACGACCAGGGCAACGCCTACGAGCTGGAGGCGGAGATGCCGGGCAACCACCGGCCGCTGGTCCTGCGGATCCGACACGCGGAAAACGTCAACTCCAACTAGACATTGGTCCAAGAGCGTCGTAGGATGCTCCTCGACTCATGCAGTAACCCGGTCGCCCGTCTGCCAGCTCAGGTAGGCGGGCGACCTCCCTTCCCCCACCCACCGAGAGAAGGTGAATCCTCATGCTCACGGTCTTCGACCTCGACGGCTTCGTCGACCAGCTCGGCGACCTCACCCGCGCCGCCGACCCGATGGACATCGTGGTCGAGGCCACCACGCTGCTGAACGACAACCGAGCCCAGCGCTTCCTGATGGAGCACCGGGCCGCCGCGGCCGCCGACGCGCACTACCTGCACGGCGTCTCGCTGCGCAAGATCGCAGTCGCTGCCGGGCTGACCACGCAGACGGTCCGCAACTGGCTCGACGAGTACGGACCCAAGCACTACCTGACCATCGGCATGGAGCAGTCCCCCGGCGGCGAGTTCGACAGCTCCGCCCGGCTGACCCTGCGCCTGGTCAAGGTCGAGGGTGACGACCAGCTGATGAAGCGCAAGCTGCGCGAGCAGCGTGCGGGCGGCCGGCGCATCGTGCCGGCCAGCCTCAACCTGATCGACTACGACCAGGACGACTGCATCGCGGCCAGCAAGCGCTGGCCGGTCCCGGTCGAGCAGCTGTGGGAGCAGCTGAGCGGCTGATCCACACCAAGCGACAACCCCACTCACGAGAACGGCAACCCCATGAACGAACTCGAGACGATGGCGCGCGGCCTGCTCGCGCTGGAAGAGATCTACCGGCACTCGGAGCAGCAGGGCATCCCCGCCCTGACCCCGGGCGCCTGCCGCGAGTGCATGACGGCCGCCGCCGCCAGCATGCAGAACCGGCCGCAGGCCCAGGTCGACGCCCTGTTCTGCCGCGACATGCAGCAGTGGCGCGCCGAGCTGGCCGAGGGCAAGAAGATCGCCCGGGAGGTCCTGGCGTGATCACCAAGCCCGTCCCGCCCGCGGTGTTCCTGCCGCCGGTGGCCCCCGAGCTGCTGGACCTGAGCCAGTGGTTGCCCAACGACAAGCACCGGGTGCTGGAGTTCACGGCCCCCGACCTGGACCGGGCGCTCGCGCTCGCCGCGGCGGTGACGTTCTGATGCGCGATTGGCGTCCCGTCCCGGGGTTCGCCGACACCTACGCGAGCGCCGACGGGCGCGTGAAGGGACCCTCCGGGAAGGTGCTCAAGGACTACGTGTGCCCCCGCGGCTATCACCACGTCTTGATCAGGAGCAAGAAGCTTCCCAATCATCACGCCGTGCTGCTGGCCTTCGGGTTCTCGCGCCCCCTGGATGCGGAATGCCGTCACCTCGACGGTGACCCGGGGAATAACCACCTTGAGAATCTTCAGTGGGGGTCCAGCGCGGAGAACGCCGCCGACCGTGCGCGTCATGGCAATACCTACTACGGCGAGGAACTGGCCAGCTCGCGCCTGACTCTCGATCAGGTTGCTGCGATCAAGACGGACACTCGCCCGTCTCGGACCGTGGCTCGCGAGTACGGAGTCAGTCACACGGCAGTCCTGAATATCCGCCGCGGCACCACCTGGTCTGTACCCCTGGCAAGGGCTGCCTGATGAAGGTCATCGGTTTCGACAACAGCGATGGGAGCTGGTAGTTCATGAGCACCGACTGCGTGTTCTGCAAGATCGTCAAGGGTGACGGCCCGGCCACGATCATCAGGTTCTGGGACGACGCCATCGCGATCGTCCCCCTGAACCCGGTCGTCGAGGGTCACGTCGTGGTCCTGCCGAAGACCCACGTCACCGACGCCGCCGAGGACGAGGACGTCACCGGCGCGACGATGCGGCGCACCGCCGAGCTGGCCCGGGAGCGCTACGACCAGTTCAACATCATCACCTCGGCCGGCCCGGCCGCCACCCAGACCGTCTTCCACCTGCACGTGCACATCGTGCCGCGGTACACCGACGACGGCCTGGCGCTGCCCTGGACGGGGCAGCAGAAGTGAGCGCGGTGCGAGTGGTCTGGGCGCGCGAGGTCATTCCCGGCGGCGTGCCGACGATCTTCCTGGCCGGGCCGACCCCGCGCCGCAGCGGCGTCAAGTCCTGGCGCCCGGAGATGATCCAGGCGATCGAGGACGGCTGGCACGACGACGACCTGGTCGTGCTCACCCCCGAGCTGAACGGGCCGTGGGACGGCGACGGCGACGCGCAGTTCGAGTGGGAGACGATGGCCCGGTCGCGCGCCGACGTGATCCTCTTCTGGCTGTGGCGGGACCTGGACACCCTGCCCGGCTTCACCACCAACGTCGAGTTCGGTCTGGACGCGCCCACCGGCAAGGTCGTGCTCGGCGCCCCGCCGGACTGCCCGAACCCGGAGCGCAACAACTACCTCGTCCGGATCGCCAAGCTGCTCGGGGTGCCGGTCTGCACCACGCTGGAAGGCACGGCGGACCTCGCCGTGGCCATGCTGCAGGACCGCCGGTGAGCATCACCTACCGGTGCCCGGGCCTGGGCGAGCCGGTCGGCCGCCAGCGGCGCCAGCACGCCGACAGCTGCTGCGCGCGGTTCGCCCTGATGAGCGCCGAGCGGCGAGCCAAGGTCGGGGTCCGCTACGGCTACGCGCCGCGCCCCGAGCTGCCCAAGCCGCCGGAGCGCCCGGACATCACGGTGCGCCAGCTGGCGCAGCTGATCGAGAAGATGCAGGTCCGGGCCACGATGTTCCCGGACGAAGAGCCGCCCGGCGCCTCGGTGTCCGTGGCGTACGGCCCCAGCCATTCGGAGGCTGAGGTCATGGCCCTGTACGACCTGGGCCGCCCGTACAACCTGGTACTCGGCTGGCGCCGGGTACCGACCGATCCCGAGGAGGGAAGCAAGTGACCACCCCGGCCACTGAGCACGTCTGCGTCTGGGGTCCGTGCACGACGGCGCTGGTGCGCAAGTCCCCCAACGGCCCCTGGCCGAAGTGGTGTCCCGAGCACAAGAAATACTCGCAGCGCGCTGTGCGAGAGAGGCCTCGGCGAGGATCGAGCGAGGATGTCCGGCGTGGAGCATGCCGTTGCGAATGTGGTCGACCTACCCACTCGCCTCGACCGGGCGCGCCGCCCCGCTTGTACCTGCCGGGACATGCTCCGAACAGTAAGCCGTGCAAGGTCGAACCCTGCGAGCTACCCAGTTACCGAGCCGGCTACTGCAGCGCTCATAAACAGCGAGTAGACAAGTACGGCGACCCACAGGCGCACCGGCCCGTGATCGTCCGGACGGGCAAATACGTGCACGACTCTGGGTACGTGGTGCTGTCGGGAATGGTCAACCACCCGAACGCTCAGCAAGGCGGCGCGATCTTCGAGCACATCGCCGTGATGGTCGAGAAGATTGGCCGCCCGCTGCTTGAGCACGAAACGGTGCACCACAAGAACGGGATTCGCGACGACAACCGCCCCGAGAACCTGGAACTGTGGAGCGGTCGGCACCCGAAGGGTGCTCGGGTCGCCGATCAGATCAGCTGGGCGCTCGAGGTTCTCGCTACGTACGGGGCCGACCCGAACCAGTGGTGAACATCAGCTTCTCCGGAACCGTCCGGTGCGGAGAGAGTCATCTAAGAGAAAGGCTAGACATGACCATTGAGGTCAACCCGGGTCGCAAGCGTCGACCCACCCTGATCATCACTCGAGGACTTCCGGCGTCGGGGAAATCGACTGCCGCGATCGCGTGGGTTAACGCCGACCCCAATTGGCGGTGGCGCGCGAATCGCGACGACCTGCGCGCCATGGGCAGCGGCCGGTACCTCGGCACCCCCGCCCAGGAGGCGATCGTCTCCGGCTTCCAGCACAACGGCGTGCGCACCGCGCTGAGCCACGGCACCAGCGTGATCGTGGACGACACCAACCTGCGGACCTCCGACGTCACGCTGTTCTCGAAGATCGCCGACGAGATGGACGCCGACTTCGAGGTCTGGGACTTCCGCGACGCTCCGCTCGAGCGCTGCATCGCCTGGGACGCTCAGCGCGACCAGCACGACCGGGTCGGCGAGGACGTGATCCGCAAGAAGTACGAGGACCACATCGCCCGCGGGATCGAGCGCGGCGACATCGTCACCACCCGGATCATGGTGAACGGCTGATGCCCGACAAGACCAAGGACATCCAGGACGCCATCACTCTGGTGATCAAGCCCGGCGAGGAGATCACCCTCGCCGAGCTGGACACCCGCCTCTACGCCGCCTTCCCCGCCCTGGAGGGCGAGGACCGGCGCTGGGTCGGGGTGGCGGTGTCCACCATGATCCGCAACGGCGCCCTGCTCACCGACAACCCTGGCGGGGCCTACACCGAGAGCTACCAGGTCCGGCGGCCGGCCGATGGCTGAGTGGCTCGGCCCGGCGCAGCTGCACTCCGACCGCTGGCGGGCCATGGAGGAGGACTGGACCAACGGCGTGCTGCTCGACGCCCCGGAATCCTGGGACGGCGACGAGGGCGCGGAGAGCATCGCGCTGCGCTACGTCGCCACCCTGGAGGCCCGCCTGGACGCCGCCGGCATCTCGCGCGAGCAGTACGCCGGGGAGGACTGAGGGCCGGCTGATCTATCGAGCTGTGACCCATGTCACAGTCCAATGGTTTGAAAAGCCCCTTTTTCCCCAGAAAGCGATCTAGTTTCGGATCTGTAGATGATCCATGAAGGGAAACACGTGAGCACCCTGACCGCCATCAAGCCGCAGCGCCCCGACGTCGTCCTGCACCTCGCCGAGGGGCCGCAGGACGACCTGGCACTGACCGCCCGGGTCGTCGAGGCCCTGGAGCGGGCCGGCCACGGCCCGACCGCGGACGCGTTCGCCTCGATCGCCGAGGAGTGCGAGACCACCGACGACCTGCTGCTGGCCATCAGCTGCACGGTCACCGTCCTGTAGAGGAGAAGACCTTGATCGTCACCACCGACACCCAGCGGGCGCGCCTCGAGCGTGCCTTCGAGATGCTGAAGAACAAGAACATCACGCCGATCCTCAAACTCACCGGCACCACCGGTGTGGTCGAGGACAATCTGGCCGACTTCAAGGCCATCGCCTGGTCGGTGTGCGAGCCGAACGCCTGGGTCGGCGCGCACGTCGGCGCCGCGGAGCACGGCGGCGGCTACTGGGACCTCGAGACCGGTCAGCTGCGGTTCCGCCACGACGACTCGCCGGTCCAGGAGCTGTGGTTCAGCTTCCCGATCGGCCGCGGCGACATCGCGATGGACCTGCTGGAGGCCCTGGAGGCCAACGCCTTCTACGCCAGCTGGTTCGGCTACAACGACGCCGGCGAGGTCACCGGCCCCGGCACGGACGCCGACTGCGTCCGCCTCGTACTCAAGGAAGAGGACTGATCATGAACGACCTGGACCTGGCCCTGGCCGAAGAGATCACCGCCTCCCGCCTGCGCGGCGAGGACCCCGAAGCCGTCACCGCGGTGCTGCGGCACGTGCTCACGGTGACCAAGAACCGGCACCGTGACATGGTCGAGCGCGGCCTGCGCGAGTGGGACGGCCACGGCATCGTGGTGGTCGTCGTCCCCAGCTCCGAGGTGCTCGACGACGTCGAGGCGGTGCACCTGCTGGAGGGACTGGCCCGCTTCGGCCGAGTCAGCGGGATCTCGCTGCGCCTGGTCGACGTGGTCCCGCCGCTGCGCGAGGCCGACGAGAACCGCCCGGCGCTCTACTCCCTCGCGGCCTGCGGCAGCCCCGCCCTGCGCGAGTACATCAACGCCGGGGACGTCCCGACGGTGACCTTCCACCAGGTCAGCCCCCGCGAGATGATGGAGCTGGCCGAGAACTCCTGACCCTGTCGCATCGGGCTGCTACGCTGCTCCATGAAGCTGGCCGCTTCCGTCCTGCCCGGGTCCGTGCCCGGGCAGGCGCGGTGGCCGCCAGGCCAAGACCAAGCACATGAACAGGAGATCTCCCCGATGGACCGACGCACCTTCCTGCGCGGCGCCGCCGCTGTCGCCGCCGGCGCTGCCGGCGTCACCGCGCTGACCGCCTGCGAGAACGACGACGACTACTACGACGACGATGACGACAGCGGTCACGGCGTCGGCCGGCGCAACTCCGGACGGGCCTCGACCGGCGGCGGGAGCACCGGCCGCAGCTCGGGTCGCTCGACCTCCGGCGGGGGCTCCAGCACGGGGCGCTCCGGCGGCGGGGCCAGCGGCCGGCGCTGACCTCTTCCGCACCCTCGAACCGCCCGTCTCCCCCACCGGGAGGCGGGCGGTTCTGTGTCTACCTGACCTTGACGGTGTCGCACGGCGCTGCTACGTTGTTTGCACGCAACAACCCCACCCTAGGAGTTACCTTGCCCGCCTACGTAGCCGCCCAGCTGGTCATCGTCCTGCTGCTCACGGCAAACGTCATCGTCGCCCGCAACGCCATGCACCGCGGCCGGCGCCGCCTATCCCTCACCATGATGATCAGCTCGATCGTGCTGGCCGCGGTCAGCGGCGGAATTGCGTGGTGGTCATGAGCACCATCAGCCAGCTTCTCGGTCTGCCCTGCCTGCTGCTGCTCACCGGCGCGGCGCTGAATCTCCCCCGCTCGGGCACCGCCCTCGCCCTCTTCGGCGCCGGCGCGGCTGTCGGTGGCGCCGCGATCTGCCTGTCCGTTCAGGTGCTGCTGTCGTGAGCGCGCCGACCCAGGACATCGAGCAGGACGTTCTCGACATCGTTGCGGTCGTGCTCGGCGAGTGCCAGGTGCCGCTAGCCAAGCCGGCTCGCGCCCAGGCCCTGGCCGCCATGAACGCGCTGGGCTACACCGCGGCGTACATGGGCGAGCAGCTGGGCGTCGCGACCCGCACCGTGGCCAGCCTGGCCAGCGTGCTGCGCGTCCCGCTGACCCGCGGCCGGGAGTTCGTCGACCACCGGGCCGTGGAGTTCGTGCTGCAGGGCACCCCAATGCGGCTGCGCGGCAACGACATGGACGCCGCCCTGGCCGCGCTGCACGAGCGGGGCCGTACCGTCGGGGACTGCGCCCGGCTGCTGTGCGCCGAGCCGCAGACCGTCCGGGAGCACGCCGGCAACCTCGGGCTGGACCTCAACGAGGACCCTGATGAGGACTGCTGGTGGAACCGCTACTACGACACCGTCCGCGCCGCTGGGCGCCACCCGTGGAGGAACCGATGACCGAAGAGATCACCAAGGCCGATCGGCTCCGGCTGGCCGCGCTGGACAAGGAGGTGCTGGCCCAGGCCCGCCTCGACCGTGAGCACCAGCTGGAGCTGGCCCGCATCGACAGCAACAAGGCCACCGCGCTCGAGAAGCTGCGCTCGCAGGCGCTCGCCGACCGGCGCCAGCGCATCGGTTGGGCGCTGGCCGGCCTGGCCATCGTGATCGTGCTCCTGGCGATCGTCGGCGCCATCTGGACCGGCGTCGACCGCAGCAAGAGCAAGGACCTGCAGCGCGAGCAGCTGCGCCAGCAGACCGCGCAGGAATGCATCAGGGTCGGCAACATCTGGCTCGACGGCCAGGGCTGCCTGATCACCCAGCAGGGCGCACCCGCGCCCCGCCCGAGTTGAGGAGCACGAGACTAAGGCG
>Ga0115847_100007_pt1 | contig 39956 bp, 37 predicted proteins | sample InSIn5SAF170_FD_83861 | JGI IMG/M metagenome (GOLD analysis project Ga0115847, IMG submission 83861)
TATATGTTAGCACTTCATCGAGTCTAATGTCGTTCACGTGATCACTCTCGATGTACTCTGCCACATGAAGCGGCTTAAATTTGCACATCAATTGTATATAACGCTCAGTGAACAACGATTTAGCTTGCGATTGTGTGTCGTTTATCTGCTTATTATCTGGCTCGAGAATAGTGCCCAGATACGTATATTCAAGCTCGGAGTCGCCAGGTAATGAGTCCAGAAATGAACGGTGGAGCTCGGGTGCATATGCTTCAATAGTTTGTGCCGACTTCACAGCATCAAGGTCTAGTAAATCCCTCGCGTGAGACTGTAAAACTTCGTGAACATCTTTAATTTGTCGCTTGGTGAGGCCAGAGCGTGGTCTCAGACAGTCTGCTATGCAGCTAAAAACAGACTGTTGATCCTGACTATCATCGAAATATGCCTGAACGAGCTTGTTGTACTGACGGTCTGTCCTGTATATGCTTTTCAGTACGCGGTAGAATCCCGCTTTGTGAAACAATGGTAGAAGAGACTCCAAATCGGTTGGGTGATAGACAGAGAGCAGGTATTCGACACTCAATTGAGCGTCGTCAGCAAGATCGTTGCCAGGATAATTGCAAAGACCGTCTAAGACTTTATGCAGCGCAGTTCCAGACAGCAAAAGGTACTGAGAGTATTTGGGGAGATTTCGAGCGATGAACATGTCCAAGTAGATGGTGTCCTCAGCAGCGAATTCGTTGGAGTTTAAGACTTCCAGGAGAATCGTAACGATGTACTGTCTGTTCACTGAAAGTCCAAAAACTTGTTCCTCTGGCAGATCTCGATTACTACCTCCATTGACTGCACGATCTGGCGTATCATTGAGGAAGGAATCTTCGAATGCTTCATTCAATACACTCAAGAAACTCGGTGCATCAAACTTCAATATCATGCGGAGATACGGAAACGACGGTTCTTCTTGCCGAGAGGATTGTGTCAAGAATGGTTTCGCGCTTCCTTTCGGCCAGCTTATTGTCCTCCCAGAAAATAAGAACCAGTATATCTCAGCTTTTGCGTTTAGTGCTTCCTGTTCCTCGAGCTGATCACCGGTTGGGTACACTCTGCCAGTGAACACATATGAGAGGTATGGAAACATCTTGAGTGCGTTGACGCCAAATACCGGATCTTCCATGATATTGTGGTCTGCGAAGTAGTCTCCATTCTGGATCAATGGTATCAGAAGGGAAAGAAGGTCAATCAACGGTGTGATATAGTCTCGCAATGCTTGATTGTAAACATATATCAATGCATCGTAGAGATTATGCTGCTTGCAGAGTGTAGTGACCTGATCAATATCCAGTGTCGCGGTCTCCATCTGACAAATCATTTCCTCAAGGCGAGTCTGCCAACCATGACTGACGAAATGAGTGATCATAGCTTTGACGATCCCTGGTGGGACGGTGACGATACGCTGCTCTAAGATCCGAGGTTCTAATGCTTCAAGGAAGATACCTTCAACATCACCGTCCTCGTACCACTCATAAGCTTCTTCGAAGAGAAAGTCTGTGTCTTCTATACTCAGGCAAGCCGTGAAACAGGCTTCAACAAGATCTTTGAGATCACTCTCGTCTCCAGCTTGATTCTGCGCTCGCTTTTGTCCAAATGCAAACTTCAATGAAGCGGTCATGATCTCAACCAATTTGTCACGTACCATCGAATGTCGCAAAGTGGTGTCTTCAGGCAAGCCAATGGTCAGCTTGTCAGCATCACCTGTAAAGTATGATGTTGCGAGCTGTATGGCACCGATGTAGTCACCGTCCTCCATCAGGGCAATCAACCTATCTGCCCAATTCGATAATGTGCCAATCGACACGTCGCTAAAGCCAAGCAAGAACATCCTACTCTTATATGCCTTGAAGCTCATGTAGAAAGCATCTGCGACGACACCATGCATGGAAGTGTCTTCCTCATCTAATTGTTCCACCAGGGAATGCAGCTGTGTGGAAAAGAGATCCTGATGATAGATATGCTTGCTGACGAGATCAAATGCTTCTGTCATGCGCATAGTACCATCTTCCAACACTATCAAGCGCTGGGTAATTGTCAATACAGTCAAAACCGACCTGCTTAGCCACTGTACTGCAACAATAGCCTCTTCCGCTTTCCATCGACTTCTAGGCCTGAAGGAAAGGGATGGCGGTTTGTCCTTGTCAGGAGCAGGAGTTTCTTCAACATCAAGGACAGTGAGAACATTCGACCAGCAGTATACCAATTTGACTTTGGACACGTCACTCCCGGTTTTTGAATCAGGAACTTTGAGCTTCACAGCAGGAAACCATGCTAGACAGCCACTCATAGCTCCATGGGCAGCGACTTCCTTTGGTCTTGCTGCTTTGTGCTGAGTTTGAGCTATGGGAGTCGTTGAAACAATGACTAGCAGATATGGTGTTAGGATAGCCGTCAAACCTAAAGTGTCTGTCCCTCGCTCAACGTTTCCTAGCGGTAATGGTGCAAATCCAAGGACAGTGCTCGGTTTCCGAGGCTTTGTGTTCGCTGTAGGAACTTCTGGATAACGGCCTAGTATCCTTGTAGTCTTCACAGATCGGCTAACAACTCCCATACCTCTGGTGGCCAGGTGAGAGAATGCCATGCCTTTCTCATCAGCGGAAACTAAAGCTGTATGTCTCGTCCCAAGGAATCCAAGGTGCCGGATGGCAACATCAGGCGCATGGCCATCCACAGTTCTACTCGTCAATTGTGATGATGTGAGACTTGGTATATGAAGAAATGGGCGCGCTGCACGAGCAGTTTCCCATGTAAAGATACTACCATTGGCATGACCACCTGCAACTATCAAGTGATCTGCTGAGATTGCGACTGAAGTAATGGGACCAGATTCGATAGCTAGATCGTGTTAGCACATATGACGAAATCAAACTAGGTTGTTACCTTTGGTTCCGGGTCCAATGATAGACTTCAGGTTCTGATGATAGTCGAATATTAAGATTATGCCTTTTGAAGTGCCCAGAACTATCGACGCTGACACTGCTAAGCAAGTAGGTGTGCCAAAGTTTCTCTTCCCAATCTCAGAAAATGCTTGTCCATTGAGTTTCTTTAGTCTTGTCCATCGGACCACTTCCCACGGAGGTGACGGTGTGTCTGTATCCCCAGCATCTGACAATCTTACGCTACTTATCGATGCATTTCGCGAGTGGACTTGGAGGAAAGCTGGGGATGAAGGGCGAGGTGAATTGATATTATAGGAGGATAGACGTGACTGAAAGCGTCGATCGAAAGGGCGGAATGAAGGTGTAGGACTCTCAAGACCCGGCCGGGAGGCCACGGACGGCAATATACTGCTACCACCAGGAGACGACAGGACAGAGCCCTATAGGTATAATTAGCTGTGTGCAAGTTTCGTTGCTGAGCATAAGTACCTGAACAGAAGGTGTGTCATCCGGTACAGAAAGTAACGAGTCCACAGGACTACCAGTCCTCGGAGGTATTGCGTCTTCTGAACCATCTTCTGAAGGGTTATTGAGGTGTGTATTCGTCTTGAACACGTTCGTCCCATTTCCCAATGGCGGGGGTGTCGTTACTCCCTCCAATTCTTCTTGCAGAAGCTCTACGATGCGCCCATTTCGCGCAGGAATCCCATTGTCAAGCTTCACCTCTTCCTCTGTGTCTCCATGCTGGTTTTCCAGGTCTCCATTGACTGTCTCCTCCTCCGCGCCGCTATCGTTGTCCTCAGAAGATGAGCTCATCGAGAATCAATCATGTTTCCTAGAAGGAATACTGTCTCTTGTCGCAACTCCTCCACCACAATCTTGATTTCTGACGACGGCCGCCAATTGTGACAAAACTATGAGTGCTCTCCTGTGTCCTCAGTATGTCCCGAATCACACGTATTGCGTGAACAGTGGTGTCGATAGCTCTCAAGTGCTCTCACTTGAATAGACAAGCTTATACTTGGCAAGAATAGGAAACCTGGAGAATCGTGCGACAGCTCTAATGTAGTCTTCAACCTTTCCACTTCTCCTACACAAACAATCAACCACCGCGAGTCAACTGTGCGAGTAGAATTGCAGCATTTGGTCGTTTGGACAAGGCGAGGACGGGCGCAATCCAACACGGACCTGATCCCTGTCAGTGACGCGAGTGCATCTGCAGCTCCAAACCACGAACTTTCTTTAGCACTCTTCCTGCACGACAACACGACTCTTTTCATAAATTACATACTTCGCAATTAATCGACACCATGCCGGTCGGTCCACAACTACCACCTCATCTCGCAAAGCGAAAACGCTCAATTGGCGACAGCGAAACACCTACTTCACCACCTCGCAAAGTGCATGCCACTTCAGGTCCAGAACCTCGTGTGCTAGGACCGACTGTACCACCCACCAATCCAGAAGAAATAAGCCTCGAGGATGACAGTTCAGAAGACGATTATGGACCTTCGATACCTTCCGCCACAGCGTCAATGCCTGTAGAGCGACCTGCACGTCCACCACCCGTTGTAGGACCAACTGTGCCGCCTTCGCACAATCCAGATGAGCTCCCAATCGATGAGAGCTCAGAAGATGACTATGGACCCAGCAAACCGATCGTGGCACCATCAAAACGTGTGTTAGGTCCTGCTCCACCTCCCGCAAACCTCTCCGAACGTCCTTCGCAACCAGCCAATGTAGGTGCCGAATCAGACTCCTCAGATGATGACTACGGACCTTCTCTCCCACCCCCGCCAGGGTCATACGCTGAGTCACAAATGATCGCTGAGCGCGAACGAACCAGAGCACAAGAAGCGGAAGCCAGTGCTAAAGCTGCGCCGAAAAGAGACGACTGGATGCTCGTGCCGCCATCTGATAGCAGCTGGGGTGACCGCGTAGACCCGACAAAGCTCAAGAATCGCAAGTTTCAGAGCGGCAAAGGATCGAAGGTACCTATCGAGAAGGGTGGTGGGATATCGGCAATCTGGACGGAAACGCCAGAGCAGAAACGCAAACGCTTAGAGGATGAAGTGCTGGGCCGCGCAGAAACAGCTCTGAACTCCAAGAGTTCGAGCCAGAATCCAGGCGCGGGGCGGCCGAGCAAAGAAGACGAGGCCACGGCCAGACGAATACAGGAGTACAACGACAAGAACAGAGCCACGAGTCTCTATGAAGCACACAGCAAGAAAGAAGGCGTCAAGGAGAAAGAAGACGATCCCAGCAAGCGTGGTTTCGATCGGGAGAAGGATATGGCGATTGGAGGACGCATGGGTCACGGTGAGAAGAGGGAAATGCTCGCGAAGGCAAAGGACTTTGGGAGTCGCTTTCAAAAGGGCAAGTATCTGTGAGCAGTTCACTTACAGACCACGAATATCTCGTGCTTTGCATCTTTGTTGGTACAGCGATGTGAGATGTCTGCTCTCCTCAACAAGGTTATCACAAGGGCATCCTGGATAAAACACTGCTGTGCGAAGCATGGCCAGCTCTAGGATTTATCAGCGTGAAAGATGACTCCAAGAATGAAATATCAATTCACAGCTTCACTTCGGACGATGTTGTGCACAAATCGATGTCGTCAACTTACCACTTGGCGAACTGATTATATGCATCTCGAGATGCTCCACTGTAGGACGACCAAGTAATGGCAGGTCGTGGCAAAGTAGCAGGTTAGTACACTCACAGCTCTATTTGCTCTACGTCGCGTTAAACAAGTAGATATGGCTCGAGCGTGGAGATACGGGCGAACCATGACAAGACGACTTGAACGTGACTGTAATCAAATAGCACCGGTCACATTTTACTATACTAAAGTTGAAGAACTCGATCAGAGTCTCTTCGTCATGTAGTGAAATATGCACATATCATATCCATGTATCCTTCTTCCAACTCCATCGCAATATCATAAACAAATTCAAGAGCTTTCTGTTCCAAATCGGACGTATCCTATCTCTTCCAATGAATGTGTGTATCATCATCCCTCATCCTTTTCTCCCATATACCTGATCACATGGTTTCTTGACCGGAATATTTCCTACCCTTAAATTAGAGTATCTCTTCCTCGTCGCATGCTTCATTTCCATTTCATGCAAAGCAACCAGCGCAACGCAATCTTTGATAAAGCATATAGATGATACCGTAACACCTGACCAATCATATGAACCGATATAAGGAAAAGCTCAAAGCTCGCTAAATGACAAATACGTAAAAGACAAGACTAATTTCGAACGATGTTGAGCCGAAGATGGTAGCGTGCGGGATTGTGTACCCCTTCTTGTGAGTTGCGATGCCATTTTGATATTTTAGAATAGCCGTTACCATAACAGTATGTTTTGTGTGTACATGGGATGAGGTTTTGTACAGTCGAGAGTGATGCTAGATTTTTAGGATGTTGAGGGTTGCTGTCGGAGAAAGTCACATATAGTCACTAGATCGAGCCTGAACTTGATCACCTTACGGTAGTGGTGTTGGCTGTACCAGCTTCGAGTTGACTGGGACTTGGTTCTGTATTACCATTATTTGCTGGCTGTTCAGCATTTCGTTGTCGTCCAGGCAGTCTCAAGCCACTTAGTGGATTTCTCCATCGACTCTGAGCTGGTGCTGGAGTATCGGTGACTTCTGGAGTGCCGGCTGTACCAGCACCTTGTCTCGTTGCACTCTCCGTACGTGCATTGTTGTTATGACTTCTCTCCACAGTCACATGTGCGAAAGCGAAGCGTGGCGCACCTCTGAAGCCTGCCCATGCAGAGCGAGGTTCTTGTGGTAGATTCATCCTCTGGTCGCCTCTTCGTCTTCCAGACCTCTCAGGCTCCGCAGCTGCTTCACCCTCAGGCCGTGGCTTGGGGGTGTAGTAGTCTGCTTTGCACAATGGACAACATGCTCTACGGCTTGTGAGCCAAGGGTCAAGACAACCAGCGTGGAAAGCGTGACCGCACGTCAATCCTCGGATATCATCATCATCCTCAAGAGTGTCGATACAGATAGCACAAGAGTCGCCAGGGTTGGTCAGAAGTTCGGGTGGGACGGCGGTATGAATGTGATCATCGTCATCGTCGTCGTCGCCAGTCACTTGCTTGGTCAATGGGAGAGTTGAAGCTTCGTCTGTTCTTGCAGGAGTTGAGGTGGCGTTGTCTGGCTTGGTCTTATCTTTATCAGTGGGAGGCTGCTCCTTGTTGACAGTCGTATTGACTTGAGGAGTGCCTGCATCTGGTGAAGCTGTCGTTGGTCGGCTGTCGGTGGAATGCTTTGTCTCCACAGGTGATGTAGGAAGTGCACCATCAACATTTCTAAGACTTGCTGCTCCATTCACAGGTGCTGTCACACCACCAGCAGTTGGTAGGCCAGCACTTAGTCGATTCGCGACCCATGTCTTGTATTTTGTCAAAGGGAAGCGCTCATTGACTTCATCCATGGTCATCAGCTTCTTCTCCTTCCTGCGTCGATGTGGGCGAGGAGGCATGTTATCCATATTAATTTGATCGATATCCTCGCCATTTCGCAGAGCTCTGTTGCGTGCATTGTAGCGGAAGCAGTACTTGACACCAACAATGATCCTGTTCGTTCATTAGCATCCAGCTACCCCCCGCTCATTTAGATGTTGATTGCCTACCAAAGGTTTGTGAAGACCACGCCGAAACCGAGCGCAACAAAGAATAGCAGAGGCGAACTCGTCGGATTACCTCGATTCTGAGGTGGAGGCGTCGGGGATGACTGCTGACGGGCGAGCAATACAGGTGTCGCACCACTGTGCTCTTCACTTCGAGCGACGACATTGTATGCCTCGCCGAGGAGTTGATCCACGATCGCCATTGTTGCTGTTGAGTGCTTCAACGACTATCTCCGGTGGACGATGTACCACGAACGATCGCAGCTTGGGTTTGCAAAACCACCAGGGACTTCCACAGATTATCGAACACAGTCGTCGGGCCTCATTCGATATGGCTTGCGTCTCTCCCACAATTGAGGTCGAAATCTCCTTGATCTCAAGTGTTGTTGAGGAGGAAGACTTGTAGTGGCGTTTAAGTTGTTGCGGAGAAATGAATTGGTGATGGAAGGTGGTTCACCACTTGGCAATGTCTCGAGAGAGCGACTACGCTAGCCGGGCCGATGGACGCTCAGACTGACGCAGAGACAACGGAAACTCGTGCAGAGCAACAGGAACGAGTCGTATAATCGTGTTACACCTGGTCAATCTTCTCAAACGTGAAGATATCAATGTGATGCGGTTGTATATTCCTTTTGGCTGCTGTGGATACAAGCGAGGAGATGTTGGCAGTTCGAGTTGGGTCAAACAGAACAGAGTAAGCTGCAGCTGACGGGAAGTGGTGTGATGGGGGATGGAGATGGATGGATTTGCTGCAGACAAGACCCAAAAACTGGATTGGCTTGGAGTCTGGGGAAGTGTGTGTTGGAAAGTGGAAAAGAGCAAGAAAAGTCAAAAAAGTGCCCTGGTCAAGAGTAGATTTCAAGAATGGGTCTTTTATCGCCGATCGATCAAGAGCTATGGACCAAGTTTCGCATCTGTTGTTCAAGCTCACAATACTGGTCTTGTCTTTATACTCATGAATATCTTGTCTCTCTTTATTGAATGGCTGTGGTGGTGAGTAAGAAAAGGTTCCACCCGTCCCTCATCAACATTATCATCACTGCTTCGCCATTCATCGATTCCACATCAAAGAGCTGACTATTCCTCCTCCTCATCCTCCTCCCTCGACATCATGTTTGCGGGAGTGCCGGGATGGAAAGACAATCACTCGGTTGGCTTGCTTTTGTCGTACTCAGCCTCAAAAGTATTGCATTTCTTTATCCGGTGAATGCGACCCTGTCCTTCCCCCCATCACCATCGCTGCTGAATCAAGCAAGTCGATAAGGTCAATAATTTTGACGCTCACATCGGATCCAACAATTGCTGTGCCTGCAGGACCGATGCAATTCGTGTAGACGTGGTGGAGTTGTCCGAGATGCAGGGACATGCCATCAGCTTTTTGATGACCTGACATGCGCTGGGGCTGATCGTTGAAGATTTGTGTTTTGTTGATTGCAGTGCTCATCAGACGTAGATCTTCAGGCACTTGTAACTTCATGCTTTCATGCCAAATCTTACTTACTGTAGTTACACGATGAAGCTGGGAGCAGACGAGTGTCTGTGCATTCCTCCTTCTAATCTTGATGACCATCATGCTCGCTCCTTTGGGGGAGATCAGGCATATTCACGGTTTCACACCGTCCACGAGTTCTGGCTGAAGAAGACGTATCATTGTGTGTGGAAAAGAACATCACACCTATCAGTGAAGCTCCCCAAGGCCATGATACTGCAGCTCGGCTTGGCCACAAAGCCCTAAGCTCCAAGAATCTTGGTTAGGACAGAAACAAAGACGACCCGTTGAGTGTCCAAGGAACATAGCAAGTGTGACCATATCAGTCCAAACATCCATAGAGTGACAGAAAAACGTGTCAAAGTGCCGAGTTTGTTGTTGATGATGATGATGCTCACGAACCAGATCCGAACACCTAGACCCCTATGATCGACACAGAATGCACAGTACAAGAGATAAGAACCATCGCCAACGTCACGACTTCCCCACGCCAATCATCTTGGTTCGACGCACGACTCTTCACACACTTCGGATTTAAGCACCTTGTTGACTCTTGACCGCAGAACCACACCCAACCATTCACGACGAACGATTGCGACCACGAGCCGGATAGCCACAACGGAGGGCCACGAGTACAACGGACCACACCCGCGTCTGATCGTATGGTAAACAACTAGGCTGGGCTGTGCGGAGGTGACGGTCACGTTTTTTTCATTCGAAAGTAGTGGTTTTCTGTGTGAGAAAGATTCCAAAGCGAGAAAGATGCCGCCCACAATACTGCCTGCGTCAGGCAATCCACTGTGAGTTCTGCTTATGAGGCTCAGCCATGCACCTTGAACTAACGATCAAGATAGTGTGTTCTTTGACATCACACTCGGAGGTATGACATATTTTTGCAGTCTTCTAGAAAGGCATTACTATCACGTGATGCATACTCTCTCGCTTGGAGGAGAATTATGCTATGCCATGATGGTGGCTGAAGCACAATGAGGGTGTTCCGTAAGAGTATCTTGCTAAGGCAGTTGCAACAGGTGAGCCCTTGGGCAGAATACAGTTCGAGCTCTTTGCAGATGTCGTCCCCAAGACGGCCGAGAACTTCAGACAGTTCTGTACCGGCGAGACCAAGAATCATCTAGGAAGACCGCAGGGATACAAAGGCAGCAAATTCCATCGAATAGTACGTTCTATCATATCTATTTTATTCCTGGTCACAGACCTCTATGACTTATGCAACATGTCACAATCAATCCGTAGAATCTTACTCCTTGGGATGAGCGCAACAGGGTGCGAACATGCATACTAACATCTTTCGCAACCAGATCAAAGATTTCATGTGTCAAGGAGGTGATTTTCTCAACGGCGATGGCACAGGCTCAACGAGCATTTATGGTCTGAAGACATTCGAAGATGAGAACTTTATCCGCAAGCATACGGAAGCAGGATTACTCTCCATGGCGGTACGTCTACTCTTTGCTTCATCTTTCCCCTCCCACGCGTCTCGCCTTCATCTACCTGGGAAGGCAAAATTCCAAATTCTAAGAAGGTCTTTGCTGATGACGAATCCTCGACAGAACGCGGGCGCCAATGGCAACGGGTGTCAATTCTTCATCACCACCGTCCCAACTCCCTTCCTGGATGGCAAGCACGTGGTTTTTGGAAAGGTCGTTGATGGCATGGACGTCGTGCGCAAGATGGAGAACACTAAAACTGGATATCGAGGACGAGATGTCCCGAATCTGGACGTGGTGATCAGTCAATGTGGTGAGATGTGAAGATAATTAGGAATGTCAAACGGGAATGCCTCATCAAGATGAACATGACAGCATGCACTAGCGATCTGAAAGAAAAAGTAATTTGTTTACAAGAAGTCACAAAATTCACATCACATCACACAGGAGTAAACACAAGTTAGAAGTATGTTCTTCATTTCTCTCTTCCCCTCGTCAACACATGGACGGTACCAATCTATGCAATCCCACCAGGGGCCATCTGATTTCTACTCCGAATTTCCATGCAAATGAAATCAAAAGAACTCCATGCCCACCCCATACCTAACCCAACCAGCCAACCATGCAAACGTAACCCAAAAATGATATGTAGCAAGGGTATCTATATACAAGAAGAAGCAGAAGAAGTCTTGCCAAGACTCACCCGTCTAGAACGCTCCGCAAAGCCCAGCCCAAGAAAAGAAAAGACGCCTTGCTATGCTTCATGCTATATGCAAACCGGTTTTTTCAAAGTTCCATGATATGTGTGCTGAAGAAGAAGAAGAAGAAAGTTGAACGACAGTGGGTATCTTGAAGAACGAAATGCCAGAAAGAGGACGAGAAGACCGCGAAACTCCATGTGATGTGGAAAAGTATGTACGAAAGAGATTTTTAGACTTGCTAAAGCGTGAGTCCCTTCACGCAAGCTGCGCGGTATAATCGCGTCTAGCCTTTCTGAAACGCGAACCAAGACGAGAACGTGAGTAGACAGTTGGACCATCCTTGGACGGAGCAGTCGTGGCGGTTGGAACGGGAGCAGTCGAAGATGAGCCAGCGCTGGCGGAGGGATCAAATGGTCGGAGATCCTTCGGTGGGCCGCTCGGCTTGATATCAGCTGGTCCTGTCGGTGTCGGGACCCTGCTGGCATCTTGCGTAGGCTGTTGACTCAAAGCAGACGAAGCCGGTTTCGAAGCTGGAAGGGTTGGCACAACTGGGATCGTCGTACCTGGTGCGATGACGAGGTATTCCGTCGCTGTGACCGTGACTGTCTCCTTTGCGTTGCCATTGTCACCTCCCAGTTCAGCACTTGGACGAGCTGTGACGGTGACGGTGACGAAGCGGTCGTTGCCACCGCTAGGTGCGCCTGGGGGTGCGGTCATGGTATTGCGTGATGGCTCTGAGGAGATGATTGGGGAGCCTGAAAAAGGTGGAAAGGTAGGTCGTGGTTGAACAGATTGAGTCTGAGAGGGCTGTACGGAAGAGGCAGGCTGACTGGGTTGTTGAGATACAGGACCATCAATAGGCTGTGGGTTGGGGTTTTTGGCGGATGGTGCAGGCTGGAGATTCGGCACAGCTGAAGGATCAATGAGGAATTGGTTCTCGAGCTGAGCTTTGATTGCATGCGTGTTACCCATCTGCTTATCCACAAAAGAACCAACTTTGAAAGCAGCAATCGAGTTTGCGACCACGTTGACCTCCATGCAAGAAGTGTACGTCTCTGGTGTTACAACTGCACCTGTAGTTGGATTGGGCAATGGCCATTCCCAGACCCAATAAAAGGTGTACTGGCCATCACTTCCAGCATCGAGTGGCAGTTGAACGTCTGATTGACAGATGAGATCAGTACCTGATGTCTTTGGAAATTCCTTTTGCCTTTGCTGCGATGGCTCAAAGGGGTTCTCCTGATAGCACTCTCCATCATCGTAAGGACGGGTTGCTAGAAGTCGTCCACGCTTATCACCTCCCGTGCCATCGGCATTCCACTTGCGATGAACATCGGCAAATTTCTCATTCGCCTTGGGTTGCTTCGTTCCGTAGACAAAGACAATTCCTCCATCAGCTGGTCTAGGTGGAGCTTTCGGCGTGCGCGGTCCACCATCAGGACCGTCCAGGGTAACATGACCATTCTCTAGATATCGGATTGCGAGTTGGTCACCAGCAGCTGCAGATATTGGTGGAAAGCCACCTGTCTGATCTCCTAGTGGGTATCTGCAAAGATTCGCCTTGTCGCCCATCTGTGCAACGTTGTAGACAGACCCTGCATCAGGTGTTACACCATTTAATCCCGAGCGAGGGATGTAATGGCGAGGATAGCCAACAGGTCCAACAAAGCTTCCATTGCTAGCAATTATCCTCATGTCTTCGGTCCAAGAGTGCGCTGAGGCAGAAACAAGCAGAAGTGAGCAGGTAGCCAGAAGGCTGAGGGGTGAGGACGAGGTCTTCATAATGCGGCGCAACGCAATGAATAAATGTGAGAAGAAACGAAGTGATCTCGCCGGCGAGTAAATTGTAATCTCGTTATCAAGTTCCTGAAGTTTTTATTTAATGGTCAAAGGAGAGTCGATTTTGTTTGTTTAGATATCTGAATTCTGACGACAGTAGAGAAGAGAAGAAAATAGACCGAGTATGTTAAATATGTTTCGAAAACGGCCAGCGTTGTGTCGCGAGAAGAATAGGAATAAGATTCATGTGAATAGGAAAAATAACAAAACTATTGTCGTGAATAAGTCGTCACATACATCTCTCCATACTATCGCTGAATGTGCCAGAACATTGACAATAGGAGTGAGGGACAATATAAGAGTAAACAATAAGCGAGGGGGCTTGCATCCATAATAAAGAGAATACAAGAACACGCTACTAGTGAAAAGCAGGGGACAGATCTGGGAAAATTCTCTAGTTGTGACTCTAAGAACGAGAATTGAAACAAACGTCTGAATTATTAAACCAGAACACTGGATCTGGATAGTTGTGTTTGTGGAAGATTGTTCTGGCTCAAGGTTGCGATGAGTGATCTTCAGCCAACCGCTGATCCCTGGCCCAGCATTCTGAGTCTCGCTTGAAGCACTTGAGCATTGACATGGGGGTCAGTCCACCATGGAATTTCTGGTCGCGACCATGTTTCCTCAAACAGGGACCAGTCGAGTTGGGTGAAAGGGTTGTAGATGAGATGCGAATGCTGGCAGGATCGTAGCAGCGTGGAAAGCTTCTTGTCATCAACTGGATGATATTCCTGGTCATCAGCGCTTAACCCATATCCTTTCCCGCGCCAACAACCGCGAAAGACGAGCTCAACAATGTTGAAAATTTTACTCTGGCGTCTGTAAATTGCTCTTGGGAAAATTCTGATCATGTGTAGCCGTGTACCTGTTACAGGAATGCGGTGGAATCTCCTTCGTCGTCGTTGTCAAGAGAAAGGGGAAAAGTGGTAACTCGAGGAGATTCACGATGAACTTCGCGAAACATTCATACCCCGTGGTTCTCTACTTTCCTCGTCGTTGACAATGCTTGTCGAATCACAGGCCATCTCCTGGCTTGTAGTAGATTTTCCTGTAAGGAGCAATCGTCGCAAGGTTAGCTATCTGAGGCAATATGCTTTTCATACATCAGATGGAATTCAGGTCCTCGACAGCATATCCCTACACGATCGCCACGACAAGTACTACCCAGGAGAACAGGCAACGCGGGCTCTATTCGCGCAAATTTCCTTGACGGCCTTTTTGCCGTGGAAGCTTGAGTCGAAGCGCGCCTAAGGGGATGAACGCGTCGCACTCAGGTTTCGGATCGCAAGGTACATCAAAATGCTGAAGAATAAATGGCCCTCCAGGTCGCATAGCGGCAGAGAAGGGGGTTGCTGAAGAGGCCGCAAATCTATTTGACGGCAAACAGACGCGCAATGTGTTTTGAGATGAAATACAAACTTGCAGTCGCAAGTTTTCTAAAGGATTGGTCCTCGATTGAAGCTGTCTTGAAACACTCTCTCGGAAGACAAGATCGTCACGTGCAGCGCCTTAGATGTTCGATGCCCATGCAATAAGCAGATCGGCTGTTGTGTAACTCAGTATACAAGGACTTGGTATTTTCTTATTTTATAAATATTTCGATCGTTTGAATCTGTCAATAGTACCAGTCAATAGTACCAGTCAATAGTACCAGTCAATAGTACCAGTCAATAGTACCAGTCAAGATGATCCAATTTTAAACACTATATTCATTGAAGTATAAGTTTCTGCTCATCTTGATCAATCGCCAGTCTATCAGATATGTCATGAGCTTTTGCATGACGACAACACTCCGGACTCCTACTATATTACAATTATAAAGCTCTTGGAGCGACAATACTTTTGCAGTCTGGCGTGCGCTGCCAATTTTACTGACGTTCATAATATCTCTCAATCACTTCTTTTGCTCCTTCTCAAACTTCCAAATCTTCTCTTCAGACCCTCACCAACTCGTCGCCCGGTGGTGTTACTACGCCTGATTTCGCTCTCATGTCCACTTGTTTCCGTCACATTCGGAGCAAGCTTAGTAGTGGTAGGGACGCTGTTGTTACTAACACTTCTTTGGCGATTGGCACCCGGTCTCAAATGCGAAGTCATTTCATATGCATTGTCGCCATCTGAGAAGACCCGTCTATGACTCTTCACATCATCCTTCTTGATGGCACGTTCTAGAGAGAATGAAGGTTCTCCTTTACCCTTGTAATCTTCCGGAAGATATTTCTAAAAAGAAGTGTTAGACATAGTCATTTGCTTGCAAAAACTGGGAACTTACGACATGATCCCATCTCTTATAAGCACCACCCGGGGCATCGGCTTCGCGCATCAGATCAGCGCCCTCCTCGTACCTCATGACCTTTCCATCAAATCCTTGCATTCCGGGTGGGATCACAGCCGTTCCATGCAAAGGTACATGCTTGGTGAGAGAATCCTTGATGTGCTCTTGAGGAGTTGCTTTCAGAGCTTCCATGTTGGTGCCTCGTGTAGCAGCCACAGGTGAGTTCTTGTAATTCGTGTTTCTTGAAAGAAGAGTTGCATCATAAGGACCTTCATGATGATATGGACCACCGAAAAGTGTTTTGTCCAATGAATCAATTGTGTCGGCGCCTGGCAAGTGACGTCTGTTCAGATGAGGGGATCTATCGGCTGCTTTCGCCTCTTTTCTCAACTGATCGAGTGGACGATGTGACATGTCTCCAGCGAATCGTTCTGACAAAGAACTATGTCTGCGTCGACCCTTTCCATTGGAAGACTCATTCTGTCCGTTGCTAGATTTTTGATAGTCGCCAAATGCTGCCTGCCTGTGTGATGTAGCGAACGGGTTGTTTGAAGAGAAGCTGGATTTCGTTGGGCTTGCGGAAGTTGGTGGAGTCGGGTAGATGGTAGTGGATGGAGTTTTCGCGCCATGAGAGGGTGGTGATGACGTTTTAGTCGGAACAGTCGACTTGAAATGTGTTCCAGGACCAGTCTCGTCGGCTGGTTCGGGTGCAGTCAAAGGATCGAGGAGATACTTCGAAGCCTTTTGATCACTGTTAGCGAACTATTGCATGATTGCGACCACGAACCATTCAATGCATTGGCCTTCTGCGACAAGACCCTGAAGAAAATCCAAGACAGGCTTACCCATTCTTTATCTGTTGTAGATTCCATTTTTGCCGGTCAATTAATGTGAGACGTGATATTCTGATGCGTTTGTACAGAGCTTGTGACGAGTTCGTGAAGGAGAAGAAGAAGAAGGAGCCGAAGGAATGGGCATGATCCCAATTAAAGTCAACAAAGTTGATGGCTGCGTGCCCTGGTGGAGCAGGTACGCAATGCCGACAAGGGCGCTGGATGCGGGTAGGAACTTCTGGGAGCGTTGCCAAGTGCTCTGCGTCATGCTGAGTTCATCGACAGGGCCCAGAACCATCAGCAAAAGATGGTGTCTTGCCAGGAACGATAACATGCAGTCAAGCAGGACAAGTAAGACTCATTTCTTTTCCAAGATTTCCCAAGAGATTGCGGCCCTACGTGACGGGGCTCCAAGCAGCTCATGGCATTTTTGCAAGTGAGATACGAGTATTGACCTATCTTATTTAAAGGTATGTCACATGGTTCGTTGAGGAGTATCTGGGTCTTTCATGAAGTATGGGTTTGAACCATATCACACTTTGTTTGAATGACACATCCCGACGAAATTATGCTAATCGAATACTTCACTTGTGTGCAACAGAAGAGCTCGATGTGTTGGTACAAGTTGAGATGAATTGCGTACAACAGTCCACTTGAGAGATTCTACTAAAAATAGATCGTCAACCTTATTCTCAAGCGAGAAGGATCAACAAAGCCTGACTTCTGCATACACCTATCATGCAAGCTCACACGGTTAAGGGCTTCATCGACTCTGGTAAACGTTAGCAATATGCCATTGGTAGACTATTCCTCATCGGAAGAGGAGCAATTAACTGCAACTGAGAACACAGCTTCTCACAAGCGCAAACGCGACCATGAGACGGACTCGTCAACATCATCTTCTCTTCCACCTCTACCATCAAAATTCCACGATCTATATGCCTCTGGTGTCCGTGCCAGCACTCACGATGACCCAACTCTCCATGGAGGACGGAAAAGAATCACACCTCATATCGAGGGAAACTGGCCTACCCATGTCTATATAGAGTGTAAGTTATATTAAATATTATGATCGATCATCCTATACCAGGCAACATCTCAATACATATAATCCCCATTCTTTTTCAGTTGCAATGACTAAGTCAACCGAGGGTATCCCTCACCGACAGAGTTCGCCATTCTCTCGGACATCGTCTCAGACGTGAAAAAGAACAGCAATAATCTGAGTTCTCTGGAAGTCCACACGCTCCTCTCAAGTGATCTAGGTGCTACTTTGCCCCTTCACATCAGTCTTTCACGACCTATTGGCTTTCTTACAGACAAGAAAGATAATTTCTCTCATTCTCTGTCAGAAGCCATTAGGACATCAGGTGTGAGACCGTAAGTCGAAATGTGTTTCTACCATAATCACAGCTGACCATTCTCAAGCTTCAAAGTTACCTTCGATACTCTGAATTGGGAGTCAAATTTTGAGAAGACAAGATGGTTCTTGGTACTCCGCATCAAGCCACCTCCAAATAACGAACTCAACAAACTCCTACACACCACGAATACTGTCGTGCAGGATTATGATCAGCCGCCTCTATATTCAGCTCCAAGGCCATATAAAATAAGAAGTAGATCTACTGAGGCAAGAAATGCTCTGAGACGATCTGATCTTGACACAAGCACTGTTCAGGATTGGTCGACTGCTTTTCACTTCAGTATTGCTTGGACGTTGAAGGAGCCAAACGAAGAGACGAAAAAAGCAACATTGAATTATATGGAAAGACGGGCCAATGAGCTGAAGAATATCAGTGTGAATGTAGACGAGATTAAAAACAAGGTTGGTAATGTGGTGCACAACCTAGATCTGGTCAAACGGGAGGTTGAAGGAGGAAGCCTATTTGGACTCTGAGATCACATCTGTAGGCAACTTCAAGAATGTCGGTCAAATCAGTTCACACATACCTGTTCTGAGCTTGATATGACTTACGATCAAAGTATCTCGGATCGGGGTGAATGGTAGCATAACATATTATTGGTGTTCTCAATGAAACACTAAACTGTTGGTAAGTCTTGTTATGGAAAATAAAGTAGCATCGATTTGATGATACTAAATGGATTTCTTCTCTCCCATATACCCTTACATGACCACAATATATTATTATTTACCCTTCTTTTGTCCATGGCAGTACCCTGTCAGATCGGCTAAAGAAACCGCGTTCATATATCATGCCTATTGACAACAAAGTGTAAGCCTTCGTAGGAGCCTCAGCGTCTCCGATTGTTGATGACTCCTTTTTGTTTCCAAATATATCGTTAAGCGAGTTTCTGCGCCTTACACATGTTGGCGTCAGCTGCATAGGCTACCACAATACATAACCTCAATACAAACTTCAGCATCCTGTTTCAATGTGAAACTTCTGTCACATAAGCCCGCTGCCTATACTTTCTGTTCTTCATTCAAATCGCAAATTATGACAGATAAACCCCATTACCATGGCTTCAAGATTTCATCTCAGCAACTACCACGCATTCCGTCCCAAACCACACAACCCAAAGCCACCACAACCAACTGAGTTACCTACGGTCCCATCAAACTCTAGACCCGCCTCGGAAATTGTTTCTCATTGCCCAGAACTACTGGCAATTATATTCATCCACCTCTCAGCAGTCGAACTCTTCACCATCCAAAGACTTCATCCAACATGGTACGCAGTAATCCAAACCAGCACCAAACTCTCCAGTATTATGAAAACCCATCCCAACACCTCACCTGGATCTTCAATACTCATGAATCCAATTCTTCAAGCAAAGCTACCAATGTTCTTCCAGAGTTACGCATGGGTGGACGTCTGGTCTCTGGATAGCCATGGGTTGACACCAGAGATGCTCAACCACTCAACAGCATCATTCAAAGACATGTCCCTCTTTTCCATCTCCGAATCATCCAACATCTCAGATCCCGAGATGCCAATAACGAAGATTACAATTCTAGAAGAAAGGGTGTGTGCACCAGGCAGTACGCAACGTCATGGGACCTTGACACTTCGATGGCCACATCACCCCGGGAATCCAACCGAGACAAATCTGTTGACGATGGCTCAGATCACCAAGCTCTGCCTTTCGTGGATCTGTACTTCTCCTTTTCAACGCAGTTTCTTGATTCGTTACAGACGCGACATCCTAGACGCATCATACCCCATCCCAAATCAAGACAATATCAACAACAGACAGTCAACTCCCGCAGGGCTACCCGGGATGTTCCAAAGCATATTCGGGAATCGTACCACCAAGACGGAGGCTCGGAATCTCACGCCCCCTACATATGCCTCTGACTCCAGTCCAATGTTGAATGGACAGCAACAAAGACCTTACCCACCGTATTGCAAAAACTACGTCCTACCTTCAATAGACCATCTTCACCGTCCTGGGAAGGTGATTGAGATTGTGCTTCACGAGATTGGAGACATAAAGAGGGCCGCCTGGATGACTGACATGATTGATAAGGATGCTGCTGTGCCTCACGCATGGAGGGAGGAGAGAGTCAAGCAATTGTTTGGAGATGTTGCGACTGGAGAGCAGGAAAGAGGAAAGGGGTTCTGGGATGATATTGAATGGGACTTCGAGTCTGATGAGCTGAGGTATATCATTCATACTTTTAGAGGGATTAACAGGAGTAGGAAATGGAGATCTGATCGTTCGAGTGACAAGGATGGAGAGGGCGTGAAATGATTGAGATGGCGAAGTGAGGCGACTAATTTGAGATTTTAGCAAACCTACAATAATGGTGCTTATGTGGTATTTTAATGGTATTGATCAACCAACGCAGTATACTGCTTACATGTGTATTGTGGCAACTTGATAATCCAGCACACCACTTATTGCTTGCTATAACGCCAAACTCCTAAAAACCCTCGATACCGCGAGACCCAGCTGATTACACGCATGGACAGCCACGTAGAAGGTCGTTGTTTCTCAGAAACTAATCATCTCCATCAGCGCCATGATCTTCACCGCGGATGCCTCTTCCGGCTGATCCACCAGCACTGGAGTTCTTCGTCTTGCCCCGAATATCCTGCCATGTAGCACCAAACCGTCTCCCCGTACTAGCTAGCAAGCCCTCTTCTTCATCAGCCTCTGCGTCTTCATCCAACTCGCTCAAGTTGAGTTTTGGTGTGCGGAACAAAGATGTAATGAACACAATCAAGAATATGGCCAGGAATGCAAATTGTGCCCAAAAATCCACCACCCCGAAGAATGGGAAATTCACAGTGACTCTGTTTAGAAAAGTTGATACAACACTAGGCGTGCACACCTTACGGTCTGAAAGTTCAGTACAAGTGACGATAGATTCCGGGTAGTGAGTACAATCTGGTTGCTCATCTGGATGATTTGTTGGTCGTGTGCAGATTGTTTGTGCACCGTACATCGAATATTGAGGTGCAATAAGCATTGCTATCGAGTAGTTTAATGCAAGCATGATGAGAGTAAGCATTACTGTTGCAAGAAGTAGTGCTTGAGGCGTTGTGTGACCTTTACGGATATTGAATAACCGGACCCAAAGGAAGCGGATACCAATCGTGGCAATACCGGCAACGGAACTGGAGAAAAGGAAGAGTACTAGCAACGCCATCAAGATATAATCAATTGGGAAGACCTTGGAAGCTTTCACAAAGATCCAGTTGATTGGCTGGAAGACATGGATACTGAACGAGTAAGTATTGATCAATTTGCTCTGTCAGGGCACTTACCTTCCAAGGAAATAGCCACAATGTTCTTTACAAACCGAGTTCTTGGCCTTATCAATGCCAGTGATGAGCATCGACACCCATACAATGATAGCCAGGATCAAAAGTAGAATGCCACCAATAAGTTTAAGAGGTCGGAAAATGGCACAAACCTTAGTCCATGTTCGGACAATGAAGGTTTTCCCTTGACCCTGAGCTTCCGCGGCGAGACGTTCTCTGCGGACAAGAGTACGTTCCTCTCTCACGAGTGCCTCTAGTTCTCGTTGATCTTTGGCAGCTAGCCCACCGTTTCGACCTGCGTTGCGACCTTCGAGCTGACGTTGTCTTTCCCGATTTTGTTCCAGAGCCGTAGCAGTAGTCTCGGAAAGCTGAGGAGCACTGATCGATGGTGCAGACTTGATGAACGAAATAGGCAACAAAGCGATGCCTGCACCTGTATAAAGAACATAGAGGAGGGTCCCGAGCGTGATCAGAAGTCCGAGTGCAAAGGTTAATGCTCGTTCTCCATGGTTCTCTGCGAGAAGGCGTTTAAAGTAGTCAAAGTCCATATGCCCTCCTGCTCTGCCTCTAGCGACTGGAACGAAGAATCCAACTATGAACAAAATGACGACGAGTGCGACAAAGATCAATGTGTATTTCAAAGCACCCATAAATCTCTGTCCAAATGTTTGATTTCCTTCTTCTGCTTCAACGTCATCGTATTCTTCGTAGAAAAAGTATGTGAACGGTACGACAAGAAGACAGAGAACTGCATCGAAGCTATACAGCGCGTAGTACACGATCTTGAGGGTATGTACGATATTGTGTACTTTTTCTGGCGTAGCCCAATCTTTTTTCGCGCCTAGTTTGGAGGTAGTAGAACTGACCAAGGCGATATCCACTGGCAGAAGTAGGACAGTAGCCAGCAATGAGGTCAATGTGATTATGGTGATGGTAGATACGAGGGCCGATCGATCGCGAGGAGTCTGGTAAGTATATGTGAATATGGCAGCTATCAGAGCCACTAGAGCAACAGCAGCCGCATAGGCGACCCAGATAAAGGCTGTCTGGATCAGTGCCATGTTGTGGGTGATGGTGCGTGAAGCTGAAGAATTATAGCTTGATTACTGTTTGCTGAGTGGTTCTGCAGTCGATCAGTGTTCAGGCCATCCAAATAACTTTGCAACGTTTGCTAGCACAATCTTGTCGTTCCAGAGCTGCTTCGATTTCTGTGACTGATTGTTTCTTCGACAATAACAACAATATCGCAACTGCTTCGAAGCAGGAATGTTGCGCATGAATCGAGAGGAGACTTGGACAGAGAGGAGTTGTTTAGCTTGCCTGACGTCGGCATACAGCAATACGCTAAAGAAACAGGGATTAGGAAGCTGTAGCTCATCCCCTGTCCACTCCTGCGACATGCGCTAAGAAGATGCGCCGCAGCTCTCCCGGGCCAAGCAATTGACCTTGGGATGCGACCACAATATTGACATACCACCAAGAACAAAGATTTGCGTCCAATTATCCATCTCCCCTCTCTACCTACTTCGAACATGCAATGCGATTAACAACCGATATACGATAATCATGCAGTGCTACTCGGAGCTGACACCTCCCACAGCTGTCACGCATTCCTTGTGTCTTCCCTTCACTTCTGCCGACTCGAACAATCTCATTGTCGCAAAGACCTCCCTCCTACAGATCTTCTCGACAAGGTCAATATCCATTGACTTAGAGGACTCGCCTGAAAGAGTCCGGAAGAGGCAGAAAATCAAGTATGATCCCACCCAGGAGGATGATGAGAAGCTGGAAGCTTCCTTCCTTGGAACCGAACCAATATTGCGAACGGACAAAGTCAGAAGGACAAAATTGGTATTGATAGCAGAGTATACACTATCAGGAACTATTACATCACTTGCGCGGATCAAGACTGCGGTGTCAAAATCTGGAGGAGAATCTTTGTTGATTGGATTTAAAGATGCAAAGCTCAGTTTGGTGGAATGGGATCCAGAACGACCAGGGCTTGCAACAATATCCATACACTACTATGAGCAGGATGATTTATATGGTTCACCATGGGCGCCTCGATTAAGCGAATGCGTGAATTACCTCACTGCTGACCCTGGAAGTCGATGTGCGGCACTTAAGTTTGGCACACGAAATCTGGCGATCCTTCCTTTCAAGCAAGGAGACGATGACATTCATATGGATGAGTGGGATGAAGAACTCGATGGACCCAGACCTTCCAGCACGACGCTTGCAAAGTCAACAAATGGTGATAGTGGAAAGGAGGAAACTCCGTACGCATCCTCATTTGTGCTTAAATTGTCACAACTGGACCCTAGTCTTCTCTACCCTATCCATCTTGCCTTCTTACACGAGTATCGAGAGCCAACCTTTGGTATACTGTCATCGACGCAATCACCCTCATCTGCACTTCTACACGAGAGGAAAGATCAAGTAAACTATATGGTATTTACCTTAGACTTACAACAAAAGGCATCAACGACAATCTTATCTGTTAGTGGCCTACCATATGATCTACAGAGAGTCATCCCAGTCCCGGCTCCAGTCGGAGGTGCACTACTCGTCGGAGTCAATGAGTTCGTCCATATCGATCAAGGTGGAAAGGCGAATGGCGTAGCAGTCAACATGTTCGCAAAACAGTGTACCTCCTTCAATCTCGTGGATCAGTCAAGTCTGGACATGCGTCTTGAAGGATGTACTGTTGAACAGCTTTCCATTCAAAGTGGAGATTTGCTTGTAATCCTACACGATGGGTCGTTTGCCATCCTCAGCTTTCGGCTAGATGGTAGATCTGTCTCTGGCATCAGTGTCCGCCGAGTCGCTCCACAGCATGGTGGATCCATCTTGAAAGCTGCTGCATCTTCTGCCACCATCCTTGGTTCGAACACCATGTTTATCGGTAGTGAAACCTCAGATTCATCAGTGATAGGGTGGCATCGAAAGTCAAGCCAAATCACACGTAGGAAGTCGAGGATTGATCTTGGTGGTGATACAGGAATGGATGATGCTGGTTCAGAAGATGAGGAGGATGATGTCGATGATGATTTGTATGGTTTGGCACCATCTGCCGCTCAAGTGACCTCGAATGGCAGCTCGAAGTCAAAAACAGGAGATTACCAGTTCTCCGTGCATGACTCCTTGATCAGTATAGCGCCTATCGTGCAGACTACTCTCGGACAGCCCTTTGAAGCGGTCGTCAAAGACGAAAACCCCGAAGCTAATGGTATATACAGTGATTTAGAACTTGTTGCAACAGTAGGTAAGGAGAATGCAAGCGCACTAGCTATCATTCATCGTAACATACAGCCAAAAGTTATTGGAAACTTTGATTTTCCTGAGGCACGTGGGATATGGACGATGGGCGTGAAAAAGCCAGCCATGAAAGGGCTCGTTGTTGACAAGGAGAAATCTGCCAGTAGTGGAGACTATGCCAACGACGCTCAATTCGATAAGCTGATGATAGTCTCAAAAATCAACGACGATGCCTCCGAGGTGTCGGATGTGTATGCACTCACAGATGCAGGCTTCGAAGCTTTGACAGGCACCGAATTCGAACCTGCAGCAGGAGCAACTATCGAAGCAAACACACTTGGTAATGGCATGCGTGTCATCCAAGTTTTGACATCAGAAGTAAGAAGTTATGACGGCAGTAAGTTTTCTGTTTTCTTTACACAATTGCTTGTGAATCAACGTTATGGTTATGCTGGGATATTAGGAAGCATATGCGGTGGAAATGCTATTTATAAAACTATCATGTCTTGTAGCACAAATGAAAGTTTATTATCACAACTGCATCTTACCCACGCTCAAGTGCCTCATTTCAACTTGTAATCACTGATGTAGCTAATGAGTTGTTCCACGTAGATCTTGGCCTGGCGCAGATACTGCCCATGTTCGACGACGAAACTGGTGCAGAACCCAAGATTGTCAGTGCAAGCTTCGCAGATCCATTCATTCTGTTGTTGCGGGACGACTCTAGCATATATATTGCACAGTGCGATGAGGATAACGAACTTGAAGAACTTGAGAGAGAGGACGATACGCTATTGTCCACCAAATGGTTGACAGGCTGTCTTTACAACGACGAGAGTGGTGCTTTCTCAACAAGTCAAAAGGTTGATTCAGCATCATCTAAGAACATATTCATGTTTCTTTTGAGTGTTGATGGAACCCTCTATGTAAGTTATTTGATTCACACAAAAGCACTACGACTGACTTGGCTAGATCTATGCGCTTCCTGACCTTTCCAAAGCTGTTTACGTAGCAGAGGGTATTTGTTTCGTGCCCCCGGTCTTCTCAGCAAATTACACAGCTAGAAAGTCGGCGGCTCGAGAAACGCTGACCGAAATTGTTGTAGCCGACCTAGGTGATGAGATATCGAAGTCTCCTTATCTTATAGTAAGGAACGCTGGTAGGCATGAACGAATCTTACTGACTGTCTTAGCTACGATCGTCCACCGACGACCTTACTGTATACGAACCATTCCGTTCGAGTTCAACTTCATCCACGCTCCCTCTTGCCGAGTCTTTGCGATTTGCCAAAGTCAGCAATCCTTATATGGCTGAAAACTCGAACATTGCCACGGATGAGCCTGAAGATGCTGTCACCAGACCACGTGACAGTCCAATTCGAGTTATCTCAAACCTGGGAGGCTATAGCACGGTCTTTACGCCTGGTAGTTCCCCTTCATTCATTTTGAAAAGCGCCAAATCTTCTCCCAAAATCATTGGTCTTCAAGGAGTTGGTGTCCGTGGCCTAAGTAGTTTTCACACAGAAGGCTGTGATCGCGGATTCATATACGCAGATGTCTCTGGCACAGCACGCGTGGCTCAATTGCCTGTGTCCACCAATCTCACTGAGCTAGGTGTGCCCGTACGCAAAATCTCCTTCAACGAGCCGATTCATACTCTTGCTTATCATCCACCTCAAGGATGCTATGTCATTGGTACAAGTACTCAGGTTCCGTTCGAGCTCCCAAAGGATGATGATCACCATCGTGAATGGGCTAGAGAGGATATCACATTCAAGCCAACGATGGAACAGAGTTATATCCAGCTTATCAATCCTGTAAACTGGTCAATCATTGACACTATCACTCTAGATCCTTTCGAAACGATCCTCAGCATGAAGACTCTCAACCTTGAGGTCTCGGAAGTGACCAATGAGCGGAAACAGCTTATTGTTGTAGGCACGGGTATTTCCAAGGGTGAAGATCTCGCTATCAAAGGACGAGTGTATGTCTTCGATGTTGTAGATGTTGTCCCAGAACCAGATCGACCTGAAACCAATAAGAAGCTTAAGAACATAGCAAAAGAAGACATCCCTCGTGGTGCAGTAACGGGCATTTCATCGATTGGCAGTCAAGGCTTCATGCTTATCACCCAAGGTCAAAAGTGTATGGTTCGTGGTTTGAAAGAAGATGGTACCCTTTTGCCAGTCGCTTTCTTGGACATGAACTGCTACTTAACTGTGGCGAAAGAACTGCCAGGTACAGGTATCTGCTTGTTGGGCGATGCTGTCAAAGGTGTTTGGGTTGCAGGTTACACTGAAGAGCCTTACAAGATGATGCTCTTCGGCAAGAGTAGCAAAGACTTTGAGATTACAGCTGGAGACTTCTTACCCAGTGGTGAGGAGCTCGGCGTTGTAGTCGCTGATGTCAATTGTAATCTTCACGTCTTGCAATATGACCCTGAGCGTAAGTCCTTCGCCGTTCATATAATTGTATGACTGTTTTTCCAGAAGATCGTGCTAACACGAAGCACAACAGATCCTAAGACACAACAAGGTCACTTTCTTCTCCACCGCACGACTTTCTCTCTCGGAGGCCATATGCCAACTTCAATGACACTCCTTCCACGCACAACATCACTGTCCACCCTTCTCTCTCCAGCAGATACGACAGCCATGGACATTGACTCATCTACTCAGACTCAACAGCATCAAATCCTGATAGCCTCACTGACAGGTGCCCTCTCTCTTCTAACACCTCTCACGGAAGCTCAATATCGGTCTCTCAACACACTCTCAACTCATCTGAGTAATACTCTTCCTCACCACTGTGGGCTGAATCCCCGCGCATACAGAATTGACAGGGATGCCCCTGCTGCGGAAGGTGGAAGAACCGTTGTTGATGGGGAGATATTGAGGAGGTGGAGGGAGTTGGGGAGTATGAGACGTGGCGAGATTGCGGGACGAATGGCTACGGATGTTGATAGTGTTAGAGAGGGTATACTTATGGCTACTGGATGGGGTGGATTAGGATTCCTCTAAATTGCTATTGAGACGAAAAACAGTCGTATCGTGTACCAAGTATGTTCAAATGAGTTCAAAAGCTTGGAGGGAATTCGTGTATGTATGATATACAAACATTCTTAGACAGGACTTCAAAGCACACTGCAACATGTCTATAGTCTCAAATTTCCTCTATTTGATCTGAAGCAACTCCATTCTACTTCAGCCTCTTATACTTGCTCCATTTATGACCTCTCTCCTCAACCCCAGCATCAGCACCCAAATGTCCCTCCTTCCAACAGCTTGCACAATACAGATCCCCTTCACATCCCTTGCACACAACTGTAGCATCATCCTGACATATCACACACCAACTATCGATATCCTCATCTGTAAACCGTTCATACTTCTCTAATCCCTTGTACTCATTCTTCGCATCTTGCTTTTTGTTCTCAGAGGGCTTGAAGCTAGGTGCGGAGGGCATGCCGAGGTCCTTTGTGGAGAGGCCTGAGAGTGCGGCCATCCGGGCTGTGATGTCGTTTGTAAAATCGAGAGATTTCTTGGATGGTTGGTCTTGTGCTTGTTGAGGAGCCGGGGGGTCGGGAAGTTTGGTTGGCGCCGAAGGGAAGGTAAAAGCCGGTTCACTTGCTTCCTTGTGTTTCTGTTCTTCTTCTCCTTGACTCTTCGGTGATGAGAGAGGTGACGAAGCTCGTGGAGGCGTCTTAGGCTCAAGTTTCACTTCGTCAAGCATACGCCGGACTATTTCATCCGCCTCCTCGTCCTCTTCCTCTTCTTGCTTCTTTTTCTGTTCTTGACTCTCCTTCCTCTCATCAGTCTTGCCATTTGATCGTGTAGGCTCATCACCGTCGGTATCATCATCATTCTCGTTCCTAAACACAGAAAAGTCAATTCCCTTCGTCAGATCTTCTTTCTTCCAGCCCTGTTTCTCCTTCTCTTTCCCTTTTCCACGTCCTTCTCGTTCATCCTCCTCTATGCTCTTGGCACTTTCACCACCAACCAGATTCTTTCTAGATCCATCAATCTTCTCAGCCTCGTTTAGTACTTTTGAGATCTCAAGCGACTCATCGGGTTGCATATTCCATTGATCCTCCATTCCTAGATCAGCCAATAGCTCGTCTAGAGTTTTGTCGTCAACCATGCCCATGTGAGCGCTACGCAGTGGATCTGCTTCATCTTCTACCTTGAGAGTGGTATCGGTGAGATGGGTGACTCTAGTTGGTACAGAAGGGAATGAGACGCTTTCGCTTTGGATCTCTTTGTGAATGTCTAAAGCACGTGATGAAGCTGTTTTGTCGTGGGATATCGATCTGGTTGAGGTTGATGGAGTTGGACTAGATGGTGACGCTGATGCATTTCTCAAGGAACGGAGACGCTCTGAGAGTGTTGATTCTGGCGTTGATGTTGGTTTCGGAACTATTGATTTTGACCTGTACGACGATGTCAGAATGGTTATATTTAGGTAGCGTACGGAAGGAAGATCTACTTTGAGTATGGATCAAGTGAGGAGATGCTTGATTTCTTGAGTGCATTGAGACGAGAGAGAAGATCTTGGTCGTAGGATGGTGGGTCACTCATTTTTAAGATATGATACTGTTTGGGTACATGGACATGTCCAAATCGAGAGAGCAAGAAGGAACTTTGAGGTTACAGCTGCCAAGACTTATATAGCCTTAGCACCAGCTCTAGGCACATATAGCACTATCTGCATGACTCTATCAAAATATGGCTTATGATATAGGGAGTATTACAACTAGAAGGGAGCATCGATTGCATGTTCAAGTTCTAGGTTTCTATAAGATGCGTGCATCTAGCTTTCCCCTTAAGCAGCAACAAACTTGTTGGACAGTTTATGGTTCGTAGGGTTGTATCAACAATTCTGACACAAAATTTAGACTGTGAGAGCACGTCTGAAACCCCAGAGGACGATCAAACTACAACAGAAGACAAGGTGAAATCTTGTCGTGAATTGCATGATGGCATTTCACAGTTTTTGGCTTTCAAATTCTGCGGCAAGTCCTTGCCAGCTTGTAATGGTTTCTGAGAATAGTTAGCAAATGCCGTGTTGCATAAGGATCGAACAAAACAGAAAGATGCAGAGGCTTTCAGAGAGAAGATTTTCGTTTTCATCACGACAAATCACTGAAGTCACAAACATATTACGTCTCTTGCAAGACATAGCAGCTATAGACGACTGACAAGGTAAGACTAAGGATGACGATACATGGGTTTTCATCATATGCAGTTACACAAGAATACGAAGGAATCAAACTTACTAGTTGGACTCGCTCATATGTTTCTTAGCACATCAAGCGGATGTTGATTTTGACATGTCCAACACCAGGTCTCCAGACCGTGCTTAATTCGACGTACCCAACTTTGAACAGTACTCTTCAATCGTCATCGTAAGATATTCTTCGTCTCTGTGCAGCAGTTCCCGCTGTCGAACCACCTGAGCCGTCCTCATCATACATCAAGCTATCCATCCCAGCATCAACCTTATCCCACGTCCTCTTCCGCAGATCAGGCTTGATCTTCTGCTTAAAGAATCCCTTTTCCTTAGCGTATTGTGCTTTGCGCTGTTTCGTATTCATCTTGCCGGCCTTCTTCTTCGTATCGCTAGTTGAATTTATAGTAACAGCTTTGCTCTTCTTGCTAACTACACTGGAAGGTGTGTCTTCAAGCTCGCCCTCCTCAACTTCGGGGGCAACAGGATCTATCGAAGCGGTTGGACTATCACTATTGCTTTGCAACTCTTGTGCATGACGTTGTTCGCGTAGTAGTGTCTCGATCTCTGAGTGTCTGAAGATTGCGATTTGCTCGTCTGTCAAAGTACGCTTAATACCATCAGGATAGTATCCAAGGTCGTCTTCCTCGAAATTCTCGGCTTCTGTGTCCTGTTCCACTGGACCGAGAAAATGCGTCGAGAAATGGTCCCGCAACTCCAGGGAGAAGTGCTTCTCGTGAAAGTCCACCAGGAGTGCCTGTCAGAACGTTAGTGGGATGTTTATGAATTCGGAAGAGCGGAAGTTTTTCTACCTGGGATATATCAGGTAACACCATTACCGCAACTTCATCCTGAAGTTTTTCTGGCAGAAGAAAGAAGATAAAATGCTCAGTTCTGCCTACTCCAAGATGTTATACTTGCCCTTGCCGGTATGGGGTTCCACTAATGCCAACTGTGCAGTCACCAAATCACATGCTTTGGTACTAGGCTATTTGTGGAAGTATGTTTGGTTCGAGGAGCAAAGATGATTGTAAAAGTCATAAGAAATCACGATCTTAAGAAACTTTGGCTTCGGCTATATGGTGAAGGGTCTGTCCATAGTAGTTATCGAGCGAAACTAGATATCACTTGCTTGATGTTGAAAGATAACATGTCAGAAAGCTTGCCTTCCCATCGAACAACTCTCATCATTCACAATTACACGGATTGCTCTTCATGATCAATCATTGATGCAGTAGATGTCTGTGAGTATTTGTATTCCCAGAAAAAGTCTCGTGAAATCCTTTATCATTTGGAGCAATGAGACACATTCACAGTCAAGTTTGAGAAGGCTGTGTATGAAACTAGCTAGGTGCCTTCGATAATCTTACAATCTGGCGGCGTAGATTGTGATAAATACATACTATCTTACAGTTATACTGCGTGATTCGTCTTTGTGTTGTTGTACAATACATCTACATGATATACGGCTGGTACCATGTTCGTAAAGGAGTCTTTACGAATGTCTCATTCTGCTCAATGTGATTTCTGACATTGATCATTGCAATCTGATATGAACTAAACCATATCAGCGTATCTTCTGAAAGCTGATCATCGCACAATATCAGATCCTCTTACCCTTTGAACTTTCTAGTCGTTTATGTAAACGGATATTCATTCTGTGAAGCAAGATGAGCAATGTTTGAATTGGGACACGCAATCTAGCTTTCCTATTTCGAGGAATGCAGAATCACAACCCATCAACCTCAACGTTTTAGTGTAGGGGCTTGCAGAAGAGTCAGAGCATTTCTGAAGGCATCGACGACACTTTTGTCTAGAAACGTCAATGCTAAGATATATGACCATGCATGAGACAACTTACAATGCTTCCGCTTTTCCTCAAGCTCATTCTCTGCCAGTTGTACAAATTCCGCTCTAACTTTAAGACTACAAAGGTTTAGTCTTCCTTTCCGAAATGAAAAATAGTACTCACCGCTTTTGAGCTCTCTCATTGTCTTTTGCACTGCCAGTGAGTGTCCAGATATCGAAGCACTTGTAGCAAGTCAGTGTCAAGGTATTTATTTTATCCAGGCACACTTACATCATAATAATTCTCAAATGTGTTTCTGATTTGGTCTTCTTTCTGGTTCACAGCAAGCAGCTCATTCATATATCGCCTTTCTAGCTCTTGCATATCAATATCGTTTAGGTCGATATAGTCATCAGATTTGCCTTTAACTTGAGACTCGTTCTCATGCTCATGCTCATGCTCATCATTCTGATCCTGATTGTCGTCGTTGTCTGACTTTTGATCATATTGTGACTGGCTGGCCTCGACCTCCACAACGATATTATCATCCGGAGTCACGGCCTTGATGGGGTTGCTACTGGACTTTGATGCAATAATTTCATTCTCTCCAGCCGTGACAGCCATCCTGCCCTGTGATCTATGAGTTTCAGGTAGAGACTTCTGAGATGAGTATATGAACAATAATTGTTAAGAACTTTTCGACTTGGCAACCAACATCAAAGATCTTGAGGACAAACCTTCAGAATCAAATTCCGAGAACGAGATATTGTCGACAATGTAATCTGGACGCGAACAGGCATGACAAGTGGTACCCACCCAATCAACAACAGTAACTACCTCAATGCTTGGTATGTCACGTGCGATAAGATAAGCACATGAGCATGGCGGTTCGAGTCTTATGACTGCGAAAGCAACCCGTCATGAGTCGTCGCCTGAAGTTGTTTATTACACTTCACTCACAATGCTGCAACCAGATTATCGCCATTAAGCGGCTCGTATGGATTCATCAGCACGATATGAATCACTTCCATAAGCCGAAACGTCCTCTACTCCTTCTCCTCGCATCTCGAAATCCTAGTACGTCTCTTTGGACTCGTGTGAACTGCTCCCAAGATGCAGTGTGATATCTGCTTTCGTACTGGCGGCCAGGCGTATCTATGTCCTATGGATGCAAGGAACGAGCTTTACGAACCTCGAATAAAACATGCCCAGATCCTGCTTGAGAATGAATCGTTACAACAAGAGATAGCAACCTTTTATGGTAAGGGTGATTCAGATACACAGCCAAACCTGGCCGATACGCATGCCGAGACTGTGCAAAGAATTGACAGGACGGAAGAGATCATCGAACGCGCAGATATGCTCAAAGCCAATATTGATGCAGCCAGAGAAGAACTTGCCAAAAAGAAAGCAGTACATGCTCGCCGGAAGACAAAGTTGAGTGCTGCAAAGAGCGGTCTTGAGACTCGACGTGCAAGGCAAATCGAAGATGTGGAGAAGTCAACCAAAATGAGCAGCTATAAGTGGAATAAAGATCATAGTACGCTGGCGGTTTCACGGGCGTTTCTTTGTGGTGAAGCTGCCAAGCTATACGGACTGAAGAGGACCAGGAGAAGCAGCGGCAGGGAAGAGTTTCTCATTGGAAATGTGAGCATCATAGATCTGCAAATGCTAAATAGTAGGCATCTTCTACATGTATATGAACAGCATGCTGACTATCTGTATAGCTGCAAGTCCAGCTTCTATTTCCACAGCCTTGTCGCATGTGGTGCATCTTCTCATGCTTTGTACACACTATCTTTCTATTCGCCTACCTGCCGAGATAACTCTACCTCACCGTGACTATCCACTACCGACTATCTTCTCCTTGTCGAACTCCTACAAGCATGTGGATAATATCCCGTTCCCTGGTACAACACCAACGCCGTCATCGAACAGCAGTCCTTCTGCTTCTCGACACTCTCACCCAGATCAAGCATCACAGCCACGCCCTCGTCCCCTATTCGTCAAAAAGCCGCTTCCTATCCTCTCGACCGAAGATCCTGTCGGATATAGTCTATTCATCGAGGCCGTCACCTTGCTTGCCTACGATGTTGCATGGGTGTGCAAGTCGCAAGGCATCTCTGTGGGAGACGATAGTAGCTTCGAAGATATCTGCGACATTGGAAAAAACATGTATAACCTCCTGATTGGCCCCCGAAGTCGTCCTCCACCAGGCAGTCGTAACACCTCCAATAATTCGACACCGACAAAAGGTGGTCACCAAAATGATGCCGAAACTAGTCGTGGCACTCCCGCTCAAGCAAACAGTATAGGTAACTGGTCTCACGGTGCGGCGCATTCGTCACTGGCTGGCGCAGCTGGGCAAGATTTAATTCGGTCTTGGAGGCTACCTTCTCCTACGAAACTCGCTGATAAGCTGAAGAACAAGCTTATGAGTGAAGTCGCAAATGCTGAGTGGGAAGTTCTGGATGAGGATGCATGGGCCATTGAGCGCCCAAACACTGAGCTGGGGGATGATGCTGTTGTTGTTGGTGCTAGACGCAGTAATGAGAGAGGCTATGGGTTGGGCATGCAAAGCTTCATGAGTATGCGCACTATTCAGGACGCCAACGAGACTATGCGCAGTGACGGAGAAAGAGATAAAAAGTTAGGACAAAATGGATGGACAAAACTGAAGCCAAGATAGCAGTCCCTGTACGAATTCGATCCTTAGCAAAATATAGAACGATCCTGACTCTCACAAAATGCAATACAATATACTTTGAACAATTTTCTGCTTCGCCAGCTGAACTCACGTCTGCACTACAATCATGCCCACTTGCCTTTAAACCAGATTTCACTTAGATCAGCCACCCTGGCTGTCGTCATCAAGAGTGTTTGGTAATGCCAATTTTGACACAACCGTTGACGTCCGAGATTTAGCACATTAATGTCACTTCACTCCATCTTGAAATCACCAGGCGAACAACACAATATTAGCTCAGAGAGCGAGTGATATGCAAGCAACCTTGTTTCGATTACTTGGAGCAGAGACAAATGCAACAAACAGTCCAAAAACGGCTGTCTTCCGTTGTCTTTCTCGACGCTTGCGATGAACAAGAATTTTTATATCAGCACGTTCTGGATGAGATGTTACGCTCGAACAACCATGATTGCATTACGAATTAGATCACCTACTGTGTAGGAAAGCTCTTTCTTTTTTTTTTCTCGCAGCACAAAGAGAGCTGTTGCTTATATTCTAGTTTGTATTTGGTATGGGATGGTGTATTTGACATCTCATAGACGTTCTTCTTCAGGCAACTCGGCAACGTTGTATGCTGCATGTCACTACGTCAATTGTCTTTGTGCTCAATGTTTTCCACCTACTCTCAAGACGATATTGATTTGGTTTTGTAATGTATGTTATGCAGATCGACGAATGTCCTACATTTGATCACACTTTCCATATTTCTTGCTGCCCACACTCTCCAGTTGTTAGTATCACTTAGATCGTAAAGGTGCTTGACATAGCGTGAGCAACCTAGCATTTACTAAGCCTTAGTCTTGCACCCTCTGTTGTCTTAGTAATAGCAGCTGCGTTTTGGGATGGTTTCGTAGGCTTAAGAAGTCCCAGAGGACAAGTGCATCCTCAGCTGCCTCTCGATAAGATTCTGCAAAGTGTACAATTCTCAACCTTCTTGTAATTGTTGAATGAGTAAGTGGGAAGCATCTCACTTGTCAAAGGTTATGGGCCTGCTGTGTTAGATGCATGCCGATATGTCTTGTCGCAAAATCACTACATTTCCAAGTATATGAATAAAGTTTCATCGCAAGATCACAACGATCTTGACCATGACTCGGCTCTCCTTTGACATAGTGTCGTTGTAGGGCGTATACTAGGAGCTTTTCATGTGTAATACTACATGGAAGAGCAGTTTCGTGTCTTATCACCAATTACTTGAGTACTTCGTTAGCACACGTTCGGGTGCGTGTTCTCTTTCGTTATGGTTGGAGGAGTAATTCAACCACGCAGGCGAAGATAATATTGCATGGCTCTTATCAATTACCGTTCACTACATGAGAGTTCAATGGCAGACAGAAGTTTGGCGCCATGGCAACTCTCGCGGTATAATTGGTCAGACCATCAGCGCATACTGGTCATCTCAAGTTATGGCCAATAATAGTATCATTACTATCATACTCATCAAAGAGAAGCGGCATCAATTTACATATCTTCTTTCTCGATTCTGTTGCATGTTGGGTGTTGTCTGACAATGCTGGTCGTGGCTCAGTTGGAGCCACTATGAAGTGACCACGACCCAAGCGTGATCAGCACGAGCTGCAGGTCCAGCTGCAAGCTGCAGTTGGTTGCTTATGGCAGCTCGAGTTTAAACTTCTGCGCAAACGTTACTGCTGCACATGTCGCCAACCAAAAACATGACTCGACTATTTTAGAGGTGCTGCACCACGAGAAATTTTCGTCAAAAGCGACCGAGATGTCCAGTCAGAACAATCGAGACTTGCGCTACTTCCACTCTTTAAGCGACGAACATGATGGGAGTTCGCAGACTTTTGTAAAGGTTGCATCTTCGAAGGCTTTGAATGGTAGAAATCGAATCTTCTTCTCCATAGAAGAGAATTCTTCTACCACAAATCGGCTCCGAATCCTTTTTAAGGATGTGCCACGGATTTTCAACAAAGCGACTTTTTCTTGACCGTCGTTCCACATAAGTCCACTTCAGAGAATTAGAGAAACGTCGATGTCATGACATTCCAATGCTGACTTGTGCGTATTCGACGGTCTAGATGGCTGGCTATGTTGTCTCTGATCCATTCCCAGCAAGGATTTTGAGGGCTCAAACATCCATCCCTTCGCGCAGGGTGCAGACAAAACCAACGTTCACAATACGCTTTGCGCGTCGCAAATGTTTTAAACAAAGCATCGTGCACGCAAGTCTTTGGTGTTTACTTTTTGGGCCTCTCGAAATTGACCGCATATGAAAACCAGTTGTCTTCGCTGATCAACCTGCACTCTGTCGGCCTTTGCTCGAGATCTTACCCAAAATTACGTGGTGGGAAATGATCCTTGTCCTAGCGTGCCAGGAACCACTGGCTTGTGCGAATCATCACTCTCGATTGACAGCTCTAGCCAGGAACGCGGCCATGGTTTGTGGGTCTGGACGCATCATCTCCGATGCCCCTGTCGACACGGCAGTGGAAGTTTGGACGTTTTCATTTCCCCCCAACATTAACCCAAGCGGCCAAGTCCCAAACAACTGTGTGGCCGCTGCTCACTGTCCCCTTTCGACTTCTTTTCTCCTACTTCATCGCTGGCAAGACCTTGAACTTCACTCCTTCAGTTCGAAATCGACCTTCTACGATCTTTTGGGAATACTCCCTAACACACTCCTTTAAATAACGATCTCTATTCTTTCCCAGCTCTCCGTTACACGTAAAAATACCCGGGACTTCCTAGAAACAACCCACATAACGTATCTGTTTCAGCACGAAAGACAACCTCGAAATGCGTTACTCTGTAGCTACTGGTTTGGTGCTGGCCGCCTTCAGCATTGGTGAAGTCATGGCTGGCCCTACCCATGCTCACCTACACAGCAGACAGCACAAGAAGAAGGAGTACGTCCTATCCTGATCGAGCAATATTGCGTGAGGTCTTACTGACTTACTCTACAGCAAGGTGGATTATGCGAAGGTTGATTGGGACAACTTGGGCATCGACTGGCAATCCGCATGGGCTGCTGGACAAACAAAGACAGCTGCACCACCAGCACCAACGACCACAACAACCACTGCAGCAGCTGCTTCGTCAACTCTCCCAGCTGCCGTGTTCAAGGAGAAGACTGCAGAGAAAGTCGAGGAGAAGCCCAAGATTTCTAGCGCCAACTCCATTGCCGATGATCTTGAAGACTTGTATGACGGTATCATTGGACACGCCAACGACCGCACCTCTTTCGGAGGTCGTCGTGTGATGGGAGGTGGAACTTCTGGTGGCGCTGGACTGGCAGGTGATTTCGAAAACGGCAACATTGGAGAGCCATATGCATCCAATGTCATGAAGGTCAGCTCCACCGATGGCTACGACTTCACTACCACCTTCATCAACACCCAGCGAAGAGTCATCACCGTCAACATCTGGAACAAGGGTGGATCTGACCTTCAGCCACTCTCTGGAGCTTCTTTGGCACCAAAGGATACCTCTCTGACCTTCACCCTCCGCCCTGGAGCTTCCCAGATCGTTGCTTTCGCCGATCAGTCATATATCGCCTGGGCTGAAGCTTGCTCCGAGAGATCTTTCGAGGGATCCTTCGCCACCACCTGGGGAGAGGCCAAATACCAAAGCACTGGTTCTGGTTTCGATGTATCAGCAATCAAGAACGTCAATGGCAACGACTACGACATGACCATGACTGCCGAGGAGGTCTCCTGCGTGAGCGACATGAACCAGAACATGTGGTTGACTCCAGACCACCCAGTTGGTGGTAGCAATGGCAGTTGCTACGTTCCAGGCAGCAAGATGCACTTGACCGTGAAGATGGGAGGACGAAAGTAAATTATGGGTGTATGGATGACCGCTTTCTTGATAGATTTTCTTTTGGATACATAGTGTAATTGGATACACATCTTTGAAACTTATGCTTACTCATCCTTTCATCATATGCCTACCATTAATAACCACTCGTCTCATTCTTCAATGATCACAGTATGAATGTTCCCAAACCAGAAGTCACCCTGCTCTTACTCATTGAAGCAATACTGAGGAAGTTATACTGATGGAGTATGTCACTCTTGGAAGTAGGAATGACCAAGGCGAAACGCGATACTCACAAGTTGAAAACTACACCTCCGCACAAAACCAATCAAAGCACAAGAGGCAAATTGATTTGAATATCATATGATGATTGTTTGTTCATCCTATGCATTCATTCTACTGTTCACCTATGCTTATGCTATCAACAAACACAGTCCTGACACCCCTCTCACGATACAATTGTGCCAATGATCTCTTCTCGTCATATGGTCAATATCGTTCGCCTAAGCTTTTCTTGATCTTCACGATTTAGGCTACCGCTGGGGCAGGCCAGATATGCACAAGGAGTTATGCGTTCTAATTGTGTTGACTACCACGAATCTGTCTTGCAAACATTGAAGAATCTGGTCTTCCTTGGGGCGCCATGGTGGTCAAGGTTCCAGGATCATTTACTTGTAAGTGTAACATGTTTGAGCAGGAACTGAAGCCTCTCGAGTAGAATAAGTGCATTTCTTGCTTGTTCATACCGCCAACACTCGGAGTTGTCTCGTCGCCTCACGTTATTGTCAGTTCTACTCTTCCACCGGACGAGGAAGTTATCGTGATGCGCGCCGCGTGGTGTAGGGATGATGACTGAGGTTTCGTTTAATCGGATTGTGTAATACACAATCTTCGATAGTGCTGATAGATCCGGTTACTTAGATTATTTCGAGCAGCTAGGACAAGAGCGTACAGGAAAGCAAACTGTACAGGCGTCGAACGTCCCTGCACTTGGTTTCAGCTGAAATGTCTACCAATAATGACGCATGGAATTCTGACGAAGACACTGCTCGAATTGCTTTTTGTTGTGGAATGGATGCTGTTATTGTCATTTCTAAACTCTTAAAACCATCTTGTAACACCGTAAACTGTATCGTGTCTTAACTTGGTGACTTCATCTTCTGTTCCAAACGCAGCTCTCTTCATGAGACCGGGTTCATCACGATCAATGATCTCCCCGAACCTTATTTTCAGATCCTTGAGCTCTTGAGGCACATTCTCACTTCCACCAAGACAGCCACCAGCTGCCGCTCGATCAATCGTTGCACTTCCTGTGGATGTTGCGAGCAACTGTATAAAGCTGTTATCGATCGCGCTGACCCCGTTTCGGATCAAAGCTATTCCTCCGAGGATGATGAAGGGCAACGAGACCAAAAGTGTGGCAAAGTAGGGAATGATAAGGTTCAACGGCTCAGAGAACGAATACACATTGATGATGGATGATATGGTAGCGTTCGTAGAGGTGTTCCAGTTCCCATAAGCCTGCATCATTGATGTGGTCATGTTGAATAGGTACGCGTTCAATAGAGCAGGCGTGACATTAAAGGCTGGGTGGATCGGCGTTCCAGCCGAGTATCGTCCTGTTGCATTGTTGAAGAGAGTATTTTCTATCACATTCCCATTCAATGCTGTCGTACTTTCTTAGCAAGGATCTCCAACTCACGAACGCCTTTCGACATTGTGTACATACCTCCCATGCTTAAAATTCGCCCGTCATTCTGTGTTGCAACCACATCATTCCAGACCAACTCATAAGCTGTGAAATTACCAGGCCTAGCAGGGCGCGAAACAGACGAAGAGATCTTTGCCGCGTTGGTACATGCAGGATCATCGCAGATATCTACAGTTCAAATGAGCTGCGTTTCTTTTCATGACAGTTCTCACGGAAGATGTTCATTTTGTATTTACTTCGTTCCCTTTTGTTCAGCATTTTCTAGACAATCATGTCGTGGCAGGCCACGAAGAACAACATCTCAGTGGATGTTTCGCCTCTTAGTAGTCGGAAGAACTCAAGTGCTAATTCGCAACGACCTATCCGCGACGGCACGACGAACCATGGACCAACTGACATAGTCTCTGAATGGAAAATTGGCTGGCAGACACCGGCACTCATGGTATCCTGCTATATGTTATGTGAGTATACCTTAGCCATCACATCATCTTGAGAGTAACGTTGGTTCAGCTGTCATCATTGCTGTCGGTCATTTTCTATTCTTTCGCTTTCTAGATGGTCGAGAAGCTACT
>Ga0115847_100009_pt1 | contig 38659 bp, 67 predicted proteins | sample InSIn5SAF170_FD_83861 | JGI IMG/M metagenome (GOLD analysis project Ga0115847, IMG submission 83861)
GGGGACCGTGGCGGTCAGGCCGGGAACTCCGCTGGTCGTAGTGACGGCCGCCGGAGGCAGCAGCTGCGTCGGCAGCTGAAGACCGGCCGGCTGCTGGGCGGCAGGGTTGGGATCCTGCTGCACCGGGGCCGGCTGGACGGCGGACGACACCGGGATCGGCTGCTGGTGAGCCGGGGGAGCGGCGGGGTCGGTGGCCTGCGGCGCGGGCACGAAGGTGCCCGGCTGCGCGGCCGGGACGGGCTGACCCGCGGGCGGCTGGTTCGGCGTGACGCCTGCCGTCGTGATCAGACCGGGGATGTGAACCGGCTGGGCCGGCTGGGCGGGCTGGGTCATGGTGGTCTCCCGTGTCGGGTTGGTGGGTGTGGGGCGCCCATGGCGGGCATGAAAAAGCCCCCACCGCGTTCCGGTGAGGGAGGTCTGTGATGTCGTAAACGACTGCTACGCTGCTGTGACAACCCCAACTAGACAGAGGAGCTGCCGATGACCAGCGTTCGCGAGATCGCCGGCTGGTTCGAGCGGGGCGTCGCCGACGGCGCCAGCCACATGATCGTGGCCGTCGACCGGTTCGACCACGACGACTACCCGGTCTACGTCGACGAGCCCGACAAGGTGGCCGAGGAGGTCGCGCGCATTCAGGGCGCCTCGATGCAGGACGTCATGGAGGTCTACGACCTGCGCGCCGACAAGCTCGAGCAGATGCTCGCGCGCCGTGTCTGGCGCGTCCCGGCGTGAGGACCCCGGGAGAGCTGCTCGCCGAGGGCGAGAGCGACGAGATGGCGCTCGGCCAGCTGGCCGTGCTCGACGAGGTCCGGGGGCGGCTGATGGTGCCGCCGTTCGACGACGACACCGCGGCGGAGATCCGGGAGATCATCGACCGGTACGCCGAAGAGATCTACGACGACGGCGAGGAGTAGCGATGGGCACCAGTCATCTGCCCGTGGACTACCGCGGGCAGTTCGAGCACCAGGAGAGCCGCTTCGGGCCGCCGGGCGAAGTCTGCGACACCTGCTCCGACTTCGACGCCGGCCGGCTGGTGCCCGTCTCGTTCTGCCCGGACGCGACCGAGGCGTCCGAGGAGTACTACGCCTGGCTGACCAACACCGGCCCGAAGCCGGTCTGGCTCGATTCGCCCGACGCCATGGTGGTGAAGTTCTAGGGCAGTCGCGCGCTCAGCTCGCGGATCTTCTGCCTGTTCCACCGGATCGCCTCGTCGACGTCGTCGGATTCCCCGGCGCGAGCGACGAGGCGATCCAGCGTTTCCTGGATCGTCTCCAGCTCGGCGAACCACTGGGTCTCCAGGTCCTGGCTCTGGGTGCGCGCGAAGTCGTCCGGCCCACGGAAGTTCTGGCTGGCGTTGACGATGACCGGCCCCAGCTCGCCGTGCTCGGCGTACTCGACCCGCACCGTCTTGAGCTGGTTGCGGGTGTTACCGCCGGCCGCCTTGTAGATCAGGGCCAGGTCGTCCTTGTTGAGGCTGTCGCCGGGGTCGTTGTTGGTCGTGGCCACCGCGACGCTGCACCGGCAGCGCGCGTGGATCGGCATCAGGTCCTCGACGTGGTAGAGCCGGTCACTGGCCACCACGCACAGCCCGCACGGCGGGCCGCCGGAACCCAGCTCCGGGTGCAGGATGCGCCGGTAGCCGACGACACCCTGCGGCTTGTTCTCGGTCAGGAAGCGCTGCACCTGCGCCCGCTCGGCAAGCATCACGTCGGTGTCGGCCACGGTCATCGCGCGGCGCAGGCCCTCGATGCGGGCCTGCTCCTCGCTCTTGCCCTTGGACACCGTGGCGAACCGGATGCTGTCCGGGATGCGCCCGTAGACCTCTTCGGCAGGAACCGCCTCTACGCGGGACTGCGCGCGCCGGGCCTGCGCCGCGGTGACGTCGCCGCCGGCGGCCAGCTGCTCGATGACGTCCTGGGGCAGCTTGCGGCGCAGCGAGCGGATGTCCACGGCGCCGACGGTGTTGGACCGGCGCCCGGTGATCGCGCTGGTCGAGCGAGCCATGTAGGCGTCGGCCACCGTGGCGGTGCGCCGCTGCGCCGACTGGACCACCCGGACCGCCTCGGCCACCGCGCGGCGGGTCTGCTTGGGGTCGCGGAAGTCGGTGACCGCCTCGAACGCCCGCCGGACGCCGGCCTGGGCCAGCTTGCTCTGCTGGTCGCGGACCTGCGACTGCGCCTCTACTAGCGCCTGCAGCTCCCTGACCTGATCAATGCGCCGTGCCATACGCCTCGTACATCTCCCGGCCGTCCAGCGAGTGGTGCGTGATGACCTTGCCGTGAGCGCCGTGCTGGCCGATCAGGTACTCGACCTCGGGGCCGCAGATGCACAGCACCCCGTCGTCGTCGTGGGCGATCGCGTCCTCCACCGGGATGACATGGATGACCTGCATGTCACAACCTCCTGGTATGCTGCTCCTGCGGCCCGGAAGGCATTTCCGTTGACGGTCCCACCTGTCGCCAACCGGGTCCGCACCAAGACTGCGGTACCCCGTGCCGCCCCCAGCTCCGCCCGTGAGACGGCTGGAGAATGAAGCCCCGTCGGTTGCCTCCGGCGGGGCTTCGCTACGTCCGGAGAGCGCTCGGCGTCGTACCCGAGCTGATCTGCCGCTGTCCGGTCAGGCCGTTCAGGCTGGCCAGCTGCTTGCTCGGGTCGACCTGAGCCGCGGCTGCGGTGTTGTCGCCGCTGTTGTTGCCCGGCTTGCCGGCGTTCGGGTCGTTCGACTTCGCGTTCGCGATGGCGATCTGCTGGGCCTGTTCCTGCTGCATCAGCATCAGCTGCTGCTGCAGCGCGATCAGCTGCTCTTCCTCACGCTCGGACTGCATCCGCTCGATGGTCTGCGGGTCGAAGCCCATGACGTGCTTCATTAGCGAGCGCCAGGGAATCAGGGCCTGCAGCTTGCCGGCCGCGTCGGCCTTCTCGGCCAGGCTCAGCCGGTGCGGGTCGGCCCAGAGCGTCTCGATCTTGCTCAGGTCCGCGCGCTCGCTGTCGCCGAGCATGTGGAAGATCAGGCCCATGGCCTCGGCCCACAGCGGCTTGCATCGCTCGATGCGGTCCTCGACCTTGAAGACCAGGGTCTCGCGCTGCATGCTCGCCCCGTCGGCGCTCTGGTTGGCGCCGCCCGGATTGAGGTAATACATGGGGGTTTTTGTAGTGGCAGCGAACTGGATGATGTCGCTCTCGTTCATCTCCAGGATCTGGCGCATGTCCGCGCTGGACGACTCCCAGATCTTCGCGCCCGGCGGCAGGATCCACATCGCGCCGGGGTCGCTGGTGAAGACCTCGTCGTAGTTGATCGGCGCGCCGTCCTCGTCGACCATGTCGATTCCGCCGCCGCCCGGGTCGTCCGGGTCACGCGCCGATTCAATCGCCCTCTGCCTAAATGCCTGGAGGGCGGCCGTACAGAGCCGATTCAGGGTCTGGTAGTTGATCCGGTCGAGGATGTCGACGTGCTTCTCGTACTCGCCCTGACCGTCCTTGTTCAGGAACCGCACCACGGGGATGTACTTGTGACCCAGCCGGCCGGAGCGGTCGGCGTCCCAGGACCAGTTCTCGGCGTGCCAGCTCATCGGCCCGACGGGGGCGCCGTTGGCCGACAGCGGGGAGTACGGAGCGTCGCGCTTGGCCACCCAGACCTCGCCGGGCAGGTAAAGGTACGCGCGGTCTTCGCCCTCGATGTCGTCGCGGAGGAACTTCAGAGCGGCGCGCAGGCGGTACGGGTCCACCGGGTCGGGCTCGCCGACCATCCACCGCGGGTCCTCGGCGGTGACCACCGGGACGCCGCGCTCCTCGTCCATGAAGCCGACGATCAGGAAGGCCTCGCCGAGGTTGAGCATCAGGTCGTGCACGTCCGCGCAGACGATGTTCATGCGCGCGCGCAGCCAGATGTTGATCGCGTCGGTGTCGCCGGTCTCGTCGCCGTCGACCGCGGTACGGAAGCCAACCGGCTTCATTCGCTCGCTGACGGCCGAAACGGCCAGCTCGGCGTAGTTGGTGCGGCTCTTCTTCTGGAAGGCCGTGAACAGCTCCCTGGCGACGTCGTTGCCCTCCGGCAGCGGCGGGTTGCCGTGGTAGCGCTCGTGCAGCAGGTTGAGCCGCTCGTGGCGCTTGTGGTCGCTCAGCCGCCGGAAGAGCCGGTCCATCCACCAGCCGGGGGACAGCCGGACCTCGGTGTTGATCGCCACGCGCGCTCCTTCCCTGTCACGTAGGTGTGCTACGCTGCCCGTACGGACTGAACCGCCGTCAGGCGGGGTAGGTACGTTCTGGCGCCTCTTCTACCCCCGTGGAAGAGGCGCCCTTTACGTCTCAGGACCCGTCGTGCAGCCGCTCGAAGTACAGGTCGAACGCGTGCCGTAGCTTCACCCCGCAGGTGGGACAGAGCAGCGACTTGCCGCGCAGCCAGCGCCGCGCGCACCGGTCGCACATCGCCGAGGCGATCTGCGGGCGGTGATCCTCTCGGAAGTGCGTGTTCGCCGGCGGCCGCGGTCGGCGCAGCCGGGCCAGCAAGCCTCTCATCAGCCTCGCCCACCGGCGAGGTGCTGATCGATAGCGAGCGAGAGCGACTCGGCGCAATCTCCGTGCCGAATGGAGCGCCCGACCAGCCAGCGCCGCGCACACCGCGCACACATGACGCCCGCGATCTCCCTGCGCTGCCCGCCCGGAGCGTCTTCAGGAGTTCGCCGCCACGTCAGCAGGCTCTTCATCAGATTTCTCATGACCACCATCCCCCGATGGGCAGCCGGTGGCCGCGGGCATCTCAGGCGCCGCGGCCACCGGGCCGTCTGTCAGGCGGTCGGCGTGGCGTCCGACTCGTCGCCGGCCACCGGGCCGTCGGGAGTCGTGACGGTGCCCTCGCCAGCCGGCGGGTTGTCGGTGCCGCCCGGGTTGGCGGGCTCCGCCGGGGTGTCCGAGCCGTCGGCGTCGCCGATCTCCTCGTCGAAGGAGCGCAGCGCCTCCGAGATCTCGTCGAAGGCCTGCTGGCCCTCGGGGGAGACCTCGGCACGGACGGCGTCCAGCTTCGAGCGCACGTCAGCGTGCACATCGGTGATCTTGGCCTTGATGTCGTTGAGCAGGTCGGTCTCGCGAGCCATCGCGATCTCCATTCGGGACAGGGCGCTCTCGATTCGCTCGAGCGCGCAGGGGGTGCAATGCCGGCAGTCCTCCATCAGGGAGACCACCTTCCGGGGATGGGTCAGCGGACCCGGCGCGGGATCCGCTTCTTCGCGGGTCCGGTCCGGACCCCCGCCTTGATTGCGTCGGTGCGCGCCTGGAAAGCCAGCACGGCACTCATCGCGGCGTCGATCTTGCGCGGGCTTTTTGGCAGCTCCTTGCGCAGGAGATCGCCCTCGGTCGTCTTGCGGACGTAGCAGTTGGCGAGGTGCCTGCGCAGCACCAGCGGCAGGTCGCCGGTCGCGACGCCCTTGGCCGTGGACTTCACCGCCAGGTAGAACGCCTCCACCGCGGCCGCCATCCGGGTCCGGATGTTCGCCCGGAACTCCAGCGGCTTGCCCGCCGTCGCGCGCGCCTTCATCTTGTGCTCGTAGCGCCGGTGCCACTGCGCGATCCAGCTGCCGTACATGGCCGGGTCGCAGTAGAAGCCGACGACCTTGTACGTGGCGAAGGCCAGGTGCACCGCGGCGTCGACTGCGGGCTCGTCGACCGACCACTCCTTGTGCGCCGGCAGATCCGGCGGCCGCTCGTCGATGTGGAGAAGCTCCAGATGACCATCGGCCACCCTGCAGGCGACCAGGGCGGTGCTGTCGTCGTTGATCGAGCCGTCGAATCCGAGCGTCACGACGTCGCCCGGCTGCAGCGACTTCGTCGCGTCCTTGCAGGCGTCGATGTCACGTAGCGGTAGCCACGTGTCACTCGAACTCGTCTCGGCGTTCAGGAAGTAGCGCCTCGAGTCGGCGGGGTCCGCCTTGAGCGAGTAGAACTCGTCGACGATCGACGGGATGTCCTGCCACTCGATGGCCTCGCCGAAGGCTTCCTTGATCGCCTCGATCAGCTGCTCTTCGTTGGTCAGGTCCGGGCAGTCACCGTAGCGGTGATCATAAAGAATGCGGATTCGGCCGCGCTTCTTCTTGTCGGTCCGGACCGCCTCAGCCTCACGGAACGTAGTCTCCGCGACGCTGTCCTCGCCCGGCGCGAACATCGTCGTGGTCTCGATGAACCAGGGCTCAGAAGCGGTTCCCCGCAGCTTGACCAGGTTACGAGTCACGGTCGCATAAGCGCGCCGAAGCTCGGGATTGTTGTACAGGTGGGTCTCATCGAAGATAACGAAGCGTCACCACGCCCCGGCCCCCGCCGGCGAACCAGCGGGGGCCGGGACGAAGGTTTCCTTACCACCGTCCTTCGACGCCGACGAGCTGGTGCTCGGCAAGATCGACCCGCCGTTGGGCAGGTAGACCCGCGTGCGGCCAGGGTCAATGCCGGGCACGTGGCTCAGCGGGCAGTCGTCATCGGTCAGGTTGAAGAAGAGCGTGTCGTAGACGTTGGACGTCTGCGTCTCCTCGGTCGCCATCGACCGGATCATCGGCACGTGCACTGGCTTGCCCTTGGGCTCGCCCGGCTCGTACTCGTAGACGAACCCGAGACCCCAGGGGTCCTCGTAGTAGTCGCCGATCTCCGCGAAGCCGTCGAAGCGACAGGGTCCCAGCGCCTCGTACAGCGCGATGTAGGCGGCCAGGCCGCTCTTGTTGGTGCCCTTCGGCCGGCTCAGGAAGCAGTGGTCGTAGTGGCGCCGGCCGTTCTCGCCCAGCGCGTACGCGTCCATGACGAACCCGGCGTACTCGTCGCCGAGGGTGACCTCCATGCCCTGCACGGCACCCGGACCATGCCGGACGAAATACTCAATCCAGGCACAGGCCAAACCTCCGAGCGAGCGCAGCCGGTCATGCCCGGGCGCCCGCACCAGAACGCGCGGCACGGCTCAGCCCGCCAGGCGGGCGCGCCGGCTCGGCGCCTTGGTGATGTCCTTGACGTTTCCTGACGCCTGCGGCGCCGACGGATTCTCAGCAGGAAGGCCCTGGGGGAACTCGTCGGGGAACAGGGCCGGGTCGACGTACCGAATGCCCAGTTTGCGGCGCTGCTCCATCGTCATGCCCAGCAGCGCGAGCCGCTGGCGCTCCTCGGAGAGCAGGTTGGCCGGCAGCGCGCCGCCGAACAGCTCGCCCCAGATCTGGTTCTTCAGGACCGCGGTCTCCGTAGCGAAGATCCAGTCGGCGGCCGTCCAGAGGCGGCAGTGCGGCATCGTGCGCACGATGTTCCACCAGGCGACGGTGGTCTCGTACCAGGGCAGGCCCGGGATGTCGGGCAGGTCGCGCTCGGAGCCGGGGCCGGTGTACGGGGCGTCGGGGACGTCCTGCCACTCGCCACCGCCGTGGCCGTGCTTGACGACCTTCGGTGCGGGGCCGGTCTTGGCCATGGTGATCACTCCCGTGTCGGGAAAGGGTTGAGCCCGCCGCCGTGTCGGCCGCGGGCTCTGGGTGGGTGAGGTATCGCCGGGTGACACGGACCGGGCCGGGCGCGCACACTGAGGCGCATGACGCTCGACATCAGTCCGTTGTGGATCGTGATTGGTCTCGTGCTGTTCGTCCTGGGCGTGCGATGGACCATCGGCCAGGCGGCCCGCAGGAACTACGACCAGGCCAAGGCCAACCTCCCGGTCGCCAAAGCCGCCGCCAAGGGGACGTTCTGGGCAATGGTGCGCACCGCCGGGCTGGTGCTGATCCTGCTGGTCGCGCTGTCGTGGTTCGACCTGCGACGCAACAACGTCGACACCAGCGGCTGGCTGACCCAGTTGCGCAGCCAGTTCTCGTCCAACGCCCGCGAGGAGCCCGAGCCGGACCGCGACGTCATCTGCTTCTCCGCGGAGTGTCGGCGCCAGCATCCCGAGCGCCCGCGATAGCCGGTCGCTACGGTTCTCGTCATGAGTGACGCGCCCGTGGTGAACCACGTCTACCTGTCGACAGCCTGCCTTCACGGAGTGCACGAGCACTGCCAGGCGATGGTCGGCGTCAACGGCGAGAAGCGTCCGGCCACCTGCAAGTGGTGCGACTCGCGGTGCGTCTGCCCCTGCCACGGCCGGCCGAGCGAGTAGCTACTGCTCGCCCTGGTCGCGATGCACCTGGGCGGTGGTCAGGAAGTCCGCAGCGACCAGCCAGATCGCGGCGCAGGACAGGAAGAGCATCAGCTGCTCGAAGGGGTCGAACTTCCCGCTGTACTGCCAGACCCACCAGGCGCTGGCCGGCCAGCCGATGAAGGAGACGACGAGGATGACCCAGGCGGCCCGGACGCGGATGTGACGCAGGCGGTTGTCGTCGGAGGCCACGGGTCGTCCTCAGTCTCGAGCGGAAGGTCCAGGTCTTGGTCCTTGTGGTCGACCACGATCAGGTCGTACTCGACGCGCTCGATGCCGGGCTTGCATCCGCACTCGACGTCCTCGACGTGCGGGGCGCCGTCGTCGGGGATGACGTGGTGCAGCTCAAAGCGCTCGCCCTGATCGAAGATGATCTGGACGAAGTCACAGCCGCACTCGGTCTCGCACTCTTCCTGGACGTCGTCGTCGATCTCGTCGAGCACGGTCATGGTCAGCTCCTCCGCAGGCGGGCGATGATCTCGGTCCGCCGGCCCAACGCGCGAGCACGGTCCGCGGTGACGTTGACGGGCTGCAGCTGGTACTGACGCGCCCGGGGCGGCGGGTCCAGCCAGATCAGCCGGGCCGCGGCCTGGTCGGCCACCAGGGCCTCCACGCAGGCGTAGAGCGCCGTGCTGCGGCCGCCGGTCAGCCAGCGCAGCGCGCAGCCGCCGTCGTCGAACTGGACGCCCTGGGCAATCACGCCGACCGGCACGTCCGGGCGCTGCAGCTGGAATCGGCGCATCTCTGACCCCTCCCGGCGCCAGGGATGCGCCGACCGCTCTAGGCGAATAGCTTCTGGCGGCCGGTGAGCCCGCACAGCGCCTGACGCTTGGGCAGCCAGGCCCAGAGCTTGGGTCCCCAGCGCTTCGCCTTGCTGGAGTTGCAGGAGTGGCAGATGGGGCGGATGTTGCAGAGCGCGTCCAAGCCCTTCAGCGAGAGGGGCTTGACGTGGTCAATGGCCTGCTTCGGACCCGCGCAGATCCAGCATCCCCTGAAGATCGAAAGTCGCGCAGCCAACTGCTGCTCGGTGTACGGCAGATAGCGGATCCCAAGAATGTCGAGCTGGCCAAACGACCTGCAGTTCGAGGTCGAGCTGCGCCTCGGCATGGTCTGCGGGAGGCGGTCGGGCAGCAGAGTAAAGTCGATCACGATGACCCCTAGTTGGTCGTCCAGCCCCGGGGCGAGTGGAGTCGCTGCCGGGGCATCTTTGTGCTTCTGGTCGACTTTACCGGGATCGCGCGCGTATGTCCGTTTTGACGTCACATCGCGTATGACATCCTAGGATGCCGAAGGCGTGGTGGCGCTCGGCACGTCGTCGAGCCGCGCAACGGGCGTCTCGGTGAAGTAGTCGACCTCGGGCAGGCCCTCGCCGGCGACGATGACCGAGACAGTGTTGGGGTCCGGCTGGGCGAACATGTGGACGATCTCGAAGTTGGCCGGCAGCCGCAGCAGCGTGTGCATCTGCTCGGCGTTGATCACCAGCTTCATCCGCTTGCGAGTGCTCAGCGGCTTCGGCGCCGCCGCGGTGGCCGCACCAATCGACAGGCAGACCTCGCAGGCCTCCATGTGCCGGCGCACCGACGGGCGGCGCGCGGCGTTGCGGGAGGCCCGCGCGTAGTCCAGGCGCAGGTCGTCGTGCAGCTCGCCGGGGTTGTTGTCGACGTCGTACCACTTGCCGTCGGCGACGAAACGCTGGGTGCTGTTCACGGGCGGCCTCTCAGTAGAAGAGGGCGGCCGCGGTCAGCGGGGTGCCCATGCGAATGGGCCGGTCGCCGGCCGTCACGGTGACCAGTACCGCGGCGCTGGTCTGGGTCTTGACGATGCAGTCGCCGCCGAACAGCTCGGCGGCGAGGCCGACCTGGTAGTGCGAGTGGGCCAGCGGCTGCTTCCAGACGAGGGTGACGTCCATGCTCGAGCGCGGCGCAACAGGCGGCAGTACGACGGTGGCGACCTGGAAGGCCAGGGCGTCGGGGGTGTAGGGCATCTGGGCCTCCAGAGGCCTCAGCTGTACGCGGGGTGGGCCTCGACGTTGCGGTTCTTCTTGGCGACCTTGGCCTCGTAGCCCTGGCGGGAGGTCCGGCGCCGGTGGTGCGCGGCGCACAGCAACCGCAGGTTGGCCAGCGAGTGGTCGAGCGGGTCCTTGATGTGGTCGACGTCGGTCCCGCGTTCAGCGCAGCGGGCGTTGTTCTCGATCCACCGGCATCGGCCAGAGTCGCGCGCGATGATGGCCGGCCGGATCCGGGACTCCCAGTCGGCGGGTAGTTCCGTCTTGCGGTCCGTGGCGCTGGTTCCGGTCCAACCGCCGGGCATCGTCGTCCTCCCAGCTCTCCATGCCGCTGGGCTCGACGTACGGCTCGGCGCGCTCGAACTGCCCACCGGTGTTGTCGAAGCCGAACGGGATGCGCCGGGCCGGTTCGCTGGTCTGCTCGAACAGGCCCATGACGTAGCCGACGACATCGGCCAGCGGGTCCGCAGACTCGATGGCCACGGTGTGGCCACCCACGGTGATCTCTACCTTGTTGGTCCCGGGAGGAGGTGGGGCCGAATCGGCCTCTTCGATGTCATCTGGGTTGGCGCCCATCGGCACACCACCTGCCTCGACCGGGGTGGGGGTTGTTGCGGTGAAACGTCTATCGCTCGGCGGGCGTCATCTCGGCGGCGCCGGCCTGCTTGGCCACCAGGGCCTGACGCACGAAACAGTCCTTGGCCTCGATCAGCTTGCGCAGGCCGGCGGTCAGCTCGGGGCCGTCCGGCAGCGTGGTGACCATGTCGAAGGCCAGGTCGTGGCACGGCGAGCTGACGGCCTGCAGGAACGGCGGCAGGTGGTCGTAGGCGAAGAAGCCGAGCAGCTGCGTGGTGCCGGGGTGACGTCCGAGCAGTTCCATGGGTGTCCGTTCTGTGGGTGGGGCGCCCGCCCCGGCGTCAGGCCGCCAGGATCGAAGCCGGAGCGGGCGGGTCGGGGATGATGTCCGGCCGCGGTCCCTGGCCGTTCCAGTGGGTGGCGAGGCGCTCGGCGACCAGCAGGTCGGAGACGTTGTTGCCGTCGGGCAGGACGACCTCGGCCATCCACTCGCCGGCCTTGCCCTCCGGCGCGCCGTACTTGTAGCCCTTGCTGGTGACGACCTGCAGCCGCACACCGGCGGTGAGTGCGAGCACGCGCGCCCGGGCGAGCTTGCCCTTGGCGGTCTTCAGCGGCTCGGTGTTGATCCGGTTCAGCCGCAGCCGGACCGGGAAGCTGACTTTGCCCTCGAACCCGATGTCGCGGACCACGGTCGCGTCGACGGTGTCACCGTCGATGACCCTGGTGATCGCGCTGTCGGGCCAGATCCATTCGGCCACGGGGGTTGCCGGCGGATCAGGCGACGAGCGCGGGCGGCAGGTAGCGCCGGCGAGCGTGCGGGTTCAGGCGGGTGTCGCGGTCGGCGGCCAGGATGTCGCCGAGGCGGAAGAGCAGGGCGCGGCCCTTGCCGGGCTGGGTGCGCAGCGTGTGGCGCTCACCGTCCGGGTCGGTCCAGCCGCGGGCGTGCCACTTGCCGATCGTGTCCGGCCGGACGCCGGTGACCAGCGAGGCCTGCGCGCGGGTGACGTACGCGTCGAGATTCATGGCCGCCTCTCGTCCCGGGGCCGGAAACGCAAAAACGCCCCGCGATCAACAGATCGGGGGCGTCCTGGCTGCAGATACACTGCTGCCGCTGCGAGTCATGATGACAGTGGCCAAGGTCGAAAAGCAAGCTATGTGGCCTAGTTTCTTATTGACCCTTCGTTCGTTATGTGCTTTCGCGCGCGGGAAAAGTTGACTTTTCGTACAGGGCTGCGGGACCGTGTCCGGTTACACGACGGGCCGCCCGCGGCAACGAGCGGCCCGCCGCGCGCATCAGCCCTGCTCGACGACCAGCTGGTCGGTCGGCGGGTGCAGCCGGCGCTCGTTGCGCCAGAGGTCGTGCTCGTCGAGGACCTCCAGGATCTCGGCCTCGACCAGCCCCTGCGCGTTCGGCCACAGGTCGACGACGCGCACCCGCAGCATCGGCCGCTTGGTGGTGGCGGCGTAGAAGGTGCACACCGAGCCGGTCCGGATCGGGGTGCCGTCGCGGTCGAACTCGCTGCCGTCGGCGATGCGGTACTTCAGCAGCTCCTCACGCAGCTCGTTCTCGTCCATCTCGCTCACGGGCTTCTTCGGCATGACTCAGACCTCCAGCTCGGCGTGCAGCGTGGCGAGGAAGGCCTGGGCGCCGCCCTCGAAGTGGGCCTCGACGTGAGCGAGGACGGTGGCCGGCTCCATCGCGAAGACGGTGCCCTCGACGAAGTTGAGCCAGACGTCGTCGGCGAGCCAGTAGCGCATCGCCTCGATCTCGTCGGTGGTGATCATGAGCTGGTGCATGGGGTCCATCGTGTTCCTTTCGCGGATCAACGGCGCGGCAGCGCCTCGGTTACGGCGTGAAATACGTGACGGGGAAGGTGTTCGGGAACTCCTTCTCCCCGATCTCCATCCACCACCCCGACTCCTCGATCTCGATGCACTCGTAGCAGTCGTCCTCATGGTCCTCGTCGTCGGCGTTGTCGCAGGTGGGCTTCAGGCTGGCCCAGCCGTGCTTGATCGCCTCGGCCGCGGTCGGGCCGGGATCAGCCACCAGGCCGTCGTAGATGTCCTGCAGGCCCAGGGTGTTCACCGAGTAGGCGGTGAAGGCCGCGAGCGCGTAGGTGTTCAGGTGGTGGCCCAGGATCACCATGTCGCCGTCCTCGCCGAGCGAGGAGACCTTCATGCCGTAGTAGTCGACGAAGCCGGGCAGGTCGGGGATCTCCATGCTCATCGGCCCAGCCCCCTGGCGACCGCAACGATGGCGTCGACGTACTTCTGGTCCTTGACCTGCACGTCGGCGGACAGCTCGTCGAACGGGATCAGCGACCAGTGGTCCGGGCGGATCCGGTTCTTCCAGATCGACCAAGCGTCGTGGACGTTCTCCAGCGTGGTGGCCGAGCCGGTGGTGAACACCAGCGAGAGGTAGAGGTCCAGCAGCTCCGGCTCGCACTTGGGCAGCCGGTCCTGCAGGTCCGCGAGCGCGACCTGGATGTAGCTAGCGTTCATCGGCCGGCCTCCCGGCTGCCGCGGACGTAGATGTCCTCGATCTCGTCACGCCGGTAGCGCATGTCCTCGTTGCGCCGGTGCGCGGTGAGGTCGGCCAGCGAGTCGGCCATGGTGTCCAGGACGGCGCTGAGCGTCTTGCGGTCGGCGGCGCGGGCGCCGTCGTGCAGCACCAGGATCAGGTCGTCGGGGTCGATCATCATCGCAGCGCCCCGACGGTCAGCGGGCCACGGCCGGCGGCGCGACGGATGGTGTCGACCTGCTGGACGTAGAGATCGGTGTCCACGCCGGTGACCTGCTCGAGAACCAGCAGGAGCATGACGGCCAGCTCGTCGGCGCCGTCGATGCCCGACGCGGTGACCTTGATGTCGAAGCCGGCGTCCTCGGTCTTCGGGAAGCGCACCAGGATGTGCGCCTCGTCGATGGTGCCGACCTCGGTGGGGTCAGGGGTGTGCATGGCGGATCCTCTCAGCGGTTCGACGGCGCGCCGCGGCGCGCCAGGGCGGGGATGCCCAGGTAGTTCGCCCAGTCCTGCGGACGGGGACGGGTGACGGCCTTGGTGGCCAGGTTGAACAGGATGACCGGCTTGCCGGCGCTGACCGCCTTGACGATGCAGCTGTAGGTGCCGCCCCGGCGGTTGCCCGGCGCCCAGATCGCCAGCACCACCTGGTTGCGCTCGAGCATCCAGTCGTTGCGCGCGTGCAACATCGCGACGCGCTGCTTGAACGTGGTCGGGTCGGTCTCGCTGACCAGCTTGACGAACACCGCCTGGTCGCACAGCTGCTGCCAGCGCTGCTTCTGCAGGCGCGACCAGGTCGGGCCGTACTCGTCGTTGGCCTGGCTCGGGAACGGCACCGCGGCGGTCAGCGGGAAGCCGAGCTTGAGAGCCTCGTCGGCGAACATCATGTCGCCGCCGATGGCCATGCCGCTGGTGGTGGTCTCGGTGCCGAACTCCGCGCGCAGCCGGGTGAGCCGGGCCGCGATCGCCGGGCGCAGCCACTCGTCGCAGCCCTTGGGCAGCTTGCGGTGCGCGGTCACCATGGCGTGGGTCCAGGTCTCGGCGACCTCGAACAGCGGCTCGGTCATCGGTCGCTCACTCCGACTCCTCGTTGACGGTCATGGTGGCCACGCCTACTCGGGCGGCACCCCGGCCGACGGCCGCGGCCCAGTCGATCCACTCCTGCGCGACGACGTCGAACCAGTGCTGCTGGTAACGACGATCGGCGTCCCAGTGGCCCTCCGCGTCGTCGCGACGGAAGATCTTCGGGTTGCCGTCGGGGTTCAGGCTCCCGTCGACCAGGAGCCACGTCCCGTCGGCCGGCTCGAGCGGCATGTCGCCGTCTACCAGCGGCCAGCGCAGGTCGTCCTCACAGATCCAGCCGTCGAAGTTCTCAGTCTTGGAGGTGAACCGGACCAGCGCGCCCACGCCGGCGATGGACTTGCGGACCAGGCCGCGGACGAGCACGTAGTCGCCGACGTGAATCGGGGCACCGTCAACCTTGCCCTGGGCCAGCTGAGTCTCGCTCATGCCACTTCCTCGCCGGCGTCCTCACCGGACAGGCTCCAGCCGGTGCCGAGGATGCTGTTGGCGTGCTCGTCACGGGCATCGTCGAGGTACGCCGTGCGCTGCCGTGGGGTCATCGCGTCCCACTCGTCACGAGGGATCTCGATCTCCAGGGCGGAGTAGGTCTCGCGGGTGAAGACCTCGGCGTAGACCACGGCCTTCACGGGCCGCTTGTCGGTGGTCATCAATATGCTCCTCGGGATAGCAAACCGGCTGGTCGCAAAGAGCGTACCAGCCGGTTTGGACATCGGGGTGTTCGACACTAGAGACGGACGGATTCTCGGCCGAGAAGTCCCTTCACCTCGATCAGGAACTCCACGTCGGGGTCGACCAGCCAGCCGTCCGGAACCCAGTCCTGCTGGCCGATCTTGAAGTGCAGCGGCCGCTCACCGGGGTGGTTGAGCAGGATCTCCCGGATCTCGTTGGCCTTCTCCCGGGTGAAGGTGTCCGGGTCGGTGAAGATGCGCACCGGCCGCGGCCCGGTGTCGCGGGCGACCACGTCGCCGGTCAGGGCCATGTCCAGCTCGGCGACGTCGTCGACGCAGACGGTGGCCGGCTCGCCCTCGTCGCGCTCCCACAGGCTGACCTTGATCCGGACCTTGGCGTCCTCGATCAGGGCGTGGCCGACCTCGCCGAGCGCGCGCGCCCACGCCATGATCTCGATCTGGCTGTCCAGGTCGGCCAGCACGATCTTCGCGTAGGGCTTGCCGGAGGTCTTGGCGATCTGCCGGGTGACGCTGACGATCTGCCCCGCCAGGATCGCGCCCTTGACGCTCGGGTCGGACACCCGGCGGTTGCCCTCGTCGTCCTCCTCGATCGAGATGGCCGAGGCCAGCTCGGCGATGGTCATCGTGCGGTTGCCGGCCAGCACCGGCGCGTAGTCGTCCAGCGGGTGACCGGAGACGTAGAGGCCCAGGGCCTCGCGCTCCAGCTGCAGCCGGATGTCCTTGTCCCACTCCGGCACGTCCGGGACGGTGACCGCGATCAGCTCCACCTCCTCAACCGCACTGAACAGGTCGAACTGCCCGTACGCCTCGGCCTTCTTGACGTTCTTGTGCGCGCCGACGCCGTCCTCGTGGCACTCCAGCAGCGCGCGCCGGGCGTGGCCGAGGGAGTCGAAGGCGCCGCCGCGGATCAGCGCCGCCACAGCCTTCTTGTCACAGGTCTCCACCGGGATCCGGTCGAGGAAGTCGGCGAAGCTGGTGTACGGCCCGGCGACCCGCCCGGCGATGATGCCCGGGATGGCCTTGGAGCCCAGGCCGCTGACCGCGTCCAGGCCGAAGCGCAGGGTGCGGTCGTCGACCGGCACGAAGCTGTGGCCGCTCTCGTTGACGTCGGGCACCAGCACGGTGATGCCCATGCGCCGGCACTCGGCGAGCAGCACCGCCTTGTCCTCGGGCTTCTCGGCCCGGGTGAGCATGGCCGCCATGAACTCGGCCGGGTAGTGCGTCTTGAGCCAGGCCGTGGCGTAGGTGATGAAGCCGTAGGACACGGTGTGGCTGATGTTGAAGGCGTACGCGCTGAACGGCTCGAAGACGTCCCAGAGCGCCTGGGCGGCCTCCTCGCTGTAGCCCTGCTCCTTCATGCCGGCGAAGAACGGCGGCCGGGCCTTCTCCAGCTGCTCGGGCTTCTTCTTGCCCATGATCTTGCGCAGGATGTCCGCCTGGCCCAGGGTGTAGCCGGCCACCGTCTGGGCGGCCTTCATGATCTCTTCCTGGTAGGCGAACACCCCGTAGGTGTCGGCCAGCACCGGCTCCAGAGCCTCCTGCAGCTCCGGGTGGATCGGCTTGATCTTCTGCCGGCCGGTCTTGCGCAGCGCGTAGTCGATGTGCGCCTCCGCGCTCATCGGGCCGGGCCGGTACAGCGCCAGGCCCGCGGAGATGTCGCCGAAGCGGTCGGCGCGCATCTGCGCCAGCAGCTTGGCCATGCCCGCGGACTCCACCTGGAAGAGCCCGACGGTGTGGCCGCTGCGCAGCTCGGCGTAGGTATCCGGGTCGTCCAGGGCGACCAGGGCGTCCTCGATCTGCTGCGGGTCCACGCCGTGGCGCTCGGCGATCTGCTTGACCGACTCGCTGATCACGTCGAGGTTCTTCAGCGCGAGCACGTCGACCTTGAGCAGGCCCATCGGCTCGAGGACCTCGGCGTTCGGGAAGCCCGACACCCACTGCTCGTACTTGGTCGACCAGACCAGCGGGATCAGACCCATCAGCGGCTGGCCGGACACCACGATGCCGCAGGCGTGCACGCCGGTGGAGCGGATCAGCCCCTCCAGCTCGCAGGCCAGGTCGTAGACCTGCCAGGCGGCATTGCGCGGCCGGTCGTCGCCCTCGGCGGGCGGCGTCGGCTTGCGGCCGGTCTGGCCGCGCTCGGTCTGGTCGGTGTTGAGGAAGGTGCGGAACTCCTCGGCGTCGGCGTAGCGCTTGTGCTCCGGGTCGACGACGCAGGACAGCTCGGCGCCGAAGCCGGAGATGTCCTTGGGGAACAGCTTGCTCATCTTCTCGCCGAGGCCGAACGGCAGGTCCAGCACCCGGCAGGCGTCCTTGATCGCGGCCTTCGCCTTGATCGTGCCCAGGGTCTGGATCCGGCAGACGTTGTCGACGCCCCAGCGCTGCTCCAGGTACTTGAACATGTAGCCCTGGTGCTCTTCGGGGAAGTCCACGTCGACGTCGGGCGGGCTGACCCGCTCCGGGTTGACGAAGCGCTCGAAGAGCAGGCCGTTCTCCAGCGTCGGCACGGTGGTGATGTCCAGCGCGTACGAGGTGCACGAGCCGGCGGCCGAGCCGCGGCCGGGGCCGACCCGGATCTTCTTGCCGCGCGCGTGGCTGACGAAGTCCCAGACGGTGAGCATGTAGCCGGGGTAGCCGGCCTTCTCCAGGACGGGCAGCTCGTAGCCGGGCACCCGGTCCCAGGCCTCCTGGGTGACGCCCTCCGGGCCGGCCGGGTCCGGGTAGCGCTCGCGCAGCCCGTCCATGGCCAGCTCGCGCAGGTAGGTCGCCTCGGTGTGACCCTGCGGCACAGGGAACTTCGGCAGCAGGTCGGTGCGCGGCAGGAACACCTCGTCGTAGGCGTCGGCGGCGATGCGCTCGGCGATGGCCAGGGTGTTGTCGCAGGCCTCCGGCAGGTCCTTGAACAGCTTGCGCATCTCCGCGGCGTCGCGCAGGTGGTAGCCCGAGCCGTCGAACTTCATCCGGTCGGTCTCGTGCAGCTTGTTGCCCATCTGCACGCACAGCAGCGCGTCGTGCATCTCCGCCTGGTCGGCCTCGATGTAGTGGCTGTCGTTGGTCGCCAGCAGGGGCAGGTTCATCCGCGCGGCCAGCTCCATCAGCGGGCCGCGGGCGGCCGCCTCGAAGGAGTTGCCGTGGTCCATCAGCTCGAGGAAGTAGTTCTCGGCGCCGAGGATGTCGCGCCAGATGCCGGCCTCCTTCTCGGCCTCCTCCAGCTGGCCCAGCCGGAGCCGGGTCTGCACGGCGCCGGACGGGCAGCCGGTGGTACCGATCAGCACCGCGCCCGGCCAGTTGTCGATGCACTCGGCGATCAGCTCCGCGTCGACGCGCGGCTTCTGGTAGAAGCCCTCCTTGGAGGCCCGGCTGGTCGCCTCGAACAGCGCGCGGAGGCCCTGGGCGTTGCCGGCCAGCATCGTCATGTGCGTGAAGGCGCCGTCACCGGAGACGTCCTTGAGGTCTTCGGTGCCCTTCTTCGCGGCCTTCTTGCCGCCGGCGCCGAAGTAGATCTTCTTCTTGTCGTGCCGGCTGGCCGGTGCCACGTACAGCTCGCAGCCCAGGATCGGCCGGATGTCAGCGCCGTCCTCCTCGCGCATCTTCCGCGCGACGTCCCACAGCTGGTAGTGGCTGAAGACGTTGCCGTGGTCGGTGCTGGCTACCGCGGTCTGGCCCAGGGAGACGGCCTTGGCCAGCAACGGCTTGACCTTCGCGGCCCCGTCGAGCATCGAGTATTCGGTGTGCGTGTGAAGATGAACAAAGGAGTCGCTCACGGCCGGCTCCGCAGTTCCTCGGCAACCCGGGTCTGCACCAGGTCGAGGGCGCGCTGCAGCTCGAACAGCGCGGTGCCGCCCAGCAGCGACAGGGCCAGGGCCATGTCGTAGTCGGCCTCGGCCCGGCGCTGGTCGTCGGTGGCGGCGCGGACGACCAGCGCGGCCGCGACAATGCGCTCCATGCGGCTGCGCTCGGCGACGGTCATCACGCCAGGCCCTTCTCGGCGCTGTGGTCGCGCCCCTTGCAGACGAAGACGGCGCCGCGGTCGGTCCAGGACTGCCCGGCGATCTCGTCGCAGCAGTGGCCGGCGTGCTTGTCCACGCGGGTGCAGATCAGGGTCTCGCCGTCGCGCTCGAGACGGTTGAGGCAGAAGTCGACGATGGGCCTGGTGAGCGTGCTGCTGGGGTTGTTGCTCATGGCCGTCCCTTCTTCAATTGGTGTTTGACTTGTGAGACACCGTAGCACAGCAATCGCGACCCCGGCCGGGGATCGGATCACTGCGTCCGATGGTCCTGCTCCCGCTCGGCCTGCAGGTCAGCGGTGGTGGGGCGGCGCCAGCCCCAGGTGGCGGGGTCGCAACCGCCGTACATGCTGTCACGGCGGTTGCGGTCCACCTCGATCTGCTTGAAGCGGCCCTCGAACTCGGCCCAGTAGTCCGAGCCCATCGGGTCGTCGTTGGTGGTGGTGTTCATCAGGCTCCTACGAGCGTCACCAGGCCTCGGCCGGGCGGGGCAGCAGCAGATCCTCGTCGAGGTCTCCAGCGGCCTGCTGAGCCACGGCGTTGTGCAGCGCGCGGCGGGTGGTGTGACGATCCTGGCGGCGAGCCCGCTTGCGGCCGAAGTGGCCGGTGCAGAGCGGACAACCGCACCCGAGGTTCTTGAACGACGTCAGCTCCATCTGCCACGGCCAGGCCGGGTAGCGGTAGAGCAGGTGTCGGTTGTGCGGATCAGCGAGCTGAACCTGCCAGGGGCGGTGTACATCGGTGCGGGACATGTTGACGACCTGTCCTTCGGCCGCCGGCGGACGGTCCGCCGGACTAACGCCTGTCGTGCATCTGGATCACCTCCCGGTCTTCTACCTGCGTTAACGCTGATCATGGAAGAAGGGGTGCGGTCTTGTCGAGACCACACCCCCTCTTGTCACCGAATCCGGATCAGCTGTCGGTCTCCACCGTCAGGCCCGACGCGGCCGCGGCCTCCGAGCGGGTCGCGCCGCGGCTGTAGGAGCGGCTGGTGGCGGTCAGGCCCTCGTAGGAGGACGCCACGCCCTTGGAGTCGCCGGCGTAGGACAGCGAGGTGGAGAAGCCCATCCCGCCGGCCTGCTGCCAGGTGTCCGGGCCGGCGCCCATGAAGATCGCGCTCCACTGGCCGGTGCCCTCGCGGTCGGCGATCATCTTGCTGATCCCCTCCCGGGTGTACTCGCGGGAGGAGTTCTCCTGACCGTCGGTCTGCACGACCAGCAGAACCCGGTCGTCCTTGCCGAGCTTGGTCTTCTTCTCGAAGTCCGTGATGGCCCGGCCGATCGCGTCCAGCAGCGCGGTGCCGCCGGCGGGCCGGTAGTTGGTCGGGCTCAGGCGCGGCGCGTCCTTGGGCTTCTCGCTGACGCAGAGCACGTCGTAGCCGTCGTCCTCGCGGTTGTACGCGCTGGAGAACAGCACCGAGGTGACGCGGTAGCGGACCTCGTCGTCCCCCTCCAGGCTGTCCAGGTAGCCGTTGTAGCCGCCGATCACGTCGTCGGCCAGGTGGCCCATGCTCCCGCTCTTGTCGGTGACCTCGATGACGTGCGTGGTGGGCTTGCCCATGTCGGTTCCTCTCGAAGAACGCCGGGGCGCGCGCGGCGCCCCGGCGGGTTCGTCACCACCAGTCCCAGTCGGCCCGGTGGCGGTGCTGTGCGGTTTCGATGATCACGTCCACCTCGCCGGTGGCCCGGTACTCCTGGCGGGCTCGGACGAGCTGGTCGCGGACGCGGCGCCGCTCGGGGCAGGTGAACTCGACCCGGCAGAACCACGGCGGTGCGCTCCACCCACCACCGGTGTTGATGCCGTCGTAGGTCGGCTCCCAGACGCACCGGCCGCGGTGCCGCCAGCGGGCGCCGGAGTCGGCGTTGCGGATCGGCTCGGGCGGCAGGTCACAGGGATGGTCGGTGGCGAAGTACGGCGCCTTGTCGCAGCGCCAGTGGTGAGGCTCCCACCAGATGGCGCGGACCCAGAGCGGGTCGGTGTTGTCGGTGCGGGACAAGATCGGCTCCCCATGCAAGGGGTCACCCTGGTGGTGACCTCTATTGCATGGGGAGCCGCCTGGTGTTCGTCATGTGCAACAGCGTACTACCCCTGTGGGACACTCCGCAGACCGACACGGCGCGCGAACTCCGCCTTCTGCGTCTCGTCCAGCCGGCGCAGCATCGCCGCGTACCGCTGACCGTCGACCTCGTACGCCGCCGGCTTGCTGAGCATCACCAGCAGCGCCAGGTAGTAGCCCGTTTCGGTCACGTGCGGGTAGAGCCTCTTGAACGCGCTGATCTTCTCGCCCGCCTGCGACCAGGTCTGCGACTCCAGGTGCAGGATGTCGAGCTGCATCTTGGTCAGATCCGAATCGGTCATGGTCAGAAGTTACCGGGCGCGACCTGGAAGCAGGTCAGGCCCAGCTCGTCGCGCCACATGTCGACGACCTGCTGCCGGTCGTCGACGACCCACGCCACGTCCCAGCGCGGCGCGATGTCACGCTCGTAGATCTCCCGCTTGATGATCGAATCCTTGCGGTTGTCCTTGTGCGCGCGCATGTGCAACTCGGTGTAGAAGATCTCCAGGTCTTCCAGCCACTTGTCGGTCTCCGGCCGGCAGATCGCGTCGCGGCCCGACATCACGATCAGGGCCGGGCCGCCGCCGGGGGAGTGCTGCTGGTTGACCACCATGTGCGCCAGCTCGACGACCGCGGGGTTCGGCTTGTCCTCGCCGACCCGCGGCCAGTCGTACCAGGCCCGCACGTTCGGGTCGGTCTCGTCGCGCAGCGCCAGGGTGCCGTCCACGTCGAAGATGACCGCTCGGGGCTTACTCGTCATCGTGTTCCTCCTGCGTCTCGCCGAGCAGTTCGCGCAGCGTCATGCTCGTGCCGTCGCCCAGGTCGACGGCGGAATCGGGGCCGAGACCGTGCTGCGCCCAGGCCTGGTAGATCTGGGCGGAGTCGGGGTCTCGCTGGGTCGGGATGTTCAACATGTCAAACAGCGTAGCGGTCAACTACGACGGAGCGGGTGCGATTGCCACCTTCCGCCGGCGCGTCATGCGGCCGCCGCCCGCCACGGTGTACTCGCTCAGCGAGGCGCGCGGATTCAGCCACATCAGCAACGAGCACAACGAGTCGGCGTCCGGGCGGTCACCGCGGGCCAGCCGGGTGAACATGCTGGAGCGCACGCCGATGGTGTCGGCGATCTGGCGGTACGAGACCTCGTCGGGGGCGCCGGCGCGGCGTACCTTGTCGATGTCGCGCATCAGCTTGCCGGTGTCGAGCCGGTGGGTGCTCACGACTGCCTCGGGCTCATGCCGCCGTAGCGGCTCAGCTCGTCGCGGGGGATGCCGGTCAGCAGGGCGACCGCGCTCTCCGCGGTGCCGTCCAGCTGAGCCAGCGCCTCGCGGACCTCGCCGTCGATGGTCGGCCTGCAGCAGCCGTCGCAGTCGTGCCTGGCCAGCTCGAGGTGCAGGCGCACCTGCTGGTCGTCAGGGTCCGGGTGGTGGTCCCCGTGCCCGCACACGCGGGTGATGAGGCCTTGCTCTGGGTCCCAGCCGAGCTGCCAGTCGGCGCGCGGGTGGTCGCTGGGCCAGTGGATCGGGCAGGTCGGCCGGCACCGCAGCGGCCCGTGGGTGCGCAGGGGCGTGAGGTCGCCCGGCTCGTCGTCGGGGAACTGCACGAACACCAGGTCCTCGCGGCCGGAGGTCATCTCGTGCTCCGAGCGGGTGGGCAGGTCGCCCAGGGTGGCCCACATGCTGTATTCCGCCCAGGTCATGCCCAGGTAGGCGTGCAGCGAGACGTGACTGTCCGGGCCGGTGAGCTGGTTGGCGTGCCACCGCTCGATGTACTCGTCGATCTCCGAGCTGCGGACCTCACCGGCGTGGTAGAGGTCCAGGAACCGCAGGTGCTTCTCCATGATCGTTCTCCTCACATCGCGCTCGAGATGTTGGGGCGCCAGCCGGCGCGGCCGCGGCGCAGCGCGACCTCCTCCAGGAACGTGACCCGCAGCCGGACGACCTCGCCCTGCCCGGCGGCCTGCTCCTCGCGGGGGCCGGGCGCACCCTCCTGCTGAAGCAGAAACTTGCGGGTCATCTGCGCCTCGCTACCGGCGATGCAGGCCGGCTGGCTGGCGCCCAGGTCCATCCAGGCCCAGTAGTCGTCGGCCGTCGGGTCGTCGACGATCTGGACGTGCACCAGGACGACCACCTTGGCCTCGCGGTCCTGTATTGCGTATCCGAGCGGACCGAAGAAGTCGAGGCGGCCGTCCTGGGCCACCGAGGCGTACATCTCCCAGGCGCTCTCGAAGGGGCTCCTCACAGCTGCGGCCGCCCGTCGAGGCCGCGCTGCACGCCGACCCGGTGGCAACGCTCCGGGTTGTGCAGCTGGCCCTGGGTGGCGCCGCAGGTCATGCAGCCCACGACGACGTTGTTGCTCGGCGCCGGGTCGTCGACGAAGAAGATCCCCCACTCGCCGCTACTGCCCGCGACGTCGACGTAGAGGGCGGCCTGCATGATCTCCGTCGCGGCCCGGCTGCCGAAGTACGCCAGGTCGGCGACCCGGCCCTCGCGGGTCAGGTCGTCCTCCAGCTGCTGCTGGATGCAGGCGGCCAAGCGCTCGTGCAGGCTCACCACGTCGGGGTCGTTCCATCTGACGTCCATGTCACCATCGCCTTCCTGAGTTTGAGACAGCGTACAACATCTCATACGACACGTGATCTCGCCCGCATCCCACGATGCGGCGCAAATAAACCCCCGGATAGCACTTGCTAGACCAGGGGATTAGATGGGTCAAAACGGGCATGGCATTTGCTAGACCAGGGTTTTCGCGGGCTCGATCCAGAATGGTGTTATCGCAGCTCAGGGGGTGTGCGGAAATTCCGTAAAACTCGGTCTTGCAAGTGCTAGCGTCAAGATTCTTCAAAAACTCTCGTCTAGCAAGTGCTAGAGGGGGGGTTTTTCGTTTATTCGTCTCACCGACTGGCACAGCGGCGGTCGGTCGAACGGTCCATACGCTTGATCATCAGCGCGCAGTAACCTCTGCCCGCATGTACCTCTTCATCTGCTTCCTCGTGGTGCTCGCGGCGTCAGCCGGGTACGCCGGCGGCCGGATCCACCAGTGGTACCGCACAGCTCTCGAGCGTGACCGGGCCTGGCGTGACGGCTACGACCAGGGCACCGGCACGCTGTTCAAGGTCGCGACCAAGGTTCTGCGCCGCAAGCCCGGCGAGAACACCGGCGACATCCCGCTGGTGCGCAAGGCCAGCCCCGACGACAACGTCACCGACATCACCGCGGCGCCGAGCGCGGGCCGGCACAGCTTCGACCTGCGGCACGAGGTCACCCGGCGGCTGGCTCCGACCGCCGAGGAGCAGGTCGGCTGAGCGCGTCGCAACACACCTCTACGCTCTTTCTCCGGAAAAAGCTTGTGCTCGACTTGACGATCACCTACCTTTGGTTCAACACCAACTAGACCTTGACGAGGAGCCCCGAGATGAACCGCTGGTATGCCGCACAGAACCCGCAGCACATGCTGCTGGGTTCGGCTGCCTGCGCCCTCGGGACCACGTCCTTCGTCCGCCGGGATGAGCAGATCAGCAAGCCCGTACTTCGGGAGGCGCCATAAAGCGCCCGACCTCACTGAACGCAGAGGCCGCCTCCCGAACTCGGGTAGGCGGCCTCTTTCGTTTCCGCCACAACTGAATAAGCAGGCCATAGGGGTGTAGCTCAATTGGTAGAGCACCGGTCTCCAAAACCGAAGGTCGCAGGTTCGATTCCTGTCACCCCTGCGTATGGTCCCCCGAGCATTCAGCGGGCATGGACATGGCACGACTTGAGAACTGCACAGTGGAATGGCATGAAGTTCGCCCGCCGGTACGCCGGCGGGTTCTGGGGCCTTAGCTCATTTGGTAGAGCATCCGTCTGGCAGGCGGAAGGTGGCGGGTTCAATTCCCGCAGGCTCCACTCATGTTCAGTTCTCAGGCCTGTTCGGTAAAACCGAACGGACGCGAAGACTGAACAGGAACTCTCGCCTGCGTAGCTCAGCATTTGGTCAGAGCGCTGGAGTGAAAACCCAGAGGTCGTCCGTTCGATCCGGACCGCAGGCACGTCGTCGCCGGACTGGTCAGAGCGCCATCTCTGCCGGCGGCGGCTCCTGGGCGCGTGGAGTTGTTGGCAAAACTCACCTCCCTCTCAAGGAGGAGAACGTCGGTTCGAGCCCGACCGTGCCTACGCAAGCGGACGTAGCTCAATGGCAGAGCCTCTGTCTTCCAAACAGATCACGGGAGTTCGATTCTCCTCGTCCGCTCCAAACTCGCCGTCGTAGCTCAGTTGGCAGAGCACACCCTTGGTAAGGGTGAGGTCAGGAGTTCGATCCTCCTCGTCGGCTCGCAAGGCAACCCCTCCGGCCCGCGCGAACGGCCAAGGAGCGGTGGGGTGAAGGGATCTCTGGCTCGTAGGGACAGGCGAGCAAGCGCGCAGGGGTCCAAGGAGGCCGTACGGGCTGGCCAGGCAACGCACGGTCTCCCGGAAATGGCTGTCCCGTCTCGCGGTTGTAGCGCAGTTGGTAGCGCGCCACCTTGCCAAGGTGGAGGTCGCCGGTTCGATCCCGGTCAGCCGCTCGTTCTCGCCCACCACCGTCGAGACCTTGAAGGAGGTGATCCCGGTGAGCGATGTCCTCGTTGTCAACGCCGACCTGGGTCCTTTGCACCGGGTGAGCCTGCAACACGCGATCCGCATGCTCGTGCGCCAGGTGGCCGAGCTGCACGACTTCGAGCCCGACCGCGTGATCGGCGTCTTCCCGATGCCGAAGGTCGTCCGGCTCGTGCGCTACGTCTACACGAAGTGGCGCCACACCTCCGGCCCGGGCTGGTCCCGCGCCGGCGTGATGGCCCGCGACGGCCGGCGCTGCGGCTACTGCCGCGGCTCGGCCAGCACGGTCGACCACATCCAGCCCCGCTCGCGCGGCGGCCGGAACAGCTGGAAGAACACCGTCGCGGCCTGCGTGCCGTGCAACCAGCGCAAGGCTGACCGTACGCCGGCCGAGGCCGGCATGGCGCTGCTCGTCACCGTGAGCGCGCCGACGTGGGCGTCCCTCGCCCACAAGTAGGACCGCGGGCGCCGACCCTCTCTCCGGCGCCCGCGACGATCCCCGTTGGTGTAACTGGCAGCACAGCTGATTCTGGATCAGCGAGTCTGGGTTCAAATCCTGGATGGGGAGCGATGTGGTGCGCCTTCGGGCGCTGAAGGGAGTATTCCGGCCGTGCGGCTCGCCAGAAGCTGCGCCGACCGGTTGCTGCTCCCGAAGTGGCCCTCTGGCGTGGGCCGGCCACATGACAACGTGCCGGGGTAGCTCAGCTGGAAGAGCGCCTCCGCCTCATGCTCACGCGTGGTCCGGCCGGTCGCGCAGAGCCCGGGCTCGAGACCGGTGAGGTTCGCAGGAGAAGGTCGCTGGTTCGAGTCCAGCCCCTGGCAGCAACTCGCCGATGTAGCTCACCTGGTAGAGCAGCCGCCTCGTAAGCGGCAGGTAGGGCGTTCAAGTCGCCCCTTCGGCTCTTGGTCCTCGGTCCGGGAGAATGATCCGGCGCCGCAGAGCGCAGCTGGCCACGGCCGGCGGCGCGAACTTTGGGAAGAGGCAGGCGAACCTAGGCTCTCGCCACCGTCCCTCGCCGAGGATCACCACGCGTCTGTGGTGGAAGTTTGGTAGACACGCTGGGTTCAGGCCCCAGTGCGGGGAGACCCGCGTGCAGGTTCGATTCCTGTCAGGCGCACGCAGCAACAATGGGGTCATAGCTCAGTTGGTAGAGCGCTGCACTCGCAATGCAGAGGCCGGCGGTTCAACTCCGCCTGACTCCACCAGGTCGCCGCAGAGCAGATGGAGTGCTCACCTCCCTGTCAAGGAGGAGATCGCGGGTTCGAGTCCCGTCGGTGACGCCAAGGAGAGATCGCCTAGTCTGGTTATGGCGCCGCACTGCTAATGCGGTTGGGAGCAATCCCTCCGGGGTTCAAATCCCCGTCTCTCCGCCATCTCGGCGTAGCTCAGTCGGTTAGAGCGCAGAGCTGATAACTCTGAGGTCGGACGTTCGATTCGTCCCGTCGAGACCATGCCGCCATGGCCCAGTTGGATAGGGCGCCTGACTACGAATCAGGAGGTCGCAGGTTCGAGTCCTGCTGGTGGCACGTAACGGGATATGGCGCAGGTTGGCAGCGCGTCCGGCTGGGGGCCGGAAGGTCGTCGGTTCAAATCCGGCTATCCCGACTCGTCTGGTCGTAGCTCAGTTTGGTAGATCGCCGGGTTCGGGACTCGGAGGCCGCAGGTTCAAATCCTGTCGACCAGACCAAGGAAGATACCGCGGAACAGGTCTGCAACCGGTCTCGAAAACCGGTGGGCCGGGAAACCGGCGGCGTTCAACTCGTCTATCTTCCGCCATGCGCCGCTAGCTGAGTGGCTTAGCACCGGGCTCTTAACCCGGGGAGCGGAGTTCGATCCTCCGGCGGCGTACGTAAGATCGCATTCATGACCGAGACCCCCGGCGCGCGGCGCGACCGTCAGCTCGCTCAGATCCTGATGGACCTGGACCGCTGCGAGCACGGCCGGCACGCCGCGGACAGCTGCTTCAACTGCCCCGGTGGTCAGTCGGCCGGCAACCCGCACCTCGAGCGCGGGTCGGTCATCGGCTACAGCTACACCGGCGCTCCGATCCGGATGCCGGACAGCCACCGCGGCGAGCACGCCAGCGACGTCGACGCGTGGCGCACGATGCCTTCGTAGCTCAGTCGGACAGAGCGGCCGCCTCCTAAGCGGCAGGCCGGCGGTTCGATTCCGCCCGGGGGCACGCACGGGCCGTTAGCTCAACAGCGCAGAGCAGCTGGCTTTTAACCAGCGGGTTCTCGGTTCGAGTCCGAGGCGGCTCACTTCAGCAGGTCCGGGTAGCTCAACGGGAGAGCGCCGCGTCGACAACGCGGAGGTCGGGGGTTCGACACCCTCCCTGGACACCTTGGGGCCGTGGACCAAGCGGACTAGGTCACCGGCCTTTCAAGCCGGCCATCGTGCGGGTTCGAGCCCCGTCGGCCCTTCAAGATCATTCCCTCGTAGCTTAATGGCAGAGCACTGGACTGTTAATCCGGGTGGCGTTGGTTCGACCCCAGCCGAGGGAGCGTACGCGCGTGTAGCTCAACGGGAGAGCGCCGCTTTCACACAGCGGAGGCCGGGGGTTCGACACCCTCCATGCGCACGTTGGCCGTAGCTCATCAGCAGAGCGCCCGACTGTGACTCGGGAGGTAGCGGGGGCAGCACCCGTCGGTCACCCCAAGCATGTACGGATGGCTGTCCAGCGCTGACTGTAAATCAGTAGCCCTAGGGGTTCGAGTCCCTTTGCATGCACCATGCCCTCGTAGCTCAGCTGGACAGAGCGCGGCCCTCCGAAGGCCGAGGTCGGCGGTTCAATTCCGTCCGTGGGCGCTCGGCGGTTTGACACGCCGCATGGCTCCGGCTCGTCGCGGGTTGCGGCGCCTCGCCTGCAAAGCGAGTGGTAGGGGTTCGACTCCCCCCGAGGCCTCTCCAGTGCCGTTCCGCTGTGCATGGCGATCGGGCGAAGGCAGCCCACCGTCCCTCATAAGGATGGACCGCACAGTTCGAGCCTGTGGATCGCTACAAATCAGGAGCATAGATGCCCAAGGGTGTGCTACGTTCTTGATCGCACCTCCGGTGTGATGGCACGGCGATACTTCTTCTGCTAAAAGAAAATTTCGAGTTCGAGTCTCGGCCTGGGACCTGGTCCTGGGGGCGCAAATGGCACGCGCCGCTTTCGTCGTCCGACTGGTTCTCGGGCATCCTCCACGACGTCATTCGGTTGAAAAGCCCCTCCCCGTTTGGGAAGGGGCTTTTCTCATGGCCAAGTTCAACACCATCGACCGTCGGAAGATCACCACGACCGGTCCCATCGCGACGGTGGCGGCGCCCGGCGCGGCGACGCACTAGGGCGCGCCGGCGTTCGGCCGCGACGCCAAGAGCGACCTGTTCATGCTGGCCGTGGCCAACATGGTCGGCGAGGACACGTTCTACGAGTCGGCGAAGACCCGCGACGACCGCTACGCCGGCCTGGTCCGCCAGGTCGCCGTCGAGGACGGCGAGTGGATGACCGACTTCATCTACTGGCTGCGCGGCACCGCGAACATGCGGTCGGCGTCGCTGGTGGCCGCGGCTGAGGGCGTCAAGGCGCGCCTGGACGCGGGCCTGGCCGGCAGCCGGCAGCTGGTGAACTCGGCGCTGCAGCGGGCGGACGAGCCGGGCGAGTTCGTGGCGTACTGGCGTGGCCGGTTCGGCCGGACCCTGCCCAAGCCGGTCAAGCGCGGCCTGGCCGAGGCGGTCACCCGGCTGTACTCGGAGCGCTCGACGCTGAAGTACGACACGCCCACCTCGGCGTACCGCTTCGCCGACGTCATCGAGCTGGTCCGGCCGACGGCCACCAGCGAGTGGCAGAACGCGCTGTTCGAGCACCTGCTGGCGCGCCGGCACAACCGCGAGGAGCTGTTCCGGGCGCCGGAGCGGCTGACCACCCTGACCACCCGGTACAACCTCATGCAGATCCCGGCCGAGGGCCGGCGCGCGATCCTGCGCGACTCGCAGTGGCTGCACCAGGCGGGCATGACGTGGGAGGCCATCTCGGCGTGGCTGGACGGCCCGATGGACAAGGCCGCGTGGGAGGCGATCATCCCGTCGATGGGCGTCATGGCGCTGGCGCGTAACCTCCGGAACTTCGACGAGGCTGGCGTCAGCGACGCCGTGGCTCAGTCGGTCATGGCCAAGTTCATGGACCCGTATCTGATCGAGAGGTCCCGGATGTTCCCGTACCGGTGGCTGGCCGCGTACGAGCAGGCTCCGAGCCTGCGCTGGGGTCACCCGCTGGACGTGGCGCTGCAGACCTCGGTGAAGGCGATCCCGGAGTTCACCGGCCGGACCCTGATCCTGGTCGACACCTCGGCGTCGATGAACGGCAACGGCTTCTCGGCGCGCTCGAAGATGACCCCGGCCAAGGCCGCGGCGATCTTCGGCGTGGCGCTTGCGCACCGCAACCCGGGCCGGGTCACCCTGGCCGGCTTCGCCGACGGGGTCTTCACGCACGAGGTGAAGAAGGGCTCGAGCCTGATCCAGGAGGTCGACCGGTTCATGAAGCGGACCGGCGAGGTCGGGCACGGCACGCAGATCGCGGCGTCCGTGCGGGCCACGTACGCCGGCCACGACCGGGTCTTCCTCATCAGCGACATGCAGACGATGCGGGACCCCGGCTACAGCTACACCGGCGAGCGTGACTCGACGGCCGCGGTGCCGGACCACGTGCCCTGCTACGGGGTCAACCTGGGTGGCTACGCCGCCACGGTGATCCCGGCCGGACAGCGGCGCCGGCGCTTCGAGTTCGGTGGTCTGACGGACTCGATGTTCCAGATGGTGCCGCTGCTGGAGAAGGGCACGTCGGCCGGATGGCCGTGGCAGAAGTAGAGCAGGAGCGGGCGCAGCGGTGGCACGACACCGATCACGGTGCCGAGCGCGGTAAGCCGTTGCGCCCCAACCGCTTCCGGATCCCCCGCGAGGAAGAGCCGCCGGAGTGGGTGTCCAGCTGCTGGTGCTGCTGCGAGCTGTGCGACCCGGACTGGAATCCTGAGCGGAGCAACCCCTATTGGGGAGCCGCCACAGCAGAACGGTAAGCTGCACGGCGCGACCAGGTTACGACCTAGTCCACGGAAAAGGCCGGTCCCCTCGCGGGGGCCGGCCTTTTCGTTTGGTGGCGGAGGACGGATTTGAACCGCCGACCTCTGGGTTATGAGCCCAGTGAGCTGCCTAGCTGCTCCACTCCGCAGCTACAGCATAGCGCTCAGCCGGCCGCAGGCGGGGGGATTGCCGCGCCGTCCTGCGGATCCTCGTCCGGCTGGTCGGTGACCACCGGCGGAGTGGCCGTCGTCGGCTGGGTCGTGGCCGGCGCCGCCGGGGTGGTCGTCTCTACCGGCGGCTCCGGCGGTGACACGGTGGTCGGGCTCGTCGTCGGCGCCGCGACGCCCTGAGTGGCCTGCACCAGGATGTCGACGGTGAAACCGCAGCCGCCGCGCGCCGAGCCGGCCAGTTTGAACGCCGCGGGGATCGTCACGTCGGCCCGGCCGCCGGCGGGCACGGTGACCCGCTCGGCGGCCGGGACCGCGTACCCCTGCGGCCGGGTGACGGGGCCGGACACGTTTGCGGCGCATCCGGAAGGCTTGACCTTGCGCAGCGGCGAGGCCAGAGCAACACCGTCCACCCGGGCCGGGAAGGGGTTGGGGTTGCGCACCGTGAAGAGCAGGTCCGACGAGCCGCCCGGCATCAGCGGGGCGGAGAGCCGCTCGCCGGAGACCTGAAGCTGCTGCTCAGTGAAGGCCGGCGCGGTCACCGTGCCCTTGCCGGTGAGCGCGATCGCCGCGGCCGCGGTCCCGGCACCAGCCACCAGCAGCAGACCTACGCCGATCAGCATCCAGTACGCCGGGTGCCGGCGCATCGAGGCGCCCAGGCGGCGGTACCAGCGCTTCTTGCCGTAGATCGTCACTTCATGCCCTTCGTCGTACCGTGCGCAGAAACGTGCCGAGCAGGACCAGGCCCGCGCCGAGGCCGGCCCACAGCGCGATGGGCAGGCCGGTCATCGGCATCGGGCCGTGCGTCAGTTTCCCCGCTGCTCTGCGTTGACCTTCAGCGTGAAGGTCGCTCCGCACGCAGCGTCGGCGGTGTCCTTCAGGCCGATCGCCTCGGCGACCTCGTACTCGACGATGGTGTTGCCGGCCGCCTGGGGGCCGTAGCCAGCGACCGGCACGGCGGTCGCCCCGGTCAGGCCGCCGTCGAGCTGGGCCACGCCGCAGTTGTTCGTGCCGCTGGGGGCCGTGACCGTGATGGCGCCGTCCACCTGGATCGACTTGACCTGGATCGGGAAGTTGTTCGGGTTCGCGACCTTGAACTTCACCGGGCGCTTCGTGCCGGGCAACATCGGCGCGATCTGCACCTCGGAAACCACCGGCTGGACGACCGTAGCTGACGCAACCGCGACCGCCTCCGTGTCCGAGAGGGCGATCCAGGCGTACGCGGCGCCACCGGCGACCACGACGGTTGCGGCGGCAGCGGTGGCAGCGATGGCCAGCTTGCGGCGGGGGCCGCGGAACAGCTTCATGAGAATGTTTCTCCAGATCAGAGCGGGATTGTCGGCGGAACCGTAACAGCTCAACGATCGACGGCTCTGTCTCGACGCTCGTACGATCGGTCTCATTTCGACACCGGACAGACCGCGGCCCCAGGGGGCTCGTCATCCCCTGGGGCCGCGGACGTTTCGGTGGTGCGGTGGGTCAGCTGGCAGCGACCTCGCGAGCGGAGATCTCGTCGAGGATCGAGCCGGTGTTCAGCAGCAGGTAGACGACCTGGTCCTCGCCGGTGAAGGTCTGCGTGGGCCGGTCGGCCTTGACGGTGTACTGCGCCTCGACCTGGCCTTCGGCACCGCTGTTCAGCGCGCGGTAGACGACCCACTCGCGGCTGATCAGGTGACGCTCGCTGATCGCGAACAGGTCGCCGGTCTTCAGCTCGGACAGGAGCACTGCCTTGACCGCCTGCGGTCCGTGCTCGGTCCGCAGCGGCGTCGCCTTGCCGCCGGAGAGGCGGATCGCGCCGACGACCTCACTGGAGCCGTCGAGGACGCGGACCTCGATGGTCTCGCCGGCGGCCAGCGCGTCGAGCACCGCGTCCTCGACGGGCAGGTAGTAGGCCGGCCGCCGCCTTTCCTCGAGACCGGCGCGGACCGCCTGGGCCTGCGCGGCGTTACGCGACAGCGCCATGGCGAACTGCACCCGCTCGTGCGAGCAGACGAGGACCTTGTTGTTGGTGAGATGTTCCTGCAGACCGGCCTGGACGACGATCCACATCCGGGCGAAATCGTTGTGCTTGATCATGGGCACTCCTGTTCCTGTGGTGTTTCATGCCGCCGGCTGGCGGGCTTGCGTCCTGAGCAGAGTAGCAGCCCAATCGGACAAACGGCTCACTCGCCGGGGTCGGCCTGGCGCGTCGGCCGCGCGGTCTGGCGGTCGCGCCAGGAACGGCAGACCTTGCAGCCCTGAGCGGCGCATTCGAGCATCCGGCGGACCTGGGCGTCACCGAGGAAGCGGCGTCGGCGGGGTGGTTGCTCCATGGCAAGCACCGTAGCAGCGGGGTCCGACAGACGTGCGAAAGCGCGGCGCTCGAGGATCCGGGCGCCGCGCTTTCTGGGGGAGGGGGAATCAGGAAAGACCGAGCAGCGCGCTGGCGTCGCGTACCATCTGTTCCGTGCTGTCGACCCGGATCACGTTCCAGCCGGAGCGCCGCGCCGAGGCGCAGTGCTTCTCCTGGTCGTCGAGGAACAGGATCTCCTCGGGCAGGATCTCGCCGCCCAGGTGGAACTCCACCGAGGCGAAGACCGCCGGGTCCGGCTTGGCCACGCCCTGGTAGCAGGACAGGATGATCGGGCTGAAACCGTCGTACGACCCGTCGTCCTGCAGCCGGGTCGCCATCGGCACGTTGATGCTGGACAGCATCCCCACCCGGAAGCCGGCGCGGCGCACTCGCTCGGCGAACTCGTAAGCCCCGACGTCGCGCACCAGGGTGGCGTAGATGTCGTCCCAGACCGCGTCGGTGAGCGGCTGGGGCGCGTCCGGGTAGAGCGCGTTGATCTGCTCGATGAACTCGATCGGGGAGATCTCGCCGACCTTCAGCGCCTCGTTCAGCTCGGGGATGACGATGACGTCGGCCAGGCCCATCGCCTTCGAGCAGATCTTCTGGTTGGTGCCGGACTCGCCGCCGCGGGTGAGCACGCCGCCGTGGTCGAAGATGACAGCCTTGATCGTGGTCACGCCGACTCCTTGTACGGAAGCAGGACCATGTTCATGGCCTGGACAGCGGTGGGGTAGATGGCCTGCGCGTGCACGGGAGCGTCCTCGGGAAGCTCCACGTCGCCGAGCCAGTAGTGGTCCGGGCCGAACACGGCCCAGCCGCGGCGGCCGTCACCGTACTGACCCGCGGGGATCTCCTTGACGGTGTAACGCTGGCCCTCGACCTCGACGTCGAAGGCGGGGACGCCGCACTGCTTCTGCACGCGCTCGTCGTCGAGGATGTCCTCGTCGCAGAAGGCCATGGCCGGCACGAAGTTGCGGTCCCTCATCACGCGTACACCTCGTCCCGGTACTTGTACTCGATGCCCTCGCGGGTCATGTCGACCCGGTAGCAAACGCCCTGGTTGTGCTCGTACTTGTAGTCGATCTCGACGTAACCGCCGTCGACGAGGGAGTCGAAGCCCTTCTGCGTCTCCTTGTCGAAGATCTTGCCCTTGTCGTCGTAGACCCGGAAGGCGTCGGCGCTGGCGTCGAAGACGACGTTGTGCGAGTAGAGCGCGGCGAACGCCTTCTGCTCGGCGCGGTTGCTGACGGAGCCCAGTGAGCGTTGCAGCGGTTCGTCGTCGCCCCAGTCCACGTCGCGGGAAGCGGTGACGAACCGGTCCCGGGCGGCGGCGCCGCCGAAGGCGAACGCGACCTGGGTCAGGTCCTTGCGGTACTGGGTGGCGTCCTCGTCGGCCGGGCAGTGGTAGCCCAGCAGATACTTCACGATGTCCAGGTCGCCGAGGCCGCGGCGGTGGTAATACTCGCCGACCTCCTCGATCCGCCACCAGATGTCGTACTGGCGCCGGTTGCTCTGGTCGATGTCGTAGTAGCCCATGGTGCTCCTTGATCAATCACGCCCGCGGGTGCGGGACTTGGTAAGGGTTCGGAGTGGTCAGTTCTCGGGGTGCACGAACGCCACGACGACGCATTCCGTGGCGTCGGCCTCGGTCACGATGTCGTAGGCGTCCAGGAAGCCCCTGGAGACGGGGATGCCTTCGGCGCTCGTCCACTTCCAGCCGTCGGCGGTGCGTACCTCGGTGATGCCGGGGACGCCCGTGCCCAGCTCCGGGACGATCACCTCGACCTCGACGCCCGGGACCAGGATGCCGAGCGACTCCTCGACGACCTGGGCGGGGATCTCGACGATGTTCGTGCCGAAGCGGCCGCCGTCGAGCAGGGCCTCGATCCAGCGCCCGCTCGCATCGCCGCGTTCGGTCAGGGCGACCAGGCGGCCGAACGCCATCCACTGGCTGGCCGTGCGCTTGATGGCCACGTCCTTGGCCGGCTGGGTCTCGCTGACCTCCCACCAGGTGTCGCCGGTCTCGTCGACGATGGCCAGGCGCTTCGCCGGGCGCCGGTCGCCGTCGCCGTTGCTGAACTTCAGCACCACCATGTCGGGGTTGCCGAAAGGATCGGGGGCGATCTCCTCCAGGAGGCGCCACTGGTTGTTCGGGTTGGCGTTCTGGAACCGCAGCCACTGGCCGGGCCGCACGGTCGCGGCGCTCATCAGGCGCGGGAGCGAGCGTCGGCGGCGGCCCAGACGGTGATGCCGAGTTCCTCGGCGATCTGCTCGTCGGTCCAGTCCGGGTGATCGGCGAGCAGCTCCTCCACATCCCCGTCGACAGGGCCGACGACCTGGAAGTCCGGACCATCGTGGCCGGTCTCGTCGTAGTTCATGATCATTCCTTTTCGATCACGCCCGCGGCTGCGGGACTTGGTGGGAAAGAGCGTAGCAGCGCGCTACGACTGCGGGACCAGGGTGATCGTCCATCCGGGGCCGCGGACCCAGCGATAGCGAGGTACCGGCGGCGCGGCGGGGCCGAACGTACGGCGGGCATCGGGCGTGGCGTCCTCGATCCGGGCCGGCGGCGTGGCGTTGGGGTCGACCCAGACCAAGACCTCGCCCACGTTGTGCTCGTTGCTGCCGCTCCCGGCGGCCAAGGCCACAAGGTCGGCGACCAGCTGGGGCTGCGGAGTCGTCTCCACAGGAAAGGCGGGCGAGGTCTTGACAAGATCGCCCTTGGGGGAGTAGAGGGCGGTGCAGTATTCAGTCATCCAAGCAGCGTAGCAGTCTAGTTTGACTAGACGCTCAGCCGCGCCGGCGCTCCCAGGAGAACCAACCCGTCAGGGTGGCGAGCAGCAACAACCCAAGGACGACGTAGCGGACGTCCACGAGAAGCTCGGGGACGAATCGGAAGATCAGTTGCTGGATGGCATCCACGGCAAGCAGCGTAGCAGTCTGTTCCGACACGCATTTGCCCGCGCATAATTCCGGTTATGCGCGGGTTACACTGTCCTCGCCGGCAGCCGCCGGCTGAATCGCGAAAGGAACGGATCTTGAACAATCCTCAGACCTGGAGCATGCCCGAGGCGGAGCCGGGCGACAGAGAAGGCCCTCGGCCTCCCGCGCGCCCTGCCTCGCACGTGCTTTCGGTAATCGCGTCCGACGGGTGCGAGTGGTTCCGCAACGACCCGGCCGGCAGGTTCTGGGTCACGGAAGACTTCCGGCAGATCTCGTGGTTGGGTCTGGTCTCGAACTATGGGCCGCTCCGCTTCGGGCAGGAGCGTGTCCGCTATGAGTGAGTTGATCTTCTCCCGGTCGTCCAACGACGAGCTGGCCAACATCGACGCCGCCTACGATTTCACCGAGGCGTGGCTGGCGAACCGGCGCTTCGCGGAGAACACCCGGGGCGGCTACCGGCGCGACATCCACCAGTGGCTGCAGTGGTGCGCGCAGCGCGGGCTCGATCCGCTGGAGGCGACGTTCCTGGACGTCAACGCCTGGGGCCGGGAGCTGGAGGAGCCGGCCGACGACCGCAAGGCGCTGGCCCCGGCCAGCATCGCCCGGAAGATGAGTGCGGTGTCGAGCTGGTACTCGTTCATCGTCAAGTTAGGCAAGATGCCAGCGAACCCCGCGTCTATCGCCGACCGGCCGCCGGTGGACCGGGACTTCTCCACCACGGCGTCGTTCACCCGCGACGACGCCGAGGCGATGATCGCCCAGGTCGGCTACGACGACCCGTACCTGGGAGTTTTCGCGCCGTTGCTCGCGGCCTGGATGATCCACATGGGCACCCGGGCCAGCGAGACGGTCCACCTGCATATCTCCGACCTGGGCCACCAAGAGGGCCACCGCACGGTGACCCTGACGCTCAAGGGTGGTCACCGCCAACGACGGCCTCTCCCCGTGCCACTGGCCGAGCTGCTCGAGAAGCACTTGGCCGGACTCGCCGGGCGCTACGGGTGCTCGGTGGAGGAGTTGACCGGACCGCTGTTCATCAACCGCCGCGGAGACCAGCTGGACCGCCACGATCTGGCCCGCTTCGTCAAGCGGCTGGCCAAGGAGGCGGGGGTGCGCAATGCCGGGAAGATCAGCCCGCACAGCTTCCGGCACGCCTGGAACTCGATGTCGCGCGCCGCCGGCGCGGGGCTCGAGGACCGGCAGGACGCGATGGGGCACCGGGACCCGCGTACCACCCGGCGCTACGACCGGGCCAGCCGCTCGCTGATGCACGACCCGGCAATCCTGGTGGCTAGGGCGCTGGCGCCGCGTCACGCCGACCCGGACGAATAGAATGACTCCGCCCGCAGCCGCGGGCTGAACGACGAGAGGAACAGTCATGGAAAATTTCTGGCGCACGATCTTCGGGATCCCCCAGGACGAGCACGCGCTCCGGATGGTCCTCGACGAGCGCGAGCCGCTCGAGGGTCTGGCCGCCAAGCACGGCGGCACCGTGGAGCCCACCGTCGACGGCAAGTGGAAGTTGACGATCCAGCGCCGGCACGAGGACGACCTGACGCTGATCATCAACGACGCCATGCCGATCTTCAACGCCAGCCGGGAGAAGTGATCATGGCTTTCGATGTCGTCGTAGAAACGACGGTCAACGGCAAGCCCGCCACGATGGTGCTCGGCGAGGTCGACGAGTCGGAGCGGCTGGGGGTCGAGTCGGACATCCAGTGGTTCTACGAGGGCCGCAAGCCGCTGGACGGAGTGCTCAGCTACAACGTCGACGCCGCCACCAGGTCTGCCGTTCGGTGGGCGGACGTCAAGGACATCAGGATCGAGGAGCGGTGATGAGCGAGCTGACCGAGACCCTGCGGCGTCTCCTCTGGCGCGCCCGGCATGAGGGCGACCAGGTCTACGAGATCGTCGGCGAGGACCTGTTCGTGAAGGCGTTCGCCAACGGCGTAATCAACATCGACGCCCGCGGCCGCGAGCTGCGCCGCGAGGATGTGGACGCTGTGCGCGCCGCCCTGAAGGAGGCCGGCTACGTGGAGGTCAAGTCCTGGGTCGCCACCCAGGGCGCCTCCTGGCTCTCCTCGGGGCTCTCCGCTGGCGTCTCCTTCGAGGTCGAGCCGCTGGAGGAGCTGTGGGGCGAGGCCATCCGCGAGGGCTGGGCGCGCGACCGGGTCGCGAAGGCCGGCCACAGCTGGGCCACGCACATGACGAAGTTCGACGGGACGGTGCTGCCGCGATGAGCACCGGCTACGAGCACGTCGACACGAAGGGTCTGATGAAGATCCGCGACGGGCTGCTCGGCGCCCTGGAGCGGCTCGCCGCCACGATCGAGGACGGCACCTTCCGGACCTGCGGAGAGAAGGGCGCCGCGTCGCCGGCCCAGTCCGGGCTCCTGACGCTCGCGCTGCTGATGGGCGTCGTCAGGACCCTGGCGCAGCGCAACGTGCCGGGCCAGCAGGCCCTGCTCGACGAACTGACGGAACTGGGGGCGCTGTGAGCAGGACTCCGCACGTGCGA
>Ga0115847_100010_pt1 | contig 38597 bp, 38 predicted proteins | sample InSIn5SAF170_FD_83861 | JGI IMG/M metagenome (GOLD analysis project Ga0115847, IMG submission 83861)
TGAGGCTGAGGCTGCATCCTCGAGCCTAAGACGCGATCACAACGGTGTAAATCCGCGAGCTGCGCCCGTATGTTTATGATTCATGCTGATCTATCAACAGCGGAAGCGACAGCGCCTTACCCCCGTCCCCGCCGACAGCGATGACGATGCTTCTGTGGTTACCGGCACGCAGCAGTCCCGACAGGACGCGAGCGACTCTGACTTGTCGGACAACGAAGTGGCGGCAAGAGTAGCGAGGATGCACCACCGCACCGAGAACGTAGCCAACCGTGCTGCCGAGTGCGGTGTTATAGAAGAGGTTCAATGCAAGAACTTCATGTGTCATGCCAACCTCACCATTAGACTTGGTCCGCTCATTAACTTCATAATTGGCCATAATGGTAGCGGGAAAAGTGCGGTGCTGACAGCATTGCAACTGTGTCTGGGTGGAAAAGCGACCTCGACAAATCGTGGTCAAAGTTTGAAGCATTTTATCAAAACTGGAGCAGAGCAGGCGACCTTGACGGTGAAGATTAAAAATCAGGGTGAGACTGCCTACCAACCTGACACTTACGGCAACTCAATAATCGTCGAGCGCACTTTTTCTCGAGCTGGCACAAGTGGGTTCAAGATCAGAAGAGAGGATGGCAAGGTCATATCGACAAAGAAGGGTGACCTTGACGAAGTCCTGGATGCCCTTACCTTAATGATGGACAATCCTGTCAATGTTCTGACACAAGATATGGCCCGTCAATTCCTAAACAGCTCCGATCCAGGCCAGAAATATAAATTCTTCTACCAGGGCACGCATCTTGAGCAGCTGGACAGCGACTATCGTATCCTGGAGGAAACGTTGAATGAGAGCCAAGCTCAGCTGATAAACTTGGAAGAATCTGCTAAAGAGGCTAAGAACGTGTACATGGACGCGGAAAAGAAAGCTCAGCTTGCCGAGAGAGCCCAGACCTTGACGGAGCAATATAACATCTATGCTCGACAGATGGTCTGGCTTCAAGTACAGGATGAAGAAGAAAAATTGGCCGGCATCGAAGAAGACCTACGGAAACAAGAAGAGGTGATAGAAGAACGTCGATCTATGTTTGAGCGTCTCGAGGCGGGAATGGAAGGCTTCAACAAGAAGCGCGACGAGGCGGCTGAGGCCGTGGCGGATGCAAAGGCGGAATCGGCTTCAAAGACGGAAGAGCACACCTCGGTTAAGGATCAGTTCAGTGGCATCAAAGAAAAGCTGATGGAGTCTCAAAGTCAACGGCGAGACATTCAGGGCGAAGTGTTGACAGCTCAAAAGAATGTGAAGCGACTGAAAGATCAGATTGAGCAGGAGAGGGACAAAATTGCAAGCGCGGACAATGGACGTCATGCCCAGAAAATGGAGGAGATTCAGTCTGCAGAAGAAGAACTGGAAAGTCTCAGTGAACAAATCCAGCAGAAGTCGTCACAGAGTCGGCAACTCGATGTTGCAAAAAGCGACGTAGACGCAGAACTTGTGGAGGTCAAGGATGCTTACGAGCAAAGCCAAGAAGCCGTTCGAGGCTCACAACAACGAATCGCCTTCCTAGAGAGCGAGAAAGGAGATTGGACCAAAGCATACTCCCCAAAGCTCCAAAATCTGCTGAATGCGATTGCCCAGGAGAAGCGCTTCCGTGATAAGCCTGTTGGACCACTTGGACGCCACGTCAAATTATTGAAACCAAAGTGGGCAGACATTCTAGAGCAACAAGCTGGAAGAGCATTGAATGCGTTTGCGGTCACGTCGAAGGCAGATCAAACGCTCCTCTCCCAACTTATGCAACGCACTGGTTACGATGGTCAGATCTTTGTGACATCTCCTCGCCCACTTGATACAACCAGTCACGAGCCACCTGAGCAATATGATACGTGGATGAGAGTCCTAAGGTTCGACAATGCTCTTGCCCGCAACTGTATGATTATAAACCAAGGCATCGACAAGACATTGCTGGAAGAGGACAAGGAGAAAGCCACAGAGATGGTTAGTGCACGAATACCTAATGTCCTGCGCATCTTCGCAATGAACCCTGTGCCGGATCAAAATACTGGTGATAGGTGGGGATATGTGTTCACTATGACAAGCGGAGGTGGCGAATCAAATGCTCCTATCTATCCCTGGAAAGGTGGTACCCGTATGCAAACAGATACGGAGGCTCAGGTTACGTAAGTGTTGATGTTCCTCTGTCATATCAAAGTCTAACAGCGGAATAGCTCGGAACGCGAGAAGCTCGCCAGACTTAGGAGTCAACTCCAAGGTCAAGAAACAGTATACCGAGAAACGCAGAACAAAGCGAAGAAGGCGTTGCAAGAAATTGCCAAACACAAGAGAGATATGAAAGAACTGAATCTTCTGGTTCAGCGTCAAGAGGTTGCGTTACAGGATCTCAAGGATGCACTTGAGGCAGACACGCCACAGGAGCAAGCACTTGAGCGTCTAGAAGCAGAGTTGAAGGATGCGCAAGAAACTCAACAGATGAACGAAAACCAGTACCAAGACGCCGTAGTAGAGAGGGATCGCTTAAACTCGGAAATCAAACCACTGATGAAGAAGCTCAGTGATATCCAGCGAGACTTGGACAACGCGGACGAACAGGTCAAGGCAGCTGAAAGGGATCTTCACCGGATTGAAGATCAAAGAATGGCGAAGCTACGGGAGACGAATCGAAGCCAGGAAGCCATAGGCGATGCAGAACAACAGAAAGGGCGGCTAGAGCGTGAGCGAGACCTGCAAGTCAAGCAGGTCTCTCAATTCACCGAAGAAGCCTCAAATATGTCATTACGCGTGCCTATCGATCCCGGTGAAACGGTAGATTCCATCGAGAAGAAATTGGAACGAATCACCCGTGAGCAGGCCAGGCAGAGGGAACAGTAAGCCTTACCTTGATACGCTAAACTGAGAGAATGATCACTAACAATGAACAGACTAGGTGGTGATCGCGAAACCTTGATTCTGAACATGTTGGACGCAAAAGCGAAGTATGAAAAGCGCCAACGCGAACGTGATGATCACGAAGCCGTCCTGCTTGTAAATTTGACCACCAGTATACTGCTTAAAGCCATCGGTAAACTGACATTCATCATAGACACTGAAACAAGCCCTAGACAACCGAAGGACGCGCTGGGAGAAATTCCGCGATCTCATCGTCATCCGAGCATCTACCCACTTCACTTACCTTCTAAGCAACCGCAATTTCCGCGGTGACCTCAAAATCGAACACGAAGACCGCTCTCTGGAAATCAAAGTCGAGCCAGATGCAGCCAGAAAAGGTGGTCGTGGCCGTCAAACCAAAACTCTTTCTGGTGGCGAGAAGTCGTTTTCCACCATATGTTTGCTGCTTGCGCTTTGGGAGGCTATGGGCAGTCCAGTCCGCTGTCTCGATGAATTCGACGTTTTCATGGATCAGGTCAATCGTGATATCAGTATGAGGATGATGATTGACGCTGCCCGAGCGTCTGTAGGCAGGCAATACGTGCTGATCACGCCTCAGTCGATGAACAATGTCCAGATCAAGGATGATGTGAAGATTCACAAGATGCATGATCCTGAGCGTGGCCAGACGACGCTGTCACAGTTTGTCGGTGCATAAATGGAAGTAGAAACTCAGCACAACCAGACGCCGTGAGAAACATTCGGGATTCTTTCAGTTGGTGCAATAGGCGACTACTCTTTACAAAGATACCCATCAAGAACACTACTATAACTTAATGATACAGAAGCAAACGGACCGCTACATTGTACAGTGTTAGTTCTTTCCTCGTGATCCGTATCTTCAACGCCTTTTGATAAACGTGCCAAAACCATAACAAACACCAACTCCAGGCCTCCCCCAAGAATCGCAACGGTCATGTTGCCCACACTATCTGCCTGTGTGAACACTACTACATTATGAGCGCCTAGACATCGACACTCTGGCGGGGTGTGTCCTCCAATCGTTCGTCCCCGCGAACACCATCAATTTCTACACTTTCGCGACGAAGCATTCTCTCACGCTCAAGCATGAGCCTCAATTCATCTCTTTCCAGATTGCTCTCTTCGAGGCGCTTGCGAGCTCCGCTCCGATCCAATAGTCGCGCTTCACGCTCAGCCTTCAGTCTGCGCTCAAGCTCCTTGAGTCGATGGATCCAACGTTGCTCTGAAGGAGCAAGAGGCTGGATATTGCCCCCGGGAATGGCAGGTGGGTATTGCGCCGATGCCGAGCCAGGAGGATGCAAGTTTGTTTCCGAAAGGCCGGGTAAAGCATCTCGACTTATGGCGCGTGAGTGCTGGTGGTGCGAAAGCGTTTCAGCTGTGGAAGCTGAGTAATGTCTTGCAAGGCCCATTCCAGCAGCCATGCTTGCACGACTGGATGAGTCGCGTCGTGGAATATCCTTTGGAGGCGAAGAGCGTGCACCCGGCATGCCTGCGGGTATCACACCTGAGATGCTGTTCACCGAGTCTACGGAGCCCTTGGTTTGATGCTTCGTTGGCGATCTCGAGGGTGACACCGTCCGCACCATTTGTAGCTCTGCCTTCAATAGCTTGTTCTCGCTCTTAAGCTTGCTCAGTTCTTCCGTCTTGCTTGTCTTACTAGTATGGCTCCTTGAGCTACTGCGAGATAATGTCTTATTGGGCGCAAGGAAGTGTTGCTCAGTCTCGAGACGTTCGCGTGTCTGCTGCTCCACCATCTTCTCGAGATGGTCGATACGTTTGGTGCGCATATCCATGGCATGCTCAAGCGTCTGGAAGTCTTTTACAAGGTTGCGTTCAACCTCACGGATGCGCGTGCGGAAACCACTGATTAGACCTTCAATGGTTTTGAGCGCATGGTTTATGTTCTTGCCGTAGGCTGGGAGGTTCTTGGAGATGAGCTCGAGCGACGGTAGTGCATCGTGGATGAGCGAGTTACGTTGAATAAATTCAGCACCTGCAAGTGTGCTGAGTCTGTTCCATAGTGAAAGGAGAAGGTTGTTGCGCTCAGTGAGCTGGGTCACCAAAGACTGTTCCAGATGTTCGTACTTCCTGCGCTCAGATTTGCGGGCATTCTCGATCTGAGCCACACGAGTATCGTTCTGTTGGATGGTGTGCGTGAGTGAGGTCTGGCTACGTTGCATCTGTTCGAAATGGTTCCGGTCAGCTCTGCGGCCAGCACGTTCCTTTTCAAGCAGATCGGTCAGCTTTCGAGACTCCAGCCCAGCAGACTCGAGAAGCGCATCGCGAGCACGGAGGATACGTTCCTTCTCTGCGAGCTCTTGCTGACAATGGTCCAGGGCAGACATGGTATGCTCGAGATCGCGTGTAAGCTTCGTGACGTCCTGAAGTATCGTCAGCATCTATCTGTTAGGTGAAAGGGATAATCCAAGTAGTGCTCACCTTGAGGATACTCGACCTCGTTCCGCTCAAATCTCCGAGCGCCTCCTTCAAGTTTGTCTCCAAAGTCTCCAGGCGCTCTTTCCATTGGCTCGCCTCCTGCTCTTTCCGTTCCAGATTCTTCCTCAATTTCTTGCTCTCGTCCTTGAACGTGTTCACTTCTTCGTTCAGCTCATCCAGAATCTTCTGAACTTCAGCCTTTTCCTCTCCATCCACGATCTCACGTTGCCTCCTTTCCTCGCTAATGCGCTCACGCTCGTCCTGCAGGGTGGTCTGTGACGCCGAGAGAGCAGCTTCGAGCTCGCCAATCTTGATCTTGTCTACCTCCTGTTCCTCACGGAGGAAAGAGATCTCGGTTTGTGAAGACTCAAGTTGCACATCCAGACGTTCGTTCTTGTTTTGTGTGTCGCGTAGCTTTTCAGTTGTGCGGTCGAGCTCCGCCTCGGTCTCCTCAAGTTGCTGTTCAAGCTGCTGCTCCTTGCGCCGGGAAGCATTTAGCTCATCCTGTAAGCGTACAACACTTTCGGAAACAGTCTTCATTTCTTGCTGCAGAGTCTCGAAATCGTCGATCTTTTGGTTTAGCTCGTTCTCAAGAGCTTCAATCTCGGCTAGAGCCTCCATGCGAAGCTCTTCGGCTTCTGTTTCCATTGTCTCTACCAAGGCAACAGCTTCATCTCGTTCGTTCTGGAGTGCATTCAGATCTTCCATAGTCAAGTCCTTGTCTTCCTTCATGGCCTTGTTCTCAGCTTCAACGTTCTGAAGGATATCAAGATGAGCATTGAGTTCGCGTTCAAGATCCTGGTTGATCATCTTGACCTGTGCGAGCTCGTCTCGCAATGCTGCATGTCTACGCTCGTAGTCGTCACGCTCTGCGTCGCTGAGCTGTGTCATGCGTGTGTTGCCACTCATTCTTGACTCGGCTCGGTTGTGCGCTCGTGAGACCGAGCGCTCGAAGATACTATCGCCTGCTATCGAACGTACAGCGCTCAAGTCGCCAGCATGCCGTCGTTGGTTGAGCTTGAGGTCTTCAATCTCCTGCTGCAACCTCTCCCTTTCTCGATTGCGAGATGTAAGCATCGACGTCTGAGCGCTTAGATCACGTCTCAGCTCCGCGTTCTCATGCTTGAGTGTGTCAACGAGAGTGCTTGCTGCAGAATCAGACCTATCGCCGTTGGCCATGTCAGCACCTGCTACAGAGCCAGCATCTGATCTAGCACCATACGAGACATTCTGTCGCTTGTTGATGTTGTAGATGTTTCGCACATTATGGTGCGTGCTGCTCGCGATCGTGGCATTCTGCTCTTTCAGTTTCCGGACTTCGTCACGGAGCTTCTCAGCATCTTCGTCGGCTTGCTCGCGGCGGGCCGTCTCTGCCTGTAGAAGATCCTTCCACATATCGATAGTCTCTTCCACGCCAGTGTCCTCTGCGGATCTGCGTTCCTCGCTCATGACCTTGACGTAGTCAGCCAATTTGCGCTTCTCAATCTCCTTGGCCATCGTCTCCTCGCGCAGGCGCTCGATCTCAACCTCATGCTCCAAAACTGTTTCACGCAGAAAGATGACTTCCTCCTCAAGATCAGCAAGTTTCTCAGTGCGATCGCTCTGGGCCGACGACGGGCGAGGTGGCGGCTTGCTGCGCACTTCTTCCTGAGCCTTCAGCTTCTGCTCTAACTCCTTGACCTTCTTGCGTAGGCTTTGACTCTCCTTCTTTTCATTGGCCAGATCAGTCTGTAACTGCACGTTCTTATTAATCATCTCCTTCACACCCTCGTCCGATCGGTTCTGCAGAGCCTGGTCGAGGAAATGGATCTTCAGCTTGAGGTCGAAATTCTCCTTAGTGAGCTTGTCAATCTTGCTGTTCTGCTCCTTTAGTGTGAGATTGCCCTTCCGCGACTCGCGAAATGAAGCTAGAGATCCAATGGTATCAACCCGGCCTGGCGACCGTGCAGCATGTTTTTCGCGATACTCTCGTGCGATGGTCTCCGGTACGCGAATATTCTGCACATGCTGAGCGATGACTGTGTCCGTGGGAGCCGAAGTGCCTGATGTACCAGGTCTGGGTGTTTCGGGTGGTGATTGTCTTTCCTCCTCCAGTCGTGAGAGTTCTTTTCCTGTCCGCAATGAGCCAAAGTCTCCGCTCGCTGAATCACCTGCAGATGATATGCTCGCATAACTCGGAAGACGCGAAGCCAGTAGGTTGGGATGTGAAGTGTTACCTTCACGGGGCATTGCACCACCCGATTGCAGGGCAAAGTCTGCCCCAATCGTGCTGTCGCTGGCTTCAGAAGTCACGGAACGGCCGGTGAAGGAGGATATTGAAGATCTTTGGCTGGATTGTCTCCGGTTGAGGAAGCTGGGTCTTTTCAGGAGACGTGAAGAAGCTGATGACAACAGAGATGCGGCATTATCTTTCTCCGAGGAAGGAGTTGTGGTGATATCCGCAAAACTCATGCTCTCGTCGTTGGAGCTAGACACGTCCTCTGCCTTGATTGTAGATGCCTGCGATGACTGCCGTTCATGCCCACTTTTTCCTGCAGTTTCGCTCGAGTCTATTATGCTGGAGTGGTCCGTGACTGCCTCCACCTCTGTCTTTTTCGCCACGCCCCTGGCTCTTGTCCGCTGAGCCGCTTCCGCCGCAGGAGAAGACGGCGGTATGGTGGTTGTGCTCTCTCTTGACTGCATCTCGTCCTCATGTATCTCCTTCGTGCTCTCCGGGCTCGTGGGTGACCGCAGCTTCTCTTCCTCTTTGATTGTTTGTGCGGCGACAGACTCGCGTATTATGTCGGCGATGCTCTTCTTGTTGCGCTGGTGCTTCCCCTTGCCTGGCTCGCCGCGCTTCGAATTACCTGGCGAGCCACCAAACAAGTATGTGTCGTCAGCGCCTTGGGCAGGCTTTTCTATTGCAGTCTCTGGTTCAGCCTCTGGTAGGAAACTCGACTCCACGTCCATTAATCTGCGCCGCGTATCTCTCTCCAGTAGAGCACTATCATCCTCTGTGTCGTCGTGAGAGTCGCGTAATTGCGTAGTAGGATCTACGAGTGACAAGTCTTCGTCGTCATCTGCGCTAGGGAGAGGAGGCAGCTCATCATCGGGCGTCTCCCATTCGCGAACGTCCCGATCATCGTCTTGAGCGTCCATGGTGCTGTCGGTGAGCGGCTTTGCTTCCCCTGCATCGTCATGGCCATCTTCGGAATGCGCCAAAGTGGAGCTCTCAGTTGTCGGTGAAGTAGCGGAGGTGGTAGTGGACGTGGCTACTGCACTGTCTGGCCCATGCGCGGTCGACGGCCGCGAGCTGCTGTGATTGTCCGCCATGATCAGTGTTGGCGTTGAAGGACGGCGGTCATCAACAAAGGCGCGAGCCGACTGGTGGTGGTGGCTTGTCGAGTTGCGCGCTTTGACGTGTGTTGTCTGTCCCTATCTTACATAGCGGCGCCGCTTGCTCCAGATCTACGTCGCGTGTGGACGTTGTGTCGATGCTTTTTCTGGGTTTCGCGGTCGTGGTCCGGACCAGGATCATGGGGACACTTCAAGACAATTCCAGGGATGCGGACGACGCGCGCAAAACGCATGATAGAAACAGAACAGAGCTAGGTTATGCTATGGAAAGTGGCAATAAGGATTCGGATTATCGCTGGACACTATCTCTCTATCTCTCCCTCGTTGCGATCTACCTCTAAGCTTATGCTCCCCCAAGCATCTTCTTTGCCTTCAGCATAAAGTCATGCCCGTTGGGTCAATTGAATTCAATGTAAGAGCGACCATGTCGCGTTCAATGCGCTTGCCCAACCAGGTCGCATGCAGAAAGAGCGGGGCCGGGATGTCAACCTAACCTGAATCATCCAGCACAGGCCTCTTTTGCATGCAGGTACCCTTCCCCCTCCATATATGTACTCCTTTACTTTACATGCACTTGCAGAGCACCAAGTACTGTACGGAGGTAGACAGCACATGGAATTTTCCTTCCAGATGGTCCGGCTGGCTTGCAGACGCTGGTGCCCTGCTCAATGCCAGAGTATCGCCAGCTGTTCATATCTAGTCCTGCTTCTGTTGGACCATTCCACTCTTAATAACCTGTGATTGCGATTCATCCGCTGCAACAGCAAACAGCAGTTACTGGACCATGTCCTGCCATATATGTTGCGTTCAGTGATGACTTCGAAGACACGTATGATGCTCTGCGGGAGCCCATGAATGTCATCCCATCTCACAGATATGCGTACGTTTGCGACGTCGGTGATACCCCATGGCTGCCTCCATCAGATGGTGCATCTTTTGAAGGAAGCAGGCTACGGGATTTTGCTCCCTGTGCTTGAAGGTATTATCCTGATACAAGAGCGAGATATTCCAGACTTTAAGCTGTGACACGAGAGCAGACCATAATGATACTGCATGGCTATGGAGATATCAGAGCTCGGATGGTGATGTCCTTTCTTTCGTTTGTTCCTCTTCCTGCCTCTTAAGCGCATCTGCATAACCTGGCTGCCACCAACTCCAAATGTTCAGACCAATCTTGTAGCCGCTCAATACTGGCAGTCCTGCATGCCAGGTCTCCTGATACCCGCTACCGTCAGGCCTGAAGTTCTCCCAGTAGACAGCAGCGCCCTTTCTCGGTTTGAATACAATACTGCCTCTTGTCTCATCGCTCAAACCTTTCTCTTGCCCTAAGGCCTCATCACACTCGACAAAATTGCACCACTTGTCCCCTTCAGGCTTTTCCAACCGCGGGAACTTGGTGCCCCCTCCAGTACACTCGGCAGCGAGATACACCATAAAGGTGCTCAGTCTTCCTCCACTTCTTTGGCTTAGATCCCCGCTCCAGTCATAGTGATACGTATAGTGTCCACCGGCTTCATATCTTTGCGCCCACAGCCGCTCAATATACACGTCCTTTCTCCAACCCTGGAACTGGCGCGCTCGCTGTTCTATGCACTGTACCACCTCATCTCTAGGCAACAAAGCCTTGCTCGAGTTGCGGATTGCAGGGTCGAAGGACTCGGTCTCTCCTGTAAAGATGGTTGATTTCTCGTACGCGTTCTCTGCGAGTCGAATAATGTGGTCCGCCTCGGTATGGCTGAGAAAGTTCTCAACGTATATTACTAGTGGATCATGGTGTGCGATGTATGTTGTATACTGGTGCGGAGGGCATTGTAAGTCGTCATTAGGAATCACAAGCTTGTCTGTCCGCTCGAAGGATTGATACGTAGACACGTCTTCGGACGTCGACGGGAAGAGTATACGCAGTAATGGACCAATTGCGAATAGGTATAATGGAATTGCTAAGATAGCATACTCAAACAACGAAGATACTCTGAACGCCATTGTTCCTGCACAAATGAAAAGTAAATAACAGAACTATGTCATCAACGGTGTTGAAGAAGTTCAGAGGGCAAGGAAGAAGCACGACGCGAGGAAAGACTCCGACCCGCGTTTCAAGGTGTCCAATGGAAATGCTAGCAAGGGTATGACGGAAATCTCTCCTTGAAAATGGAGAAATGCTGATCGCGATCTTGATCTCAACGCCGCAAATGTGGAGAGAACTGTGTAACGAACATGAACCGAGCGGAGGCCGATTTGGTTTTTCAGATGCCACGGTACGCTGTAGCATGATGTCAAGCGGTATGAGAGAAGACGAGAACCTGCGAATCACGCAAAGATGTCGTGCTCCAGAAATGGCAAGCTGGGAACAACACAAGGAAGATATCCATATGCCGAAACACTCTTGTTAAAGCTACGTATGTAGTAGGAGCACGCTCTGTCAGATTCGATGACATGAAGGAGTAGAACAATGTGACCAACACAATCACTGCTGCCCTTCGAAGAGGTGAAGCATAATTCTCAAATCCAGCAGCAATTCATCACGATGAAGCCTACCCGTGAAGCAAGAGTGTGTGTCTGGTGTTCTGTAGATTGTGTTTGCAGAGTGCCTTACCATACTTGAGAGACCTAAATATAGACGAAGGATGGCTTGGTGAAGCAATTCGGTCACTTTGATCAATCAACCCATAAGAACAAACTTCACATCGAAACGCCGGGACGCTTTAACTGCTTTGAGTCAGATATTCCATATTTCCTTAGTGCATGTCTGGCGCATATGGCAGTTTTTCCAGCCAAGGCAGCGAGCATTAGATGTCCTCCCTGAGGCATTGAAACTAGCTGGCTACCACGCAGCATGCTTTGTTACCCAAAACGAATGCGCCATCTTGCTGCTGGCGGCGAGGCTGAGACCCGCTTTTGTTGGCCCTGCAGAATGAACCCGCAGTCGGAGCTAGTCGAGGCGGGATCCAAGAATATTTTCTACACCGACAAGGACATTATCTAGCGCCCAATTGCTTTTCCTTCTGCCTCTCGACTCTTTGTCTTCAAGCTTCTTCATCAACCTCTGGTCAGCTTCTTGTGCCAAGTCAGACTGACAACATCCTCCACTTCAGCTTGCAACTGTCACAGCTTCGGTCCCCCCACTTTCACCCACAATGGCTACATACGCGCTCCCCAAGTCCCACCAGGATGTACGTATCACCGTCCGAGCTTACCAAGCGGTGCTAATATATGTGGCAGCTCATGGAGACGTCTCTCAAGGAGAGCGATCCCGAAGTGCAGCAGATCCTCGAGCAAGAGATCCGCCGTCAGCGCGAGTCTATCCTCCTGATTGCCTCCGAGAATGTCACCTCACGCGCTGTCTTCGATGCATTGGGTACTCCAATGTCCAACAAATACTCTGAGGGCTATCCGGGTAACCGCTACTATGGTGGCAACGAGAACATTGACCAGATTGAGTTGCTGTGCCAGGCTCGTGCTCTTAAGGCATTTAACGTGGATTCTGAGAAGTGGGGTGTCAACGTGCAGACATTGTCTGGTAGCCCTGCAAACCTTCAAGTCTACCAGGCAATCATGAGGCCACATGAGAGACTCATGGGCTTGGACCTGCCCCACGGTGGTCACTTGTCTCACGGCTACCAGACACCACAGAGGAAGTGAGCATTTACCTACCTTAAGACTCGCAGTATGCTCGAACTAACTTCGACCAGGATCTCAGCTGTCTCTACCTACTTCGAGACCCTCCCATACCGAGTCAACCTCGAGACTGGCATCATTGACTACGATCGCCTGGAGGAAAACGCTCTCATGTACCGACCCAAGGTCATTGTTGCCGGCACTTCAGCCTACTGCCGTAACTTCGATTTCCCACGTTTCCGGGACATCTGTGACAAGATTGGTGCCTACCTGGTCGTTGACATGGCACACATTTCGGGCCTCATTGCTGCTGGCGTTATCCCATCACCATTTGACTACGCCGACATTGTCACCACCACCACGCATAAGTCTCTCCGCGGCCCACGTGGCGCTATGATCTTCTTCAGGAAGGGTGTCAGGAGTACCGACGCAAAGACTGGCAAGCAGGTCTTGTACGATCTCGAGGGGCCAATCAACTTCTCCGTCTTCCCAGGCCATCAGGGTGGCCCACACAACCACACCATTACTGCCCTTGCTGTGGCACTGAAGCAGGCGCAGACTCCAGAATTCAAGCAATACCAACAGCAGGTTCTCAAGAACGCTAAGACGGTCGGCGAGGAATTCCAGAAGCTTGGCTACAAGCTTGTTACTGATGGCACAGACAACCACATGGTCCTCGTGGATCTTAAGCCAATCAACCTCGATGGTGCCCGTGTCGAGGCAGTACTCGAGCAGGTCAACATTACTTGCAACAAGAACACCACGCCAGGCGACAAGTCTGCTCTCACACCTATGGGTCTCCGCATTGGTGCGCCAGCCATGACCAGCCGAGGAATGGGCGAGGACGACTTCCGACGAATTGCCGGCTACGTTGATCAGTGCATCAAGCTGTGTAAGAAGGTGCAGGGTGGCCTGCCCAAGGAGGCCAACAAGCTCAAGGACTTCAAGGCAGAGGTTGCTAGTGGCAAGATCGAGGAGATTAACTCCTTGAAGAAGGAGATTGCTGCTTGGGCGGGCACATTCCCACTGCCAGTCTAAATGCGTTTCATAATCAAGGTCAACGGCGTATGATGATATGTGGTCACGAGCATTTCTAGTGGTTCAACATCAAAAGCAAAAGGGGCGTATTCAACACGATCATGCGTTCCGGATTGGCGTTCGTCTGTACAAGGCCATGGGCGGACTTGCTGGGAGTATACTCAACATATGTGCAAGAGCATTTTGTAGTAGAATAGCGTGCCTCAACGGCAAGAAGAACAGCATCCACTCAGTATGGAATATATTACTGTCAAATATCAAGAGTTGATCAGGGATTTCTTCTGAGCTAAAAATGGACCAAGTAATGTCACGTGCGCATCCCTCCTCAAATGCGCGCTCGTTCCGCCCGCGCTAAAGTCTCCGGCGTCATCGAACTTCCAAAGCGGACGCTGAGCTGCTCCGTAGCAACAATGTAGTAGTTGCAACCATATTGTCATGTCTATGAAGAAATCTGTGCTCCTGATACCGTCCTACGCCTCACAATGCGCCCATTATAGCATTCCACCGTCAAGTATACCCTCACATTGCCACAGGCACACGACATCTCGTGGGTACGCCACCCACCATGATCCTCCACTACTGGAGAACGAGAAGCAGGCTGCAGGCACCGAGAGACTAGACGCTCACTCATGGCCGGCATCGAAGCCTCCTCGTACTGTACCGACTCCGTACGAGATCCTCCATATGGATCCAAAGGCGCAATACATTAAGACAGCACGCTTCTACGAGCTCGTCAAGCTGTACCATCCTGACAGGCACGACCATCATAGCACACTCGCCGTCTCCAAGGCAGTACGTCTAGAGCGCTATCGTCTCGTGGTGTCAGCACACGCGCTACTCTCCGATCCAGAGAAACGGCGAGCATACGATTTATACGGTGCCGGATGGGCAGGGGCCAAACCGCTTTTCGCAGCACCAGACTTTAATATGTCACAAGAAGCACGCGATGCATGCATGCACAACGCTACTTGGCAAGACTGGGAGAATTGGTACGATAAGTTCAATCCCCCAAAGCCTGGTGATCCGCCGCGCAAACCACAGCGGCCGATCTTCCTATCGAATACGGCATTCATCAGTTTGGTTGGTGTTCTAGCTGCTCTGGCAGGGGTGGGGCAGGCGACAAGAGCGCAGGAGACAAGTAAAAGTTATGTTATGATGGTCGATGCGGCCAGTAACCGTGCAAAGGGCGAAGTGAACCGGGTTCAGGTTCATAAGCAGGGCTTGAACCGAGAGCAGAGGATTGACTATTTCTTGAGAGATCGTGACCCAGAGGGATATGTGGAAGAGGAGGCCAGGAAACTCGCCTTGCATCCTGAGACTTCCGAAGCACCTACGATAAATGCACATGAGGACCTTGCTAGAAGGTACCGGTGATGCCAGCGAAGGCGCGATTATGTGAGATGAAGTTATGTACATACGCGAGATTAGTCTGGATCTCCTACATGGGCTGCATTCGGGCGGCGTTAGACTGTTCGAGCGCGCTGGACTAGGTGACCAAGCGAGTGCAAAAGATTGTACCTTGATCGCCACCTGCAGAACGTCAAAAGATGCGCTTTTTGCACCTTATCGCTTGATGCAGAGTGTTAGCAGCGCTGCGGCCCGTTGCATTGGGAAGCATAAGCCGCTGGCCGCGACCTTGGTATGCATCAGGCGCACAGATGAGGAATTGATAACGATCCAAGTCGTCAATGGCGTCTTCTTTCGAGTAGGGGTTTCGGACGAATAATGCTGAGACTGTTTACACTATGCTTGTGCAGCTGCGCATGTTTGGATATTACGTTCGAGCAGTTTTGTCCCAACCTTTATTGTTTCCTGTATATACACTTGACGCGCCGGCCTACGAGAGATCTCTGTTCCCTCACGATTCCAGATACACGCTACACCCGATGGAAAGTCCTGAGATCCGTGATCGAGACCACAGGTTACACAACATGCGGACCAGGTGTATGGCGTGCAATGCATAATTGTGCAGATGCATTCGCTGTGAATACATAATTCGACATTCCATCGATGCAACTTGAGTCATGAATGGCAACTTTCCGTCAACGACCGCCAATATCCGTGAGGAACAGCTCTCGAACATAAGAGATTGGTTTCCGCTTAGAATGGGTCTTCTGCACCTCTGATACAAAGCGGTGTCGTCTACCAATTTGTTGTCACTTCTATCCTGAGGCAGCAATTCCCATTGGCTGCCTTCTGCATAACCCGACATTTAGTTGCAGGAACACCAAACGTGGCACTCTCCAACGCGAAGGCTCACAATCAACCGTCGATGGAGACCACGCTGTCCTCGGTAAGGCGGATCACCACCGGGTATAGTGAAGCAGTCCGACAGTGGGTAATGACAAGACACGATGGCATGTCTCTGAAATTGGCGCCTGTCAAGGGCCTGAGGAGCGCGCATTATCAGCGGACCCAATATCGGCAAGGCATGTACATGGTGCGCTGGCTGGTTTGCCCTCATGTGTGTTAAGGGTTACTGAATCTGTTTCTCTCCCTTCCCGCGTGGTGAGGCTTCAGATGTGTAAGACGTCTACATCTCGTTACTGCTTGTGTACATTCTCTCCCGCCGCTATATTATCCTTCTTCTGGGATACCTTGACCTTCTGCCTTCTCCTTCTCTCCGATCTTTCTCTCATCTCAGTCTTTCATTCGGATCGCATCAATTGCATTGAGACAGGATGCCGGTCTCGCATATTGGGCTTACAGTCTCGCATCTCCCCACCTCATGTTCATTCTTCCTGGCGGCTCTGCAGCCATTGGGTTATAGATTCCTCGGGCAGTGGGGAAATCAGATCGGCTTGGGCGTCAATGATGCAGACTTCTTCCTGACACAGGAGACACCTGGTATCAAAGCTGGTGCTGCCCACGTAGCATTCTCCGCATCGAGCCGAGCCGCAGTTCGCGATTTCTATGCGAATGCTCTCCAAGCTGGTGGGCGTCCGCATGGTTCACCCGCCTCACGCGAGGATGGAGACGAATGCTTCAATGCAGCTGTACTCGACTTGGACGGCAACAGCGTTGAAGTGGTTTTTCACGAAGGTGCCGCTGCTGCTGAAGATGTTGCTTTGGATGACGGCAAGAGTCGATTGCTCACCTGGCGGAAGGGTGTGTCAGCCAACCTGAGCGACAAGCGAAGCGCAGCCAGCGGTAGTGTTATATCTGCTGCGACGTCGCTTGCAAAAGGTGCGCTTGTCCCAGCTGCGGCTACAGCTGCGGCCAGAAGTGCCAAGGCTCCTTCAGATGCTGGATCTGGGGCTCCTTCGACCGCTTCAAAGCCAATATCAAAGCCTCACTCGGAAGCACCAACTATTCAGCGAAGCTTTACTATGCCGGCGCTTACCCCACAGAGCTCGAACGACAATATCTCTATTTCACGTAAGACACTGGTTGGGACGATCCTTGGAGCTGCCGCTGGTGCTGCCGTTGCATATGCCATGTGCAGAAGCGAGGAGGATAGTGCTAAAGCAGAGCACGCTGCATATCTTGCTGCAAAAGGAGCAACAAAACATCTACAGACCGCACATCCACACTTGCTTGATGCAAAGCCCGCCTATTCAGCCCCACCTGCTCCTGTACCCACTCGTTCCGTGCAGAATGCAAGCGAAATCGAGTATGTGCATGGCTACCATCCTGTTCGCGCTATTGAGGCTCCGCCATCAAATTATGGCCAGCCCATCTACCAGCACCCCTCGTTCACCACCGTTGTGAGTGGCCCTACACCGCGTACCGAGTCTGTGACATCCAAGAGCCGTGCCTCCGCTGGACGTACACATTCGTACCCAGAGAGCCAAGCTCGCAGCTCAATAATCTCATCTTTCGTCCCAGAGCAGCACTCTCGTGAACTACCGCCCTTCACACCCGTAGAGTATGGCTCGAATCCCGTGCCAACCGCAAAGTCACATCAGTCCTCAACACAATCCCATCACTCTTCGCATCACTCCTCCGCGTCGAAAGCAAAGAGCTCGACCAGCACGAGCAAACAGAGCAGCACGTCCAAACGTTCGTCGCGCAGTCGCGAACGTGGACGCTCTCGCTCGACAAGTCGCGCGCGATACTCGAATCTCGGCCGTATTCCCGAAGATGATGCCCCCCCGGCTGTCAAGACCTCCACGCCGACTAGCTCGCGCGTGTCTCGCGCTTCAAAAGCACGCACCTCCGTCCTCGGCCGGAGTGTTGCACCAGACCCGTACCCTTCGTCCTCGGAGAAAGAAGCTTCGGCGTCCGATAATGACGATCTCGATACAATCGTCCCCAGTGACTCTGTGAGCCAGATTGGCTCGTCCTCTTCCCGGCGGTCTCATCGACGCCACTCCGAGACAGGTGGTAGTTCGCACTCGAAACGTGGTGATGAGAGTAGACGTGCCAGTGAGGTGGACGTGGATATGCTGGCTGTAGAGCCGAAACGCAAGCACAAGAAGAAAGCGAGGAGTTCGCGCGTTGGGACTTCGGAGGCTGGTACAGAGAGCACCATGACCCCAGGAAAGTTTGCCTCGTTTTCTGTGCAGGATCATATGCCGGCTGGTAGTGTGATGAGTCTCCCTGTGAGAGGGATGCCGTCTGGCATGGCTGGTAGTGGTATGCATGGTCGGAGCGTGGTTTCTTATTACGGTTGATTTCTATTTGCATTGGGTAGGCATAGCGTGAGCGTTCGTCTTGTTTTTTTTGGCCTTTCTCATGCATCGTCCGTCAGATCCTCGATATCCTTATTCATGCATAGTCTGATCATGATGAGGGAGTGTTATCTGCCTCTCTATCAGGCATTTCACGGCCGTTTGTGAGCTTAGTATATATGTGCTCGCATGGCTTCATTTGGTCATGCAATGCATTCCAGCGTATGTAAGAACATAAATATCGTATACTTAATTCCTTTTGTGCCAGACGGCTTGCGCCAGCCAAAAGAAAGCAATAGAAAGGTAATCTCTGCTGGTGGAGACTGAAAATACCTTGGCTTCTTCCCTCCTTGCCTGGTGGTTTGGTGGATGCCCATGCATAAAAAGTGTCCGAAGAAGAAAAAAAAGATCTTATTGTGAGTTCTCCATACGCTGATAATTTGATCCCGTACTCCCGCTGCTACTCTTCCTCTTACCCAATTCGTCCTTCGCCATCAATGCATCAATCTCCCTCTGGAAAGCATCCATGTCTGCCAATATGTCCTTCTTATTGCCGCTTGTGTCTGTCATCGGACTTGTTATGATAGCGCTTTCGTCTCCTGCTGCTGTTGAAGTCTCCTCCGTGATAGGCACTCTGCGCACAGAACTCGAGATTGATGGTCTCCGATCGCTATCAAAGCTCGATCGCATATATTCACCACTCGTCCGTCTTGGTGAAGTGACTTCGATGGATGAGCGTGAAGACGTCCGCCGAGGCGGCGGAGGCTTGGGTGCTCTCGTCGTTGTGTTTGACGATGAGGTGGTAGGAGTTGTAGATAGTGATGAGGGAGGAGGAATGGAGGTGGCAGACAGATTGGAGGACGCCCTATGTCGTGCTGGAGGAGGAGGAGGAGACTTCAGGCTTGGCGTGCGACTGATGGAGGATGCAGGAGATGGGGCATCATCCGTAATCGAATGGCTGCTGGCGTGGCCGCTTCGTCTTGTGGGTGGAGGAGGTGGCGCTACTCGTGTCGAGGAAGTCGTACTCTCTGCTATGCTTTCGTTGTCATCTGCCAGATATGGTCGTGATGATGATTGCCCGCTTCTTGTTCTTTCCAATGAGGCCACTGGATGTCTTTGTGATGACCGTCGTGCTAGCGGCGGTGGTGGTGGCATTCTCGATTGTGAGGACGGCCTCTCTGATATGTCTGGACTGGGTGTGGGATCACGAGAGACACCTCTGTTAGATGCCTGTGCCAATGCCTCCCTCATGGAACTTCTAGCAACTGGAGTCGGCGGCAGCGGTCTCTTTCCTTCTCCTGAAACGCGTGCTTTGCTTCTCTCCTCCGTGCTCGCAACATCTTGCTCTTGCCCAAAGTTTGAGAAGTCATCGAACGCGACTATCTGTGGCCCGGACACCGACTTGCCGTGTCTGTGACGCGGAAGCGGTGGCTTGACGCGTTTGCTTTGTGTTCTCTGTGGAACTGCCGTAGTCTCCTCCTCCTCGCCGTCCGAGCGTGGTCTTTCGTAGCTTGAGCGGGGCGTTTCGTGGGTCATGTTGTCTAGTATGGATTGTCTGCTGACTGAGGACGTGTCGGTGCTGCTGCCGTTGTCCGCCAAGACTGGTGCAGACCTATGTGATGGTGCTGGTGCTGGTGCTGGTGCTACAGGGGCGTCTCCTCCACTTGGAGCAGCTCTCCCGGTCATCAGCAGCGTCTTGAACGCGTTCACGTCCATGGTAGCTCGGGCAGTCGCAGTGGGCTGACTAGTACTGCTGTGATTGCCCTCTTCCGCACGCTCCGGCGACTGTTTCTCCACACTCTTCGATCCCAGCGACTCCTCCATGTCAGCCAGCGTCCTGCTGAAAGGGTTGTGCGGGACATTCGTCGTCGAGGGCCGCTGCTCCGCCATGACTGCAGCCATAGTATACTCGTCGTCACTGCTGCTACTACTGCCACTGCTATTTGAATCGAGGTCGTGCCTGCTCAGACTTGGGTAGCTCTGATTGGGCGGTGCTCGCGCTACTGCGAACTCATTATAAGCTCCTTGGTGAGGATAGTTGGGACCATGTTCGTCGTAGCGGGGGCTCGGGGTGCGGGACCGTCTCGCCGGCGACTCGATGCGGACTTGCTTCTTTGTCGTGCCTGAAGTTTGATTCCTGCTGGACGACGCTTTTGGCGGACGAGGCGGGGGATCGGCAAAGTCTAAAAGTCCCAATCAATTCCGCTGTTCTGCAAAGAACGCCCACAACCTCAATGCAATTTACCGTCACGCGGATTTGATAATGGTCGACTCGGCGCCGCGCTAGCATGTTCGGGTTCGGAGCTATGCACAGGGCGGTGGAAAGGGTTTGAGCTGGAGCTGGCGGAGTTCATGACGGGACTACGGCCAACTCTTCTTCCATGGCTTGGACTAAGGCACTGTTCACGCGACAGACATTCTGTTGGAGATGGCGCATGAAGAATGTTAAAGCCAATGTCAGCGGAAAGCAAACAAAGAGGTGCAGTTCACGAGCTAAGCAGTAACAACCATAAGCTCGTGATCATGCATGCGGCAGACCTACGCGGCGAGCTGGCGTCCTGATTTGCTGTCGAGGCGTCACACGTCAGAAGAGACACGCTGGACAGCCGAAGATTGCAGCACAGAGGGTGGTGCTACACAGTGGCAATCTGCACTCGCTTCATGCTGAACAGCAGCAGCTAGCATCCACTTGGATTTTCCGCGCTGATAGCATCCTTATCGATGCAGAAGACGCCTATCGAAGATCGGGCGGCCACGTGCGGAAACGCCAGCCTTGCGAAGATCATTGTCAGCCGTGGCAGTCAGAATTACGAGAAATTCTCAGGGAATGTGGTTGACTTTTTGAGGACGAGTGCATTCTCAAGACATCGTGTCTTTGCTGTGCATTCTGGATTTGAACTTGGAGGCTTCCTAGTTGGTCATCACGCTGAACGCTGAACTTTGTGAAATGAATGGCAAGCGACGCCTAGTCTAGACTTGTTTCGTCTCGCGAAACGAGCGGACCGATCTTGAGCAGTACGTGCGCCACGGAACAAGTTTCATCACTTAATGTAAGCCCGATGAATGAAGGCGAATCTCCAAGGCTTTCTGTGCATATGTCCAGGAAAGTCATCAGAAACTGCCTCTGAGTTGTGTTGAGATAGAGTACCTTGAACGTCTTCGGAGCTGCTGTTTTGAGGAGAGACTTGCTTGCCTGTTATACGTGCTCCATCATTGCACTATACTTGTTAGTCTTCAGCATGGACTAAACATGAGGCAGAGCTCGCCAAAAAGCATCACGGCATTGGAATCTTCCATTGTTCAGTTCTTCAGCCTCGCGACCCTGACCCTTGTGGCTTCTGGGCGACCAGTGCCTCAGCCGCTGTCAGTGCCCAACCAATAAGACGCCTAGGACCGCCCAAGTTGGATGGATTGGAGCATCCCGTCCAGGTGACTTAGACGTTTGGCCATCAAGTCTCGACTACGTATCTTCTCCTGCACTGCAACCTTCTACAGAAATCATAGACTTCCTTGCATTGTCTTCATCACGTCCAGCTCAACACCAGCAATTGGCATCACTCCATCACGGGCACGCAAGCGCAGTTCCTGTAATAGAACATCCCCAGCACACTTGACCCTGAGCGGTTAGCCCTGGGCTTCACTCCACTTCTCGCACGTTTCGCTTCGCATCTTGTGTCTCCTCCGACTCTCTCAGCAGCAAAAAACCGGATCCCGGCGCTACCGAAGAAGACCTTGTGTTTGTGTGTCCTCTTTGACCACACTCTGCATCCGCGTCTTCTCGTCACACATACACTTTGTGTACCCCATCGACCTTGCCCATCGGTAGCTTCCACCAGGACTGCACGGTGCCTCCAAGTTGGATTTCTTGATGTGTTAATAAGTCTCCTGCTTTTCGATCACCGGCTCGCAAAGCTCCTTTGAGGTCAGCTGGTCTGCAGGAGTCTTATTCTTCGCCAAAGACATCGCTATTGTACGTGACAGCACGCACCCATTAGATCCCATTTCTGCTCTGCTTGTGCCTCCCACGTGCACATACTTGGCCATCGAGGCTGCAACACCACACATCACAAAATTGACTCTGAGCGTGTGAGGCTAACATACAAGCTGAGCAGAATCTGCCAACTTTGAGCATCCCTCGACTTTCATACAGCCAATACCCTTGCATCCTCCGGCAGGTCAAGACTTAATTCAACCACCTACCGCACGACCAAGATGGCTTCACTCAACACGCCGGGCAACCGCAACAGCACGCCAGTCGAGTCCTCGAGCACTCTGCGCCCACCTTCATCTCGCCAGATCGGCGCTGGGCACCATCTTCGTGCCTCAGCTGACATGGGTGCCTATACTCGCAACATTCGCCCCGCTTCTGAGGTACTTTACCATCAGGCAAAAGCTACTGGAGCCTCGGATGACATGGACCAAGCGACGCAGCAGTGGCTGGCTGACATTGATCAGTACGAAGCCACGCTTGAAGAGATGGCTACGGCGACCTTGGACCAGGACTTCAAGGATGAGCTCAGCGCTATTGAGCAATGGTTCCGAGTTCTGAGCGAGGCTGAACGTACCTCAGCGCTTTACGCTCTGCTCCAGCAGACGACCCAAGTCCAGATCCGATTCTTCATACAAGTTCTCCAAGAGATGGCTAAAAATCATCCCATGTCTGGCATCTTGTCGCCAGCCGCGTTTGGACAGAAAGGTAAGCATGAATGGACAGGCCACGCTTGATTGCGAATGGTCACTGACCACGGCTGCTCAGATGCCATGTCTGCCAAATTTGACCAAGCCATGGACAGGCTAACTATAGCAGGATCTCGTAACTCTATTGGCATTGGCCGTCCTCCGCCCTCTCCTGGCGTTGGTGCGAAGCGTCTCTCGCAGCTCGACCCAGCCGTCATCAACTCCATGTTCCCAGACGCCGCTGCGGCTATCGCAAAGCAGAAGGAGCGCTTCACTCAAGAGACTGGTATAGCACCTTCCACTCGCAATAGCATTGTTGTAGACCGCTCGTCTCTCATTGCACCGACCATCTCTGCGCCCGAGGAAAAGCCAGGCATCTCGCAGCCGCCCCAGTCGCCGTTCCTTCCTCGCACAGCGGATGGTCAACAGCCGCCAATTGCACGACCAAAGTCGTCTCAAGGTCAGCCACAGCCAATGGGGCAGTTCTCACAGCCACCACCGTCTGCTGGCTTGCGCTCTCCGCGTCCATTCGGGCTTTCGGGTGACGGCAACATCCAGAGCACAACACTAGAGGCACCACAAACTATGGCTGCTGGACTGCCTGTCTTGACTCCGATCGGCAACTGGGCGTCTGCCTTGAATACCCCAATGGTTGGCAACTTCCCTAATGCACAGGCCCAAAACGATCTTGCCAATGCGACAGCCATGAAGCTTGCTGCCTTGTCAACAGTCAACAATCGCATTCAATTTGACGATGTGCGCAAATATCGTCGTGCTCGCTCCAGCGATGGTCAAGGAAATGGTGCACCCGCTTCACCTGGCATTCCCAACGCCAACTTCCTCATGACCAACGAGCTTGGTCAGACGCAGCAGCTCACACCCCAGCAACTGGCTGCACTTCAGGCGCAGCAGATCGCAGCAGCCAGTGGGCGTCGCTCCCGTCCAAACTCACCAGGGGTCATGATGCAGCCTATGCCGGGTCTCGCCCTACCAAATATGCAGCAGAACGGCTTCCTATCTGCGTACGATAACAATGCTGCTTTGCTGGCTGGTATGAATGCTATCAACCTCAACCAATTCGGTCTGCAAGGTGATGCGTACCTCAGTGACCATGGCGATATGCAACGTGGACGATCGCCACGCGGACGTCGTGGCTCGAGCAAGCCCCCTGAAGATCCGACCGATGTGCATCTGCTTGCAGATATTCCGGCGTGGTTGAGAAGTTTGCGATTGCACAAATACACAGACAACCTGAAGGACCTGCAATGGCAGGAATTGATTGAGTTGGATGATGACGCATTGGAGAAGAGGGGTGTCAATGCTTTGGGTGCTAGGAGGAAGATGTTGAAGGTATTTTCCATTATCCCTCCTTGTGTGAACCGCGAATGTGAGACTAACTAGTTGGCAGGTCTTCGAGCAAGTCAAGGAAGCCCAGCAACAGGATGAGTAGCCCGATAATATCCCAGCTCCCACTATTTCTGTGCTGCATGAGGTTGCGAATACCTCGAAAGCCGTTGCTGAACGAATATCCTGAGGTCGAGGAGAAAGCAACTCCAACAGGAAGATCATCTACCAACATCACAAAACACACTCTAATGACGGAGATGTACACACATGCTATTGTCTGTACACGGCCGAAAAAATGCATATGGTAACGGCGTTAAGCGGGTCACCGGATTGTTTGATATATATGTGTGCCAATGAGATCTAAGGGGTGAGTATATATTGCACAAATACGTCGAATTGGTGTGAAGGCAGCAGACGAGGCTGGGGAAGAAGCGAGCGCGTTGGTTTTTGTAGCGATACGATACCTCTTGCAAGTGAGCGTTTCGTTGTGAGCGGAGAATTCAAGCGAGTGAATGTAATGTGCAAGTGCTCTCATAGTCCATGTGTTCTCGTCTTCCTGATGTGCAAAGCCACGCGTAATCGCCAACAAAGACCATAGAACACATGCTTTGACGGAATGAAGTCTCGAAGAGCTTGGACATGGCTAAGTCTGGATTATCAATTCACTGTCATCTCCTTCACAGTATCCGTGACTACGAAAGCCGTGAATGTTCTGAGCAATATCACGACGCCATAAAAGCGACTTCGACTGCAATTCCCGCCATCTCAGAAACATACATGCAAGTACTCTGAAGACTTCCTTATCAACTCCACTCACGAAACAGCTCTTTCCGTCTGATCATCTCTTTTCCTCAGGCAAACCTCGAGACTCGCCATGCTAACGGCAATCGTGACAATGCTCGCCCTGACACCCGCTTATCTTGGTGGTGTAGCTGCTGTCTCAAAGCCAACCATGTTCTTGTCCTCCAATCTTGTCGATAATACGTCAAGCGGGAATGCAACTTTCGCCATACGTACAGTCAGCATTACTGCCATAACTATTACATTCAAGGATATGACTATGGTCACGACTGTGGAGCAATCCCCACATGGCTACAATAATGTTACTGAGCCTGCCACCAGCATCACCCCTAGACGTTTGATAATTCACATTTGAGCCATTCGCTCGTCTTGGGCCCGACTTTGATTGCGCGTGTCAGTGCATGGATCATTTAGGTCCGATGCCATCAAAGGGAAGTACAGAATCTGTCGCTGCAGGAGTATCTGGTGGTGCAACTCCAACTAACCATGACGAGCAGAACGTTCAAAATCACAAACGCCTTCCATGGCTCACATGAATGGCAGATCCCTCCATCGAGGACAGCAGACGCAAAATCTGAACTCTGAGACCCGAGAGCCGCAAGAAAACATCGCAGAATCTGGGTCTGTTGACGAAGAGCCACCATGGGACGTATTAGCTTGACAATGATCCAGTGATGCACAAAAATCTCGGCGACATCTCGAGCTCGCGATACGCCTTTAATTACGGTGCCAACTCCGTAACCTGGCCTGACCTTTCTGGCAGTGTTCGTTGGTACCTCCGTAGCGACAACGCCAGCTTATGTGGGCGAGATGATCATAGTGACGAACAAAGTCTCAAAACTATGCAGAATCTCTAAGCATTGATGGTTTTGAGCTATGGAGCACTACTAATGTTTTCTTTGTTCATGGTCGTCTGGGCATTCATGATGTAAGTACAGTATGTAGAAGATGTGCCCGCGCTTGTAATATCGTTGTTCGGTTTGAGTGCTCCAAAATTGTCGATCATAAACTCGGCAGCAAAGATACCGAGCCATTAGCATGCCTGTCCGGGAGAAGTAACCTCATTCAATGGCCTGCTGGCTACAGTGTTGTATGTACCCTGTACTGTAGTAGTCTAGTACTCATGTACAATGACATCCTCATTGAGACATGTTACAGCTCACGTGTTCCCGTGCTTTCCTCGCGTCATTCGACCACTCTCTGCAAACCTTTGGGATCAACAGGAAGCGTGCAAAACGCGTCAGAGACCTAGCCGACGAAGCTTACAAATTCGGTGCACAGCCAATTCAGAGATCGCCGAGCGCTGATCTTTTGTCGCAGACTTGTTCTCTAAGCGACGGCCAGGAGCCTTTGAACAGCCATCTAACCGACACTCCCATCCCCGCATTTTTGCACTTCGCCACCTGAATCAAAGTAACGTAGCAAAAGGGCGATCCTGACTGGGGCGGCTGGGGCTTCAGGGCAGCAGGACGGTGGGTAGCGCAGTATGTAGCGTTTACCTTTCCCGAAATGTTGAACTGCTTTGCTAGAGCAGCGACACCAAGGTCTAGGGACAGGTTCAGATGAATCTTGCAGCATTTACAGGAGCGGAGCCAAGTCCTATACCCTACGTTGCGAATTGCAAGCGACGGCATGAAGTTAGACCGATCACACGTGGATCGAGTCTAGTTCTGTACTGTACTGTACGAGGCATAGCGAGAACCCTTATCTTAATTGAAATCTTGGGACGGAGATGATTCCTCTGGGGGTTGTTAGAACTTAAGAGTTCTGCAGATCAAAGTTGGGCATGTCTCCGCAGTTGGAACGAGAAGGTTGACGATATTCACTCGTCAGCTATGAGGTTTAGTTCGGGAAGTTACCTATTGTGTAGTGAGATAGTGGGAAGTACGCGCTCAGATGGGAAAGCAAGGAAAGAGTTCAATACTGGGTGATGCGAAGCAATTGTCGAGGAAGTGAGGTAGTGTATGGAGGAATTACTTTGTATTATCATTCATATGTTGCTCATAAAGACTGCCTGTTTTCCATCGAGTGCGATCAGAGCACGTGCGTGGAAAATGATAACTGAAATCTCCTCCTTGAGTCGTGTTCGCGTGATTTCATGCTGCGGCACAGAAGCAGTCCAGCATGACATGGTAGCTGAGACGTGTGAATTATGTTTTGGACCCGAAAATTGAACGCCATGGGGTAATCATTGCAACGTGCCAAATCAACTCCACCTGACCTGTCCCATATCAAGTTATGACGCCCTTTCGTTTTGCTCGTCCGGCTTGGAAGAAGACAAGAGGTATGCGTAGAAGAAATAATCCAGTGATAACGTATGCCGAAAGCCAAAACAATGCTCTGTTCCAATTCGTGAATCAAAGGATTAGCTCGACTTTTGCCGGGTATTGGTGGATTTCAATTGTGGACCAAACCAGAATTGGGACAACGGAAGTAATCGCTTGCTGGATCGTCTTTAAACCGCCATGCTCACTACTGGGACGGTGCTGCCAACCAATTCTCAAATAAGCTATCATCGGGAGTTCCGATAGTTGTAAGCTCCCCGGGTGTTTTATCAAAATTCATACCAAGACCAAATCCTGAATCAAACCCCATCGAAGAAAATTGAGGGTTGGGTTGCTCGGGCGAGCTGGCCGAGTTGTTCGTTAGAGCAGGCGTGTCAATGTTCTGCACATCCGTATCGATTTTGCCCGTATTGGAAACAATTGGGCTCGGAGATAGAGTTTGGTTGATGCCCTCCGAGCCAAGTTTCAGATTCGAAGAGCCAGCATTTGGACGGTATGTATAACCAAGTCCAGCGGGCACTGGCTGGCCATGAGACATGTTCATGAACATCGGCTGGAATTGGCCAGCTGGTTCAAAGGAGGTCCCGATGATCTGCTGAGACTCTGGCGGCAGCTGTGTCGTCAAGGGACTGAGTGGACTCTGATTCATCATTGGATCAAACGAAGAAGTGTTGGCATTAAGTCCGTTAAGCCACATAGCGTTATTGAATTGTTGATCATTGAAGAACGATGCATGTCCGAGATGACCAGGTTGCATTCCTGCGGCGGACGGGCCGTTCGACCCGTCACCTTGTGGCTGAGGAGTTCCTGGAACAGAGTGACCGTCCGGTGAAGCAGCCATAGAGTGTCGTCGTTGCATTTGTAACATATTTGCATTAGCCTCAGATAAAGCCTGGATGCTTGAATCCTGGGGCGCACTGTATGACTGCGATCGTTGATCAGCCATACGTTGATACTGCTGAGGATATGGCGATTGGCGGTACGTCTGTTGGCGTTGGGTCATCCCGGGCGAAAGTGTTGTAGTCTGAGATTGTGGTTGAGGCTGGTACGCAAAGAATGGTGTGTGCGGTGGCGGCATGCTCATACCAGGGCTGAACGGCATCCCATTCTGAGCTGCCATGGCCATCTGTCGGGTACCATACTGACTCAAAACCCAGGCATTCAGACGGCCATTGAACAGATCCGCGGAACTACCGAGGTGGGCTTGGAGTCGGCGATACTGAGACTGTAAATCATCGTCCTCTTCTTCATACATCTCTTCATTGATAACATCCTGTTCCGTGACCCGAAGCGCTCGTCCGGTGCGCCTCTTGTGAATCTCTGAGGCTCGCCTAGCAGACTCAATACGTGCTTCCAAGCTTCTATCGCTTCTTCGTGAAGCAGCGATGTACGCGCTAGACGGGCATTAGCAGGATGTCACGCGATAATCGAATCTCTACTGACCGTTCTTGATTTTCTTCGTGGGTTCTCTCTGTCTTCAACCCCTTCGTGTTCATTGGTCCTCGTACTGGTGGCATTTCGAAGATAGCAGGGCGAATAGCAATGGTCTGGCAACCAGATGCTCGTGGATTGAATTGACGGGTTACTCTTCTGATAAGAGCAGTGAATGCGACCAGTAGTATGCAGCAAAGCGAAGTAACTAAAATCGGAGAACTCTCAACAGTACTCCAAGCTTGTCGCGATGCTCGTCTCGTTACAGCTGGGTTGAGCGAAGATACTTGGTTACGGCTGGTGAAGCCTGGAAAGAATGTGTCAGTGGGCAAAAACATTGATTCTGGTAAGAAACATGGAATTTAGAAATCGAACGGTGGAAGCTGATCGTCGCAAATATTGACAATTAAACGAGTGTCTGCAGTAATGAAGAATTGTCGAAGGCCGTGTACTCGGGAATTCAGGTGTATCGCCACTCACTTTAGGCTTTGTATCTGGGCCAAGATTGGATCTGGTCGGGCGGGGGAAAGTATGTTGAGCACAAAGGCAAGAGCGTTAACAACAGTACCACTTGACGAGAAGCGGAGAAAATTATCTGCCTGGCAGCAGAATTCTGTATCACTTGTTGTGAGTTTATCGGTGGTGTGGGAAGTATGGGAAGCTCCGGCAATCGTGTAGCGAGAGGCGTTGAGTTTTTAAGACAGCAGCGCCGAGCATGCACTGCACATCTGGCAGCGAAATTTGTGGGCAGCACGCTAAAAAACAGCGGCATCAGTTTGGCTCGGGCACCACAGGCAGTGAGCATGCGCACTAGAATCGCAGGAGCCTATCATCGCGAGAACGCGAGGAGGAGAAAGGGCCGAATAGCAAGTCGCCGCTTTAACGCAAGTTTGTAATGGGTATTCAGCATTCCCAGTGCGGAGGTAGTTCCTCCACGAGGTGCGATCAAGCCCTGCAATCTGGCAGTTCTGCTGAACCGACACGCTGCTAGACTGCATGCGGTATCGTCCATCGTGTTTTAGGCTAGCGACACTTTGCTGGAGATCGTCCGCTGCTGCACGAGATCGACGATGGTCGAGAGTTCGATCTTAAGGACGTCCTGCCGCTGTTACAAGCAAAACGAGATATTGACAGGTACTGCGCATCGAGAAACAAATTCCATATAACCTGTTGACCGTCGTGAACAACAATTGCGCTTTTGCACTGGCACGGAAGTCCAACTCAACGTTTATTATGCTTCTGAGAGTAGTAGAAGGCAATGTCGAACAATCTTGACCTCTTAGCGCTCATGCCAATCACTGGCGACGGACGTTGTCCCGCTTGCGCGGTTTGACTACTCATGTCCGATAGCCTTCGGCTTCGAGCTGCAGATCCCAGATGACAACCTCCAAAGGAAGAACATCCTTGCTGAGCGAGGTGCTTCTGATCCGTGTCTCACGTTTCTTTTCCTGTGTGTAAAAGTGAACCCGACCATAACTATCGACCTCCTTAAAAACGGGTCAACCGCTTTTGCGATCCCATCGATGCTCATATCCACTGGATTGATCTGAGATGGAATCTCGGGAGCTGATGCGAGTACGATCGCCCTAACTCCAACATAGTAACTCTCCGCTGATCACTGTTTCTTACGGTTCCCAATCGTCGTTGAATTGATAATTCCCGAGGGCATCCAAATAAGAAATATCAGAAGAAACAACGTCAAGAGGACCACTTGACCATTACATGGGCCAAGCGATGATGTCAAGTGGAGCCCCTTGTTTAGAAGGATGCTAAAGTAGGAGTACCCACAGAGGCTATGCTATCTTCTAGGCCTCGGAAGGCAAACACAAGCGTGCTAAACTCTACGCAGCACTACCACGCTACAGCCGTGAGAGCACCACGTGCTTTCTATTCCTTACCACAGTTGTGTTCTGTTCTCACAAATGGAAGCGTCGCACTATCAAGGTGACTCGAACTTCAACCTAATAAGTTGAAAATGATCAAGTAAGGTCAGTTGTATTCCGCAGTAGATGTCGGTCTGTCCTGGAGTTCTCTTGGCCCGACTGCGCTGCCAACGGGTCATTCTTGTTCTCACGAACATTATGTGTTGCTTAACATTTAGTTTAGTGCGTTTTTGGTCGCAGTTGTGTCTTGAGAGTCACATACTTGGATCATCATACATGTTGAATAGGCATTCCGACGACTCGAACTCCAAGTACTGCAAGTATTACGAGCCCCAAATTCGGCGGCAAGCGAAGTACTTGCCAGTAAGTCATCGCCGCGGCAATGGAATGAGAATGATTTCTTGTTGTCTTCTTGGGAATCCAGTGCTGTATGACAGCTGGCGAAATCGGTTTGCATACGCCCGTGATCGAAAAATGGATGGCAGGGCATCGAAAAATCTTACGCGAACATCTTCACCTTGTCGCCAAGTATAGGGATCAGCTAGAGGATTGAGAACAACGCTACGCCTCGTAAGATGTTCTTCACTTGAGTATTGTTTGATGGCTTACACATGATCTTGGCTCCGAAGTGTTTAGCAAACAGCTCAGGACGGTGAGCTGCCGTACTATTCGATTCTCAACTATTGCGAGACGCAGGCTTTGCTGTTGGATATTGGTTAGCCGCATCGTCAACATGTTGGCGATAATCTGACCCTGGTTCAAACGTTCAACATCTATCAAGAAAGGGACAGCTTCCGCGTCCCGTGTATGTGCAGGCGTCGCCTGATGCCGCTGCTTTAGCTTTTCCTTACCCTCGTATTCTCCATGGCAGTGGCGGCATGAGAACAAGATCTGCATTCCGAATATCAGCTATGCCCAGAGAGACTCTAGGTGCGGGGATGCAGCGACCCTGCAGATATAGCCTCGTGAGGTTAAACACCATGCGGCACAGTAAAAAGGTGCAATTTTGATCAGCCTCCCCTCGCCAGAGTGCGGTTATGTATTCACGGTGGAAGAGCAAAAACATAAATCCATATACTTCCGCATGTCTAATTACTCATTCTCCGACTATTTCAGGTGCTCTCACACGAAACATTTAGGCTCATTGCAAAAGTCTGAAGTTTGTTGAATGCATTCAGCGCGTGGCTCCGGGCTATCCAACGATGAAAGAACTAGAACGTGATGAGACACAACTGTGCCAAGCGACCTGCATGGCACCACGGCTGATCTGCAGTCCGGTTGTGGGGAAACTAAAGCAGTGACAGAGTGTTGAGCCAAACCCTGACAGATCAGAACTCTCTTGCTTCCTGCAGACTTGGGACGCAAGAGCATGTATCAACCTCCTAGTCCCTTCTCACAAGCTCCCATGGGTGGAATTCCATGCAGCTCTTGGTTCTCGACCGTTTGGCAACGCAGCACTTCCCTGCAAGTTCAAAGCAATAGTGATAGATCTGCTCGTGTCCAACATTTACTTGAACATTAACCCCACCTGCAGCGACAGTCATGGCTCACCAATCATATAAAAAACGCAAGCTATCACAGCAGGGCCAAACGGACGGTACCATGAGAATTTTAGGCTTTTTGGCTTGTGCTGATGCCGATGAGGCTGACCATGTTCGGGGTGCCCTCCTGCTCACAGTTGAGTGGTCAGCCAAGCGCTTCTTGCAGCTGGCCAGTCAACCTTGCTTTTTACAAGGCTGATATTCCAGATACGAAGCAATGGCTGGGACTGTGTGAGCTATCGTAGCACTAAATTCTGCGGATTATTTTTGGCATGCTCGCAACTGGTAGACACCGTTGTTGTTGAGCACAAGGGACATGGCCGTAGAATGGGTGGATAGACAGAAGGATTGAGGCGCAAAGCTTCAGTCATGTTATCCCGCGGTACAACTTGTTCGGTGTGGTGACTTATCGAGGGCATTGACCATGGTGCTGCGATCATGCAGCGCCCGATCTACAATTCAGCTGTGCATGATCAATCTGTAGGAAATCTCGAGCATACGTACTACTCGCTGCTTCAAAACATAGTATACACTAAGCAAACAAACGACATCATTCGCACCCCAAACATTGATTTGGACATCAGTACGACCAATATGACTTCAGTTGAATAGCAGAAACCAGCACTACAGATGAGCACACGGTTGCAGAGAACACTCTACCAGAGGACTTCATGTTCGGAAGCTTCGATAATATCGAGGCACGGACTGCATACCGCTTCCGCATTGCATGAAATCTTTGGTGATCACGATCTGAAGTGCCGGGCACACACCGCCTCCTCCTCCTCTGTACGAGACATGAGATTTTGCACGTACTCGCCAGAATTACGTGAGGTATGTTGCGTATGAGGCGACGGCGCGAGGTGAAGCTACAACCGTTCCCGTTCGCAATCAATGTCTATCACTGTTTCAGTTTGTCAAGGTTTGATTTTTTGATCGCGATTGTGTTACCATCTGTCTCACGTTACATGGCATATGCCCGTATCCGAGAGTTCTTCCAATCATTCGGGTCATCTATCTAAAACAACGCCTTGATGCAAGATGATTGTAAAAGTGTCTCACAAAACGCGCATTGTATTTGCGCGCCGACGCATAAGATCGAGCTCAAGAGCGGTCCCACAAACTCCACTATATAATGCCCCTTTCCAGCCGTTCGCATCATGTTCGCATGTTCCAGTCTGGACGCAGTAATCGGACAACAGTTCAATGCATGGCCAAGTCGAAATTGTAGCTCACACACGAAAGTAACACGTCCGCTATCGACTGAGAATTCCGCGCCAGCTGCAAGTCCAAGAACGATCCGGTCAGGTCCATAATATGCTTCGCGCCGATCCGACGCCAACCATCTCGTGCACGCGTAGCTGACTTGGCCAATAGGCCTTGGGTATTCACCGCAGCGATCCTCAAGCGCACATGTTCGCATCTGCACGAGCTTCTATGATTTTCCCACTGCAGCGTACATGACTGTTGTTCTGAAGAAACCACCCTTCGTCTTCTCAATGACTTGCTGATATACTGACTGTGGTGGATGATTCATGACGACCGTGCCCTGTTGGTAGTCGATCTTAGCGTCGACGCGTGTGTCCCGGATGAGGTTGACAATCCACTTCTCGCCTTCGGCTTGCGAGAGGTTCAATCGGGTCGAGAGGTCCCTGGGTTGAGTCAGTATAGTGCAGACTTGAATTTTGTTGTGCTTCTTTTCGGTTGGCACGTGATAGAGAAGTTATGACACTTACTTAATGTCGATCCGCTGATGAATCTTGCAGTAGCTTTCTGAGATGAGATGGCGCGCTGAGTCAACGAACGAGTCTGTCAAATTGCGTAGGAAGAAGTCGTCTGCAAGAATCTGCTCCGCCTCACCGAGCTTCTTCTGCGCTTCCTCGAAGTCGAAGTCGATATTGAGCGCCTTGATGAAAAGCGTAAGGGGATCTGAATACTCGTAACCCTCCTGGTTGACTATTCTTGTCAGATCCTTCAGTTGCTTCTGGTACGAGCTTGAGTTCCTGCTCCGTGATCGACCAGTGACAACGGCGGCTGTGAGGTAGCGCAAAAGCCATGGGCAGAGGGTCTGAATAGTATTGATATAAGCTGGAGAGAAGAAGAGGTCTGTCAGAGTGTCACGGGACGCTTCGTGGTTGAAGAATGGAAAGAGCGCCCAGTGAAGAAGCCACGTCCTGTGTTGTAATTGGGCCAGTGGGTTGTTGAAGAGGCGTGTGTCGATGAGCTCCTTGACTTTTGTAATCTCCTCCAACGCGTTCTCCCACTCTGTAGACAAGATATCTGAAGCAAGTTTGCCCCAGGTTGCTGAAGCGACTTTGTCGTTGTCCGTGGACTACCGATGATTAGTTGGCGTTATCTAACAGTAGCGTCCACACAACCTACCAGGACTCTGAACTGATACAGAACGTCTGCTGCCTGCTGGTACTCGCCACAACTGTACTGGAAATTGCCAAAATCATACAGCGCATTCACCATCTCAGCGGTAACGCCATGCTCCGTCTCCAGATACTTCAAGTTGGCCACCTTGTCACTCCTGAAGTTGGACACAACCGCCTCGTCTTCAAGCAAACCTCTCAACTTCTCGGTCTGCTCCTCAAGCTGATCTCTCTTCTTGATAACCTCTTCTCGCTTTGCCGCAAACTCTTTCGCTGGCTGGCCCAGGCCCTTGATATCTGCATCCAACTTGCCCAGGTAATCAAACATGTTTGTGCCTTTGAGTAGTTCTGCCTTGAGCTGCTTGTTCTCGGTCGAGTCTTCGCGATCCTCGAGCAGCGGAAAGATGAGATGCCTATCAAGATATTGGATCATGTTGGGCAAAACATCGTACTTCTCGATGATGTCTTCGGTGGCGCCATTTGCGCCGTTGGTGTCAGCCATAATGTGCGCTCGTATGTGCGTTTGCGTCTTGATCTGACGGTAAAGTGTTCAGGCTGCACAGGGCGCGTCGTGTCGAGTTGTGGAATTTTGAAGTTTGGTGGTGGGGTCTTGTTCGGTTTGAGTGCTGCGCCGAAACGGGTAAAGCCCGCACCGGAGGAGACGGCGGCCTCGCAACTTTTTTGGTGGTTTACGGATCGTGATGCTGACAAGTGCTCCTTGATTCATAGCCAAAACCATCGTTTGAACTGTCCATCCCGAATCAAAGCCATTCATTCAATTGCACTACTCGTCTGCACGACATACCCGCCTCTCCTGCAATTCAAACAGAGCCCAAACCGTGTACATACCCCGTGGCCAAACCCACTCCTCTCCAGCAGCTGAGCAAATCCAACCACAATCATGGCACTGCAGGCATCTCGGCGCTCCATACTACATGCACAGTCGTCAATTGGACGATGCGTGTCCCAGCGATGGCGTTTTAGCACGTCAATCCCACGGCGCATTGAAACCATCCAAGTCGAGTCTACCTCTCCAGCAGAAGCCGCTTTGAGCTCAGCATCAACACACTCTCAACCACAACCACAAGCATCGCAAGGCCCAACACTGTCCGATGCACTTCCGTTGCTGCAGCAGAACGCAGAACAAGCAGCTGCAAGAAAGGCGATACAGTACCACGTCTCTCGTACACCGTCGAACAATCTGCCTGTCTACCACGATACCAGAAATGGTGGGACACGAAGAGAGACAATCATTCGCAAAATTTCAGGGGACCCCGCACCGCTGCGCGATGCAATAAGAGATTATCTGGGCGTAGCGGAAGATAGAGTTTGGGTGGGCAAGGTGACTGGACACGTGTATGTGAAAGGGCACCACAAGGCGACAGTGGACAGGTTCTTGGTAGAGAGGGGCTTTTGAAGCATGTCAAGTGCCAGTACTCTCGGCTTGCAACTGTTGGACGATATCTTTGTATGCCACGGACAAGGGACAAGAGACGAGACTTTGTAAAAATAAGTTTGAAGCATAGCATGGCGTCTTTCGCGAGCCAATCTACACACCTAGATTCCGCAGCATCATACGCTCGATGTGGGTATATATACATGCTCACTCTACACGCAAGAACATCTTGCATCACGTGCCAATCTGCCACCCCACTTCCATCCTCAATTTCGATGAAGAAAAGGGCCGAGCAAGAAGCAATCTTGATATCCGACCCACACAAGAATCGCAGTCAGGCGGACTGTAGAAATGGCGGCCGTCCAGCGATTCAAGCTCGTCTTCTTCGTCCCAACTGCCTCACTCGATGCCTGCAAGAACGCAGTGTTTGCAGCAGGTGCTGGCCGCTATCCCAACTACGCCGAAGTCTGTTTCCAGTCCCCAGGTACGGGCCAGTTCAGACCTATCAATGCCGCAAAGCCAGTCATTGGAGAAGTTGGCAAGCTTGAGAAAGTTGACGAAGTGAGGTTCGAGACGGTGTGTAATGGACGAGATGTTGCGGTTGCTGCTGTGGAGGCATTGAAGAAGCGAGTTTTTCTGTGCTCACCATTTGGTGGAAATAAGTTCTAATTTTGATACAGGGCACATCCGTACGAGGAGGTCGCGTATGAGGTCTACAAAATTGAGGACATATAAGTGGTCATGTCAGGGAAGCTTCAAATGGCCACTCGATCGAATCCTTTTCAACCCAACACCCTAAGATTATGGCCAGCATTTACACCATATCTGACCAAGTCAAACAATTCCACCCATCTCTTCACTGATGCTCATGTATTTCGTTCCACTATCCAGGATCTTCGGGCATTAGACTGCTGCAGGACTTGCTCGAAACAGTAGGCTCTTCCACATGTCTATGGTTGCTGACGTTGGGATTGGCGCGAATCGATCCCCGGGTAATGCTCTGAGAGCTAATGGGTGTGGGTAGATGTTCTCGTTGCCTGGCTTCATACTAGCGTATCGAAGAGATAAGGGGAAGAATTCAATGGGAGGCATGGCAAGTGGTGGAAACACCTAACACACTCTTTGGCTGGCAGCCCTAAATACATCAAGATAATATTGTGCTTTTCATCCTTATATTTGTTGATTGTTCCGGAAAAGGATGTTAGTACTGGCCGGCTGTCTGAAGGCATAGGTCACGCAAAGTGACTTTGGTTGCCTGTAGAGACGTGTAGCCCAAATACGGACTACTACTGATCATTCGTTCAAGATCGTAGCCAACGTGACGTGAGACGACGTTCCACTATGCGAATGTCCTATTCCGATTTCCGATTGCCGTGAGCGAGAGATAAGGCGCGGCCAACAGTGAGCTTGACGTTGCTTCGCTGGACTGATCCTTGCAAAGCGCTAATCCCTTTTCGTGTGGCATTTCTCCATACACAGCTTTTGTGCGGGAACGCTGACGGGCTGACTCTTTCAAGCAACTGAGCGAGATCAGGACATCTTCGAGATATGTACCGGAGACCTTCGTCTGTTGCGTGGGAAAGATTCGCAAAATTTCGGTGCTAAGACTGCACCATCAAATTTGCTACTGTCGCTTCGTCGGATAACGTCGGTTTCTCCGATCGCCTCCCCCAACACGCGACAAAATTTTGCAGTCAAGTTTCTCTCCACAACATACTTTACCCGTCTTCGACAATGATCCGCGTGAGAAATCTTCGCGGCTCCAAGCTGGGATCCACTCTTTACTATGCTCGACACGGCGAGCGCTCGCGTGAGTCGTCGAATTCGTCGGCTGCTCCCGCCTGAGTGAGCTTTGTCGCTTGTCAATCTCGTGTGGTGTCCACACGCCCTATGACGCCGGACCTCCAGTTGTAACCGTAACCTTGAGATGCGCTTCTAGGCTGATCCCGATGCTTGATACCGTTCGCTAGCTTGACAGAATGGAACTTGTCATGTCTCTTAGTGGCGTGAAGGATTTGCAAGTGTTGGATCTTGTTAAATAGGCTTTGGCCATATCCCGTCCATGTACTTGTCCCTTGCTCATCCAGTCTATGTGAACCAGCCTAGGTAGCTGAGTATCCAATTACTACCTTTTCGACGTTGAGTACCATCGTTCACTCCGTCAAAGCTTGATATATTCAGGGCCTTTACTCGCCGTCGTTATACCTCCTCGTCAGTCAATATGGACAACATCAGTGATATCGAGAAGAATGCCGCTCGGGATGACAAGAGCCTGGATTCTGGTCGCAATGCCAGTGATAAGCTCTCCCAAGTTGGGGAGACCGAATCGCTGAAGCGCAACCTCAAGAACCGCCACATTCAAATGATTGCAATCGGTGGAACCATTGGTACAGGTCTTTTCTTGGGGAGTGGCAGCGCTCTGGCGACATCAGGACCGATCGGTTGTCTCATTGCATACCTCTTCGTCGGCACCATCGTCTTCTCCGTCATGATCAGCTTGGGCGAGATGGCGACTTATATCCCTGTTGCCGGTTCGTTCACAGCATACGCGTCGCGATTCGTAAGCCCAACTTTGGGCTTCGCAATGGGCTGGATTTACTGGTTCTCATGGGCTATCACTTTCGCTCTTGAGCTGACCGCTGCTGGAATCATCATTCAGTATTGGAATTCGAGCCTCAACATCGGTATCTGGATTGGTGTCTTCTGGGTTATCTTCACGGCGCTGAACTTCATGCCTGTGCGCGCATACGGCGAGATTGAGTTCTTCTTCGCAAGCATCAAAGTGATCACCATCCTCGGCTTCATGATCTTCGCCATCTGTGTTGACGCTGGTGTTGGTCGTCAGGGCTATCTTGGCTTCCACAACTGGGTTCACCCCGGACCATTCGCACCGTCCTTGCTCGAGCAGGTCA